>Ga0310342_100002368_pt1 | contig 12084 bp, 5 predicted proteins | sample S15DNA20500_MG_FD_206155 | JGI IMG/M metagenome (GOLD analysis project Ga0310342, IMG submission 206155) | Marine microbial communities from station ALOHA, North Pacific Subtropical Gyre - S1503-DNA-20-500_MG | ecosystem: Environmental > Aquatic > Marine > Oceanic | place: Pacific Ocean: North... | reverse complement strand
CCTTCCATCGTTTTTTCGTAGCCACGTGTATTGGTTTTCATGTCTGATGAATTTGATCCTTATCGAGAATGGCTTGGTATTGCGCCGGACGAGCATCCCGTCGATCACTATCGATTGCTGGGACTTGAACGGTTCGAGGATGATCCGACTTTGATTCATCAAGCGGCTGATACCCGCATGAACGAGGTGCGTTTGCACCAGACAGGACCTCGGGGTCGGCATACTCAACAATTGTTGAATGAAATTGCTGCGGCTCGAGTCTGCCTGGTCGATGTAGCCAACAAGCAGGCATATGATTCGCAACTGACAAACGGTGTTACCGCTGCGACACAGGTGGGAGGAGTGTCCTCTGCCCAGATTCCACCTCCGGCTCCGCCGCTGCCACCGCCTGCTCCTCTCACGGGCGGGCAAATCGAGATGCCGCCGGTTGCTGTTGCGACTTCCACGCTAACGGCTGTGGATGAACTTGAGGAAGCCCGCGGTGGCAGGGGTAAAATCGTGTTGGGCCTGATCACTGTCCTGTTGATCGCTGGCGGGATCTGGGGGTTAGGCTGGTGGGCTGGTCGCCAGGATACGACAGAAGAGCAAGTCCAGAAGAATCCGGAAGAGCAGAAGAAGGGTCTTCAAAAGGACCTTTCCACGGAAGTGGTGGTCAACCAGGAAGCGACTGGAGAAATTGGACTGGCTGCCACCGTGGCGACCTTGCACGGAAAAACAATCCGTTGCGAGGTTAATGGATTGGAGGGGCAGATCGGGAGTTGGACAGATCCGCAGGATTGGGTTAGCTGGAAGTTCAAGGTTCTCAAACCTGGTTATTTTCGAGCAGAAATTACTTACGCGGCGGCCCAGGATGCTCACCAGGGGACCTACCGGATACAGATCGACGAGGAACCGTCCAAGGGGTGTGACGTGGAAAGCCCGACTGGGACAGCAAGCCGCACGGACGAGTACTTTTTCTTTATCAACCGTAGTGGCACCCATGTTCTGTCGGTTAAAGCAGAAAATAAACCGGGTAAGGAACTGATGGTTCTTAAGTCGATTCGACTCCGCCCCAAGTAATTTCTTTCGGCCAGGTTCGAGAAACCGGTCCTATCTGCTGGGGGCAAGGTGGCTTCCTGCTCGCATTCGGTTCGCCCGGGCGATAAGATAGGCCATTGGCTTCAACCGACGATTCACGGACTTTTTCCGTTGTTCTCAGATAAGGGATGCGATTCATGAAACGCCAGTCAAGCATTGCAGGCATGATGAGATATCTAGTTGCGATATTGCTCCTCATGGGCACGTTTACTCCGCTTTTACAGGCGCAGGCAGCAGCGAAGAAGCCAGTGAAAAAAACGAAGATGAAGGGTCTGCTCGTCGCCGGTGGTTGTTGTCATGATTACGAGCGCCAAGTCCAGATCATCACCGAAGGACTCAGTCAGCGAGCCAGTATCAGTTGGGACGTGGTCTACGAAGGGAAAGGACGTGACACAAAAGTTTCCATCTACAAGAAGCCAGACTGGTCGAAGGGATACGATATTGTTGTCCATAATGAATGCTACGGTGCTATTGACGATATCGATTTTGTAAAAACCATTGTTAACGGTCACAAGGAAACTGGTGTTCCGGCGATCGTAATTCACTGTTCGATGCACAGTTATCGTGCTGCCCAAACTGACGAATGGCGCAAGCTGTTGGGTGTTACTTCGCGACGGCATGAAAAGGGTGGCCGCAAGCTGAAAGTTACCCGGGTAGATGAAAAGAATCCTATCATGACCGGTTTTCCCAAGACCTGGACAACTCCCAATGGGGAGTTGTACGTGATTGAGAATATCTGGCCCAATTGTCGGCCCCTGGCAACTGCTTACGGAGTTGATACGAAAAAAGAGCAACTTTGTATGTGGACCAATACCTATGGCAAAGCACGCGTGTTTGGGACCACGCTCGGGCATCACAATGAAACGATGGTGGCTGACGAGTGGCTCGATACCGTGGGCCGGGGCCTGCTTTGGTGCTGTGGTAAACTCGGACCCGACGGAGATCCCCTGGCGGGTTACCAGGGAACGGGTAAGGGCCTCCTGAGTTTCCAGAAAAAGATCGCCGCTGGTGGTCAACCGACACTCGCCAGTTGGGCCCAGGGTGTCAAGTTTGCCACGGGGGAAAAAGCTGTCCCCTTGTTTAACGGCAAAGATTTTTCTGGCTGGGAAGGGCATACCAAAAAGTACTTCAGCATTAAGGATGGTGTGATCATTGCCCGTAATACAAAGGACAATGCACCCCCGGTGAGCACCTACTTGTTGACCAAGAAAAAATACCGGAACTTCCGGCTGATTTTCGAAGGTCGCCTGGTGAAATCCAAGATGCATTCAGGCATTGCCATCTGGGGTAAGAAATTCGAGAAGAACCAGGAGACGTTTTCTTACCAGGGGCACCTGGTGATGTTTCCGTCCAACTGGGGCTTCTATGATTTATATCGTCGAAACTCAATCTACCGGGACAATGGCCTGGCCAAGAAAGCAGACAATGGTGGCTGGAACCAGATGGAAATCCTGGCCATCGGGAACCACATTCGGCTGGCGGTAAATGGAAAACTGGTTGCTGACTGGAAGGACCCCAAACCGGAATACTGCGAGGCGGGACCGATTGGTCTGCAACTGCACTCGAACCGTGTGCCGCAGGAAATCCATTTTCGCGGCCTGCTGGTTGCTGAGAATCCGCAAGACAAGATGGTAACGGTTAAAGGTCAGTAACGTTAACAGCAGGAGTCGCTTGCGATGCGAAAAGCTAATTTTTCTCAAGGTCACCGGTTCCGAAAGACATCGGCAGCTCTGCTGATGCTGGGACTGCTACTGCACACGACCCTTGCGGGAACTTCCCGGGCGCTGGAACCATTATTGCGGGCAGGGGCGGTGGCAATTGATATTACGCCCTTGAAACTGCCGGTGATCATTAATGGTTCGATGGTCGAGCGGACCGCGGACAAGATTGTTGACCGGTTACATGCGCGTTGCCTGGTGTTGGACGATGGGACCACGACCATTGCCATCGTGGTTGTCGACAGTTGCATGATGCCTCGCAAACTGCTTGACCATGCCAAGCAACTGGCTTCCCAAGCCACGGGGATTCCTGTCAATCGGATGCTCATTTCGGCTACCCATGCCCATTCCGTTCCCTCGGTGCATGGTTGCCTGGGGACGGATGAAGATGCTGCCTATGTCCAGTACCTGCCTGGCCAGATTGCTAAGGGGATTACCCAGGCGCATGCAGCCCTGGCCCCGGCACGGATTGGCTGGGCCTTTGGACGCGATGAGAAGAATGTTGCCTGCCGTCGCTGGTTAATGAAACCGGGCATTGCTCCGACGAACCCGTTTGGCGGTACGAAGAATGATCGCGCCCAAATGCACCCCGGCTACAACAATCCGAACGCGATTCGGGCGACGGGACCCGTGGATCCTGATGTACCGGTCGTGTCGGTTCAAACTCGCGATGGAACTCCCCTGGCACTCCTGTCCGCCTACTCGGTTCATTACGTCGGCGCGCCGGCGGTCTCGGCAGATTATTTTGGTGTCTTTTGCAATGAGATCACGGCCCAACTGGCCGCCGAACAAAAGACGCCCAAGTTTGTTTCCTTGTTGGCCAATGCGACGAGTGGTGATACCTGGCTCAAGGACTATACCCACAAGCAGCCCCGGACTGGATTTGACCGCTTTTCCGTAGGGAAGGAAGTTTCCCAGGCTGCCTTGAAGGCTTACCAGACGATTCGTTACTACAACTGGGTTCCGATCGTCATGGAAGAAAAGAAACTTACCCTCGACGTAAGATTGCCAGATGATGAGGAACTGGCCCGCGCTCAAGAACTGGTAAAAACGTTTGCTGGTCGCAAACCTAAATCCAACACGGAAGTCTACGCGCGGGAAGCCGTAATCCTGAGAGCAATGAAGCCAACACGTGAGTTGAAGCTGCAAGCATTGCGAATTGGTGACCTGGGAATTGCTGCGATTCCCAATGAAGTGTTCGCGGCCACGGGGCTCGACATCAAACGCAAAAGTCCCTTGAAGCAGACTTTTACGATCGAACTGGCCAACGGTTGCGAAGGATATATTCCTCCGCCCGATCAACATGCCCTGGGTGGTTATACAACCTGGCGAGCGCGAACCAGTTGCCTGGAAGTTAATGCGGAGCCGAAGATCCAAGCGACCGTTCTGGAGTTGTTGAAGCGCGTCAATCAGCAACGACGAGACGAACCGTCGGTGCCGGCAAAGCCGCCCGGCAATTAATGGGGCACTGTTGCTGTTATGGTTAGCCGCTAAGGTCTTTGATTACCTGGAAACAAGCTCTCAATGCCTGCTGGCAGGGAGGCGTCAAAGTGGGTGGTTATGTCGAAAAAACGGGTCAGCACGACAGCCAGAACTGCCGATCTCAACGGTTTGCGGGTTTGCAAGGAACAGTTGAGCAAGCGGAGGGGTTGGTGAGAGAAATGGTTTTCGTGGTCCCTTCCTGGAGTCGCGTATAATTGAGTATTGATGGAGGACAACCGGGGACAGATGCCAACCAGACATCTCCCTGTAACCCCTTGAAAACTTCATTCACGAGACTCACCATGTTGAAAATAACGGCTGATTTTGGCCAGTGCAATCTGCCTCGGGCGGGCTTGCTGACCGTGATCGCGGTTGTTATTTTTCTCATCTCGGTAGCCTCCGCAGAAGAACCTCAAGGGGCAACGGATCACTGGTCTTATCGGGCCCCACAACGTCCAAGCTTACCAGTCGTGCGACAGCGAGACTGGCCACGTAACGAGATCGATTATTTTACGCTTGCGGCGATGGAAAAGGCAGGTGTACGGCCTGCTTCAGAGGCATCTCCCGTCGATCTGATTCGTCGCCTGACGTTTGACTTGACGGGCTTGCCACCCTCTCTTGAAGAGGTAGAGGCCTTTCTTGCCGACCAAAAACCGGGTGCTTACCAGCGACTGGTTGATCGTCTACTGGCTTCTCCCAGGTACGGTGAGCGGATGGCCGTGGACTGGCTGGACCTGGCCCGTTATGCCGACACGCATGGCTATCACATTGACAGTCACCGTGACATGTGGCGTTGGAGAGACTGGGTGATCCAGGCATTCAACCATAACATGCCTTATGACCAGTTTACGATTGAGCAAGTGGCCGGTGACTTGTTGCCCCAGGCGACGATTTCACAGCAGGTAGCCAGCGGGTTTCTGCGTAATAACATGATCAACTTTGAAGGTGGCGCGATCGCGGAGGAATACCGGACCGAATACGTGATGGATCGAGTAATGACGACTGGCACTGTTTGGCTTGGCCAGACACTGGAATGTTGCCGTTGTCATGACCACAAGTATGATCCGCTGACTCAGCAGGAGTTCTATCGCCTGTTCGCTTTCTTTAACCAGAATGACGAAAAAGGATTGGATGGCAAGAAGGGAAATGCAACGCCCGTGGTGGTTACTCCGACCTCGTTGCAACGGCAGCAGCAGGATCGGCTTGCTGATGAATTGAAAAATCTTGAGAGCCAAATGGCTGCTCGCAGATCGGCTGGCAAAGCTGACCAACAGGCGTGGGAAACTCGACTCGTTCAACAGCAGCAGCAATTGGCTGGTCCTCCCCGGGACTGGTGGGCTTATTATCCGCTGGACAAGGCAGCGGACCGGGTGGTTGTTGACCAGGGAAAAACGAAAAACCACGGTACCTTGCACGGAGATCGACTTTACTTGCCGGGGAAACACGGCCAGGCTCTGTTATTCGGCGGTTCCCAGTTCGTTGAATTTAAAGCAGCACCGAAGGTGGAGCGAACCAGTCCGTTTTCCTGGGCAATCTGGGTTTTTCCGACCACCCTAGATGAACTGGTAGTGTTAGAGCACGTATCCGCTAAGACGGTCGAGCGAGGTTATCAATGGAAGCTTGAGAAAGGGAAGGTCTTTGTCCACTTGCGACATAAGGCAAAAGGGAATGGACTGAGCTTAAAAACTCGCCAGGCGTTGCCAGTAAACACCTGGACCCATCTTGCGGTTACCTACGATGGCTCCAGCCAGGCAAGCGGGTTGCGGATCTATCGGAATGGCCGGTTGCAAGAGGTCGAGGTTAGCGAGGATCAGTTAAGCGAATCGATTCTGGCGACTGGATCACTGGTACTTGGTAGCAGTCGTCCCGACCTTTCATTTCGCGGGTTACTGGATGACCTGATGATTTTTGAGCGAGCTCTTTCGGCAGTTGAGATAGACAGGCTGTCGGGGCACAATCCAATTAAGTCACTAGCGAAAATTGAAGTTTCACAGCGGACAGCAGCCCAGCAGAAAACATTGCAGGACTATTATTGGAAACATCACGATGCTGTCATGCAGCAGTTGAGGGGGCAGCAGCAACAGCTACTAGAACAACAGCGGCAACTGCAGGGATCGATCGTCACCACGATGGTGATGAGGGAGCGGGTCAGCCCCAGGGAAACGTTTGTCCTGACGACGGGCGATTATCGTAGCCGGGGAGATCGTGTGACAGCCGGTACGCCAGCCGTGTTACCCTCCTGGAAAGCAGACTATCCTGTGAATCGATTAGGATTGGCGCGCTGGCTGGTTCAACCGGATCAGCCGTTGACCGCCCGGGTGGCTGTGAATCGATTCTGGCAGGGTTTCTTTGCCGCCGGGATTGTTCGTACGCCCGAAGATTTTGGTACTCGGGGCCAACCACCGACTCATCCGGAATTGTTGGACTGGCTGGCTGTTGAACTGGTGGCCAGTGGTTGGGATGTCAAGCATATCGTGAGAAAGCTGGTCTTATCGCAAACCTACCGGCAATCCAGTCGAGTTGGTCGAGAGCGATACCAGCAGGATCCGGAAAATCGATTATGGTCACGGGGTCCACGTGTACGATTGTCTGCCGAAGCCGTGCGTGATAATGCCCTGGCGGTTAGCGGTCTCATGGAGGAAGAACTGGGAGGGCGCAGTTTTTATCCGCCTCAGGCGGCCGGGCTTTGGAAAGAGATTTCATTTGATCCGGAACGTTTTACCGCCCAGGTTTATTTTCCCAGTGAGGGTCGCGATCTTTATCGACGTAGCTTGTACATTTTTTGGAAGCGGGCTGTACCACATCCACCCCTGGTTGCATTTGGAACACCCAATCGGGAACGCTGTACGGTCCAGCGTCGATTAACTAATACGCCGCAACAAGCGCTGGTTTTAATGAATGAGCCAACCTATCTGGCCGCTGCTCGGTCATTGGGAAGTTGGGTGACAGGTCAAAAGGTGAAGTCGCTGGAAGCGCGTCTCGATCATCTTTTTCGTCGCATCCTGTCTCGTTATCCAACGGCGCCTGAGCGTAAAATTCTGACAACATTTTATCGGCAGCAGGAGTCTCGATTCGAAACGGATCGAATTTCTGCAGAGCAGTTGATTCAAGACGCGGGTCGAAAGTTGGATACGGTGACGGTAGCCAGTTGGACGATGGTGGCTCATACCATCCTTTCCTTGGATGAGGCGATCACGAAACCATGAATCGGGATTTACCAGTATCTTTTCGAGAGCAGCGGGATTTGCTAACGCGGCGACAGTTGTTTGGCCACAGCGCAAGCGGCCTGGGGCTGGCAGCCTTGAGTTCGTTATTGGGAGCAGATTCGCTGGCAGCCCCCGATTTGCCGCCGTCTACTGGTGGTTTGCCCGGGCTACCGCATTTTCAGCCACGTGCCAAGCGAGTTATTTTCCTGTGCCAGTCCGGGGCTCCTTCCCAAGTTGATTTGTTTGATCCCAAACCAGGGCTGCAGAAGTGGCATGGAGAAGAACTGCCTGACTCGGTTCGCATGAATCAGCGGCTGACCGGTATGACGGCTAGCCAGAAATCCAAGCCGGTAACAGCTTCACCCTTCAAGTTTAAGCCCGCGGGAAAGTCCGGAGTGCAGTTAAGTGAATTGATTCCGTTTACGTCAAAGATTGTTGACCAATTGTGCCTGGTCCGTTCCATGCACACCAACGCAATTAATCACGATCCTGCCATCACGCTCTTGCAGACCGGTAGCCAGCAGGCTGGTCATCCCAGCATGGGGTCCTGGATGAGTTACGGTTTGGGGAACGAGAGTGAGAACTTGCCGACGTTCGTGGTCTTTATTTCTGGAGGCAGTCCGGGTGATCAGCCCCTGATGGGGCGATTATGGGGTAGTGGCTTTCTTCCTTCACGTCACCAGGGCGTCAAGTTTCGCGCTTCACGGGATCCAGTTCTTTACCTCTCCAACCCGCCAGGAATTGATCGGGCACGCCGGCGGGCCATGCTTGATGCGACGAGGCAGTTAAATTCCTTGCAGGCCGACTTGATTGGGGACCCGGAGATTCAGACACGCGTAGCCCAGTTTGAGCAGGCATTTCGCATGCAGAGGTCGATCCCGGAAGTTGCCGACCTGTCAAGCGAACCGAAACATGTATTGGATCTATATGGCCCAGAGGCCCAGCGGCCAGGCAGCTATGCTGCCAACTGCCTGATGGCCCGCAGGCTGGTTGAACGTGGAGTACGATTTGTTCAACTTTACCACCGTGGCTGGGATCATCACGAAGACTTGCCATTCAATATTCGCAACAAGTGTCTTCAAACCGATCAGCCTTCAGCGGCACTTGTGCAAGATCTCAAACAGCGTGGCTTGCTAAAAGATACACTGGTGGTTTGGGCCGGTGAGTTTGGCCGCACCGTTTATTGCCAGGGGAAGCTGACAGCGGACAATTACGGGCGCGACCACCATCCCCGTTGTTTCAGCATCTGGATGGCCGGTGGTGGAGTGCGTGCCGGACTGGTGTACGGAAAAACGGATGATTATTCCTATAACATCGCTGAGTCCCCGGTTCATGTCCACGATCTCCAGGCGACCATCATGCATTGTCTCGGGATTGACCATCAGCGACTGACTTTTCGATTTCAAGGACGGGATCATCGCTTAACGGATGTCCACGGAAACGTGGTTAAGAAGATTCTCTCCTGAGGGAGAGTAGCTTTTATTGAGAAGGAATGTTGTACGCAATTGGGCTGATCGATGATAATAGACCTTGGGTTATTCGTGGTCTTATGAGCGGGTGTTCTGTGATGTCTGGTCGAGTGTTTTTCCCCTTGGTATTGGTTTCCCTCGCTCTGGCGGGGAAGGCACTTTTAGCTGCTGAGCCGACGGCAGCTGAAATTGAATACTTTGAGAAACAGGTGCGGCCGATCCTGGTTTCGCGCTGCTATGACTGTCACAGTGAAGAATCTGTTGAAAGCAACTTGCGGGTGGATTCACTGGCCGGTTTGTTGCGAGGTGGCAAGCGAGGAGCTGCCATCGTGCCGGGAAAACCGGAAAAGAGCTTGATGATCTTTGCCATCAATCATGCCACCCAGTTGGACATGCCACCGAAGACGAAGTTGCCAGTTGCAGAAATTGCCGCCCTGACTCGCTGGGTGAAGATGGGAGCTCCCTGGCCAAACGCTAAACCCCTGACCACAGCGACAGCCCCGGTTGAGGCAGACGAAATTGAGATCACCGCGAAGGATCTGCAATTCTGGTCCTTTCATCCTCCCACCACAACACAATTACCGTCGGTTCGCCGACAGGAGTGGCCCCGTAACGCGATTGATCACTTTGTTTTGGCAAAGCTCGAAGCGGCTGGTTTGCAGCCAGCACCAGCGGCCAGTCGTACTGTTTGGCTGCGCCGTGTGACCTATGATTTGACCGGTTTGCCACCGACGGTTGACGAGATGAACCGTTTTTTACAGGACACAAGTCCTGCTGCCGTTCAGCGCGTGGTTGATGCTTTGCTCAGCTCGCCGGCTTACGGGGAACGTTGGGGACGACGCTGGTTAGATGTAGCCCGCTATGCAGACTCCAATGGGTTGGACGAAAACCTCGCCTATGCGAATGCCTTTCATTATCGAGATTACGTGGTGCATTCGTTTAACGAGGACAAGCCTTATAACCACTTCGTGCTGGAACAATTGGCCGGCGATTTAATGACGGACCAGGATTCGCTCTCGTCAGCAGGCGAACGCATCACCGCTACCGGTTTCCTGTCGCTGGGTGCCAAGATGTTGGCCGAAGATGACCCAGTTAAGATGCAAATGGATATCATCGATGAACAAATTGATACGATCGGTAAAGCGTTCATGGGGCTTTCGATTGGATGTGCGCGTTGCCACAATCACAAGTTTGATCCAATTTCGATGACGGATTACTACGGGCTGGCGGGAATTTTCAAGAGTACGCGAACCATGGAAAATTTCAAAGTGGTTGCCCGCTGGCAAGAGCGGCCGGTGGAATCCTCGCGATCGCTTCAGGATCGTGAGCAGAGAGAACAACAGGTTTCCGAGGCGGAAACCGAGATTGCACGGTTGCGCAGTGAGGCGGCTAAAACGCAACAGCAGCAATCGCGGCAGCGAGTTGGAGATTACCTGATTGCGACGCGCCAATTGAAACAATTCGTTCAATGGTTGCCAAACCATACAACCTACGGGAATCAACCTGAACTGCTTGCCAGTCAAGCGGCCCTGATGCTTGAAGCGGAAGAGTACCAGCGCGGCAACGTGCTTAAAGATAAGTCAACTTACGGCAAGTCGATTGGCGTCCTCGTGAATCGGGGCGAATTGCCGAACTTTGTCGAGTATGACATCGATCTGCCAGCCAAGGGCTGGTATCAACTGGAAGTTCGCTATGCAGCAGAGACTGCCCGACCCACGAAAGTGTTCGTTGATGGTCAGCTAATACGGACGGACCTGGCAGGAGGAATCACGGGTAGCTGGCAGCCTGATACGCAAACGTGGTCGGTTGCAGCAGTCATTCATTTGTCGGCAGGAAAACACTTGTTGCGTTTGGAACATCCGAAGTTTTTTCCACACGTCGACAAATTGTTGCTGGTCCGATTGCCAGCTAGTCCCACCACACTGCTCGATTTCTCAAAAATGATTTCGCTGGAAGCAGAGACTTTTCATCGTGGCAATGTTGTGCGGCTCTTGGATGGCTATGGTGTGGGTATTGGAGTGATCGCTGGCCCAGGTGGTGCGAACTGGGCGGAAATGGACTTCCAGGTCCCACAGGATGGGACCTACTACCTGGCGGTGCGGTACGCAGCCGCCGAGGCCAGGCCAACCCAGTTGAAGATCAACGGGCATTTAGTCAATGGTTCCCTGACCGATGAGGTAACCGGTAGCTGGTATCCAGACACCCAGAAGTGGGTTTGGGAAGGAAGCTATCAGCTAACCAAGGGTAAGGTGACGTTGCGTTTGGATCGGGAAGGTCCGATTCCACATATTGACCGGTTTTGTTTGATCCCGGTTGATTCGCTGAAACCAGCAGGTCAGCAGCTGGCAGCAGGTTTCGTTGACCAGTGGCAAACCTACCTGGAGAAACAACGCGCAGGCCAGGATGAGGTCTTTGGTCCGTGGTTCGCCGCGATCGACGGTCGTGACTACCAGCCGGCCAGTCCTCTGGCAAGGCAAATCAATAAACGCCTGGTCGGTAAAAAAGTTCCCGAATCCTTGGCGCAGTGGGCAAATCGTTATCAGCAGTTGTTTGCCCTCGCCGAAACCCATGGGCAGCAGGCCAGCGGTTCCAAGCAGCAAGTTTCACGATTGGAAGACGCAGTCCTGGAGGCGTGTCGACAGGTTTTATATGATCCCCAGGGTCCCTTCATGATTCGCCTCGGGCTTGACTACGGTTTGCCAGCAGAGAGTCAGCAGCGACTGGTCCAATTGCGCACAACCATAGACGAACTGAAGAAAGTAGCGACCAAGGCGCCCATGGCCATGGCTGTTTCGGATGCGGAACCGGAAGATCTTCAGATTCACCTGCGGGGCAGTCACATTAGCCTCGGTCGCAAGGTACCGCGGCGTTTCTTACAAGTCATTAGTGGTCGGGATCAGCCTGCCATTGAGGATAAGCAGAGTGGACGACTTCAATTGGCGCGCTGGCTGGTTTCCGAAGACCATCCCTTGACGGCCCGTGTGATCGTTAACCGCATATGGCAGGGCCATTTTGGCACGGGACTGGTCCGTTCGCCCGACAATTTTGGTCGGCTTGGGCAATTACCGACGCATCCCCAGTTGCTGGACTACTTGGCCCTGCACTTGAAGCGTAACCAGTGGTCACTGAAAA
>Ga0310342_100002366_pt1 | contig 12095 bp, 5 predicted proteins | sample S15DNA20500_MG_FD_206155 | JGI IMG/M metagenome (GOLD analysis project Ga0310342, IMG submission 206155) | Marine microbial communities from station ALOHA, North Pacific Subtropical Gyre - S1503-DNA-20-500_MG | ecosystem: Environmental > Aquatic > Marine > Oceanic | place: Pacific Ocean: North... | reverse complement strand
ATAAAATTTGAAGCCGTCAGGGGTTTTGCGATTGTAGGTTGCGAAAAAATTATTGGTAATTGCGGCACCTGGGCCACCCGCTCCATCAGCTTCGCCAGTGAAATAGTTCACGATCGCGAAATCGATCGTGTTGTCGACATCCAACAACTTTTCCAGGGATGGGTCGATGATGGCATCGGGCCCTCTTCCTTGTACGCGGTAATAGTTTGCGTTGTCCTGAAAACCGAGATCGTCAGCCCGTCCGGTGATTTTTGCTTCATCGAAAAGTCTCCGATAGGCGTCCAGGTTTCCATCGGTTGCTTCAACAGTATAGCCTCCCGTCGACCCGGCCGATTTGATGACATCGTAGTCCTCAGCGAAATCTCCAAAATAGGTTGCTGCATAATCTGCTTCCGGACGCTCTTCGGTCTGAAAAAGGCCCCAATATTGGCCGTTGATGTACAGGTGGTAGTAGCGGCTGCGGGTGTACGGCTGCTTCAGTTCGCGTTGGATATCGCGTGAGAAGACGTCCCGTAAAAAAGCATTTCGAGAATCTCCTCCAAAGCTCCACGAATAATTTTGTGTTGTTCGCAGATCAAAGCTTTTGAATCGGTCCGCACCTTCGCTGTCAAACAAAGGATACTCCAATGCGGCTTGACCATATTCACTACGGAAAAAGACTCGAAACGCATGTTTAGGATTGTCTCCACTTCGGCTGAAGCCACCGCGAATTCTCAATCCCGCATTGGCTTGAAATCCCAAGTGGTTATCGTTGGGATCGATCAATTCAATCGAAGTTGGTCGTTCCCATGACTTGCCGTGCGATCCGGCATGGACATAAATTCCCCTGGTTTGGTGGAACAAGTGATCGAGGTCAATAGCGATTGAAATAGTCGGCACGGCTGTGAGCGCTTCCTCAAGCTGTGGACCCCAGGTAGCACTATCGACAATCTTCGGATCCATACCGTAATTCAACCTTTGGCCACTGACCGAACTCTGTGGCCAGCCTGGTGGCCCTTTCCCGTTGACAGATTGTGTAAGCACGTCATCTAAAAACAAGTAGGTTTGTGTTGCTGTGTTCGAACGCACGAAGTTGGTGCGGAAGGCTGCTGCACGTACGACGGTCGTCGATTCAATCAAGAGAGGTTGGGTGTACACGACACCGTTGGTTTCAGTAGGTTCGCTGCCGTCGGTTGTATAACGGATGGTTTCTCGACGATTGTCAGTTGTCAATTCGAGTTGGAATGCCTCGGAAAAGAATCCATGCTTCTCACTTATCTGGACATCATTCGCAAAACCGAGAATGGGTGTTGAATTGATTTCCTCTGGTGATGGCTCATCGAAATAGCCCCGCCCTTTGGCAGCGAGTTCTGGCAACATCAAAAGATCAGGGTCGTTGGCTGAAGAGTTCAACGCTTGCACTGCCAGGATGTTAGTTCCGTTATGAATCGAACTAAGGAACGGACTAACATCAAACTCTTGAAAGGTCATCAACTCCTGATCGGAACGCTCACCGGTAGCCATTGAGTTGTAATTCAGAGTTTCCGGTGCGTTGGATTTCGCAATTTGGATGCCATTCAGATAGGCGACAAAACCCGCATCGTATTTCATTCGTAAAGACAACGATTCATAAAGACTGGGATTTCCGGAGGCAAACTCAATGCGAGTCCAAAGTGACGGATTGACTCCGTACAATTGGGAACCAATATCAGTGGTGATCAAAGGTCCGACGATCGGTAACTCGGTTCCAAATCCAATTCCGGTAAGAGATGGCAATTCGGTATGGAAGGGGAGATCAAGGTTGAGATTGTAGCCACCCGGTGTTGTTTCAGACAGGCTTGTGAAATCGGTGGCAATATTGTGATCTGTCGCACCATTGCGGCTAAACTGCGACGTTTGGTGAATCACGTCCGTGGCTGTCAACCGGATGGCCGTCAGGCCATAGCCGACCGGGCCCGACGCTACGCCTGTACCGACACCTGGTGTGGAACCCGTGTATTGGTTACTGACGACTGAAAACTGTCCTGGATCGATGGGGACGATGTCGATCCAACGAGCGACGTAACCCTGGTCTTCACCATGATTGGCGCCGGTCCAAATCGCTACTTCCGTGGGGCTGAGGATGACCACGCCTGGACCCTGGCTGTGTGCCGGTACGGCTGATTCAACACCCAGGAGTTCGACGCGCGTCCAGCAGTCCTCGTGATTTATGCCGCCTGTGACTGCGGTGCCGGTGAACTCGTAAGTGATTAAAGCGCGTGTCGACGAATTCAGAGCGGTAAAATTAAACGCTTGATAGGCATCTCCGCTCAGCTCAATGCTCGTTTGCGGACCGGCGACAAAATCGATCCAGCCATCGAAACTTTCAAATGCTTGCGTACCTGGAGCCGGTACCACGCCTTTTTCAGAAAAGATCACATCTTTCTGATAGACGTTCAAACCGGCACGAGGACGGCCTGTGGTGGCGTCGCGCAACAAACCGAATCCTCCGTTACCGGAGATGCCATTTGTATTTGGCGCTGTGGCCGGGCCTGGCGTGTAGTCAATATAAAACTGGTCGGTTATCGGTATTTCAACCGTTTCTACACCTGTGCCGCGCCAATGATCACCGGGGGAAATGCCTGTCCAGGGACCGTCGTTGATGTGAAATGCCCCGATTTCAGCTTCACTGTAACCCCAGACAAGAAAATCTTGACTTTGTCGTTGATTGTCAAGAATCATCACCCAGCCAGGACCGCCCTGACTCCAAACAATCGGACTGTCCCAGGGATTGTCTGAGAGGTTGTTGGTACGGTAGATAATTTCTTCCGGTTCCAGGGTGTCCGGTAGGGACCACACGGTTTCGTTGACACCATTGATTCCCTGCGCCGCATCATTAATTAACACGGTCCAGCCAGTCGTGTTGATGGTTTTCGGACTGGAACTTTGGATTTCGACGAATTTGTTTTCTCCTGTGGAGACTTCCGTAATGATCACGGGACTGACGCCGGTTGAGACGGCATCGGGCCAGTGGCTATCATCAAATTCAACTGCGGTCCAGTCCGTTGCCTGATCAGCTGCGGTAGGGACGAAATATCGAACACGAGCCCCGCCTTCCAATAAGGGAGCCGTGGGGGCAGCTGTTGAAACACGACCAAAGGAAATATCGGACCGCTGTTCGGGGTAATCAAGGTAGACGTCGGCAATCGTTTCTCCATCGGCCAGCACCAGTAGCAGATCCTCACCTTGCCCTGAAAGTTTGAAGTTTGTGTGGAATTCTTCGTTTTCGATTCTCTGATCTTTACCGGAGGCAAAAACCAGCGAATATTCACCCGGTTGCAACACTTTATTGGGGAATCGCCATTTTCTTGGCACATCGGCGTCATCGGACAGATAGGCTCCACCTAAATTTACTGGCTCGAGAGTTGGATTATAAATTTCAATCCAGTCAGAAGCATCACGGTCGGCGTCCACGACAGTTGAGGAATTGACTGCCATAAATTCGTTAATCATCACTCCGGTTTGGCTTGAGATGATTAATGAAACTTCGACAGCAGACGATTGGTCGATACTGTCATCTGCAACGTAGCTGAATGTGTCGACACCGGCAAAGCCCGGAGAGGGTTGGTAGGAGAAGGCTCCATTGCCATTCATCTGTAGGGTGCCGTGCGATGGCGGCGTGATCAGTACAGCAGTCAGTTGAGGACTGTCCACGTCAGAATCGTTAGCCAGTAGACCATCGACAGCGGTGACTGCTAGAAGTCCATCCTTGATGCCGAAATAGGTCTCCTCTACTGCAACAGGTAGATCGTTGATTGTTATTACATTCAAAGTGACCGTGGCAACTTCGGAATCGTCGAAGCCGTCGTGTAGAAAGTAGGTGAAACTATCGGGTCCCGAATACTCTGGATTTGGCGTGTAGACAAATGCACCATCGTCTTGCCAGACCAGTAGACCTGTCGTTGGTTCAGTTACTAGCGTCACCTCGATTTTGTCGAGTTGTTCGTCAACGTCGTTGGCCAGAAAGCCAGCCGATGCCATTACGTTCAATTCTGTATCTTCGTCTAACTCGTAGGTGTCGTTCACCGCGATAGGAGTCAAGTCGACGAACAGCGTCACCGTTGCTGTATTCTGAACGCCCGTTTCATCGACAATCGCGTAGTTGAAGGTTGTAGTACCTCGGAAACCCTGGTTGTGATATTCAAAGGATCCATCGGCGTTCAATATCAGATTGCCGTCCACGGTATTGTCGATCAACTTGGCAGAAATTACGGACGCTTCCACATTCACATCATTGGCTAACAAACCGTCGTTGTGATCTACTAAAAAAGAGGGATTACGAATTGTGTACTCGTCCGGTTTGGCGAACGCCGGATCGTACTCACTCAAGACTTCAATCGTGACCGTTGCTACATTCGAAGGTTCAGTATCGTTGGCAGTGTAAGTGAAAGTATCGACACCAAAAAAATTGTCATCCGGTGCATACAAGATATTTCCAGATTGTCGAAGTTCGAGTGTTCCATGAAGTGGTGCCTCGACCAGTTTGGCTGTGATTCGATCGCCATCCGGATCTGAATCATTGCTCAACAGGCTGTTGCCAAAAACTCCTTGAAGTACCCTGTCCTCAATGATTTGGTAAAAATCATCAACCGCGACCGGCGGTGAATTGTTAGGGATTTGTAGTGCAAAAGCGTTAGCGGCCAGCAGGCGACGATCTTCCAGCGGTTCCAGGTGTGCCCGTCGACGAGCTGATTTGAAAAGGCGAGTGGTTGGATGGATGTTGCTTGGAGGACGTCGCTGAGAGTTTGGATAAAAACTCGAGAAAAATGTCATTAAATTGAACTCGGAAACCTGCTCTGAGAATGAGCTGTGGTTGATGGTGTAATGTAATAACGCTGACTGAAGCGGTGGCTGTACGATAGAATATGAAAACGCAAAATAAGAGTTCAGCTTGTCGAAATGACGTTGTTTTTGCCGAGATGAAGCCTGCTGCGATTATAAAGTGCCCTAAAGCAGCTGTCAAATTATCGGTTATCAAAACAGAAATTCGGATGGTTGTAAGGCAAACCGGCGGTTCATTTACCGGGGTTGGATCCTAGGCCATTTACTGACACAACACGAGCATGAACCTATCAATAAAAATGTCAAGTGTTCAGAAGAGCTAAAAAACTATGGCGGATATCACGTTTGAACATGTTGAAAAGATATATCCCGGTGGCATACGTGCCGTAGTCGATTTGGACTTGCAGATTGAGGACGGTGAGCTGGTCACGCTGGTAGGACCTTCGGGTTGTGGGAAAAGTACGACACTGAGGCTGATGGCGGGTTTGGAAGAGACGACTAGGGGAACGTTGCGCATTGGAAAACGAATCGTCAATGACGTACCTGCCCGAGATCGTGATGTAGCCATGGTGTTTCAGAATTATGCGCTTTATCCCCACATGACCGTTTATCAGAATTTGGCGTTCGGACTAAAGTTGCGGAAAATCCCCAAGCAGGAGATTGACCATCGCATTCGTTCGACGGCGGAAATATTGGCGATCGATAACTTGCTAAATCGTAGGCCGCGGTCTCTCTCGGGGGGACAACGTCAACGTGTTGCCCTGGGACGCGCAGTTGTAAGGCGCCCCCAGGTGTTTTTATTTGACGAACCACTCTCCAATTTGGATGCCAGGCAAAGGATTGTGACTCGTGCTGAGATTAAGAGGCTACAACGAGAACTTAAGACCACCACAATCTATGTGACGCATGACCAGGAAGAAGCGATGTCGTTAGGTGATCGTGTGGCGGTCATGAATTGTGGAGAAGTTCTTCAGTACGATACGCCATTGAACATCTATCATCGTCCCTCCGATTGTTTTACGGCCGGATTCATCGGTGTGCCACCGATGAACTTTATAATTGGGAAATTAGAAAACCGTGCCGGGAAGCTCTGGTTTTGTGGAGGTGGGATCGAATTGCAGTTGACTGCGTCTCAGATAAAAAAACTCGCCGAGCAACTGCCGGAAACGCTGGTTGTCGGTATCCGTCCGGAGGCATTTTACCTGCCGAATTTGGCGACTGGTCCGGCATTGCAGAAAAGTGTGAACACGGTTACCGTTCGTGTTCGCCTAGTAGAATTTCTCGGAAGTGTCATGGATTTACAGACATTCACTGCTCAAGGCCAAATGCTGGTTGCAAGATTAGAATCTCGCTCGGTAGAACCGAACAGCCAAATTGAACTACACGTGCTCGCGGAGCAGGTTCATTTTTTTGAGCTGGACGAGATTGTGGGTAGCGAAGTGATCCGTTATGGAAGAAATCTCGGTTTGTCGTTCAATTCCTGAATCGTCTTCAACGCCATAGCCAGCGCAGGGAATCGGGTAAAATTGCTCCTCCGTGGATGCCGTTGTGGGCGCCTTCGCCGAAGACGAATTTATAGTCATAGCCGGAGAATTTCAATGCGGCTGCCATTTGTTGATTAGCGAGCGGCCAGTTGCCATGTTGGTTGTCAAGGTCTTCGGACCCACCCTGTAGAAATACACGGATTGGTTTTTGTTCTGACTTGCGAATCATCGCCGGATAGACATGCCCTCCACGGATGTTCGTAAAACTGCCTACATGACTGAGAACTTTACGAAACACATCGGGACGTTGCCATGCTACGGTCCAGGCACAGATGCCTCCTGAACTGATTCCACAAATGGCTCGTTGATTGGGGTCGTCAGTGAGGTTAACGCGCTTTCCGACTTCGGGAAGAACTTCTTCGATCAGCAGACGGGAATATTGGTCAGAAAGGGTATCGTACTCGAAGCTGCGGTTTTCTGGACGTGGACGCCAACCTGGTTTTTCTGGAAGATCTTGCTTCTTGTGGCCAGGGTCGATAAAGATTCCGACCATTACCGGCAACTCGCCGGCATGTATTAGATTGTCAAATACTACCGGTACTCGAAAGTCAGCAGATTCGCCGACATACGCATGTCCGTCTTGGAAGGCCATGACGGCGGCAGCGGTTGAATCGTTGTATTGTGCTGGAACGTAAACCCAATAGCGGCGAATTGTATCAGGAAAGACATCACTTCGCCAAATGTGTTCGGTCACATTGCCACGAGGAACATGTTCCTGTCGGACTGAATCCGGACCCAATTGGTACATCGAATCATCAGACTTTACCAACGAACTGATGGAGCTCAAGACAAACAAAGGAATGAACCAGCGCATCGAATTATCCTTTACTAGGCGGCAGTTGCCAACGTACGGCTTCAACATGGGGTTTTCCATCATCGCCTCGGTAGCTGTAACAGGAAACCAATGTTCCATCGTCAAGTTGCACAGTGTTTCCAAATCCACCGCCACTGACACCATGATTGACATAGGCGATAATGATGCGGTCTTGCTGGAAGTTCCATGTCTCGCCATCGTCGTAGCTGACGATGCCGCGGACTCCAAGGGGGTAACCATCGGTTGAATTACTTCTTACGGTGAAAGTCAGTAAAAGTCGCCCGTCGGTGAGTTTTAAAAACCGCGGATACATTTCACCATAATGACCAAAACGACCATCACCGTGATGTTTCTGCCAGCTGTGACCGTTGTCGGTGGATTCCCACAACATCGAGCGATCACCATTGTCTCCGCGTTCGGTTTTGAGTTTTTCTGGTGTTCCCGCGATGTGCCAATGCGGTCCCGTTCGATCGACACGAACCGGATGTAGCAGCTTGCCGGAAGCCGTTCGGTACGTTGTTGACTGGCAAAAGAACCCATCAACGTCAATCCATCCTTTGGTATCCGGATTGAGTTTCTTGTCCCAGGTTTGGCCACTGTCACGTGAGCGCCATAAAAAGACATTGGGCGGTGCCAATTTTCCACCATGACTCAAGCTGACTCCCAGCATTGTTAATGTTTTTTGCGGCTTTTTGGGGTCAGGAATTTCAAAAGTCGTCCAATCAGCCATGGTCATTTTACCGGGTGGGAATCCCTCCGGCCCGATCCGTTGTTCCGTCCAGGTCGAGCCGTTATCCGCAGAACGGAATATTTTGCTATACGCGTAGCCCGCCTGGTTGTACCTGTCGTTGGCAAGAAAGTGGCAGGTCATGATGAGCGTGCCGTCGGTAAGTACGTTCAAGGCAAATTCACGTCCCTGAATGTTGGCTCTTTCATCACGCTCACCCCAGCTCTTTCCCCCGTCACGCGATCGCCAGAACACAGCACGTTCGGATCGCTTTCCATCGAGTTGTCGACCGTAGAAGGCTACGATGAGCAGTTCTCCATTGCTGAGCCTTGCTATCCAGGGTTTATAGTCATTCGGTAAGCCCAGCGGTGTACGTGTGGCAGGAATGTCACTATCGGGGAGTTGATGAGGATTGACAATTTTGAGTGGAAGGTGAGTGGATTCGGCTGCCACAGCGGCTTGTACACGATGCAGTGAAGAGTACAAGCACGCCAAAATCAGCCATGCGATCGTAAAAAAGTGATAGTTGACTCGATGAGGTAATTCAGGACTGATAGGATTTGTCATTATGTTACCCATCTTTTAGGACCATCGCGATCAAAGGAAGTTTCAAAAGGTATCATACTGGGTCGTAGACATTTGACCAAGTATGCGTCTATCAAGAATTCAGTCGGCATTGGTTGACATGTTACACAAGCGAGTCGGACAGTACCTAGATCTTCCTTAATTCCATTAGCAAGATTAGAGATGCAGTACCGTCAAGGTCCAACGGCATTGCCATTGACAGCGACAATTCGATAGCGAATGTTCGTAGCGACCATGAACACCGCACGCAGGGGTGCAGAATTCAAGTAGAAGTAAAACGCTTCAGCGAAAAGTCGCTCGTATCGATTTCTGCATTTGAGCCTGTTATCCAAGTTGCTAGAACATGTGCAGTTCCGGTTGACAAGTGAATCCCGCCACGAAAATGACCGGTCGCAATGTACAGATTTTCCAGTTCGGGGGCGCGATCCAAAATGGGTAAGCCGTCCGGTGTAGAAGGGCGTAGCCCGGCCCAACAACGCTCGAGTTGGGCAGTTTTCAATCCATCGACCAGGCTGGTGGCAAAGTTCAACAAGCCAGAGATGCCTTGTGTGGTGGTTCGCACATCCATGCCAACGTCATCTTCAGTGGATCCGGCCAAAACCCGGCCATCGTCGCGCGGCACCAGATACCTCGAGTTTTCCGTAATTACCGCACGAAATGGGCGGGTTGGGCAGGTAAGCAACGCCATTTGTCCACGGACAGGCTTCAGCGGTATCCTGATATCGATTTGCTGTAGCAATGCTTTTGACCAGACACCTGCGGTGAGGCAAAAAGAATCGGCTTCCAATCGCTGGTCACCCGTATGAACAGCGCGAACACGATCCCGTTTGACTTCCCAGCTGTCGCACGGAGCACCACTTAGCACGTCGACCCCTTTTTGCTGGCATGCTGAGAGCAATGCGCGGACATGGCGTGGGTTGCGGACCTGGCACGTATCGGGCAGACGATAGGCGGCCAGAACGGTCTGGGAGCTACTTAGACAGGCCAGCGCCGGTTCTATTTCTTGCAAGTGCGAAGGGTCGAGCTCTTCCAGATTGAGAGAGTCACTTCGCCATTTTACAACTTGTTCATTAAGTCGTAGCTGCTCTTGGGGATCGCGCGCAATATGAATTTCCCCACTCCGGCGATATCCCGTGTTGATTCCGGTTTGCTCGTATAATCGCGGGGCCCACTGGGCATGTAATTGCTGGCTTAACGCACAAAGTTGGTCCCGGGAAGATGCTGTAGCGGAAAATTTAGCTGCGGGAAGAATCCCCGCACCAGCCCAGGAGGCTTCGCGTCCCGGTTGTTGGCGATCGATAATCGCAGTTCGTTGTCCCCGATTGGACAATTCATACGCGAGGGATAATCCAATCACCCCAGCGCCGACAATCACCGAATCATAACAATTAGTCATAGAAGGGATGCTATCATTGGTGTCGTTGCGGTACAATGAGGGAAGACCAGAGAGTTCAGATTTCAGGCGAGTACAAAATCAAATGCCGGACTTTTGAGTGCTGATTTACGACGACTGAAAAATATTCCGATTGGACCACTATGCCCGAAAACATTATTGATTTACGCAGTGATACGGTAACCCGACCTACCGACCAAATGCGTACGGCAATTGCCCAGGCGGAGGTGGGAGACGATGTGTTTGGTGACGATCCTTTGGTGAAACGACTGCAATCTCGGACCGCTGAAATGCTGGGCAAGGAAGCAGCGATTTTCATGCCATCAGGAACAATGACCAATCAAATTGCCATCCGAATCCATTGCAAGCCGGGTGACGAGTTTCTGTGTGAAAACGCCTGCCACATTTACAATTTTGAGCAGGGTGCGGCAGCCCAATTGAGTGGCGTTGTGGCCCGTACCCTTCCTGGTCGGAATGGTCTGCTGGAGCCGAAACAATTTGAGGGACTGGTTCGACGTGAGGATATTCATCAGGTACGTACGAGATTAGTATGTCTGGAAAATACTCATAATTATGGTGGTGGACGTGTGCTGCCTTATGACGATGTTGCCGAAATCTGTCGTTGGGCCCATGAAAATCATTTAAAAACTCACCTGGATGGGGCCCGATTATTCAATGCTGTCGTGGCTAGCGGAATCGATGCGAGCCGTTGGTGTGAGCATTTTGACACGGTGAGTGTTTGTTTTAGCAAAGGGTTAGGCGCTCCGGTTGGATCGGCACTTGCTGGCACCCGTGAAATGATTGAAGAAGCTCGCCGTCACCGCAAGGCATTCGGTGGTGGCATGCGGCAGGCAGGCATTATTGCGGCGGGAGCTCTGTTTGCGTTGGAGAATCATGTCGATCGCCTGAAAAATGACCATGAAAACGCACAAATTCTCTCTGAATCCATTCGTCGCAGTAACGGTTTGACTTTGACCCACGAACAAGTCGATACCAATATAGTCTTCTTCCAGGTTGGCCAACCGTGGTCAGATGCCAAGAAGCTAGTCACTGCGCTTGCCGAGCGTGGAGTATGGATGGCAGCAAGCAAACCGCACATTGTGCGAGCTGTGACGCATCTCGATGTTTCTGATTCTGACGTGGCGGCTGCTGGGAAGATTCTCGAGGAATTGTCAATTCACTGAGCCTGATCGGGCAACCTGCAAGCAAGGATGTGGAATTTCTATTTTCAACACACCGAACTTACGGTGCGGCGCCTGGTGGTCGCGCGCGTGCCACTGATGGTTTCCACGGTGTTGGTATGGCTACCATTGCATGCAGTATTTCAAAATGATCCAATGCTGAGCAGTCTGTTTTCGCTGCGCAGTCAGTGGGAGTTTGGTGTTGTCATCTTTCTCGGGCTGCTCGCGTCCTGGCAGTGCGGAGCTTATATCCTTTTAATGTGGCGTCTTGCTGACAAAAGGCTTTACGGCGGGAAAAGGGCCTCACGAAATGCACCGCAACTTTGCCGCGATAGTGTTCCCGGACAGCGATCAAAATTCATTGGATTTGCCGATGTATTACCATTTACGTTACTTGCTGTACCGTTGATTGGTGTCAGCTGGGGACGATCCGAGTTTTCCGGCGGTCAATTCACAGCATTTTTGTCCGGAACATTTACGGCACTGTTGTTACTGTCATTGGTTGGCCTGCAGCGTTTTACTGTCCGAGGTCAATTTGGCTGGTTTAAACGAATACTGTCAGGTTTACCCGAATCCTTGGTAGCCGGATATGTGGTGAGGAAAAATCGTGATTTGGTTTTGATTTACCCAGGACATGGAACGTTTTTTGCCATTTTTCTAACACTGGCGTTGATTTACGTTCTTGGACAAAAGTGGTTCCATCCGAGCGAAGTTCATCCCTGGCAAATACCTGCCTTGGCTTACGGTTTATTGTTGTTGATGCTCATCGATTCGTTCGCTTCGGGCGTCTCGTTTTTCCTGGACCGATTCCGTATTCCTGTTTTTGCTTTGTTATTGGTTTGGATGTCGGTGATCTCGTTAGCGAGGTACATCGTGCCGTTGCAATGCGATCACACATTTTCAGTGACGGAGCTTCCGGCAGCGGAATTGAGTGTTAAGAGCCAGGAGCGATCACGTTTGTGCCTTCCCACGCCCGGTGATTCTCTGGCGATGTGGCTTGACGGGGAAGAACAGCGATTGAGAAAAAATGGATATGGGAGCGCCCGGCCCA
>Ga0310342_100002365_pt1 | contig 12099 bp, 5 predicted proteins | sample S15DNA20500_MG_FD_206155 | JGI IMG/M metagenome (GOLD analysis project Ga0310342, IMG submission 206155) | Marine microbial communities from station ALOHA, North Pacific Subtropical Gyre - S1503-DNA-20-500_MG | ecosystem: Environmental > Aquatic > Marine > Oceanic | place: Pacific Ocean: North... | reverse complement strand
GTCGGCCTACTCTCCGTTAACGGGCCGGTCACCCTCAGATGAGAGAACCGCATGGCGGGACCCTTGTGTTCTTTCTTTTCAAGACTCCTACCCGGCACGCGGGCGCTATCGAAGGTGAAGGCCAATTGGTCGCCTGCCTTGAGTGTGAGCTCGGTCGTAAAACCTTTCGAGCCATGCGGCATGGGAATCCGACGGATATTCCGAAAGCTGGTCGGATGACGCCCGTCCCCGAGATTGATCCCGATGACCTCGCCTTCGGTGGATTTCTCCGAATGCGCCTTCACTTCGAGCCGGTACACCCCGAAGGCGGGAATGACAAATTGATCGTGGCTCTCCGGGTCGATGGAAAAATGCAGATTGCTACGGTAGGGGCGAAAGCCCGTGAGAACATAGTCCTCCCCATCGCGGTAGTCTCCACCCCCGCCGGTTGCAAAGTTTTTGCTGCCGTGAAAATGCCGCACATCGAATGCCCATGTCCTCGTCTTGGGTTTGGCATCCGGCAAGACCCGCTCGGCGATGAAGCGGGCGGTTTTTAGATAGGCCATTACCTGGTGTGGTGACATCAAATGCGCCTCGCCGAACTTGTCAAACCCGTGTTCCACATGATCGGGGGGCAGCAAGCCGGTAAGGTCGAATTCCACGCCAAAGAGATCAGTCAGCGCATGAGTGTACTCCGCGCGCGTGAGCCGCTTGAGGGTGTTGGCCGGACGACTAGCGACAATGCGATTCTGGAGCAACTGCAAGGCGTTCGCCCTCGCCTCGGCCTTGGGTTGAGGCGCTTTTTTCGGTGGCATGTCGCCTGCCTCGAGGACGGAGGCCACGGTCTCCAGTAGTTCTAGATCCGAGAAGAGGGCGTCTAGTGGCCGGTCGAGTCGTACCTGGCCCTTGGGTTTCTCAGGCCCATGGCATTTCACGCAGTGTTGGGTGAAGAATTGTTCCAACTGTGGTTCCGCACGGAGGAATCCATGTGGGGCAAAAACCAGGAGCGTCGCTATCCAGCGCCACCGCATCATGACAACAAGTCGAACGCTGCGGCGCTTTCGCCGAAGCGGTCGTCCCGAGCACCGAATTGCTGCAGCAAACCGAGGTAGAGGTTGGACATCGGCGTGTCCTTGCGCTGCCAGTGCCCGGAGGTTTTCATGCGGCTATCAAACACCAACGCGGGAAGGTCATCGAAGTTGTGGGCATTGGCGCTGCCCATGGAGGCCGTGAGAAGCGTCGTCGTCTGGTCAAAGAGCGACTGGTTGCCCGACTTGCGTTCCTTCATGGTGGTGAGAGCAGTGCTGATGCGATTTAGAATTGCATGCTCCAGTTGGAGCAACTTCTTGACCTTCTCCGGTTTCTGACCATGGTGGGAGAGGTCATGGTAGTTGCCGCTGATGTCCGGTTCCTTGAAACCTTCCCAGAACGGGATCTGCAGGGTGACTGCCCTCGTGGAATCAGTCTCCAATGCCAGTACAGCCAGGTCCAAAAGCGTGCCCACGTAGTCGTCTACTGATTTACGATCGAATTCTTCAAGATCGTAGTCGACCTGCGGCTTGGAACGGTCAGCCCAGTAGGCACGCCGTTTCACGGTCTGCTCCACCTCACGTACGGAGTTAAGGTACTCGTCCAGCTTGGCGCGGTCGGTGGCGTTGAGCTGTTTCTTCATGGACTTGGCCTGGCCAAACACAACGTCAAGAATGCTACGATCCTCGGCGAGGATCTGCTGTTGGGCTTGCTCGTTCTCGTTGACCTGGAAAAGCAGGTTGAAGATCTTGCGAGGCGAGTCAATCTGATGCACCGGCAGCCCATGCTTGTCCCAGGAGATCTGGGAGAAGTCCAAGTTTTCGCCTGCCTGAAACACGAGTGACTGGAATCGCGTCTCGTTGCCGATCAGGCCGGCCACGGCCTGGTCGATGGAGATGCGGTTCTTGCGGTGCAGCTTGTTATAGTAACCGGATAAAATTCCGACGCACGGCGTGTGCCCGAAACCGTTTTGCACGGCGGGATTGTCCAGTCCACTGTACAGCTTCAGGTGTTCAAAGTGATCGGACAACTCGGCGAGTAACGGCGGCGGCTGGTCGAATGCTCCGGCGGCCTCCGGGATCAGTTCGGGCTGATAAAAGCTGAGGTGATTAACGATCGTGAGCAACCGTCGCGGCGATTCCGCGTCGGTCACTTGTCCGAGGCTCTCCAGTCGCGGCAGCAACAACGCCACTCCTGCTCCAGTCAGGAACGTGCGCCGCTTCATGATGTTGCTTAAAAGGTCCATTGCAACCTCATCCTATCAAGGCATTCACACCGAGTAAAGCGAAGAAAGCCGGGAGAAGCGCGTCGTTTCAGGAGAGCATGGAACAGGTGGATAGTACCTTTTAGCAATACGTTTATCGATCCAAGTCGGACAATGACATTGAGAGAGCGGAGAGCCTAAACTATAATCCGAGTAAGGATTGAAACGCTCTTTCGCAACCAGCGCCGCTTGGCGTTTCGTTACCGTCGTGAGTCTTTGCGATAGTCGCCCAGTCCGTTCAATTTTCGAATTCAAGACGAGTTGTTTAGATCAGTATCCGGTCCAAAAGGATTTGGTTAAATGCGTTGTGGAATCCTCTCAATCGCGATCCTACTTGTTGTGAGCTCGGCTGGGGCTGCGGATCAGACAGTCGAACGTCAGCGGCTCGATTTCTTTGAATCGAAGATTCGACCTGTACTCATCAAACATTGCTATGAATGCCATGCTGCGGATTCCAAGAAGCTTCGCGGAAACTTGCTCATTGATACTCGACAGGGTTTGCTGAAGGGTGGCGAATCGGGGCCTGCTCTCGTACCAGGCGACTCGCAAAAAAGCCTGTTAATTTCCGCTCTGAAGCATGATGGCTTCGAGATGCCTCCCAAAGGTAAGTTGCCCCCAAATGTCATTGCCGATTTCGAAAAATGGATTCAAGACGGCGCGACCGATCCGCGTAGCGGCAGGAACCCGGTTGGCAGACCGAAGTCCATCGATATTGAAGCCGGCCGGAAGCACTGGGCTTATCAGCCACTCCAGGCTCCAGCCATACCCACAGTGAAAGATACTTCTTGGCCGCGTAGCGATATCGATCGGTTTGTCCTCGCCAGGTTGGAATCTGCAAGGCTTCGACCAGGTCTGGATGCGAAAAGGATCGTCCTGGTGCGTCGGCTCTACTTCGACCTGATCGGCTTGCCTCCCACGCCAGAACAGATCACCCGGTTTCTCAACGACAAGTCGCCGCTTGCTTACGAGAATCTTGTTGACCGATTGATGGCGTCACCTCGCTTTGGTGAACGGTGGGGGCGCCACTGGCTTGATGTGTCGCGTTTCGCCGAATCGATGTCGTTGCGTGGCCGAATACTCAAACATGCCTGGCGATATCGTGATTACGTTATTGACGCGTTCAATAATGATAAACCTTTCGATCAGTTTCTCACGCAACAACTGGCCGGCGATTTGCTAGAGACATCATCAGTCGACGCGCAGCGACAGAATCGCATCGCCACGACGTACCTGGTGATGGGTGACGCGCTGCTCGAGAACCAAAACAAGAGCCAACTCGACATGGATGTGGTCGATGAACAACTCGACGCTATAGGAAGAGGTTTGTTGGCGCAAACGATTGCCTGCGCACGGTGTCACGACCACAAGTTCGATCCCATTCCAACCAGTGATTACTACGCGATGGCAGGGATTCTCAAAAATGTTCAGGGATTAAAACACTCGAATGTTTCCACGACCATGGAAATTCCTTTGCCATTTTCGGAAGCGGTAGAGCGACAATCCGAAATCCACAATGTGTCGATTGCTAAACTGCAGAAGGAACTTAAAGCGCTGAAGCTAAAAGGAAAGCAAGACGGCCTGCCTCCTGTCCAGGCGAAAGACTTAGCGGGGATTGTTGTGGATAACCCGGAAGCCAAAGTTACCGGCCGGTGGTCTAAATCCGACGGTGTTACAAATCACGTAGGGTCTGAATATCTCTACTCTGGCACCCTCGGCAACAAAGTCATTTATCCCGTGGCTTTTCCTGATGGCGGCAAGTACGAGGTTCGTATTACAGTGGCCCAGCACCCAAACCGTGCCCCCAAAGCGCTCGTGAAGGTTTTTCATAATGATGGCAGCGAATCCTTTCGCATCGATCAGAGAAAGGCCCCGGGGTCGTTTAACAAAAAAAGCTCGGACGGCTATTTTCAATCCCTTGGCATTTTTGAATTTCCAGCTGGCCAATCAGACGCGGTTGAGATTTCTGTGAAGGGTGGCGGTGGCGTAGTTGTCGCGGACGCGGTTCAGTTTCTGCCAGTCGGGAACGGGACCAAACTGGCAACTCCTCAGGTACCTCAGCCAGTTAAGGAACTTTCGCCTGCCGAACAAAAGGCTCTCAAGACGAGAATTGCAAAACTGACGGCGGAAGTTTCTGCACTCCAGAAACGAAAACCGGTCCGGGAAATGGTGAATTCAGCGGTCGAAAAAAAGAAGGCGACGGATTTAAAGATTCATATTCGCGGTAGCATCGATAATCTGGGTGCGATTGCCCCCCGGGGTGTGCTGCAGGTCGCTAACTACGGACCAGCGCCTGAGATGCCCACTAGCAGTAGCGGTCGCTTGGAGTTGGCTCGCTGGATCGTCGATCCTGCCAATCCGCTGACGTCACGCGTGATGGCGAACCGCGTCTGGCACTGGTTGATCGGCGAAGGGTTGGTTCGCACAGTCGATAACTTTGGCACCAGGGGCGAATCGCCGTCACATCCCAAGCTGCTTGATCATCTGGCCGTCCAGTTCGTTCAGCAGGGTTGGTCTGTAAAGAAGCTGATCCGCGAGATTGTACTTTCCAGGACTTACCGTCTTTCGTCTACGCAAGTCGAGCAGCAAAAGGACCCGGAGAATCGACTGTTAGCTCACATGAATCGCCGCCGTCTGGTTGCGGAGTCGTTGCGTGACGCAATGCTGGCCTTAAGTGGCACGTTAAAACTCCAGATGGGAGGCGCTACTTTTCCGGCTAATCTTAAAACGGACGTCGACTTTCGGTTCCAGGCGCCACGACGCAGTGTTTACGTGCCCGTGTTTCGCAGTAGTTTGCCCGAACTTTTTGAAGTGTTCGATTTTGCCAATCCAAGTATGGTGACCGGTCGCCGGGAAGTTAGCACAGTGGCTCCCCAGGCACTGTTCATGATGAACCATGTGTTCGTTCGCACCCAGGCTCGGCTCACGGCGGAACGACTGCTGAGGGAAGCGGGCCTGACAGCGGCGAATCGCATTGATCGTTCCTACCTGCTGATTCTCGGACGCCATGCGACGGAGGCAGAGGTGTCGCTCAGTCAACAGTTTCTTAAGTCGATCACCGATACAACTAAAAAGGGGCAGGTCGACGCCTGGTCCCAGATGGTACAATCCATGTTCTCGACAATCGAATTTCGTTACATCCGCTAACCCAGGTGTTCATTGATGAGCCCGATTAATAATTGCATGACCCGACGAGCGGCCCTGCAGAAATCTGCCTGTGGTTTCGGTAGCCTGGCGTTAGCCGGCTTGTGTGCTGACACGGTTCAAGCGGGGAAGTCGTCGGCAGCCAGAACGCCACATCTTCGCCCCAGGGCGAAGCGGATCATTTTCCTGTTTATGCAGGGTGGGCCAAGTCACGTCGACACATACGATTATAAACCGGCGCTCTACAAGAATGACGGCAAGAAGATGCCGTTCGACGATGCTCGCAAGATTGCTAACACGGGAAAACGCGGGACTTCCGAGCGTGTTATGAAGCCAATGTGGAAGTACAGGCGATACGGAGAGTCGGGACGTCTGACTACTGATCTGTTTCGCGAGACAGCGAAACATTCAGACGATCTCACGTTCATCCATTCGATGCATACCGAGGGCGTTGCACACGGACCGGCAACGCTGTTTCTCCATTGTGGTTCGACCAGTTTTATACGACCGTCATTTGGTTCCTGGGTGAACTATGGCCTGGGCTCTGAAAATGAAAACTTGCCGGGATTTATTTCCCTGGCACCGATAGCCGGATCCGGTGGTGCCCGTAACTATGGCAGTGCTTTTCTTCCCGCGGCACATCAAGGCACCGCGATTGGTAAGGGTGGGAAGTTCGACAAAGATGCGACCATCAAGAACTTGGGCAACACGGAATTGTCCAATGACGAACAACGTCGACAGTTGCAGTTCCTACAGCGCCTCAATGCAGAGCAATTGAAGAGTGTAAATCAAGACTCTGAATTAGAAGCACTCATCAGTTCATACGAGTTGGCATGGCGGATGCAGAACAATGCTCCCGGCGTGCTCGACTTAAGCCAAGAGACCCAGGGGACGAAGGCCATGTATGGTATTGGTGAAAAGGAAACTGATTATTTCGGCCGGCAGTGCCTGATGGCGCGCCGCTTGTGCGAGAATGGAGTTCGCTTTGTTCAAGTCACCTCGGGTTCTGCCGGAGGGGCCTCTAATTGGGATCAGCATTCGAAGTTGCCCTTACACGAGCCGCAGGCAAAGGCGGTTGATAAGCCAATCGCTGGACTGCTGCAGGATCTTAAGCAGCGGGGGTTGTTGGAGGATACGGTTGTCTGGTTCAGCGGTGAATTCGGTCGGGCGCCCTACGCTCAGAATAATGGCACCGGCCGCGATCACAATGCAGGAGGTTTTACGACCTGGCTGGCTGGCGGTTGCCTGAAGTCCGGTTTCTCCTACGGTGCCACGGATGAGTTCGGGCACAAAGCGGTCGAGAACAAAGTCCACATGCATGATCTGCATGCGACGTTGCTGCACCTGCTGGGACTCGATCACGAGCAACTGACTTATCGATATGCAGGCCGCGATTTTCGGCTGACCGATGTCCACGGTCGGGTGGTCAAGGATATCATGGCGTAAGTGATCGTGCAGAACGGCTGCAGGTCAAACGCGTTGATTTCCGGGAATCTCAAAGTGAGCGATGAGGGACCTCGCTGCCAATCCGTCGGGCACTTAAGCTCAATCCGCCTCGGCTAAGGAACTCTCGGGATCAACCTCAGATTGCTCGCCCTTATCAAACAGCGGTTTCGCCGTATTTGGGACTAGCCAGGTCAAGCTACAGAGTACATACATGCCAATCACGACATAAAGTACGGGGTACCACGCGGTCGGGTCTGGTGCCACGCCGCCGCTTACATCCGGCACAATCTTTCCGTAGACGAAACTGCCGATGATTCCTGCGCCAATTGCTGCAGCATTAGTCAGGGCAAATAAGGTAGCGATCACCGGGCCTCCGATATCGGTCACGGCGGCCCACCGCGTCGCCAGTGAAATGTCGGCACCTATCTTGGCGGCGCACAAAACCAACGCAAACATCAATGGCTGCTCGATAACGAGCAATGAAACACAAACCAGCACAGCTGCTGAACCCTTGCCAAGAGACCCGGTAATCCTGCGTGCCCAGGTTGTGGAGCCATTGTTGCGTCGAACCAAGCGGTCTCCCAGCAGTCCACCCACAATCCCGCCGACCATGCCTCCTACCAGTGGTAACGCAGAGTAAAGTCCAGCCAGCTTCTTTTCCAGGCCATGCGATTCTTCAAGGAATTGAGGCATCCAGGACGAATAGAACGCGTCGGCCACGGTGCTAAAGGAAGCTGCCAGGGCAATCAGAATTGCATTGAACAGCCCCCATCCACTGGCAGATCGGAATAACTGCATGACACCCATTCGCTTGGTCGACGAAGACTTGTCGTTAACATCATCGCCCTCGACAAGGGCAATCTCGGCTGCATTGCAGCCGGGATGGTCGGCTGGTGAATTCCTCGCTTTTAGAAAAAAGACGAACGCCCAGACCAGGCCAAACGAGGCTAAGGCGAGAACCGCCGTCTGCCAGGAATCAGCAAACAGATAAGTCATCGCCAGTGGAAACAGCAGGTAACAACAGAAGGCACCACCCCGCGATGCGGTGACACCCAATAGCCCTTGCGCTGATGACCGGGATTCTGCCGGGAACCATACCTTGGTCAGGCGTCCGATACCCGCCAGTACTCCGGATTGTCCGATTCCTAGGGTGTACCTGGAGACATACATTACGGTGGTCGAGTGGGCCAGTGCCAGCAAGCCAAAACCGAGAGACCAAACCACGATGGACGCGGTCAGGAATAAATGAGCCCCGAAAAAGTCAATTACCATTCCCGCGGGGACTTGGAACAATCCGTAGGAGGCTGAAAACCCTGCCTGCAGGTAGCTGAGCACTTCATTATGCTCCGACTCAGGGATACCAAGCTTAGTGAACTCTTCCTTGAGATCGGTTTTGATCAGGGCAAAGACGTAACGATGGACGTAGAGGAGCCAGGAAACTCCGAAGCCGAGCCAGAGAATTCTTCGTCTTACGTTCGTAGGTGTCTCACTCATAGCGAACCGCAAATTATATTTCTGTTGTCGGATCTGCTGCGATCCGCAGCTGCGGACCGCCTGGTCCATTTTGGCTGGATTTTATTAGCCGCCGTGACTGGCTGTCAAGCATCGCAGTGGGTGCTAAGGAGCTCCGAGGGATGTGCAGAAAAGCCTCGAACTAGCGAAACTCGAACGAGTACAAGTCTGGTGATGAGTCCCGCCCGGTGAGATGGAACCTGATCTGGAAAGATGCCCTGCCAACATCTGCGAGCTTGCGTCTGCCCCAGCTGACGCGGTGAGCGAGAGAGTCGGTCTTAATGATAGTGCATTCTTTGCGAGAGAATCGAGGCAGCGGCTCGCCAGTATTGGGGTCGACTAATTCCACCTCGATCCGGTTGCCGTCAGTGCAGGAAGCATTGACGAGCAGTTCGGTGGCTGCGCCTCGGTCGACGGGAATGGTTGTTACGGTTCCCTGGTCCCGGCCGTCTTCCAGTGTCACATGTGTAAATCCATCGAGACGTAGCGTCGCCAGGCCGCAGGCGTGTTCTCCTTCAATCAGTTTCGTTTTACTGAATCGATAGCCGGAGTAGTAGATCTTGATTTCCTCCTCATCGACGAGCGGCACGGACGGCCCGATCATATCGCAGTCCCACTCGCCGGCAGCACCTCGGCGCACGACCTCAGACCCTGGCTGGATATATACGAAGTTTTCCCCGTCCCGGCTCATCGCCAGTTCGATCGCCATGTCGTCGCCGCGGCGTTGATACTGGTAAAGAGCCAAGTAGTACTGGTGGTACTTCCATACCGAAGCGTCGTGAATCTGCTGGATCTTGCCGTTTCTCACCACCGGAGTGGCTCTCGCCCAGGCGTCGAAAACTGGGTTGCGAGGATCAGCAGTCCATTCGATGGCGTCATGGCTGTAGCCGTAGCCCGCACCGCGCCGATCGTTGTTGAGCCCAATGAATCCGTAGGCCTTGTACTTTTTGGCAGGATCCGATTCCTTAGTGTCATGAAACATCGATTGAGGCGAAAAGGATGCGGGCATTCCACCCGGGAAACGAATCCCCCCCTTACTGGCCATCTTCCAGCGAAGTCCATCGGCGGATGTCCAAAGCGTCCAGGTTTGCTCGTCAACCTCCGAGGCGCTGGGCAACGTTCTGGCAGGTCGGCCCCCTGTCCACGTCAGTAACTTGTATCGACGGGTTGGGTCTGGATCGGTGGCGTCGATGTGCATTCCGCTCGGGACGATAGGACGGTAAATGGGGGTCGCCGGAAGCCCGGCGACAAGGTTCGTGTTGTCCTTGTCCCCAAAGGCAGCCAGGCCTAGCGGCTTTTTCTTGAATCGAATCCCATCGATGCTTTCCGCGTACCCTACGCGGACGTAGGGAATCGGGCCGCTCTTTGGCCAATCGGAGCCTGGCTCGCGGTGCATCCCGGTGTACCATGCCCGGTAAAGCCCGTTCTGCTTAATGACTGCAACTTTGGAGGCGCCCTGCGAATCGAAGTCGCCCGGATTCCCTCCGACGATCACCGGATCAGCGGACTTGCGTGCCTTGTTCACCTTCAGTGCGATGCCATCGATATGCTGCACCTCTTTCAGGTCCAGGAAGAGAACTTTGTTTCCAGCGTCGGATTTCAGCGACGGGACAGGCAGTAGATCGAATCGGGCCTTGGGTGCCTGGCTGCGATGTCCTATTGTGATTCCGATCGAGGACTTGTCCGTGCCGTGTCCATGTTCTACGCCAAGCCAGTCGATGGAGAGGTGGTTAGACTCAAATCGAGCGGTATTTCGTGTTAGCCAAAGGCCATTCAGGATCGGGCTCCATCGCGTCCCTAACCACCGCGAGTAAAATACGTGCTGCCGTGTCGAGTCAATGAAGAACATCCAAGCAACCCCGTACTGATCAATGACCAGTCGCGGTGAGTGCACGGTATCCCAGACCAGCCGGCCATCCAGATCCGTTAACGGCTGGGACGGTTGAGTTTTTACGTCAGGCTCCAGGAAGGTGTACTTCAAGGAATCCCCTGATTCGTGAACGGCAAGAACTTTACCGTTCATTTCGGCGAGAGCCGGCCGGTTCCCGGAATGGGTTAGTGCCAGCTTCCATTGTCTGTCACTACCCAACTCAGAGAATTTTCCGTGCAAGGTGCGGGTGGCTCCGAGGGTGTCACCGCACGCGATGAGAAAGAAGGCTCCGTCCTGAGAAATCGCCATTGACGGCGGATATAACTTCTCGCCACGGTCAAGCTCGAAAGACTGCCACTTTCCTTTGCGCAGCGCTCCAAGATGAACAATCACCTCCGAAGTATTCGCCACGTTCGTTGTCCAGGTCAGCCAGACCTGGCCATTGGGTGTTCTGCAGATGTCTCCTGCCCAAGACTGGCCAGGCGAGACAACGAGAGCCCCTTTTTTTCTGCTGACGGGATGCAGCCACTTTACCTTGTCGGCACCGCTTCGCAGCGACTTAGACTCCACTACGCTGTAAGCGGTTAGTCCGTCGTCGGTCGTCCAGATGAGGTGGAGGAAATCATCGGAATCGATGCTGAGACCAGCGGAGAACACTGTCTCGGCACCTGGTCGTTGCAGTGTGGGAATCGAGATTGTTGCTGAAAAATCTGAGAGCCTTCGTGGGCTTGGTTTTTGAGAGACTTTTACTGCGAAGCCGCTGCTGCCTTCCGACGTCCCCGCTGGCAAGAGCAAGTAGCAGTACCCGTGACTGTCGCAAGCCAGATGTCGGCTGATTCCGGCTCTGTACTCTCGCTGAAGCATCTTGTTGTGATCAGCTTGCAAGACGGTTGCCGTCGCGAAGACAAAGAAGACTGAGTAGATGAAATGCACAGTCAATTCTTTTCGTATACTTCTTTCGCTAGTCATATCTCACTCATTTCGTAATTGGCGGTGCCAGCTGCTAGCAGCTCAAGCATCTCAGCAAGATGCGCAGTAGGGAATTGCTGCCCCCTAAATCGAGTCCAGGTGTAAGCCGAGAATGGTATTATAGCAGTTCTGCCAGAGACGCACCTCGCGAAGAGCGCAGCTGGGTGCGTCAGCTAGACAGGATCTGAGACCTGTTAGTCAATCGCCACATGGGTGAGGCCGGGTCGCGGACTCGGGAGCTGGAGAACGCTCGGTAAACGCAGGTTTCTGCAGCGTTGTGCGAAACCATACGAACCGGACGAGCGGGCGTACTTCTTGGTAGAATTCAATTAAACTAAATAGACCTACTGAAGTGATTTGAATCATTCGAAAGTTCGCGGGTAACTTATGAAAGTGAAATTATTGACTGTCGTTCTATTTTCGTTCTTTTGCCTACCTTTGTTTGGGCAAGATGGCGTAAAACCTGATGCGAGCAAAGATCCCAAACTGAATGCGTTACTCTGGATGCAAAACGCTGCTGAGTTTCGCCTGTTGACCAGGCAAGCGTATCGCCATGCCGGCGACCAGTTGCAAAAAGGTCTCAAGGATATGAACTGGTCCGCTGATGAAGTTCAGTTGCAAGAAGGTGGATTCCAAGACAAGAAGCCGGCCGTCATCCTGGATGTCGATGAAACGGTTCTCGATAATTCGCCGTTTAATGCAAGGAATATTATCCAGGGAACCGCCTTCAACCTGGAGAATTGGAACGCCTGGGCACATGAAGAAAAAGCTCGGGCAGTTGCCGGGGCTCTTGAATTCATCACCATGGCGAAAAAACAAGGCGTTGAGATCTTTTATGTCACAAACCGTCGAGACGGCATGCGCGTTGCCACAATAAACAACCTGAAAG
>Ga0310342_100002364_pt1 | contig 12099 bp, 17 predicted proteins | sample S15DNA20500_MG_FD_206155 | JGI IMG/M metagenome (GOLD analysis project Ga0310342, IMG submission 206155) | Marine microbial communities from station ALOHA, North Pacific Subtropical Gyre - S1503-DNA-20-500_MG | ecosystem: Environmental > Aquatic > Marine > Oceanic | place: Pacific Ocean: North... | reverse complement strand
CGAACATTTCTGGGTGACGATGTTCGACAGATTAATAATCAAATCTACTTCCGAGAACAAGGTGACCTAGATACTTTTGCGTGGCATAGAGATACTATATTCAGAGAAGATCGTATCTTTACTTCGGGCTTAGCAACGGACTATCTTCAAACAGTAATCGCCGTGGATGACATCACGGAGGACAATAGTCCTGTCGAATTCATTGAAGGTTCCCACGAATGGCCTGCCTTCCAGCACCCTCACGACTTGAGAATATTTGAAAGGGGTCCATACAGCGGGAAGAAGTACACGGCCAAGAAGGGAGACATGATGGTCTGGTCAGTTATGATTGTCCACGGAAGCGAAGAGAACAAATCAACTAGTTCTAGGATGACTTATATGAATGGCTTTTGTAGAACTAGGTCAGCAAGTGCGTATCCCGACTATCTTGTAAATGGTAAAATAGTTGAAAAGGTTGATCCTAGAAGGATTCCCTAGTAGCACTTAATAAAGTTTTCCCTGTGCCTTCTGTAGTAGAGCAGAGGTTCATTAAGGTGGGTAACGGTGGCACCGTTTGCCAACATCCGATCCCACAATTCCCAATCTTCACACGCGTTTTCATGTCCGGCCTTGGCTGCATATCCCGCTGCTTGTCCAAAAGATGTGCGATACATGATCGAACCGTGGTGGCCGTTCCTGCGCCAGCGAACATCTCCATCCTCTATGGCATCTAGGAACATTGCATCAGGGTGGCGCATTTTGAATTCCCCTGTGACCATGATTTCGTAGGTAACAATGTCGGCATCTTGCAAGTGATTATGTTCTAGAAGTTTTTCAACGGCATCAGAACGTAGCCAGTTGTCTGCTCCCAAGAACATCGTATATTCGGTTTGAACTCTCATTAGCATGTCCTGAAAGTTGTTCACCGTGCCAAGGTTTTCCTCTCTTAGAACGTATTCAACTTCGGGATACACCGCTGGTAGGTGTGTACAGTCCCCGGCACCATCGTCTACAAATAGAATTTTGTCAGGTGCTTTAGTTTGAGATAACAGACTTTCAATACAATGTGCGGCTAAATGTCCGTACTGATAAGAGGCAATGATTATGGTGAGCATTTAACAATACGCCTGTTGTATTGGGAAGTAATAGCCAGAAAGTTGAAATCCATTAGTCTTGCCGATTCGTGAGAGTGGTTGGCCGGGCATGTCGGGTCTATGGTTGATGCCGGAGTAGTGGGCGATACATCCACGACGTTCCAAGTTGGGGTTGTTGGGGGTACTTCCGCGGTGCATCAGTCGGCTGTGCCAGATCAATACGTCGCCCTTTCGGGCGGTGAAACTTTCTACATTCAGTTCTGCTTCAACAAGAAGTTGTTCAAAGATGGGGGTTAGGATTTCTTCTGAATATTTGGGCCAGTTGGGATCGCTCCTCTGCTCCGGTTGAAGGGCGGCGAGCATATTTCCATTGGTGATAACTGGGAATCTGTGAGAACCACGAACGAATTGAAACGGACCTGCGTCTGGATGGATGTCATCAATGGCAATCCACACCGCACAGTAGAAATCATGCACATGATCGGGATTCAAATATCCGTCTTGATGCCAGTTTCTTAGAGTTGAACGCCATCCGGTCAGGTTGAGATGAGTTCCCATCGGTTCTCCGATGAGTTCTTCCATCGCTTTATGTAGTGGCTCGTATGCAAGCATGTCCATGAGAGATGGAATATACATGTATGGAACATCGAAGGGCCAACCAAGGGGTCGGTGTGTGTTGTCTTTTAACCACGCCTCTGCATATCTATCCAGAAAATATTCAGGCATAAAGTTGGGGAGAATCACCAAGCCGTCGTCTTGCCATTCGGCTTGAAGAATGGTCGCCGGTTCTTCGTTGAGTTGATCCAATCGTGGCAGAAGTTCGGGGAAGGGCCAGTCTTCGATCAGGTTGTGATCGTAGAATATTTGAAAGAGATCTGAATCTATGTTCATGTTTTATTCGTCTTTGTACCTTTTCGTATTCACCCGGTTTGCTACTATGAGTACATCTGTCTGTAGGGAGTCATATGGAATCCATCTTTGCCAGTGGTGCGGTCGGCGCTATCCTAGTTGCTGTGGCTGCGATTTTCAGGGAGCGCAACATGCGACGTAAACATAAGACTCAGCGCTATCAGTCAGACTTTCAGATTGGTCAACGGTTACGAGATGAACTGCGAGCCGAGATGGATCGGCGTGAGCAGGAATATCAGGCAGATCGCAGGGAGTTGGAAGCCAGAATCACTGCTCTGGAGAAGGATGTTGAACGCTGTCATGCGGAGCGGAGAGAACTACAGGAATTAGTGAGGACTCTTTCAGCGACGCCATCTGCGAAGCGGGCGCGTAAATCGGATGGAACTTTTCAAGGCGATGATAAGTCCACTCCTGATGTGAATGAAGCCTATGAACAGCCCAAGAAGAAGTCAGCGGCTAAAAAGCCTGCGGCGAAGAAGAAGAGGAAGCACCCACCCCCGGGAATACTTAATTAGATGAACGCCCTCGTCCAACGCATCAAAACGGCACAGCCGCAGACACATCTGACGAGTACCTTCCTTGGTTGCCTCACCGCCATGAGCGAAGGTGACCTGTCATCCATCACAGGCGACCATTGGGTCAACGCCCTCCGGTCAGGTGGCTTCACAGCGGCCATCGCAACCGTGGTCGCAACAGTTGGGCTTCGTGTAAACCAGTGGACTCGGGCCTTGTTGTGCGGCGTGTCAACTATCGGTGTAGAAATGATCGCCCAGTCGCCAACCTATGGCACTTCAAGGGCCGATATCTTTCAAACTTCGTTGGTTGCAGGAGCGATAGCAACTGTCTTAGCGCTAGTGGCGGGCAGGATGTTTAGTAAACTTCTACCTACGCAATCGCACCTTCCGCAGCATCGTCGTTAACGGGTTACTTCTTTATTGAGAGTAAAAGTTCCTTGGATGACGCGTTCTACTGCGCCACCAGCGTCTTCGATTTCCAGATCGTAAACCCCGCCTTGAGCCAATGCGGCGGTGTTCGTTGCGCTAACCGTAACTACAACGACGCCGCTGGAGTTGAGGGTGATGTCTCCACCAGAGGATGTTAGGTCAAGTAGTTTCGTGCTGGATTCGATATCAGGACGGACCTGCATCCGGCCTGAGTAGGTGCTGAGATCACGGGCGACAGGGGGAGTGGCGTTGTCGGTGATCGTCAACGTTTGCACAAAAGTTGATCCCTGTTCACAGGTTATGTTATAGGTCGCTGCGGTCATTGCTTTACCTCCGGCCAACAGTCTATCCTTAGTGGGTACGGCCCAAGGAGAGAAACTGATGGACATAAATCCTGAAGAAGTGATTAATAATCTGAGCGCTCAGATTGGTGCGCTTACGACAGAGAACACCATGTTGAAGATGGCTCTTGCCAAAATGCAACAAACAATAGATGCGGGTGTGGTGACGATCGCGCCTGAAGACAAAGAGGAGAAGTCGGGCAAGAAGAATTAATGGTTGGAGGGGCTGCCAACTATGAAGCAACTTGGCATACAGATGGTCATGTCGTTTCGGTATCTTTGGAGCAGAGCAACCTTCAGATAGTTTTGTTACGTTGTCCGCATGGGAAGCGGAGCGGGCCGTGTGAAACTAGAGAAGAACCATGTGTTGTGGAGTATTTTATTAATGCTTTCGGGTTGGAGTGCAACGTTGGTTCTGCTGCCGCTCAGCCTGAGATGGAAATAGCGTGGACGTTATTGGGAGACAGTTTTGATCTGGGGTCGTGTCAGTTGTGGTGGCTGCCGATAGAGGATGCAGCCTTCGCTAGTTGGCTGGGCACCCACGAACTAGCGGAGTAGGGCTTACCATTTTCCGATAGGACATTTCATCGAAGGCAGTCTCGTTTTGACTGGCATGAAACATCCACACTCCTTACATTGTTTAAGGAGTGACCGGAATCGATCACAGTCTAGGCAGATTTTGTATCTTTCGATAGGGTCCGTTAGTCGTTCATTCATCGTTTAGCAGGGGTTCTTCTTTTTGGTGCCGATGGAGGTGCCTCTGCGGTAATGGGATGCTTCACAGGGGGTGTGGTTATTACCTTATGAGAGGTTACCTTGATAGACGCAGGTTCGACTGAACCAGATTTTGAAAGTTGTCTAGCATTTCGCATAGCGGCTTCTAGAGATGAGAGTTCTATGGAGTGACTCTCATATCCTCCGAGTGCAACCATATCGTAGTGAACTGTGAAGAATTGTTCTACGGTTTCTACCGACAAATGTGTTTCTTGCGATGACAAATCCTGCCCGGGGGCGAATGTAGCCTCGGCTCCGTCTTCTGACATGGTGACTCCTTGGAAAAATAGTGTCTTTGGTTGGAGAATTGATCCTGATTCTAACAAATAAACGTATATCAGTTGGGATGATCTGGTTGATTCTTTGAGATGTTAGCGATAGCAAGGGCGAATCTCCATACATCTGGGTGCTTCCATACGTTGTCATAACGCGGAGTGTAGGAATACCCCTGCCCACGCTTTTGTCGTTCTACCAGTCCATCTTCTAGGAGTTTTGTTATTAGACGCTGTGCGCCAGAGTCGTTGATCCCTAGTCTTACAGCGATTTCCCGTTGAGTTGAATCCGGATTCTCTATTAGAAGAACAAATGCCCTTCCTGCTTGGGTCATTACGGAGACGCGATCCCGCCTGCTATACGACACTAGGCGCAATTCGTTGAGAACTTCCATGACATAATCTGCCGCAATCTCTAAAGTGTCGGCTCCAGCGATTGCGTCAGCGACACGCTTCTTAACGTAGTGCTGGTAGTTGGCTCCGTAGCCTTTGAAGTCGCTCATGCCTTTGGTCCCTGCGATACCGGTTGTCATGGTTTATCATAGACGACAGCAGCAGCGAGTCTGACCACGACGGCAACAGAGAGGCAGCAGTATGCGGGAACTTCGGGAAAAGTTGAAAGCGTTATCGCCCGATTCCGCCGAGTTGACATGCCCAGCGGAAAGGTTCTTACGAGCGGTGAAGGAGGATGATCCCGAGTTATCCACAATGCTCTCAGATCTTTTTATGAACTCCGAGGTGCCGATCCTCAGTCTCCAACAGGAGTTGAAAGGCCACGGTTACAAGATCAGCCGCGAGAGTATCAGCGTCTATAAACGGCGGGTTTGCAGATGCGATCCCCATTGTTCAGAACTCCTAGGGGGCGGTAATGAGTAAGAAGGATTTGAAGAACAACTTGAAAAAGATGCAGCAGCCAAGCCGACAGTCGATCGGCAAGTTGGCTCAACTGTTGGATCGTCAGAACATAGACATCGATGAGATCGGGGATATCAAAAAGATTTCCGTTTATCAATCGTTGACTAAGGATGCGGATGGCGAGGCGCAGGTACATGATCTGGTCGGTATTCAAATTTCTCCGTCGTGGGAAACGGGTCCAGAGTGGCCCGTCATCCAACCCGGACCCACAATCAAACTTCCCAAGAGTGCTGCCACCAAAAAGAAGACGGCGTTAAAAACCTGTGTTGTTTTGCCCGACATGCAGATTGGGTACTTTCGGAACAGGGAAGGGGAACTGGAAGCAACCCACGATGAACGTGCTATCGCTATTGCGTTGGCGATTACCAAGGACATCAATCCAGAGATGGTGGTGATGGTAGGAGATAATCTTGATCTACCTGAGTTGGGTAAGTATCGACTGTCTCCGGCGTTTCAGCAGACGACGCAGGCGTCTATTGATAGGGCTACGGAGATTTGTGCTGAGACTCGGGCTGCTGCTCCCAATGCACAGATCAGTTGGTTGGCGGGAAATCACGAAGAACGGCTAACAAGTTTTATGCTGGATAATGCTATGGCAGCATTTGGTATAAGACAGGGGAAGCATCCAGAGAGTTGGCCGGTGTTGAGTATTCCCAATCTTTGTCGTTTGGATGATTTCGGTATTGAATATTTGTCTGGTTATCCTGCTTCAATGGTGTGGATCAATGAGCATATAAAAGTTATTCATGGCGATCTTGTACGGAGTGGTAGCAGTACCGCTATGGCATACTTGAAACGCGAGAAGATTTCTGTTATATATGGGCATATACACAGGCGAGAATGGGCGGAAATGACTCGTGAAGATTATGACGGTCCGAAAACTGTGACAGCGGCTTCGCCGGGTTGTCTGGCTCGGATAGATGGAGCGGTTCCTTCCACTAAGGGCGGCACGGATTTAGATGGTCGGCCCTTGAAGCGTTATGAAAATTGGCAACAGGGTTTAGCGGTAGTTCAGTACGAGGAAGGCGATGGCAAATTCAATATGGAGATGGTCACTATTCGTGAAGGATGGTCTCTTTACAGAGATAAGGAATACATTCGATAAAGGATGTAGATGGACGATGAAGCATTAGGTGACAGTAGAGAGGTTGTCAACTGGAAAGATAAAGCAAACTGCAAGGGACGGGGTTATCTCATGTTCCCTAAGAAGCATAAAGATATTACCTATATTTCCGAGGCCCGACGTATTTGTCGGGCCTGTTCTGTTCGACCCGAGTGTCTTGCTTATGCTCTAGACTTTCCAGCGGCAGATATGCACGGGGTGTGGGCGGGCCTGACCCCACGACAGTTAGCCAAGGAGCAGAAGGCGCGTGGGGTAATCCCCACTAAACCAACTATTGCAGAGTTTATGGCTGACATGCTGCGGTATTATAAAGAGCAACCCACATTTAGAGATGAATGGGAAGATGACAGGAAAGAATCTTACTAGAGAGTTTATTGCAGAACGAGATTTGAAAATGTTTCGTATGCGACAGGCTGGGGCTTCTCATTCCGAGATAGCCAAGCGTTATGAAATCTCTGTCTCTGTTGTGTCTAAGGGGATTAGTCGCGTCTTGGAAAGATTAAACCGGGATGCAGCGTTGGCTTACCCTGAGGTTCTGCGATTGGAACTGGAGCGTTTGGATAATCTTCAATCTTCTGTCTGGCCGCTCACTCAATTCCGACGGGAAACGATTGGTGACGAGGAGATTGTCGTTGAGCCTGACATGAAAGCAATCCAAACCGTTTTAGGAATCATGGATCGCAGGGCACGTTTGTTGGGTATGGAGGTTCAACGAGTTGATTTGAATGTTGGAGGTACTGCTGATATTCGTCACAGTCTTGCCGGTGAAGCATTGAAGCAGGGTGGGAAGATTGACTACCGGGCGGAATCTATGCAACTATTGGAGTTGATGCAAAAGGCCGGGGTTCTAGAATCGGGCGTAGTAGAGAAAGTATTGGCAGAAGTTGAAGACGAGGAAGTGGTCGATGCTGAATTATTACCGGACACAGATAATGGAGAAGATGATGAGTGATGAAGATACCAAAACTGCACAGATTTTGGTAAGGGTTTCAGAAGAAGAACGTGATGAGTGGAAGCGTGCTGCCGAAGCGAGTGACGTACCGATGTCTGAGTTGATTCGTGAAACGGTCGGCGCTCATGTTAAGACGATTCTTTATTGCACTCATCCTTTGGAGTTCCGAATCACCTATCCGTGGTCAGCATTTTGTGACAAGTGTGGTGAAAGGCTCGTGGGGTGAGAGTTTTCCCTTACGCCGTCAAGGTTCGCTGGGGTGGCTTAAGGCCGGAAAAATATAAGCCCAACGCGGTTGATGCTGACTGGGATGGGATTATTCAGGAGGGGACTATTTGGGAGCGCCCTGCTGGGGCGCGGATGTTGGATCGGCTGGGCAAGGAGATTGCGTCAGGAATAGATCCGCCGTCGTCTGACCCGTTCGATTTTTCTGCTCGGCAGGGTATGCGGATTGTTGATGCGGATGGCAAGGATCTTGATTACACCCCGACTTGGGAAGGGGAGGGTCTTGTCCCCGATGTAACCGGGCCTGCCGGTCCTCCTGTTGGTGGTACGCCCAGAAGTATTGCAGATCGTGGAGGACGGACGGTCGGTGACCATCATCCCGGGTTGGGTGTTGGTCCGCAGGCCGAAGCGCGGGCGCAGAGGGAAGCAGCGGATTTGGCAGAAGCGCAGGCGCAGGCGGCGGCTGGAGTAGACCGGCGTGGAAAGCCTATCTCCCACGATCCCTATGAACCTCCAACAGACGAAGCGCGGGAAATCGGTCGGGAAGGGATTGCTGCTGCGCGTGAGACATTAGCGGAAAGGGCTGATCCGGAACTAACTGGTGGTGTGCCCGATCCGGCAGTAGAGGGGACTGCCGAAGAGGATATTGTGTGGGATGAGGCTGGACGCAAGTGGGCTGATCTGGCTCGGGAAGAGAAGGAATTCCTGATCGCTTGGGCGGTGTTGAGCAAGGTTGATACAGATCTTGTCGAAGTGGAAAAACTGGAGAACGACGGGAAATTAGAGGACCCCGTAGAGGGGGAATCAAGGAATGTAGAAGATATACGAGAGAAGTATCCACGCTTGCAGAAGTTGCGAACAAAGTTAGCAATCAGCAAAAGGTTGGGGTATACGCCTAATAGAACTAAAGATATACCCGATGACGTATCAAACCCGGTTGCTATGCTTGACCACCCTAGTCCCAATATGCCTGATAAGGAACCGTTCCCCCGCGCCCCTTCGCCTGCGGCGCGGGAAAAGGGGAGAGCGTATGATTTCTTTAGCAAGATGTTGTACTTGGCTCGGACGTTATGGGGCGCTGAGAATCAAACGGCAGCGGAAGACCTACTGCGTGATGGTATCGATGACCCTGATCTGGGTCGAAGGTTTGTTTTTACCGGGAAGGAGCCAGACTTGTCTGGCGACGCGGGCGAAGGTTTAAACGAATTGAATAAGACTGTGCTTGGTGGGGATGCTTTGGGTGATTATCTTGATGGCACTTTTTTACCGTCAGAGTCAGCCGGGCCAGCACGCGATCAAGCCACCGGAACGATGGAGGGTGCCAAGGTGTTGGGTCCAGACTTGGATAGGACTTTTGAGGAAATGATTAGCGATCTGGATTTGGATAATCCTAACGCTGATCTTCCTGTGGAATTGTACTATCTGGCTCTTGAGAAAAAGATGGAAGAAGCGGGTTCGGAGAAGGCACAAGAAGAACTCGCGTTGGAAACTGCCGAAGCGATTCAGGAGGTGGGAGGGGCTATCGCCGCAGAAGTTAGGGCTCGGTTCAACGCAGGAAAGAGGGCTGCTGAAACCGCTGGTAAGGCCACAAACTTTTTAACGGAGTGGCTAAGTCGTACTCTTCAGGAGCGGATTGATCAAGGGTCGGTGGAGGCCCGTGAGATGGACGAATTCGGTAGGAAAGAATTGAATTTCTCTGCCGATCATTTTGATTTCCTCCATGTAGATCATCCCGAAATTGCTGAAACGCTTAACGAAGCGGCTCGGCGCACGATTGAGGAACTGTTGGGTTATGTTCCCTCGTGGGCTACGAGAGAGCGCGTGGACCCTGTCGATCCACGGGCAACCGTAGAACAACAGGTGGCACGAATCCGAACGGACGCGCCGGGTGGTGCGCCAGACTGGGAGACAGCACAGGCTGTTTGGAATGGTAACCCAGAGTATTTGTTTACAGGGTTGATACAGGAATTGTCTGATCAGTTTAGAGCCGGGGAGATATCTGAGAGAGAGTTTGTTGAAAGATTGGAAGGTCTTGTCGATGAGGTTGTCCCCATCTTCCATGAAAAACTAGGGGAGGTAATGGGGGAAAGGCGGACAGGTTTCTCAGGAATGACAATGTCGAACTTAAGAGGTCTTGCTTCACTTTTCTTCTCTTCCTCTGACTCCGACGACAAGAGAATCAAGCCGAAGCCTGAAAAGGAGGGGACTGATTTATATGACCTCTTGGCTCGTATGGGTATGCGCAGGCGCTCCAGCATCGATGTGGCAACTAGGACGGAAGGCATGGATGAGCCCACACTTCGTGTGGTTCTGGCTGGTCTGGGGGCCAAAGATGTGGAGTCATTGGATAATGAAAACCTTAGAAGGCTATTAGAAGAACTTGAATTCAGATTGTTGTGGTCGGGGGATCTTGACCCGGCCAATTCTAGAGAAGCCTTTACTTATTTGCAGCGCGATGCGGGTGCTGTTGGTGAAGCAAAAGCCTTTAAGGAGAGTCCTCTGATAAGAGCCACTTGGTTTGAGGTCGGTTTCAGGGCAGCGATGGCAGACGCTACTCGGATGGAGGGGGCGGACGGCGACACGGGCGTTATAGAGGAATTGCACGCAGATGGTCTTTTAGAATCAATAGCGATTCATCCAACTGAGAACCAGACCCTTCTTCGATTTATGAAGGAACTCTTATTGCACGGTGATAGCGATGGGGTCAGGGCTGCTTTGATGGATGGGCGTTCGGATAGGAGGGATCAACTTAATCAACTGTTGGTAAAGGCAAGGGAGGGGCAACTAACGGCGCGTGAGACAAGAACGTTAAAGATGTTGCAGAGAAAGACTGCCGGAGAGTTGGACGGGCCATTCGACCATGATCAAATTGTTTTGGAAAGGAGTGGAGAAGAGGTAGTAGATGCTATTCAGGGAATAGTTACCTTATTGAATGAGATCGACACGATTGCAGCCGTTCGGTCAACGCGCCCATCGATGGACCCAGAGTCAGATGCGCTCTTAATCAGGAACGAATTGTTGGGACGTTTAGAAAAACTTGTAGAAGATTCGTTTGCTCATGTGCCCCTCAGGATGCTTCGCAGGTTGGGATTATTGGGACCATTGGGGATTCAAGTAGAACAATTTTTGTCGGATGGGAAGGGGGGCATCGCTGTTTCGGATGTGACTCGCGCCGCCCAACGCCACGCCGTTCCCATAGATGGTGGGTATCAGGTTTCTAAAACGTATGGCGGAATGGTGCTGCATTTGCCAGCGACCTCGGACCTACCCACGGTAGGGCATGAGGGGGCACACGCGTTGGCTACGGCTTATCCTGAAATTAATGATCTGTTGATGGCTTTAGTGTCTTTGGTCACGGGGACAGAAGAGGATGGTTTGCGTGGCTGGAATGGACTTGTTAAACCGATGAGTTCAGTTTCTCCTGCTCGTACCCGGGGGATTTCTGGCAGTTCAACAAGTGAGCCTGAGTTCTTTGTAGATATCCCCGGTGGGGGTGATGATTCCTTCGTGTATCCATTCAGGGTTTATCTAGATTTTACCGACCCAAACTTGCGGGAACATATCGATCAGTTAGTAACCGATGGGCAAATAGATTTGGAAAAGGTCGCACAGTTTCGCGACGAGTATGAAAAACACGACAGGGGTTTCATTCGATTGGTGCCATCAGAATTGATTAGTGTGGTTATGGAAAGTCTGACAACACCTGACGCATACCAACTACTTGATATGTGGGGGAGTAGTAATCCGGTGGATGTTAAACTTGCAGAGTTTATTTTTGGTTTAATATTGACGGTAGGTTAATGTATTAGGGTCGGATCTTCGTCTAGTTCCCTTGTCGAATCCATTTCAATTGTATAAACGTGGGCAATTTTTCTAATAAATGACGCGACGGTGGAAGCCACTTCCCAGTCGGTCCCCTTCCATAGTGTCGGTGGGATGTGTGTTTGACCAGAATACAGGGGAAATTGTCGAACCTTGGGGGGACGCGGACCTATTCTGTGATGCATCTGAGTAAGGATGAAGGCTTTTGGATCTGACCATCCTTCTTCTTCGTCGTAGGTCAGGTCAAACGTTCCATCATGGCGATAGTTGCCTTTCCTCATCCACATTGTTTCTTCCGTCGTTAGGGGTTCGCCGTCGTAACGGTTAGGTTCGCTTTCCTCTGGAAGAGGGAGGCGATCTTTTTTGTAGGTGCCGTGTAAGCGAAACATGATCTGAGTATACACAAAAAAAGGGCCGGGGGGAAGGAGAACCCCCGGCCCTTTCGGTCTTATGCTACACCACCACTACTTCTGCGTTGGCGTATTCTGTTATGAATTCGTCTGGCGAGTAGTCTCTACCGCCGTAAAGAATTCGTAGTTCGTGCTTGTCTTCCGCTCGGTTGGCGCTATCTACGCGTTGCCAGATAACTTTCGGAATTGTGTATTCATTATCATCTGGATATCCGACGCTGATGCCAAACCCTGTGGTTGTGCGATCATCGCCTTGCAATTCGTTGAAGATTATGCGAGTCAAGTACGACGGATCGTGTGTCCGCCCTTCGCTCTTGTTCAATGCGTTGGCAAGAATCT
>Ga0310342_100002362_pt1 | contig 12105 bp, 7 predicted proteins | sample S15DNA20500_MG_FD_206155 | JGI IMG/M metagenome (GOLD analysis project Ga0310342, IMG submission 206155) | Marine microbial communities from station ALOHA, North Pacific Subtropical Gyre - S1503-DNA-20-500_MG | ecosystem: Environmental > Aquatic > Marine > Oceanic | place: Pacific Ocean: North... | reverse complement strand
AAGACGCAGCGGGCCGTTGAACGCGGCCTGGAGTGGCTTGCCAACCACCAGTCGGAGGATGGCCGCTGGGACTGCGATGCCTTCATGCAGAACGGTGACCCCAAGAAGGGCGAGTTGTGCGATGGCAAGGGCAACGCGATGTACGACGTCGGAGTGTCCGGCCTCGCGATCCTCGCGTTCCTCGGCGCCGGCAACACGCACCGTGAGGGCATCTACAAGACCACGGTGCGGAAGGCTCTTAAGTGGCTGAAATCACAGCAGGACGCTGAGGGCTGCTTCGGTTCCCGCGGCGATCCTCACTTCACCTACAACCACGGCATCGGCGCTTTGGCGATGGCCGAAGCCTACGGCATGACCCGCTCGGGGATCTGGAAGGCCACGGCGCAGAACGGCATCAACTTCGTCATGAAGTGTCAGAACCCGTACAAGGCGTGGCGCTACGGCGAACGTCCGGGGGACAACGACATCTCCGTGTCGGGCTGGATGGTCATGGCGCTCAAGTCTGCCAAGGCGGGCGGCCTCGACATGAACGAGACCTCCCTGGCGTGGGCGCACGACTTCTGCAAGGAAATGACCGACGAGGAGACTGGCCGGACGGGTTACACCAAGCCTGGTGAGCGCCCCGTGCGCGCCGAAGGCCGCCTCGAGGAGTTCCCGGCGGACCAGTCCGAGTCGCTCACGGGCGTGGGAATGCTCATCCGCATCTTCGCGGGAGAGGACCCCAAGACCAGCCCCCTGATCAAGGCCGGCGCCGAGCTCTGCTCTAAGCGCCTGCCGGTCTGGGAGCCGAAGAGCGGCAAGGTCGACATGTACTACTGGTACTACGCGACCCTCTCCATGTTCCAGGTGGGCGGTGGTGAATGGACCGCGTGGAACAACAAGATGAAGACCGCGATCATCGACCATCAGCGCGAAGAAGGAAACTTCGGCGGCTCGTGGGACCCTTGCGGTCCCTGGGGTGAGGACGGTGGGCGCGTCTACTCGACGGCCGTCATGACGATGTGCATGGAGGTCTACTACCGCTACGGTCGCGTGTTCGGCACCAAGTAGCTAAGCCGCACACGTCGTCATTCCCGACGAGGCTCACAGAAGCCGTCGGCCCGGACAGGGTCGGCGGCTTCTGTCGTAGAGAGCTCGTCCGGTCTCCCGCTTCATGCAGCTGCGGTCGGTTGCGCGCGTCGCCATAATCGTCTCGGTTTGCGCGCTCCACATGAACCCAACGATGATGCGTCCGTTGATCCATCTGTCGCACTGACGCGATCGGTGAGGAGCTGAAACATGAATTACGACGCATCTATGACCTACGCATCGAACTACGAGACGCAGACGTTCCGCGACGTTCTCGTCGAGCAGCTACGTAGCACGCCGTGGCTGATGTTGTCGGTTGGCATTCACGTCGTGATCGCGATCGTCCTCAACTTCATGGGGGCCGCCGCTGGACAACCGGTCATGGAGACCGTGTTCAAGGTCGTCGCCGAACAAGCCCCTGCGCCGCTCGATCCGATCCCCGAGGTGGAGGACCCCAAGGACATCGAGGATCCGAAGGATCCGACGGATGAGCAACCGGTGCCGACGGAGGTGTTCGCCGAGGACCCGATGATCGACGCGGAGAGTGAGTTCGATGAGCCCGTGGATGGGGACACCCTGAATGACCAGCCCATCGACAACCACACCGTGAATAACTCCACCGTCGGTCTCGGCTCGAGCTCCGGCTCGTTCGGGGACGGTCGGGGCGGTGGCCGCACCGCCGGCCCCGGAGGCACCAGGGGCAAGTCGTTCCAGAAGCCACTCACGGCGGGGCTGGATTGGTTGGCGCGTCACCAGTCGCCCGACGGGCGCTGGGACTGTGATGCCTACATGGGGCAGGGAGCCCCGGAGCGCGGCCCCCTGTGTACGGGGAAGGGCAACGCCATGTACGACGTGGGGGTGACAGGCCTGTCGCTGCTGGCTTACCTCGGCGCCGGTAACACTCACCGCCAGGGCGAGTACCAGAAGACGGTGAAGGCCGGGCTCAAGTGGCTGAAGGCCCAGCAGGACGCGGAGGGGTGCTTCGGGTCACGGGGCGACCCTCACTTCACCTATAACCACGCCGTGGCCGCGCTGGCTATGGCCGAGGCGTATGGCATGACTCACGCGCCCGCCTGGCGGACCTCCGCGCAGCGCGGCATCGACTTCTGCATGAAGGCTCAGAACCCCTACAAGGCCTGGCGCTACGGGGTCCGAAGCGGGGACAACGACAGCTCGGTGACCGGCTGGATGGTCATGGCGCTCAAGTCGGCCAAGCTCTCGGGGCTCGAGGTCAACGAGACGGCGATGCAGTGGGCGCGAGACTGGATCGTCGCGATGACGGACGAGGAGACGGGTCGGGTCGGCTACACGAAGCGTGGGGAGCGGCCTGTGCGGGCCGAGGGTCGGATCGAACGTTTCCCGGCGGACACCTCCGAGTCGTTGACCGCGGTCGGAGTCCTGACCAGGATCTTCGCGGGTGACGACCCCGGCGAGAGCGCGGCGATCAAGGCGGGCGCGGAGCTGATGGCCAAGCGGTTGCCCGTCTGGGACCCCGAGGGTGGCCGGGTTGACATGTACTACTGGTATTACGCGTCGCTCGCGTTGTTCCAGTGCGGCGGCGCCGAGTGGTCGGCCTGGACCGGCAAGATGAAGAGCGCGATGATCGATACGCAGCGCGATGATGGCAACTTCGCGGGTTCGTGGGACCCGGTCGGCCCCTGGGGGGAGGACGGCGGCCGTGTCTACTCGACCGCGCTGATGACCATGTGCATGGAGGTCTTCTTTCGCTACCCGCGCGTGTTCGGGACCCGCAACAAATAGGGGAGGTCCTGAGGAGCCCCGGGCTGCCTTGTGGCGGCGCCGGGGCTCTTCGCACGTAGGCGAAGTCGGATAGCGGCTTGTGCGGTGGCCGGCGCTGCCTATCGTCGGCCCATGACCCCCCACTCAGACGGCGCGGTCGCGGGCGCGGGGCCCCGCCCCCGCGTCGCGAACCTCCTCGTCGCCGTGCTGTGCCTGACCTGGGGTAGCACGTGGTTCGTGATCGCGATCGGGCTGAGAGATCTGCCGCCGTTCACGTCCGCAGGGGTGCGGTTTTTTTGCGCGGCGCTGGTGATGGGGATCGTCGCTGCAGCTCTTCGCAGGCGTGAGGGCGGCGCCGCGCCTCCGTGGTGGTTGGCGCTGGTGATGGGCGTGTCCCAGTTCAGCGTCAGCTACGGGATCGTCTACTGGGCCGAGGATGGTCGTTTGCCGTCTGGCCTGGTCAGTGTCCTCTGGGGCACCTATCCGCTGATGATCGCGGTCGCCGGGCACTGGTTCCTCGAAGGTGAGCGGATGCGGCTGCTTCAGGCGCTGGGCCTGATCGTGGGGTTCGGAGGCGTCGCGCTGATGTACGCGACGGACCTCCACGCCATGGGCCAGGACAAGCTGTTCGCGGCGTCGGTGTTGCTGTTGAGCCCGCTCACGGTGTGCGCCGGGACCGTCGTCATCAAGAGGTATGGGGCGTCCTACAGCTCTGTCGTGATGAACCGGAACGGCATGGCCGTGGGAGCCCTGCTCCTCCTGGCTGCCGCCTGGATCACGGAGCGGGACGCGGAGGCCAATTGGACGCCGGCGGCGGTCGCCTCAGTGGCTTATTTGACGCTTGTAGGCTCGGTCCTTTCGTTCGGGATCTTCTTCTGGCTACTCCGGTACGGCAGCGCTACGCGCCTGTCGATTGTGGCCTACGTCACCCCCGTTGTTGCGCTTGCCCTTGGCGCCGCTGTCCTTGATGAGGAGTTCGGGGCGCTGACCCTGACTGGAGCAGGGCTGATCCTCTTGGGAGTGTGGCTCGCCGGACGTCGCAACGATCGTTAGAATCCGCGCGATGGGTCACGACTTCGAACGGTTTCGCGCGTTCTTCTGGCACGACCCGGATCTCGGCATGAGCCTGGACCCGAGCCACATGGGGCTCGAAGACGCGGCGCTGGATGCCCTGGCCGAGCCCTTCGCCGCGGCGTTCACCGCCATGGATGCCCTCGAGGGCGGGGCCATCGCCAATCCTGACGAGGGGCGGATGGTCGGCCACTACTGGCTGCGGGATGCCGCCCGTGCGCCCGATCCGGCGCTGAGAGCGGCGATAGAGACCACGCGAGAAGCGGTGAGGGAGTTCGCTGCCCGCGTTCTCGCCGGGGACGTGCGGACCGATGCCGGTGAGCGCTTCAGTCACGTCGTGTCGATCGGCATTGGCGGCTCGGCGCTGGGCCCCCAGTTCGTCAGTCGTGCCCTCGCGGAACCCCGTCCGCCCCTGAGCCTGTACTTCCTCGATAACACCGACCCTGATGGCTTTGATCGCTTGATCGAGCAGCTCGGGGGTGATCTGGCGCGCACGTTGGTCCTCTCGATCTCCAAGTCGGGGACGACGGCGGAGACGCGCAACGGAACGATCGAGATCCGACGGGCGATGGAGGCTCGAAGTCTCGACTTCCCGTCGCGGGCAGTGGCCGTCACGGGTGACGGTTCCTCGCTTCATACCCAGGCCCGGGATGAGGGCTGGTTGGCGACATTCCCCATGTGGGATTGGATCGGCGGGCGGACGTCGGAGACCTGCGCTGTCGGGCTCCTCCCCGCGGCGCTCGAGGGGATCGACGTCGATGGGCTTCTGGCCGGGGCCGCGGCGATGGACGCTCTTACGCGTCGCCACGACGTCCGGAACAACCCCGCCGCGCTGCTGGCCGCGTGTTGGCACCACGCCACGGACGGGGTCGGCAAGAGGGACATGGTGATCCTGCCGTACAAGGATCGGCTCGATCTGCTCTCGCGGTACTTGCAGCAGCTCATCATGGAGTCCCTCGGTAAGGAGACGGACCAGAACGGGCGGACGGTCCATCAGGGCATCAGCGTTTACGGAAACAAGGGCTCCACTGATCAGCACGCATTCGTCCAGCAGCTTCGTGAGGGAGTCTCCAACTTCTTTGTCACGTTCGTCGAGGTGCTGCGAGATCGTGGCGGTGAGTGCAGCGAGATCGAGCCTGGCGTCACGTCCGGTGATCACCTGGCGGGCTTCCTCATGGGCACGCGTCACGCGCTGACAGAAAACGGGCGGCCGTCCCTGACGGTCACGCTGCCGGATGTGTCGCCAAGGAGCATCGGTGCCCTGATCGCCCTCTACGAGAGAGCCGTTGGCCTCTATGCCTCGCTCATTGGGATCAACGCATACCACCAGCCGGGAGTCGAGGCAGGCAAGCGGGCGGCCGGAGACGTGCTCGACCTGCAGAGCCGTCTCCTGGAAGCGATACAGGACGCTGACGAACCTCTGGGGCTGGTTGAATTGGCGCGGCGCGCCGGCACCGACGACCTGGAGAGCGCGTTCCTCATCATGCGGCGATTGGCCGTCAATAGGGACGACGTGGCCACGCGCGGCGACCCCGCTCGCCCCCTGGACGTGGCGTGGTTTCGCCAGCCCTGACGTAGAAATGAAACGGCCCCCGGACGCCGAGGCGCCCGGGGGCCGTTCGTTTTTCCCCTAAGGGAAGCGTAGTCAGGTGACTACAGGCCGATCGCCATGCGGTCGATGCAGTAGTCGCCCGACCAGCCGGTCGCGCCGGAGTAGCGGAACATGAGGCGCACGCTGCCACCACCGTGGATCAGGGCAGGAGAGCGCACGGTCCAGTTACCGCCCAGGGGGCCCGCGACCGTGTCGATCACGGTCCAGGTGCCTGGGTTGGCCGGGTCCTCTTCGAGGAGCTCGCCGATGCCCGTGTTGAGGCCGGCGAGGTGGGCGCCGTAGAACACGTTGCCCGCGGCGACAGGAAGGACGCCCGCGATCATCTCCAGTTCGAAGATGTTCGCGCTCGCGCCACCGGAGACCTCAGTGTAGATGTACTGAGAGCCTTCGAGGGCAGCGGTAGCACCGGTGCCGCCCGAGCCCGTACCGCCCGTGTGCACGCTGAACTGACCGGTCGCCGTCGCGGCGCTCTGCCAGTTGGCGCCGTACACGGCCGCGCCCGCACCGCCGAGGACCCAGCCACCGGAGGCTTCGAAGCCTTCGATGTCGACCGTCGCCGTGCTCGGCTCGATATAGCCGACCGCGGTGATCAGGTCGATCGCGACCGCGCGCGACAGCGAGAAGCCGTCAGAGCTGGCCGGGTTGATGACCGCCAACTGCGACGAGACCGTCGAAGCGCCACCACCGAGGGCGCCGATGACCGCGCCACCGATGGCCAGACTGAGCGGCGGAACCGGCCCGGCGAGGGACGGAGCCGCGCCACCGAAGATGTACGACGTACCAGGCGTGAGGATGTTCACGTTCAGCGAGTTGGCGGAGAAGATGGCGCCGAGGGGGTTCGACGGGCCGTCGATCTCGGGGGCGGGGACGACAGCGATGTCGCCAGGCGCGAAGTTGCCATCGAGCGTGATGCTGTGGTTCGAGCCAGCGGGGCTCGCAACGCCAGCGCCGTAACCGAACGCGCGGCCGATACCCGAGAACACGTTGATGGGGGTGCCGTCCATGTCCATGGAGGCGACGCCCGGCTGGTCGAACTGGTAGGGATAGACCGGGCAGCCCGACGCGGTGAGGGAGCAGTTGTCGTAGTACAACTGACCACCGGCGGAGAAGAGGTCCAGGTTCGCGATCTCGACAGGACCACCACCCGCGTAGACGCGGCCGGCGGTGAGGGTCGTGGCCACGTCATCCATGGTGCCGAGGACGCCGTCAGCGCCCGCATCGTCGATGTAGATCGACGCGGCGTTGGCGTTCAGGCAGACGTCCATGCGGATGCGGTACCAGACGCCTTCGCTGAACCCGCCCACGGCCGGGCCGGGATCGAGGTCGTCGTTGACCTGGAACATCCCGGGGTTCGCCGGATCGGCGGTGAACGGGCACTGGGCGGACCAGCTCGTGGACGTTCCAGCGTTGTTGTAGTCGTTGTTCACGATGAAATAGGTGGCGCCGAGAGCGGTGCCGCCTACGGGGACCTGGAAGTCACACGCGAGGGTCCAGCCACCCGTGGTCGGGTAGGTGGTGTAGGTCGCGCCTGAGGCCGCGCCTGCGCCCGTCGTGGCGTTTTCCTTCCAGGGGTGCACCGCGTCCTGGCAGCCCAGGCCCGGGGAGATGTCCAGGTACTGGTCAGAGCCGTTCGACCCGAGGCCCGGGGCGTTGACGACGATGCCAGCTTCGATGGGGTTGTTGAACCAGCCATCCCAACCGCCGGAGTTGCCGACGGAGCCCAGCGCGCACGGGGCGCCCGGGACCAGGGACGGGTCTTGGTAGCAGAGATAACCGGTGGCGTGCGACTCGAAGTCGTCGGACCACTGGGCGACACCAACGTTCGCCAACAGGGCCAGGGCCACGAGCGTAATGAGCTTGCTCGGCATGAGAGGTTCCTTCAGGAAATCGGACAGGAATTCGCGTTCCCCACAGCACAGAGACGGCAATCCCTCCAGGGGTATGACGTCCTACTGATGTGTGGCGAGCCACGACGAAACGGGAATGGAAACGATTGAGGTCAAACTACACTTCACGCAATTGTACCCTCCCGGTCAAGGGGCGATTCTCTCGGGGAGGGGTTTCTGCAGCCTCGGGGGTCCGGGGCTCCTGGTCGGGCGGAGGGGGCGGAGCGACCCGCTTTGGTTAGGCGCGGTTAGTGTCTGAAAGGCAAGCGTTTACAGCTACGCGTTCGGGCCGACTCTCGGTTGGGCTAGCTCGTTTTCAACCTGGGGCCTGTGGTACCTTTCAAGTGAGCCCGGTCGCCAGGTGGCGTTTTTGGGCTCGTTGCCGATAGAGAGGAGCTGACCCGTGAGAATTCTGAGCGTCCTTCTTCTTGCCTTTGCCTGCATGGCGGCCGCTGCCCCTGGCCAGCCCGGAGCGGGCATGCAGTCGATGTCCCAGTCGATGGACAACGTGACCGTGGCCCCCGGAACGGTCTCCTGCAATACGGGGGCGACGCCTCCCCAATTCCACGTCGTCAACAGCTACTGGCGCGCCTACGACCTCGCTGCCGAAGGAGTCACGATCCCGATCGACGTGACATGCATACGGTTTGGTGTCGAGTTCGCGCTGGCTGGGAGCGGAGGGCAGCAGCCCCTCGAGATGCGCCTGTACACTCAGCCGAGCCCTACGGCGTTTCCGATGTCGGTGCCCTTTCCGACGTCGGTGCCCGTCGTGCCCGTGCTGACCGAGCTCTTCATGATGCCGGACTCGGCGAATCTGACGAGCTCCATCTTTGTCGCCGGACTGAGCAACACGGTGCCCGTGCAGCCGACCGAGACGCTGATCGTGGAGCTCCACCTCCCGAACGGTGTCCCAGGGATGCACGTGTTCTTCGCAGGATCGAATGGCAACGGCGAGACGGCGCCGACCTACCTGTCCGCCGCGGGCTGTGGTTTCGGCGTCCCCACTCCGATGGCCGCCCTCGGGCTGGCCCAGCCCGTTCACATCATTCTTGACGTTCTGTACCTGCCGGCGGGTGGTTTTTTGACGCCGACGCTCACCGTCAACATCATCAATCAGGACCCGATGACAGGGCTCACCGAGTTCACGTTGACGAATTCCAATCTGACGCCGGGACACGAGATCTGGAACTTTTACAGCTTTAACCCCTGCACGAATGGCCCTTTCTTCGGGCTGTGCTTCTCCAATCTTGCGGCGGAGTTGTACCCGCAGTTCAACACGCCCCTCGGCTTCGAACCTCTGCGGTATCTGGCGACGGGGTGCAGCAAGACGATGGGACCGTATTTCCTTCCGACTGGACCGACCATCGCGATCTTGCCGGTCGATTTTGACGGGACGAACGGCATCCTCTACTCGACGGGGACCCCGGTTAACCAGATGTTCTGATCTCCGGTCGGTCCTCGAACGACGGCGCGCCCTGCGCTCACTCGGTGTGAACGGGGTGCGCCGTTTGTGTGTCTGTTCCGCCCCCCTCAGGTTGGCCCCCTGCCCTGTGAGCAGGGGGCGGGACGACGGCTTCCTCGGCTATCCGTAGGGGTTCACGCGCCAGAGCCTCAGGCTGATGCCGAGCAGGGCGCGCGCCGCGTATGCACAGACGACCACGGTGTAGAGCAACAGGTACACGTCTACCCGGTTGATGATGCAGAGCGGGACGATGTAACTCGGATAGTCGACGACGAAGTGCCCAAAACGCTCGACGAGACCAATCACACCGCCAGGTTTCGCGTTCGGGTCGGCGTTCTCCGGGGGAGGGAAGGCCTCCTTCCAGTCCTTGAGCTTGAGGAACTGGGTACACGAGATGCCGAGGGAGAGCCCCAGCAGTCCCATCAGGCCCCAGATCATGACCCAGTAGGCGGGCCATCCGGTCCACGCGCCCACCTCGTCCAGCAGCCATGTGGGGGTGGCGAAGGGCGCTCCTCCGAAGGGCAGGTCGCCGGTGGTGCTCGGATCGGCGACCTGAAAGAACAGTCGTACCGCCAGGGCGATGTACATGAGGTACGCCTTCACCTCGTCGATGAAGAAGTCGAAGTACATGCCGATCGTCGATCCGGCCTTGCGCTGACGCGCGAGTTGGCCGTCCAGCGCGTCGAGGACGTGGGCGAGCATGAACAGGGCGCCGCCCAGTAGCAGGCCCCACCACGTCCAGATAGTCATGTGGACGATGGACCCGGCGATGCCCACGATCAGGGACAGGATGGTGATCTGATTCGGGGTGACCCGGCTGTTCTTGATGAAGTAGAGGATGAGGGACGCCAGCGGCCGGGAGAAGTACTTGAAGGCGAGGCCTTCCTTCGCCCCGAACGTGCTCTGTTTATGGAGCGCCTTGATCTCGTCCCACGCTTTACTCATCGCTCACCCCTCGAAGAACACCGCGCCGACCTTCGCCTTCTCGACGAGGAACCGCGCGATCTCAGGCCGCATGATCTCTGAAGGAGGGCATTCCCCGCGCCCCACCATCGCGCGTACTTCGGTGCCGCTGATGTCCACCCATCCGTCCGGTCCGTGGGGACAGATCGCCTCGGTGACGATCTCGTCGCATACCTTGCAGTACGACGGTCCGTGTAGCCGGAGGGGTATGATGCCGAGCTCGTCCGTCGTGAAGCGATCGAACACCCGGTGCCCGGCGTATTTCTCGTAGTAGCCGCCGACGCCTGCGTGGTCGCGTCCGACGATGAAGTGCGTGCAGCCGAAATTCCGCCGGATGATCGAGTGGAAGAGGGCTTCCCGCGGGCCGGCATACCTCATCGCCGTCGTCAGGCCCGCGAGCATGACCCGGTCCTTCGGGTAGTAGTGCTCCATGAGGAGCTCGTACCCCTCGAGGATGATCTCGGGCAGCATGTCGCCGGGCTTCTTCCAGCCGATCAGAGGATGGATGAGCAGCCCGTCCGTCAGCTCGAGACCGACCTTCTGCAAGTGCTCATGGGCCTTGTGGCCGAGGTTGCGCGTTTGGAAGCCGGTGACCGTCTTCCAGCCGCGGTTAGCGATCTCGGCCCGTACGTGGGCCGGGTCCAGGTCATAAGCCGGCGGGATGAGGCTCTCCGAGTGCGTCAGCAGCCAGACAGGCCCAGCGACGCACGTGGTGCCACCTTGCATCATCCGGTCAACGCCTGGGTGTGCGCGTTCGGTGGTTCCGTAGACCTTCTCCGCCTGCTCCGTGAGGTCGATTTCGTAGATCTCTTCTACGGTCAACAGGCCAGAGGAGCGGTCCTCGGTGTCATTCCACAGGTGGACTTCCTCACCCACCGAGAACTCGGCGGCGAGCGCGCTCGGGACCTGGAGGATGATGGGGATGGACCAGGGGGTCCCGTCCGCCAGCCGCATGTCTTCGCAGACGCTCCGATAGTCCTTGGATCCGGAGAACCCGGTCAGCGGTGAGAAGGTGCCATTGGCGATCTTCTCCACGTCGAGGACCTGGTTGCTGTCAAGGGGGAGCCGGCGCAGTCCCGCCGCACGCTCGGTGGCCTCGACGCACGCGTCCCCGAGGAGGCGACGATCAACGAGTTCGTTCATTTCAGCTCGCCGCAGTGGGTGCCTCGTCCCGTGCTTTGTGGGCTGCGAGGATCTCACCAAACACGATGTCTCGGGAGCGATCGAGGTCGGCGAGGCAATCGTTGTCGTTCCATGGACGCCCCTGGGTGGGACAGGGCAGCAGGTCGATACCCGCTTCAGTCACGGCCTCGAAGGTGGCGGTGATGAAGTCCATCAGTCCGCCCGCCTTGACGCGCGCGTCAATTGAGTCGATGAGCTGGCGGGTCGCCTTGGCATCGAAACGTGCGAGGCCGATGAACTCGCCGAAGCAGTCGGCGGGGTCGAGGTCTTTGCTGCCCCGCACGACGCGGTCGTCCTGGACAATCACCTTCTCATCCTCAGGGTCCAGCTCGCTGTCCTGATCGATCGCGAGCACGGCCCTGCCCTTGGTGGAGAGGATGTCCGCCAGGATGGCGCGATCGAAGATGATGTCGCCGTAGAGGACCACGAGATTGCTCTGCGGTCTGGCCAGCCACAGCGAGAGCATCATGTTGGTGCTGCTGTACCAGGGGTTGTAGACGAAACGCCCACGGAAGCCCTCGCCTAGCAGATATGCCTCGATCTGTCGGTGATTGTGCCCGGTGACGACCGTGATGTGGTCGTCGCTGATGCCGCAAGCCGCGAGGTTCTCGAGCTGATGCTGGATGATCGTCGTCCCGCCGACGTCCAGCATGCACTTGTGCTTGTTCGACGTGAGCGACCCGAAACCGGTCGACGCACCAGCGGCCAGGATGACGACCTCGTAATTGGCCGCGATGTGGGTCTCCGCGTTCCAGGCCACGTCTCTCATGGTGGCGATGGCGTCAAACGGATATGCGCCCACGGCGGTTTCTTCGGACAACATCAGGATGTTGGCGCCGTCCAGGACCGCGTTCGTGATGTCGGATACCTCCGCCATAAGGGGGAGAGGCTTCTCCAACATGGAGCAGAGGAACTGGCTCGCGACGATGACCGGCACATCGAGCTCGCGGGCCCGGTGGATGATCTGTTTGGCGACGAGCGGCACGTTCTCGCGCCCGATGTCGGCTTCCAGGTCTCCACGGTCGATCATGATGATGTCCGACTCTCGCAGCACGCGGTCGAGCTTCTCGACCGCTTCGGACGTCTCGACCTTGGCCACGACGCCGACCTTGGTCCCGACC
>Ga0310342_100002361_pt1 | contig 12106 bp, 10 predicted proteins | sample S15DNA20500_MG_FD_206155 | JGI IMG/M metagenome (GOLD analysis project Ga0310342, IMG submission 206155) | Marine microbial communities from station ALOHA, North Pacific Subtropical Gyre - S1503-DNA-20-500_MG | ecosystem: Environmental > Aquatic > Marine > Oceanic | place: Pacific Ocean: North... | reverse complement strand
GATCCGATAGCCCTCCTGCTGAACCTGGGCTACAACCCAGCGCACCGGGTCCGGATTCTTCTCGAATTCGATGAGGGGGACCTTCGGCCACTTCGCGGGAAGTCGTGAGGTCTCTAGAACGAGCACCGTGCGGGGAGCGGGGCTATTGGCATAATCGATGAGATAGCGGCTGGTGTTGGCCGAATCTCTCACATAGATCCAGCGTCTGGGAGCCATCCAGGGCAATGTCCGAGCCGCGTTGACCACATCGGGGATGGAATCCCTTTCGAGATCGAAGACGGACCAATCGAAGCTCCGAGCCGACGCATCCACCTGGGCCCGGCAGAACTCGTATACCTGCTGCTTGAAATAGGTTTCCTTGGTGAGCAAGGCATAGACGGGCTGGGGCGTTGCAACCGATCGCTGAAACTCCGAGAACTTCATGGGTCGCTAAACGCTAAAGCGAATCTCTATTACTTCACCGGGTTGCACCATATAGCCACGGTTGACGAGTCTTGCGACGCCCTTGGACTTGCACTCATTGAAGCTGTGACAGCTCATATACTCGTCAAAGCCGACCACATCTCCCTTGATAAAGCCGCGCGCAAGATCGCTGTGAATCTTGGCCGCACAGTCGACGATGTCCGAGTCCTTCTCGACCAGCCAGGCATGAGATTCCTGCGGCCCGGACGTATAGAAGAACATGAGACCCGCTTTATCGATCGCTTGCGATAGGACCTGGTTGACCTCGGTACTCTCTTCTATCTGTACGACGGGTTTCAAACTGTACGGCCCCAGCATGACCAGTGTCTTTTTCTCCGCTTCGGAAAAGTCCACATCGCAAAGGGGCACCTCTTCTTCCAGCGTACTGATACATTTCTCGAGTAGCGCGATCTCGCTGGGATCATCGGCACGCGACAGGCGTCCGTCCAAACTCTCCAGGTCGTGAATCAGGAGATCCAGGATCTTCGCCTTTGGAACCACGATAGCATCGACCTGGACAAATTCGTCGGGGATGAATTCGGCAAAGAAGGGCGACACTTTCTTGGGTTTGTCTTTCGCCGACAAGGCCTCGAGATTCTCGTCTCTATATTTGGTTTTTCCTGCAGGCAGCTCTATGCCTGTAAATCCGATCTTCATCTATATCCTCTTGGTTAATCGTGGCGGTGGTTTCCACACCACCGTTGGTACTTCGAGCCACTAGGAAAGTTGGTCTGAATTTCTTCGTTAAATCTTCGACGTTAAGAATAACATCTGACAGAACAGTGACCTTTAGGATGGGCACTCTTGCCCGTCAATATCCTCGACGGGCAAGAGTGCCCGTCCTGCAATAGACACACCGCTTGTTGGTCTGAGGCCATGCCTCACTAGATGATCGATTCCGAAATAGCATGGCAATTGCAGATGGGGCTTGCGCGGCGAGGTCAAGGCGGGAGAAGGAAGACGATGCCTTGCCATCTTCGACGAAGACCAACGAAGAGATCGCCCGCAACCCCCGTCTTCCCAACGGGTTGAGTTCCCGAGTACGAACCCAGCCTCTCTTCTGTTCAGACGAGCACCTTAGATACATTCAGCTCGATTAATGGGCGCAACAATTGTCATGTTATTTCGGAATCGATCATCTCGTACGTTGTAACACAGATTGTTACGGGTTTTCCGGTGGGGCTTGTGAGGCGAGATCAAGGCAGGAGGAGGAAGGCGATAGTTGGTCATCTTCGACGACGACCAACGCAGAGATCGTCCACAACCCCCATCGTCAAACCCGTCATAATCTGTGTTACAGCGTACTAGCAGCTAATAGCTCTCCAGCAGGGTGCTCACAATGCTGGAGGCGAAATCTTCCGCAACCCGCCCCAGAGCAGGGTTCAACTCGGAAAAGAAGTTCTCGACATCAACATTGATCTGGTACTGCTCGCGAAAGATGTAGCCGTCGTTCTTGTAGAGTATCTTGCCGCTCCGCTGATCCTGCAGTTTCACCTGGGCTTGCAGTGTCACCAGAAAGGTGGAGCCGAAGGTCCCTTGACGAAAGATGACCGGACTGGCGGTGAGCCGTGAAATCACTCCTCGAAGCACCGCATCGGCCTTGGCAGGATCGTTGATCAGCTGGTAGGAAGACTTCTCCACGAAGGCTCGCACCAGGGATCGGGTGAGGATCTGCTCGACCTCAGAGGTCGTCGTCTTGTTCTTCAGGGGCACGACAGCCAGAGTGTGAAACTGTGGACTCGAACGGTTCTTGGACGCAACCCGGTAACCACAGCCTGAAGCGACCGCCAGCAGCACTGCAACTCCAGTAATCAGACCTGATCGAATCATTGGCGAACTCTACGAAGTCTGAAGGGCGGCTTAGGCCACCACGATATTGACCAGTTTCCCTGGAACCACGACCAGTTTGATCCTCCTCTTGCCGGCAATATAGCTTTCGATCCGCTCGTCTCCCAGAGCGAGCTTCTCCATCTCATCAGAGGAGATCCCGGGAACCGTTACGATTTTCGCTCGCACCTTGCCGTTGACCTGGATCACGACCTCGATTTCCTCCTCCCGAGCCAGTTCTGGGTCAAATTCAGGCCAGGAGGCAAACCGCAGGCGCACCTTGTGGCCCAGTAGCGAGCGCATCTCTTCCGCAAAGTGCGGCGCGAAGGGTGTCACCAACAACGCCATCGTTTCCAGGACCTCACGAAGCAGCTTCAGATCTGGCTGCGGATCAGTCGAGTCCACGTACTCGTAGACGGAGTTCAGCAGCTCCATGATTGCCGCGATCGCAGTATTCTGGTGAAGTCTCTCCAAGTCCTGGGTCACCTTGCGCGTGGTCTGATGGAGCTTGCGTCGAAGCTTCCGATCCTCAGACTGGTGTTCCTGTCCTCGGGATCCGACCGCTTCCGAAACATCTTCAGCCTCCCGTTCCAAGGATGGCAGCTGTCGGTGAAAACGAAAGAGCATCCTCCACAAACGATTGAGAAAACGGAAGCTGCCTTCCAGACCCTTGTGGCTCCAGTCCAGGTCACCCTCCGGAGGTGCGCAGAACTGAATGAACAAACGGAGAGTGTCCGCGCCGTACTCGCTGACAATTTCGTCGGGCGCGACCACATTCCCCAGGCTCTTACTCATCTTGGCTCCGTCCTTCAGAACCATGCCCTGGGTAAAGAGGGCACTGACGGGCTCGTCCAAAGCCACCAAGCCAAGATCTCTCATGACCTTGGTGAAGAATCGCATGTAAATAAGATGGAGGATCGCATGCTCTACCCCACCAATGTAGATGTCGACTGGAAACCAATACTGAACCGCGGTCTGCCGAATAGCATGGCTTTCGATCTGGGCATCGGTATACCGATAGAAGTACCAGGAACTATCCATGAAGGTGTCCATGGTGTCGGTCTCGCGACGGGCCTTACCCCCGCAGCTGGGACAATCTACTTGGACGAACTCAGGCAGCTTTGTGAGCGGGGACCCGCCCAGGCCGAGCTGATCCGTTTCGGGCAGCAGCACCGGCAGCTGATCCTCGGGAACGGGCAGGGTCCCGCAGCTGTCGCAGTAAATGATCGGAATGGGAGTTCCCCAATAGCGCTGACGACTAAATCCCCAATCCCGAAGTCGATAGGAGATTGATTTTCCCCCGATCCCTTCAGTCTCAGCAAACTCCGCCATCTTCTCCTGCGCGACGCGGGATGCAAGACCGGAAAAAGGGCCGCTGTTGACGAGCTGGCCGTAATCTGGAAACGCTCGACCCGACTCGGTTTCGGCTTGGTCATCAGCGGGCTCGATCACCGTGGGAATAGGGAGTTGGTATTTTTCGGCAAACTCGAAATCCCTCTGGTCGTGTGCCGGTACCGCCATGATGGCGCCAGTCCCATATTCCATGAGAACAAAGTTGGCCACCCAGATAGGGATCCGTTCCTGGCTGAAGGGGTTCAGGGCGTAGCGTCCAGTGAAGACCCCTTGCTTCTCCGTGTCTTCCGCACTGCGGACCGTCCGGTCCTGCTGTTGCATGTCCTCCAGAAAAGCCCTCAGAGTCTTGCCATGGATAGAATCGTCTAGCCAGTTTCGGACCACGGGATGCTCGGGAGCCAGCACCATAAAGGTTGCTCCGTAGATCGTGTCCAGCCGAGTCGTAAAGATTTCAATTTCGAGATCCTCGGCATCGACGACGGGAAACCAGACTCGGGCACCCACCGACTTGCCGATCCAGTTCCGCTGCATCGTGAGGACCTTGTCTGGCCATGCGTTGAGTTTGTCCAGATCCTGCAGCAGTTCCTCCGCGTAATCCGTAATGCGTAGATTCCACTGCTCCAGATCTTTCTGAACGACGACGCTATCGTCCCGCCAGCAGCGTCCACTAACGACCTGCTCATTGGCTAGAACGGTCTGGCATTCCTCGCACCAGTTGACGGACCCACTACTCTTGAAAGCCAGTCCCTTGGCGTACATCTGCAAGAAAAACCACTGGTTCCAGCGGTAGTATTCGGGCGTGCAGGTCGTGATCTCTCGGCTCCAGTCGTAGGACCAGCCCATTCTGAGACATTGGGTTGTCATCCGCGCGATGTTGTCCCGGGTCCAAGGCCCCGGGGGGACTTTATTTCGAATGGCCGCATTCTCAGCGGGCAGTCCGAACGCATCCCAGCCGATAGGATGGAGGACGTTGTACCCCCGCAGGCCCTTGAATCGAGCAACGGAGTCGCCCAGCGAGTAGTTACGGACATGACCCAGATGAAGGGCACCGGACGGATAGGGGAGCATTTCGAGCACGTAGTACTTTTCCTTGGAATCGTCTTCGTGTACCGCGAAGTCTCCCTCCTCGGCCCAAATTCGCTGCCACTTTAACTCGATGGCCTCGAAATCGTACTGCTCCTTCATCGCTTCTCACCGCTTTGAACCTGGGCGTGGACAATCCCTTTTTGGGCCTGATACTTGCCCTTTCGATCTGCGTAAGAGATCTGACAGATCTGATCTGCCTCCAGGAATATCAGCTGCGCGATTCCCTCTCCCGAGTAGACCTTCACCGGAGAAGGCCCCGTGTTGGAAATGCTCAAGGTCGCGTAGCCTTCCCACTCGGGCTCAAAGGGAGTGACATTGACCAGGACCCCACAACGAGCATACGTCGATTTCCCAACACAGAGGGTCAGGATGTTCCGCGGAATCCTGAAGTATTCTACCGACTGGGCCAGCAGGAAGGATCCCGGGGCCAAGGCACAGGAATCGGCCTGTACTTCTTCGAAGAGATCTTCGTGTGCGCTCTTAGGATCCAGCAGCTGGGAGGCGCCCCCGCGATAGACCCGGTAGCTGCGATCGACTCTGAAGTCGTACCCGTAGGAGGACACGCCATAGGAGATCGCGCCGTCCTTGACCTGCGACTCGACGAAAGGCTCGATCATCCCATGCTCGCGAGCCATGCGGACAATCCAGTGATCTGGGGCTATTGCCATTAGTTAGAGGTCCTTCTATTGGAAGATGCAGTGTATCCCAGCAGGGGACGGCTCAGCAATTGTACCCACCTGGCAAGCCGGTTCAGCGCCTCACCCTTACCTTTGCCTTTGCCTTTGCCTTTCAGTCATGTTCCGTTCTCCGCCCCGCTCGCAGGAAGTAGGGCGCTCGATGTGAACCGGGCAATAAAGTCAGGGCAAAGGAAAAGGCGAGAAGAAGGGCCTAAACACTTACAAAGTCCTGGTTTACTTCACTTGATCAGTTTAGGCTCCTAGAAATCGCAGGCCCAATAGGGATCTTACCAATCTCCGGACCAAGAGAGGACCTGGACCATGTCCGATAGACGAGACTTTCTCAAGAACCTCACGGCCACAGCTGCGGCTTCCTCCCTGCTCACTCACCGCGTCCAGGGACGGAGCACGGCTGAGTCTTCTCGTCACCGTCGAAGCCGGATCATCCATAACAACGACGGAGGGGATCTCTTCAGGGTAGCCCTGGACTTTCCCCGTCCTGACTGGCCTCAACAATTTGAGTCGGTCGAGCAGTTCCTCTCCCGACGCATGGAGGGTCTCAAAGGAACTCAGGTTGACAGCGTCAGCTACTGTGCCTTTCTCGATCTCGCCAACTGGGAGTTCCCCTCGGGCAGCACCCGGGCTCTGGGTCCCGATCCTCTGAAGCACGTGGTCGGTTTTTGCCATGCCAACCAGATGGAGTTTCTCTACTCCATGCGCATGAACGACGTTCATGCGGCGGTCTACCCCGGAGAGAAATACTGGTCAAGCTTCAAGCTCGAGAATCTTGATCTTCTGCAGGCACGCCTCAGCCAGGAGACATTCGATCAAGATTTTCTGCCCTGGATCCAAAAAAAGAAGCCGGAGCACCCTCTCGAGGACCTCCTAGAGTACTGGGGATACACCGAAGTCGGCCGTCACATCGATCAGTTTCGAAACAGCGCACTCGGGCCGCGGGCCTTCTCCTGGCCCGCCTTCGACTTCGCTCACGCCGAAGTGCGAAAGCGTTATCTGGGTGTCATTGACGAGGCCTGCCGACGCTATGATCTTGACGGATTCGAAATGGACCGGGGGACGTCATCCCCTGATCTTCCGCTACGGAGAGGAGCGCCAGAACACGCCGATCATGAACGATTTCATTCGTCAGATTCACCAGCGGCTGCAGGCCTACGGAAAGAAACAGGATCGACCTGCTCATCGCCGGTTTTGGGAGCGCTCCCTTCACCTACCCGCTAGAGGACTGGGTCCGCTTGGGCCGTCAACACGACGTCCCTGTCTATTGAGGCCTCAGTTGGATGCACCTCTTCGACCAGCTGGAAGCTATCCGGGGCGCTGCCTACCGCTGCTGGAGGCTGGGGTGGACGGCATCTATTTCTTCAACCTGCTCAAATCCAGCTACTATGGCTGTCTCCAGGAGATCGGAGATCCCAAGATACTGGCTCAGCGGGACAAGCTCTACCAGGTCGATCCCAACCGCAAGAAGGTAGGCTACCTGAACTCCAGCACCTGCCCGAGCCCAGCTCACCCTGGGCATCGCCGACCGTACTGAGAGCGCCCGTAGAGTGACAATCCAGACCGGATGGGAAAAAGGAGTCAACGAGAACAGGATTCAGTGGAAGATCAACGGGGCACCCCTTTTCGGCGGGAAGGAAATTCCGACTCCGGTCAACGGCAAAGAGGATCGCTGGACCGAGTTCGAGACTACAAGCATGCGTAAGGGAAACAACACTTTCGAGGTCATCTTGAATCCGCCCTCGCGGGGGAACCCGGCAGAGGCAGCGGTGTTGAATCGGCTTCGAGTAGCAATCAGCTACGGATCATGACTTCCGACTCGTCCGTACCAGGTCGAGGGCAACCGCGAGCACGATAATACTGCCGACGATGATCTCCTGCAAGTAGTTGGGCCAACCCATCTGCTGACACCCGTTTCGCAGGGAGGCCATGGTCAGGGCCCCGATCATGGAACCCAGGATTCCGCCCTGTCCCCCGTTCAGGCTGCCCCCACCAATCACCACTGCGGCGATGACATCCAGCTCGGTCCCGATCGCTACCGTAGGATCTCCCTGGCGCAATCGTGACATCTGGGTGACACCCGCCATACCGAAAAACAGACCGGAGACGCTGTAGATCCAGACCTTCAAGCGATCCGTCTGCAGACCACAGGCTCGGGCAGCCTTCTCGCTGGAGCCGAGTGCAAACACCCTTCGGCCAAAAATAGTGCGATTGAGAACAACCGCCATCAAGACCGCCAATGCCAGGGTGGCCCACACGGCGGGAGCCACGATGAGCCACGGAGGCTGCGGGAAGGTGACGGCCAGATTGTTGACCCAGGTGGCGGGGACATTGACGGTCTGTTCCTCTCCCAGCCACTTGGCAGCGCCGCGGGCGATACCCAGCATCCCCAGAGTAGCAACAAAGGGCACCACCCTGAGACGGGTAATCATCAGGGCATTCACGAATCCCACCAGTAGTCCGCTGGCGATTCCGAGGCAAACGGCCGACTCGGTAGCCCAGCCCGCTCGAAGACCCAGGGCCGTGATCACACCGGCTAGGGCGATCACCGATCCCACGGACAAGTCGATTCCTCCGCTGATGATGATTACGGTCATACCCAATGCCCCCAACGCGACAATCACCGTCTGTGAGAGGATGATCCGCAAGTTGCGGATAGAGAGGTACTGTCCTGGAGAGTCGCTCAGCAGCGTAAAAGCAACGATAACCAACGCGAGGCCCAGAACCGGACCTGCGCGCAGCAGAAACTTGTTTCTAGGACTCTTCATCACCCTGCCTGGTGAACTCAGAGCGACCTGTTCCCAAAGCGACCTGCAAAACCGACTCCGAGGTCCATTCCCTGACCGGACGTGCCACAGATAGTTTTCCCCGACTCATCACCGCCAGCCGGTGGCACAAGCCGAAGAGCTCCGGAAGATCGGAGCTCACCATAAGGACGGCCTTACCGGCTTCGGCGAGTTGGCTGATGATGCGATAGATCTCCACCTTACTGCCAATGTCTATTCCTCGCGTTGGTTCGTCGAGAAGAAATATGTCCGCGTCCTGATGGAGCAGACGGGCCAGAATCAACTTCTGCTGATTGCCTCCAGAGAGAGTCCAGGAGGCCTCGGAAGGACCTCCTCCCTGCACTCCGACTCGAGTCATCTGCTGGGCTGCCTGACGGTGCTGCACACCCTCATGGAGCCAGCCAAAGCTCGAGCAAGGACCAAATCGGGTCAAAGTGACATTGTCGGCCGAAGAAAGGGCCAGAGCCAGCCCTTCTTCCTTGCGATCTTCACTCAGATAACCGATTCCCATCCGGATCGCTCTCAAGGGGCTCATTCGGTTCAAAGAGCGTTGCCAGTTGCGAATCCGGACCTCGCCTGACTCAGCGGGGTCGAGACCAAAGAGCGCTCGGATCATATCCGTCCTTCCCGAACCGGTGAGGCCCGCGATCCCCAGTATCTCTCCCTGGCTTAGCTCGAAGCTGGCTTCACTCAAACCCGGAGGGGCTTGGAGATTGCGAACTTCCAGTGCTACCTCGCCATTACCAACCTCGGCCAGTCGCGGAAAGAGCTGGCGGACCTTCCGTCCGACCATGAACGTGATCAGGGACTCCTCGGAGGTTGAAGCCAGATCACCCGTGGACACGGTGCGCCCATCCCGGAGCACGGTGTAGCGATCCGCTACCTCTCGCACCTCCTTCAGAAAATGGCTGATGTAGATAATGCTGATGCCTTGAGCGCGGAGATCGCGAATGAGGGCGAAAAGGCTGTCCACATCAGAACGTTGCAGCGAGCTGGTGGGCTCGTCCATTAGCAGGATCGTGGCATCGAGCGCCAGAGCACGCGAAATCTCAACGACCTGACGGGCACCAATCGACAACTCCTCCAAGGGCCTGTCCAGATCGACCTCTGAATGCTGAAAGTTGGCTAGGACGTGAGTGGCTCGGCGTCGGCAGGCATCCTTGTCCAGATAGCCCCAGCGGTGACTCTCGAGGCCCATCAGGATGTTCTCCCACACACTCAGATGAGGAAACAGGGACAGCTCCTGTTGGACGAAGGCAATTCTGCTGAGGCGCGCGTCCAGGGGTGAGGACGGACGGTAAGGCGATCCTCCCAGCTCCATGCTTCCGGAGTCTGGGAGAAGATTCCCTCCAATCACACTCATCAAGGTGCTCTTCCCCGCCCCGTTCTCACCGATCAGGGCGTGCACCTCACCCGGTTGCAGCGTCAGATCGACTCCATCCAGAGCGACAGTCGTCCCAAAACGCTTGTGTATGCCGGAAAGTTGAAGAACTGGCGTCACGGGGCTAGTTCAGATAGGTATCCAGGGGAGGACGGATCAGCTGTTGGATCTTTGGATCGTCTAGATTCTCCGGCGTTATGACGAGCACTCCAGTATCGATTCTAGACTCCACAGGCTCTCCCTTCAGGTGAGCCAATATGGTTTTCACGCCCAGATAACCCATCTTCAGGGGATCCTGGACCACAACGCCGTGGAGTTCGGAGCGGCTCATGGCCTCAATGAAGGTCTCGTTGCAGTCAAAACCCACGAAGCGGATCTTCCCCACCTTCCCGAAGTCCTGCAGAGCCAACAACATCCCAGCTGTAGAAGACTCGTTGGGACAAAAGATTCCGTCAACGTCGTCGCCGTATCGGTTGAGAAGATTCTCGGCGGTTCGCTTGCCCGTGTCCCGCGTGGCACCCGCGTATTGGTCCGAAGAAATGATCTCGATATCGGGAAAATCGGACGCCATCGCGGCCAGAAAACCCTCTTCTCGGTTGTGCGTGCTGGCCGATCCCTCCTGGTAACGCACCAGGATGGCCTTCCCCTTTCCATCAAGCAGCCCTGCTAGATGACGCGCCGCCAGCTCTCCCCCTTTTCGGTTGTCGGTGGCCACGAAGCTAACGATGGACTCGGACGCAAGTCCCGAGTCGATGATGACGGAAGGGATCTCAGCCAGGACTGCCTCCTCAACCGGGCGCACCAACGCTTTTTCATCCAGAGGAGCTAACACGATCCCGTCAACCCCCCGACTGATAAAGCTCTCGACCACCTGAATCTGCTGCTCTTTGTCATCTTCTCGAAGAGGGCCGCTCCAGTTGATCTGCACCTCGGTTCCGGATTGAGAGAACTCACGCGAGGCCTTTATGGCGCCGGCATGAACGCTCTTCCAGAACTCGTGCGTTGTCCCTTTGGGTATGACCGCCAGGGTGTACTGGGTTCTTGCGGAATCAGGTGCCTGCCCACAAGCTACGACCAGACTGAGCAGCGGAATGAGAGCGAGCAACTTCAGATCGAGACACTTGGGTTTTTCCTTCTGATGAAACATTGAGCCTCCAGTGGCCTGAATGGTATCACCTGATCGTCCAGATTGGCACCGCATCTTCTGCCGGAAGGGAGTGAGTTGCACTCTCTTTGGACAAACGCCCGGCGGTTCCGACCAGCTTGACTCACTGCCGCTAACACCTCATTATTTTGCTCCCAGAAACCTGGACAATCAGGAGGAGTATCGGTCATGAAAGCATGCGCAAGCAGAACAACAAAGGGGCTTGGCAGGCCACGGATTTGGCCCTTGAGATGTCGATCTTATGGGTCCCTGGCTGCCTTGTTCCTGTTTTTCTCCAGCGTTTTTTCTCTAGGGAAAGGGCATCACGACGGCACCACTCCAGAGGCCGTGGACATTGGTTCCCGCCTGGAACTCTTCGTGGACGAATACCTCGTCGACAGCATGAGCGGTGTGTCCTTGCAGCTGCATCGACCCCAGCTCTCCGAGCCTGTGTTGAAATTCGACGCGGACTGGGAGGGCCCAGGGAATCATTACATCACCGTGTTCAAGGACGAGGATATCTACCGGTTGTATTACCGCTGTGTCGGTGGCGGGGATGTTCCCGCCAGCGGCGAAGGGTGGTTGATGAACACCTGTTACGCGGAAAGCAGGGACGGCATCAACTGGATTCGCCCCAAACTGGGACTGGTCGAGTACAACGGCAGTAAGGAAAACAACATCATCCTTACCGGCGAAGAGGGCGACTGGGGGAATCCTGTCTGCAACTTCTACGCCTTTCGCGATACCAACCCCGCTGCACTAGCTTCGGAGCGCTACAAAGGCGTGGGTGGCATCAATCGGGGGCTCTACGCCCTGGTTTCAGCCGACGGAGTGCACTGGAAACCAAAGGCTGAGAAGCCAATGATCCTGCACAGCATCACTCATAAGCCCATGATCAATGGCTTCGACAGCCACAACGTCATCTTCTGGGACCCCCTCCTGAAACAGTACGTTGCCTACATCCGGGACATGTATCTGGCTCCCGGTGGAGAAAGGGTCCGCAGCGTCCGTCGGTCGACTTCGACCGACTTCGCCAACTGGTCCTATCCCGAGTGGATCGATATGGGAGACGCCCCTCCCAATCAGCTCTACACCTTCTCTGCCATACCCTACTTCAGGGCACCCCACCTCTACCTGGCCTTTCCCAAGCGCTTCATGCCTTTTCGACACTCGGAACTGCCGAGCGTCTACGATCGGCTCCGTGGAAAAGGGCTGTCAGACTCGGTGTTCATGGTGAGCAGAGACGGCCTGCACTGGAAACGCTTTCTGGAGGCCTTCGTTCGACCAGGTCCGGATCCTCTCAACTGGACCGACCGCAACAACTATGTCGCGAGGGGACTCGTAGCGGCTGGACCCAACGAAATAGCGGTCTATGTGC
>Ga0310342_100002360_pt1 | contig 12110 bp, 13 predicted proteins | sample S15DNA20500_MG_FD_206155 | JGI IMG/M metagenome (GOLD analysis project Ga0310342, IMG submission 206155) | Marine microbial communities from station ALOHA, North Pacific Subtropical Gyre - S1503-DNA-20-500_MG | ecosystem: Environmental > Aquatic > Marine > Oceanic | place: Pacific Ocean: North... | reverse complement strand
CCATCCGGTGCACAGAAAATACGGAAGGCAGGGAACACCAAAAATGAAAATGTGGAAAAAGAACAGTGAGCTGTCGAGCACGCCGTTTGTCGGCGAATCTTTAATCTAGCTGAATCCACTCGACATGTTCTGCCATTTGGCTGACGCTTGCATTTCCCTGAAATTTTTTCCCAATGGCGAGTCGCTTGCTGGCACACGTTGATCACCACTTCAATCGAGGCCAAAAAACTCCCGTGGATTGTCCCACACAATCTTGCGAATCAGTGACTGGGAATGGCCACGTAACCGCATCTCCAGAATAAAATCGGGAACCGCTGTCGGCTTGGATGGACCCCAATCACCTGCCGAATTGACCAACAGTCGCTCTGGACCATAACGTTCCACAATATCAGCCGCACGTTGGGGCGTGCATTTGGTAATCGGGTACAGCGTCATCCCCGCCCAGAAGCCCGTTTCGAGGACAGGTCTCACGGTATGTTCTTCCACATGATCGACAAGTACACGGCTACAGTCCAAGCGACGATCACTGCAAAGCATATCCAAGATCATCCGGGTCCCTTGGTATTTATCCTCAAGGTGAGGTGTGTGAATTAAAATTGGCTGCTGATGTTGGATGGCCAGTTCCACATGTTCCAGAAAAATGATTGACTCATTTTTGGTGTTCTTATTAAGCCCGATTTCACCAATCCCCAACACGTTAGGCCGGTCCAAAAACTCGGGAATCATCGCCAACACTTCTCGCGACAACTGAACGTTTTCAGCCTCTTTAGCATTGATGCATAGCCAAGTGTAATGGTCGATACCATAACTGGCTGCCCTGCCAGGCTCGAACTCTGTGAGCTGTCGAAAATAATCGCGAAAACTTTCCACGCTGCCACGATCAAAACCTGCCCAGAATGCAGGTTCACTCACCGCAACGCACCCCATTTTTGCGAGCGTTTCGTAGTCATCGGTCGTCCGTGAAACCATGTGGATGTGGGGGTCTATGTATTGCATCAGTCAATTCCAAATTCCTGCTTCCAGTTTTCGTTGAACGGTCGCGAGAATAGCAATTGGAGTCGTTCGGCTCGGCCTTGCTCACTGTCGTGAAGGATTTGAATTGCCTGCTCAAGTCGGTTCCTGCGAGGATCATCAACAAGACCGCCTGGCGCTCGCTCAAGACGGTCCAGAGCCGCAGCCACTTCAAGCAGACCTGACCGCATTTTCAAGTACTCACTGTCCATCACGACGGTTGCACTTCGTTGATTCGACATCATCAGTTCGCCTTGAAATTCTTGGTTACCAACCACTGCGTGAAACATCCTACATTTTCATCAATCGTTCGGGTTAATCAAGTCGCAGCGCAAAGATCATGAACATTTCTCAAGCACCATCCCCCCCCAACAGCGTATGCCGGCCACTCTTTGCTTGGGAATTATCGCTAAAGAGAGCGACTACGTAGAATTCAACGATTTTAGGCGTCCAGACGGTGGCAAAACCAACCATCGTCCACGAGACATCCGATGAACCTGGAAACTTTTCTCGCATGCTGCGGTCCTAGGCAGCGAAGATCAATGAGTCAAAAACGCGTGTGATCTGGCAGGCTGGATCATGGATCAAGATCTTATTCCCGTCTTGATCCATGTTTCTTACCAATTCTCGATACGATCACCCGAGTTCACAGAATGGCATCTCTTAACTGGCATTGAACAACCTACACGATCCCCAGACACCGACAGCTGGCATCAAGATAATTTCACTGCGGACCGGGATACCAACCTTTGAACATCCGTCCTACGGACGGCGTCGTGTGACCGGGCTACGGGGCTGGAACAACTCCGATGTGTTACCCGTCGACCGCTCCTTGACTCGCGAGTTCTCAATTTCTCCTGAGGTATTTCCCGACGAGCGGCGACGAACAACCTCATCTGATGTTGGAGGAAAATCTTCACTGCGCGAATCGCTGTCCAAATGCACAACCCGATCCCCGCCAGTCCACCCGACCCGAATCAAAAGCTCATCCAACGAAATGCGTTGAATCCCCAGGTCTTGTGCCTCACTTATCAACTGTACATAAGCAGTTGAATAGCTGTCCTCATTCTCATCATTCCCCGATAGTGTTGGTTTTTCTCCGATCACCACATATCTCGTACCTACTGAAAGGACCCCTTCACGATGCCCTTTTTCATCCAAAACGACATCCACCACGCCATTACTGGCTTCAATGATGTTTCGAAGTCTGACAATATCCGATTTACCATCAGCATTCAGATCCAGGTTACCGACCAATGCGAACCGCAATCGACGCCCGGGTCGCCAAATCGTTGAATAAATCTTATCACCTCGCAGTATGGGTTCCCCCAATTCGTCTTTTGTAATCCGCGCCTCGGCCAGGTTTTCACCCAGGACTCGAATGACCTCGATACTCCCCTTGGGGGTAACACCTTCGACCTCCTGGACATCAGGATCGTAGACTGTAAAATTAACCAAACTACGCAACCCGTCTGCCTCGCCAAGATCGATGATTGCCGTTTTGGCTCGTTGATTCACATCCACGATGTGTGCATACGGAGCGCCGGTTCGTTTTTCCTGGATGATTCGAATTCGCTCTTTCAAGCCGTCAATCAATCTTTCCGATTTCGTGACCAATCCTTCCAGCTTCGTCACATCTTGCTTCCGCTGATCTGTAATTCGACCGACTTCCGCATTCTTTTTTTCTACGGTATCGGCCAACTCGGTGGTGGTTTGCTCGAAACCGGTACGGTCCTCATTGAACTTACTTTGTTCACTCTGGAGATCGGCTGCAACTTCTGCTCGACTGGCTTCGACTTTCGCGACCCTGGCACTTTCTTCCTTTCGAACCTGCTCGGTCTCTTCACGGAGCTCTTTTTCAGTCTTGGATGCATCGGTCAGCTGGCTACTACGGTCAGTGATTTCACCAATCATAAAGCGTGGTAGGTTGCGATAATTACGTTCTTCTTCCGGCCAACTCGAGGCAAACATTTTCATGTCTTCATCAAAGTCAGCCTCCACATCTTCCATCTTGGATTCCGGGGGATGACCCACAAATCCCATGAGACGCTGGAAATCGTCCACGGCCTGAGTGTGACCCTGTTTTTCTTGCTGCAACTGTGATTGCATACTATTAACAGCCGATGCCGCCCTCTCCGACTTCGAAAAGTACATGTAAGTTGTAACACCTAACAAGCAGATGATCACGACACTAATGATCAGCGCAATTTGTAAACCCTGGTTCTCGCGAGCCATGATGAAAATCTTTCGAGAAAATAGTCACGCCACTGCTATTTAGCACATGACGTGTATGGGGATAGACTGCTCAAGAGAGTCTTTCAAGGAAAGGAATCACGTATCATCTATTCTACTTAACCGTATGAAAAAATGTCAACTTTCTTCAAAATTCAGCCATTTTTAACGTATGCCATGCATTAGAATCCGATCTCTTGCATCCCTGTAAAACGATAAACAGACACTCGTTGACTGACACTACCGATCCTCCATGCCAATTGACCGTTTCCAAAATCCGTCATTTCGCCCTGATTGGTTTAACTTACAATGACTTTACCTCATTCCTAAAAGCGATTTTTGCTCTTTCTCTGACCTCTGAGGTAAGCCGACTCGTGAAAAGCGTAACCAGCGGCCAGGAAATCCCGAAATTGCCATGACCGACCGTCCACCGTCCTTATCAGTAATCGGTATTCTTGGGGGAATTGCCAGCGGCAAGAGTCTCGTTTCGCGGCAATTGGAGAAGTTAGGCGCACACATCATTGACGCCGACCGCCTGGGGCATCAAGCGTTAAGTGACGATGGAGTTCAGCAAGCGCTCCTCCATCGGTGGGGGGATTCGATTTTTTCTGCTGAAGGAATTGTAGACCGGCAACAGCTGGGAAAGATCGTTTTTTCAGAAAGTCCTGACCGATCAGAGTCACTCCAATTTTTAGAATCCTTGACATTTCCGATAATCGAAACGCTCATGTCCGACGAAATTGCCCAAACCTCCCGGATTGGCACCGCACGTGTTATTGTTTTGGACGCGGCCGTAATGATAAAAGCCGGATGGGACAAAAAATGCGATCAATTGATGTTTGTCGACGCCCCCCGACAGATTCGCCTGGAAAGGGCTTTGGAAAGAGGCTGGACCCAACAGGAATTTGAAGTCCGCGAAAGATCCCAAATTCCTTTGGAACAAAAGCGTCAACGAGCTAACATAATCATTGACAATTCAGGCTCAGAAGAGGACACTGGGAAACAGGTCGAGCACTTCTGGCATTGCCTGCCTTGACCGTTTGAGAAAACTGCCTTAGGTTTCTTTGGCATTGGCTCATCCGATTTGAAAGCAATCGTTCGAACTTATCTGTCTCATTATCCTCATATTTGACAACCTCCCCTCCCCTTTTCCCCCAGGCCAGACGTACCGGCCCGTTGTTAGCATCAATGGTCTGCTGGTCAATCGGTATGTTTCAGGAGCATGACGATGAACGCCGAGAACCGTCTTGACGTAAGCGATACCCAAAAGCCTGCCGACACCAAGTATCTGGGTGACGATGCTGAGCCGCTTTCGCTAGCCGAGGAAATCGCTGATGAGGTCCAGCGTGGTGATCATGTTGATGACACACATGAGCATTATGAAAAAATTAAGCAGGGTGATATTCACATCGCCGAACTACAAAAGATGGCAATGGGCCAGTTAATCGAGGAAGCTCGCAAGGAAAATCTGACGGACGTCTCGGGCATGAAAAAACAGGATCTCATTTTCAAGATCCTTAAAGAGCGAGTTAAGCTCAACGGCCTGATGTACGGTGAAGGGACACTGGAGATTCTGCCAGATGGTTTCGGATTTCTGCGCAGTCCCGATTATCATTACTTGTCTTGTCCTGACGATATCTACGTTTCACCAAGTCAAATTCGTCGATTTGGTCTGAAAACAGGAGCGATCGTCGCCGGACAAATTCGCCCCCCTAAGGAAAATGAACGGTATTTTGCTCTGCTGAGAGTCGAAGCAATTAATTACGAAAACCCCAACCTGTTATCCGAAAAAGTCAACTTCGATGATCTGACGCCCTTGCATCCCGATCAACGCATCGTAATGGAATCCTCCGATGAAGAGGTTGAGATGCGCGTCGTTGACATGATCGTTCCAATCGGCTTTGGCCAGCGTGGCTTGATCGTCAGTCCACCTCGGACAGGCAAGACTATTCTCATGCAGAAAATGGCGAAATCTGTTCTAATAAACTTTCCCGAAACCTACGTAATCATACTGTTGATCGACGAACGTCCCGAAGAGGTGACCGACATGGAACGGGAAGTCAAAGGAGCTAACTGCGAGGTAATCAGCTCCACGTTTGACGAGCCATCGGCACGCCATATTCAGGTGGCAGAAATGGTTTTGGAGAAGTCAAAACGGATGGTCGAATACGGATATGACGTCGTGATCTTTCTGGATTCGATCACTCGACTCGCCCGAGCTTGGAATTCCGAGTGCCCGCAATCGGGGAAAATCTTATCGGGTGGCCTTGATGCCAACGCATTGCAGAAGCCCAAGAGGTTTTTCGGTTCGGCCCGAAAAGTTGAGGAGGGAGGATCGTTAACAATCATCGCAACTGCCCTGATCGACACCGGAAGCAAAATGGACGACGTGATTTTTGAAGAGTTTAAAGGAACCGGCAACCAGGAAATCGTGCTTGATCATCGACTGGTAGATAAGCGAATCTGGCCAGCAATTGACATCAATCGCAGTGGAACGCGGCGGGAAGAAATGCTGATGGACCCTGAGGAATATCGGCGAGTTTGCATCCTACGACGTGTGCTCAATGAGATGAATTCTCCTGACGCGATGGAATTACTCGTCACACGACTGCGAAAAACAAAGAGTAATGCCGAGTTCCTCATGAGCATGAACATGAAGTAACATCCCAACAACAACATTTCAAAAGTGCCCAATACGATCACCGCTGAATGCGATTATATCAAGGGACGATTCGCCATCATCGTATCCCGCTTCAATGAATCGATCACTTCCAAATTACTTGATGGAGCCGTGACGACACTCAGCTCGCGCGGGGTACCGGACGACCAGATCGATGTGGTCTGGGTGCCGGGCGCCTGGGAGATTCCCGTCATTGCCAATCAACTGGCTCGGGGCAAGCAATACACAGCTCTGATTACACTTGGCGCAGTGATTCGTGGAGAAACCACACACGACCAACTTATCAATCAACAAATCAGCCGCGGACTGGGGCAAGTATCGTTAGAAACGGGTGTCCCGGTCGCTCTTGGTGTATTGACGTGTAATTCACTTGAGCAAGCCATTCATCGCAGCGGTGGAAAAGTCGGCAATAAGGGAATCGAGTGTGCCGAGGCGGCATTGGAAATGGCCAACTTGCTGACGCAATTGCCAGGGTAAATTTCCGCCAGTCCGCATTAAAAACGGCAAAGCTATCTCGGTTAATTGTAGAGCTTTATTTGTGACATTAAAAAATCACCATCTTGTGAGCTCAAATCTTGAACCCCACATTCCACTGAAAAATTAGAAATGTTATTTCGAAGTGGAAAAGTAAACCTGCTATTCTTTGGATACTTCTGTAGTCTCAAAATCGTTCCACCCTATAATGGCAATTGGTTGTATCGCTTGGTTTTGACCCTTATGGTCTTGCGCCATTTACAAGTTAGCAGCAGGAGTTACCCGGTCAATGGCGCGTCGTAGTCGAGCTCGTGAAGTCGTTTTACAAATCCTTTATCAGGACGACCTGAATCCTCAGACCGATCTATCGGTTACTCAGTCGTTTCTGGCAGGCCGTCTACAAAATGAAACTGAGTTGATAGAGTTCGCTCGCTCTCTACTTTCTGGTGTGCGTCGAAATCGCATTGAATTGGACGAACTTCTCAACGAAGTTGCCGACAACTGGAGCCTCGAGCGAATGGCAACTACCGATCGCAATGTGCTGAGACTAGGCGCCTTTGAAATACTTTACACCTCGACACCTGGTCGCGTTGCCATCAATGAAGCAGTAGAATTAGCAAAACGGTTTGGCGCCAAACAATCGGCGCAGTTTGTAAACGGAATTCTTGATCGTTTTTTACAGAAACGGCGACCGGACGGCCATGGGGATATTTGACCGATTTAAACAAGGACTCAAGCGGACCTCCCAAGTCCTTCATACCGATATTCGTGACCTCTTCAAGTCAGAAGGACGGCTCATCGACGACGAGTTTTTGGATGAGCTGTTTGCCATTCTTGTAAAAACGGACATGGGAAGCGGGCCGGCAAACGAAATTCGTGACCATCTGCAGAAAGAGTTTCGTGGCCGTGTGGTTCAGATGGGCGACGTACTGGATCGCGTGCGTGCCAGCCTCAAGGAGTTACTGGCACAGGACGAGGTCCCGATTCGATTAGCCGATAACGGACCCACCATCATCATGGTGGTGGGAGTCAACGGATCGGGAAAGACAACTTCGATTGCCAAGTTGGCAGCCATGTTCGTGGCTGATGGTAAAAACGTTGTCCTGGGAGCGGGTGACACGTTTCGCGCCGCCGCTGTAGAACAGCTGACAATTTGGGCTGATCGTATCGGAACAGAGATTGTCACCGGTCAACAGGGTGGGGACCCGGCAAGCGTCGCACATCAGGCGGTTGCCAAATCGCTTGACTCCAAAGCAGATGTCTGTATCATCGACACGGCAGGACGTTTGCAAACGCAGTCGAACTTAATGCAAGAGCTGTCCAAAATCCGGCGGGTCATCCAAAAACAAATCTCCAGCGGACCGCATGAAGTTTTGCTGGTTTTGGACGCAACGGCTGGTCAGAACGGCATCAGTCAAGCCAAGGGGTTTTCCGACGCTGCAGAGTGTACGGGGCTGGTGTTGGCCAAACTCGATGGAACAGCCAAGGGAGGAGTCACCATTCCGATCCGACAACAATTCGATCTGCCCGTCAAATACATCGGTGTCGGTGAGCAACCGGAAGATCTAACGATATTCAATCCGGATGAGTTTGTTGATGCACTGTTTGACGACATCGCTTAACCACATCGCTCTGAATAGCCGATTTCCCGATCGTGCCAACGATGTCGACCACAAGACTTCAGAGATTTCAAGTTCATCTCCTAACTTTTTCCGTCAGGGCCAATCACGCCGGATTGCAGACGGCGTGTGATCCACGATTATAACGATCTCACTGGCCGGCAGACGATTTCAAACGGCAAGCTTTTTCCAACCGTCAAAGCTTATCACCGCACCGGCATGGCGATTGGTCGATCAATCACATTCGTGACAATCATCACATTCGTGACACGTGACAATCACATTCGTGACAATCATCACATTCGTGACAATCGCAGTCAACTATCGAATCACGTTGGACGAAACTCAACTAACAGAAGAGTGGCTTCTTCACGATCCCCATCGTGCTACCTATCTGACATTCCTTTCATAGCCCTTCCAGTAGCAGCCACTTCCCGCCCTGCGAAGTCATTCGCGGCAACCCTACCTTCTTTTCTTCAAGTTCGGAGTCGTGATCATGAGATCCACAAAGTGGTCAATTCTAATGGCAACTTTGGCAACCTTGGCGAGCGTACATGTTTACGCCCAATCATTGCCTGCAACTGGCACGACCTTTCCGGTAATACAAAAATCAACGGCTACGCTACCCGTCGCATTGAATTCCGACGGTGACGAAAATCAGGAAGATGCCCCCTCACCGAGTGACGTTATCCAACCATTAGAAAAAGTTACGGGTGTTTTTGATCATTCGTGCGACGCAATTTGTGATGAAAATGATTCCTGTTGTGCAATCAACCAGGACAACTGCAATGGCAAGCCCTGGATGTTATTTACTAAACGCTGTAGCGGAATCTCAGCGGGCGGTTGGGTTAATTTTGGCGTCACACTCAATGGACATGGCAACGAATCGGTTGCCGGAAACTCTCCCCTTGAATTCAACAACATGTCAGATGGAATCCTACTCAACCAGCTTTGGGCCTGGGTCGGCAAAGACGCCAACACGGGTGGTTGCGGCACGGACTGGGGATTCCGTTTCGATTATCTATTCGGCACCGATGGCCCTGATGCACAAACGTTTGGTGATGCCCCACACAACGGTTGGGACAACAGCTGGAATTCCAGCCGCGATTACGGTTCGGCAATTCCACAGCTCTATGGTGAGATCGCTATTGACGATCTCTCTATCAAGGCTGGCCACTTTTATTCCCTGATCGGATATGAAGCAATTCCCGGACCGGAAAACTTCTTCTACACTCACTCCTATACTATGTATTATGGTGAACCACGTACTCACGTCGGCGCTTTAGCCGAATACGATGCCGGTCGTGGTCGAACCGTTTATGGTGGTTGGACCGCAGGTTGGGATAATGGCTTTGATAACTTCCATGATGCCTCAACATTCCTAGGTGGAATCCGTGTTAAGCGGGATAACGCAACCATCACATGGATCGTAATCGCCGGTGATATTGGAACTGGCTTTACCTTTGCTGGTGAAAACGATTCTTATATGAATAGCATCGTGGTCGATTTTGCTGTCACCGATCGACTAACGTATGTGCTACAGCACGATCTGGGCGTCGTTTCGAGTTCTAGTTCCCAAAACGCCGCATGGTATAGCCTGAATCAGTACTTGCTTTACCGCATCCATGATTGCTGGGCAGCCGGCCTTCGTTTCGAGTGGTTTCGAGATGACGACGGTGTACGTGTTGACCCCAATGGAGACGGCCTGAACACCGGTAGCTATTACGAACTGACGGCCGGGCTCAACTGGAAACCTCATGCCAATATCAACGTTCGCCCTGAACTACGTTGGGACTGGTACGACGGTCGGGGGGGTAATGTCTATGACGACGGCGATCACAATCGACTGTTCACGGCAAGTATCGACGCAATCTTGACGTTTTGAATTGGTCGTACCCTATGATGATTCATAAGGCATCCTGCAAAGGCATGTCCTATTTTTATTGAAGTCGCCGTTTCATCTCTTAGGGCCGCTCCGCCAAAAACCGAGAGAATTACCCATTCCACGTGAAAATCCTTGATTTTACTGGACTCGCGTCGCCAGCCTCTTTTCCCGGACTTGTGACAATAGTAGTCCATCGTTAAGCTCGCAATAGTGCTGGGTACCCAATTCGAGATAACCACCCCGGAGCGGGCAACCAACCAAGCCAAGTGAATATCATGAAATTAATCATTGCCATCATTCAACCCAGTCGCCTCGAGGCTGTAAAAACGGCACTCACCGAAGTTGAAGTGGTTCGTTTGACGGTCATGGACTGCCAGGGATTTGGTCGTCAGAAGGGACGAAGCGAAGCCTATCGCGGCCATGAATACACCGTCAATCTTCTCCGAAAAGTCCAACTGCAGATTGCCGTAAATGACGAATTCGTTCAGCCAACGGTGGACGCTATCGTACGCGGAGGTCGCAGTGGTGAACAAGGTGAAATTGGCGACGGCAAAATCTTCATCCTACCCATGGACGACTGCGTTCGCATCCGTACCGGCGAACGAGGACCCGAGGCGATTTAAACTGGGCGCCACGTCCCTTGATTTACTTGGAGCCGTCCGGCGCATCCAGACCGCGGTTCACCTCTGGCATCCATTGACACAGTCCAACTCCGATAAAGTAGAGCAGTGTCAAGGGTACTGCCATCAACAGCATGCTGATGGGATCAGCAGGTGTAAGAAACATCGAAATCACGAAGATCACCAAAATTGCCAGACGCCAACGACTAAGGTAACTGGAAACCGTAAACATGCCGATCCTTTCTAAAAACAGCATGACCAGCGGCAACTGAAAACTAACGCCAAAACCAATCGGCAAGAAAAGCACGAATCCTAACCATTCGGCAATCCGAGGCCTGGGATCGATGCCCATCTTTAGATTGAACCCGAACAAAAAATCCAGCACGGGTCGAAATACAAAGAAAAATGCCATGCATGCTCCAAGAATAAACAACAACACGCTGAAAGGCAGAAAAATGTGAATGTACCGACGTTCGTGTGGATAGAGACCAGCAGCAACAAACGACCATATGTGCCAAAACATCATGGGGGAAGCCAGTACAATGCCTGTCACCACGGCTGCTTTCAACCAGATCATGAACACCTCCTGGGCATTCAAACTTGTCACTTCGGCAGACAATTTCCGCCAGATGCGGGTCAAATAAAACTGAGAATTGGGTGCTGGAGGTGAATCAGGATGAATTTCAATCTCACCCCCTCCGTCATCATTTGCACTGGCATTGAATTCCTTGGCCAACCGCTTTAACTCGTTGATCTCAACATAGACTTCCTCCGGGATGAATTTTTTTTTGATTACTAAATCCTTAATTTCCTGGGCAGGATCCTCTCCATACTGGTCATTAAGTTCGTCCAGAGCTTTGACGTTGTAGTAGGTCTCCAGAGCCTCTACTAACGGACGCTGGATCATTTGCACAACATTGTTTGCCAACAACATTCCAAACGCAGTGCCCACGGCAAGCCAACCCAAAGCCTTGAAAAGGGAAACTCGCAATTCCTCAAGATGCTCCCCGAAGGTCATTCGAGTCGCTTCAAACAGGTCATCATTGGGTAGCTGCGACATCAGGATCTAATCTGCAATGAAAGGTTGGGAACGGAAAGCTCAAAATCCAAGTTAATTCACAGGGCCTTTACGCGAGAAACACGCCATCGTTTTCATTCGATTTCATCAGGCCTGTCGGTTCCTAGGCCACAGGGCAAACTCAAGAAATTCCCATCCCCTTCGACAACCTCACCACAGCAAGGAACAATCAATCCACCCAAATTGGTCATTTTATGTTTTTCCACTGGTTGCACCGGTGTTTAATGTTTGTCGATAGGTAGACATTTCAACAAGGGGTAACGATTTTTTTTCAACCGAGCCTTCTGGCCATTAAGTACTGCAAGTTAATATCTTACGTAGCAAGGACGCTTTTCGGAAGCACCCACAATGGGGGTGTAAAATTTGCCTCATTTGGAATTTTGATTAGACTTGACTTAACGGCGATTCTCCTGAGAACTCCCCGAATCGTCATCACCCCACTTGAGGCAGGATCGGGCAAATGGCATCAGCCGCCCACCACCGGCCCATTCGGCCTCAAGCATACATGAAC
>Ga0310342_100002359_pt1 | contig 12112 bp, 11 predicted proteins | sample S15DNA20500_MG_FD_206155 | JGI IMG/M metagenome (GOLD analysis project Ga0310342, IMG submission 206155) | Marine microbial communities from station ALOHA, North Pacific Subtropical Gyre - S1503-DNA-20-500_MG | ecosystem: Environmental > Aquatic > Marine > Oceanic | place: Pacific Ocean: North... | reverse complement strand
GGATTATGACCCGGATGCCGGTCGGGGACTAGACCACACGGATGCCGAGGAAGTAGCTTTGGCACGCGTGGCGGCCCACCTTGACTCGAACTTGAAGGGGCTTGATCAGAAGTTTTTGGATTATTACCAGAAGAAGAAGGATTTCATGGCCAAGTCGGCTGAGGAAGATGCCGGGTTCGAGGCTTCGATGGACAACATGGAATATGCCGAGTTCATTTCCAAACATCGGCCTAAGTTCACGGATACTCAGCGCCGGCGCGCCGAGCGCGAGGTGGACAAGCAGGATGTCTTAGCCCAGACCAACGCGAGATTGAGTCAAGTGGAACGCCGCCATCAGCAAGCGCAATTAATCCCACACCTTCAGCAGCGGGCCGAGAGCTTTCGAACGGACGTGCTTTCAACCATTGTCCCCAAGGAGTTGCAGGAAGCCATTGACGCCGACGGGATTGAGGCGGTTCGCGCCAAGCATGCGTTCGAGATGCGTGCCATCGAGGAGGGCGCGCAGCTTGCCAACCACTACGGGGCGACTTTTCTCCAGTTGAGCAACCATGTGATTCCGTTTAGCTCGGACAACCAAGCGCATTCGGAAATAGCCGAGTTCGTGAAGAACCAAGGGGAGATATTCGCCAAGCAAGGCGGAAAGGACCGGATACGAGACGGCCGGAAATTCGTTCCTCGAGAGGCGTTTCACAAGTTGGGCTCGAACAAAGAGGAGAAATATTGGACGTTTTCCGACGACGAGATCTTGGAAATGATGAAATTTTTCACCAAAAGTCAGGTGGATACTCAGTTAAATACCTTGAAAGAGCAGCTTACGGCCTACGGAGCCAATGGATCCGTAGCTCCCAGCCCAGCGCCCGAGCCAGCCTCCGAACCTCCTCCCGCACCAAAAGCCAGGGTCACAAAGTCCACGGGGGCAACGGGTTCGGTGGAAGATGCGAAAGGGCCAGTCAACCCCATAATAAGTTCCCTCGGGCTATAAGGTGATTTTAAAAATTAAAAAACAAAGCCAGTTTCCTCAACTTCTCACTAATTTCAAAGTTTTTTCGAAAGTTCTCCTTTTTCTCGATCTGTGTGGTAAGATGGTGTCATTGAAAGTTTTAATTTAATCAAAAACATATCATGGCTACTACACCTCCATCAGGTTATCTTCCGCAACTAGTTTCGGTTACTCCGCAGCGCGGTTGCACACTTACTAACGCCAGCATCACCGGCTTGACTCCGGAGAACTTCAAGGCGCTTGCGGGGACGGAAACGAACCTCGCGCAAGTAATAGCGCAGTCCGCCGAGGCCAAGATCCTCGGGGTGAAGGAGTCGAACCTGTCGATATTGCTCAAGTCGTCCATAAAGAATTTAAAAGGCGCGCTCAACAAGGTGCGATTCGACGAGCAAAGCGTTATCCTTCCTTATATACAGCGCAGGCAACGCAGGCGTCTCAACGCCAACTACTGGCGAATCAACGCTGGCACGACTTGCAGCGACGCCGGTTCGGTGGTCGACGGGGTATCGATCCCGACTGACGCCATCGACCTTACCTTCGACTTGGGCGACAGCCCGTGGAAGAGCCATGAGAATGAAGCCAACGACAAGGCCGGCGGCCCCCGCGAACTGGAACGTTACTTCCTCACGGGCGCAACTCTTATAGTACATACGTGGGATGATAACACTGCAGGCGCCCAGACGGGAGCCACCATCCATTATCAGATCGTCAGATCCGTAAACGCCGATGACTCCAACCAACGGCAAGCCAAGGTCACCATGTTCCCACTGGGCAAAACCGCCCCCGGGTTCATTCCTTTGTACGGCATCGCCGTGTTGGGAGCCAACAACATCTCCGATTACGAGGCATGGTGTGAAAACCAGCCCGCCGACCAGAACCTCGGCCTCCTCGTCAATTGGTTCCAGACTTCCCGCGAGTCGCGCGTCACCTCTCAAGTGTACCGCGAAACCTTGCAGAAGATCCTGGACGGCAAGATCAATCCATGGGACCAGACCTTCAACTTCTTGAGCATCGCCGAGCAAAACAAGCGCGCCGCTCAGATGTCCGAAAGGGCTTTCCTCAACAGCGTGTTCTTCAACGATTACCTGAGTTCGGCCCAGACGCCGGAAACCTACACTTCCTTGCCTACGGTGAGCGATCCCGAAGATCCCACCTGCACGCTGGAGTACAAGGCGAACGCCGTCGGCATCTACACGATGCTCAACGAAAACGGCCGCGTGAAGGACATGGACGGAGGGAACATCAACTTCATCCAACTCTTCGAGGACCTCTACGAGCTGAAGCGTCACCGCGAAGCGGACGGCGACAGCATCCAGACCATCGACCTCATGACTGATCGTGAGACCGCGAACTATCTGTTCGAGCTCTTCACCAAGTACTTCAAGCAGCGTTATGGCTGGAGCACCGATCGTTTCGCCAAGCTCAACCAGAAGCTTACCTACAACAACTTGGTGAACTTCGAGTACGATCTGTACGACATCCCCGACGCCAGCTGTCAGTTGGCCGTTTTCCGGGATCAGTTCTTCGACGATCAGATCTTCGCTTACAAGTACGCCGACGGCACGGGTCCCGACCAAAACACCGGAGCCAACAACTTACAAGGCGCCGCCTCGGATCAAGACTTCAGAAATCGGGCCCGCGTATTGTGGATGCTCGACTGGTCCGACATTCAAATCGGAGTCGGTGGAACCAGCAGCGTCACTCGCAAGAGCCCGGATCCCGAGACGGACCGCCTCTACAAGTGCCGCATTTCGGCCAACTCGACGGAACACAACCTCCGCTCCACCAAGTGGACCACGTTCCTTGATCGTCCTGATCGTCACCTGCTCATCCAGAACTTCAATCTTACGGACGCTCTCGTCAAGGGAACTTCCATTGGAACCACGGATCAAAGCGATCGACTCGGTTACCATCCCGAGGCCTCAGCCGACCAATCCTTCTAATTATAATTAACTAGGAATATTATCATGGAATCAGTACTAGGAAGAGGATCTAACGGTCAGGCCATTGACTTGGTCGTGGTCACTAATAAAAATGCGCTTACGAGTGGTCAGACCGAGTTCCAAGCCATCGATCAAGGGTACGACTTCACGTCGGACGGTGCGAACATCGAGGGCTTGCTCCAGATACAAGCCGGAGCCAACGTCACTGCGGCGGCCAAGGCCGGAACTGAAGTTAATGCTTGTACTAGCACGTCCACCACCGCGACGCTCACCTCCGGAAATATCGTCGCCGACAATGACTACAAGGGGTCGACCCTGAGGTTGTTCAAGGCCGCGGGTGCCACGCTCAACGAGTCCAGTCCTTTGTCCGGAGATGCTTCGCCACATGGCCCCAAGGGGTACGACGATGTCATAATTACCGGCACGGACAAGGACACCGAGGTGATCTCCTTCGCCGCCACTTTACAGGCTGCTAATTATTACACAAGTTGCGCCGTGCTCGCCGGAGTATTGTTCACCGCATCAGGCGTGGTCACTCCAAATTCTTCTCGCCAAGTCGTGATTGTTACAAGGGAGCGGTGAAGTACTTTGAAATCAAAAACGCCGTAACTCCCCTTAGAGTCAATGGACGACCCAAGCAGGTCGAGCCCATCGTTCTTCAAGCCGGCATTTGGATAGGGGTCTTAGCCCTCCCAGATGACAAAGTGGACGTTAAGGAATTCCTCAAGCAAGGCCGCGTGTTGCGCGAGCTATCCCAGTCGGACTACGACGACCTAAAAAAAAACAAGGGGAACTTGTTGCAGGCGGCCGTGGTAAACGAGCCCGTGCCACCGGGTGCGGTTCCTGCGGTGGTAGTGGAAGACGATCGGCCTGAGAAGGTGGAAGAGGTTTTGATCGAGGGAAAGGCCGAGCCAGCCGACCCACTCGACGACGAAAAGCCCAAGGCGAAGCCGAAACCAAAAAAGGCCGGGAAGAAATGAAATGTTCATTCCTTGGAATCAGTTTTCTGACAAGGTCCGCGTCCTCCTGACTGTCGATGGCGTACGCAAAGGCTCTTTCACCCAGAAGTACATAGACCGGATCATGAAGGCGGGGGTCCTCGACCTCCAGTCCTACATCCCCTCCCTCAAGCCCCACTTTTCCCATACCTATCTTTACGAGGAGTTCGGGCACACCGCGACGGAGAGCTCTATCGAGTTTTCAGCCCCGGCGACCACCATAACGTCCGTGCACATATTGCGGACCACTGGAGTGGAGTCCCGCGCCCGCGTAACCTACGACGAGTACCAGCAAAAGCTGCCCACCACGCGGGTTGACGATTTTCCCAACGTTTCGTTCAGAAGCTGCGCGTTTGAGGTGCGGCCCCCGCTCATCGAGGACGAGAAGGTCATGGTGCGGTACGTTTCCGAGGTGTCCACCTTTGACGACGACGACTTGGTGCCGTATGACGAGAGGTGCGCCAAACTAGTCGCCAGTTACGCGAAGGCCCACATAACACGGGAGGTGGACAAGGATTTGACTCTTTACAGTAGTTACATGGAGGATTATTTTCGCGAAAGGGCCATCTACCACCTCGACCGCGCGGAATATACGCCGGAATGTATGGACGACACGCAAATAATTAAATACAATTCACCTGCGATGAGCACCCAAGCCGAGAACGTAACCGCCGCCGAGAACCTTTTTGCCGGAGACGTGATCACCATTGCGCCCGACGGAGCTCGCCGCGCGGAGGCTTTGGCGGGTTATTCCGCGGACGGGTTCATTGCCGCCGACGTGTTGTCGGGAGTGAGCGCGGCTGTTCACCTGGAAGGCACTCTGCGAGGCACGGGGTTCGCACCTGGAATCCGCTACTATTTATCCAACGTCCCCGGGCAAGTCACCTCAGTGTCTCCTCCGTCTGGAATCTCCCAATACATTGGCAAGGGGCTTTCCGACACGGAGATTAATTTCGAACCCGACCAACCCGTTCATTTATGAGCTTTAGATACACATCGGATGTAGAGATAGCTGAGCTTCAAGACAAGGTGCGTCCCCTTGACGGGACCGAGGCCATCTTGATCGTTCAAGACGGCCGATCCTACAAATGCACGCTGCAGGAGTTGATCACCGATTTGCAGGTATCCACGTCCGCGGTGTACGTGGACTGGGCCTTCGTGGCGAACGTTCCCCCGCTCAGCGGAGCCACTTCCTTCAACGTCACGGCGCCCGGACAGGTTCAGGCGGTGGACATTCCCCGCCACCAAGTATCTCATTTCGTGAACGCCGAGTTTAATTCGGGGTCGTCCTTGGACATTATAATGCCCTTGGTGTCCACCGAGGTTCCCATGACCGGGGTCCAAGTAACCGTACGCGCTTCCTTGCGGCCTAACTCTTCGGTTAACGTTCGGGAGGGATCGGCTTCGAACGCAGTGATCGCTTCGGAATCCTCAACTACTCAGTCGTTTGTCTGGACTGCTCTTTTCGCTCACAATGGCACGCAATGGAAGTATGTGCCCCTTGAATCCTTGACGCTATGAAGCCCCTGTTCCTAAAAGATGGGGAGATCCATCAAGCCGCCCCCTCCGACAAGATAGACTCGGTCTACATAAAGGGGTCCACTCTCACTTTGTTTGACGCCACCCTTCCTTATGAGAAAGGGGACATAGTGGTCAATGCCGAGTATCCTTGGTTCACCGTGACCCCAGTGACGGACGCGGGGTTCACCGAAGGAACGGGGGTCGCGGGAAGTTTCTATTACTACAATCCGGCCTCTTATATACTAGTGGAGCTTACCAACGACGGGTCGACCACTCCACATACCATCCCTCCGGGTTGGGTTGTCGGGGCCCCTCCGGGGCATGATCCGGCGAAATCTTTCACGGGCTGGGGTTTGTGGGTGGCCCAGAACACCATGACTCCGCAGCTATTCAATACGGTCAATTGGCTGGGGCCCCTTCGGTTTGATATATTCGGCGGGAGTTTGACCGCCGGGTCTTTCACCAACGGGTCGGTGACTACTTCGGCGCTTGCGGACAATGCGGTCACTTTAGTGAAGATGCAGGACATTGCCGCCGGTTCTTTGCTGGGGAACAACACCGGGGCTTCGGGAGATCCCGCCGTTTTGACGGCTGCCGAGGTGCGCGCCTTGTTGAACGTCGAGGACGGTGCTAACAATTACGAGCTGCCCCCGGCGACCGATTTGGTCATAGGCGGAGTCAAACCCGGGTCAGGCATATCGGTAGCGGGGGACGGAACCTTGAACGTGGATGCGGCTGATCTCCCCATCGGGTCGGCCAATCAAAAAGGCATCGTCCAAGTGGACGGACTCACTCTTTCCGCAAACAACGGGGTGATCGCAGCCATTTCTTCAGCGATTTATTCCCATCCCAATCATTCGGGCCATGTCGTGAGCGCGGGGGACGGGGCCACCACCATTCAGCCGGGGGTTATCACGAGTTCCATGATCGTAGACGGAACCATCGCGGCGGGGGACATCGCACCTGGAACCATAACAGCCAACGAGTTGAGCGAAACCGTGACCTCCACATTGGAGTCATCGGGCCCATGGAAAGCGACAGACACCTCCATACTAACGACAAGTGGAGCAGGATATCTGGTTCTCAGTTCCATTACCTTTGATATAAACGTTCATGACTTTTTACCCGGTGCCATCGAGGTTTGCATACAAATTGTGAATGACGAATGCAATGTACAGTACTACAATCCTTTTACGAATGCTATGCAGACTGCGCTTAACTCGGGGAATAATGTTTTTGGCGCAACACGTTTTTGCGTTCCACTTGCCCCCGGGAGCAAGGGTTCTTATTATGGTGGGAATATCGGGTCCCCTTACGACTGGTCGGCTGTCATACCTGATAAGCTGGATCCGGGAGTTATAAAGTTTGCCGCTCAAAATACCGATTCCAATGGTGGTGCAATTTGGCAGATGCGGGTAAAGTATTGGAGATAAACAATGAGTGAAATCGAACTTGAAGTAATACCCGGTGCTGGAGAAGACATGATTAGGGACGTGGTTATGTTACTATTAAAAAAGGAAGTTATTACCTGTGAAGAACTCAATGCTTGCCAGAAACAATCCTCCTCTTTCAACGGCTGCCTGAGCAAAAGCGTCGAGGGATATATGCACGCAAAGCTGCTTACCGATGACGAGGCAAAGGCACGAAGAAGCCGGAGACCAGACGACTTCACGAAGACCATGACGGTTGGTTATAATGGTTGATGTTATGAAATATAATCCTTAATTTGTTGAAGAAATGAGCACTCTGAAGGTAGATACCATTTTAAGTTCGTCGGGAACGACGGTAAGTGTTCCGTCGGGTTATTACTTGAATTTAGCCGAAGCTCCCGTAGGAGCCGGCGCTTCCGCGCTGCTGGCGAACCAGAACGGGGCCACGACCGGAGACACGCAGTCTTCCACCGTGGAGGTGGATATTCCGCTCATGACCATACGGGACGCGGACGAAGACGGCACTGGTTACCCCGACTACATGCCTTATTACTCAGTTTCCACTCGATTAACCTTCACGAACGGGCTGCTAACGGACTCGCGCGGGGGCGCGGGCAGGTTCTTGAAATACGTGAATCGCGTGTATTCGGGGAGCAAGATGGCCATTCTTTCCACGGGAACGCTTCCCGGCGCTTCCACCTCCGCCCTCGAGTTCGGACAATTCAACATTCACAGTTTCACCAACAACGGGTTGAACGTGTTCATCGACGTGTTTGGTCTGTCCGGCACTGTGAACGGCGGGGCTCAGGGTTTCACCGGCGACGAGGAGGCCAAGCTTTTCTACGTCACGGGAGGGAACGACGCCAGTCAGTTGGGGGTATGGATGTACCACAAGTGCTTGGATTGGTTTTGGTTCGACCCCACTCATTTCAGGGCCTCGGTGGCGGAAACCTCCATTCCCGGCCTTTGGTTCTATTCTCCCAAGGACTCCGGCGGAACTCCGTTCGGTTGGTGTTTCCTGAAAGTCATAGAGAGCGGAGCGTCCGCCGGAGGCATAACTCCGTGGGTATGGTCCGATCGATATGACAAGTGGTATTTGATCAATGATACCACTTCTACGATTTTCACTCAAACGGGGGCCGCCGAGACTTCGGGAAACCCGGTTCCTGCCACCGTTCCCACGACCACGGTGGAGAGTCCCGTTGAAACTGCAGCACCTACGTATCCATGAGCAACTTCACCGTAGCATCTCCTTATACAAGCGGTGGGCAAGTAACCCACGATAATTTGAACGCGTTGGTGACGGAGGCCACCCCCACCCTCGATTTCGTAAATGGTTTGGATGCCGGGGCGTTCTCTTCCGCCTTGCAGGTAGTGGCCAGTACGGGGCCCACTCCCGCCGACACGTTGGTGCGAGTGGACTCGAACGATCTCCTCACCCTGTCTCAGGTAGTGGGAGCGGATACGGGCAGTAATGATTTAAACACTTCTAAGTTATCCTTGGGGCAAAGTTCGGGGACTAATGGGAACGGAAACACGTTCCTAGGTCCTCGGGCCGGGATGAATGCGGTTTCCGCCGAATATAACGTAACGGTCGGAAACCAAGCCGGTAAGGGAATATCGGACGGAGATTACAATGTTGGCGTAGGCGCCAACTCGTTGTGGGGAGTTGGCACGGGCAGTCAGAATACGGCGGTCGGGTACAGGGCCCTCAAGAGCACTTCCAACGCGGACAACAATACGGCAGTGGGATCTCAGGCGGGTAGCGCGGTTCAAGGAACGGGCAACGTCGCGGTGGGAAGCCAGTCCATGTTGGCGGGCTCCGGGGATTATAATATCGCGATAGGACACCAGTGTTTGGCTGACGCTGACTTAGGGGCCTCCACTCAAAACGTGGCCGTTGGAGCAGCGGCGCTGTTGGCACTGGAATCCTCTAATTACAACGTAGCTATAGGGGGCGGGGCCTTGGAACAGGGTGAGTCCCAAAACAACAATGTCGCAGTGGGTTATCAAGCCGGCCGGGGCAGTGGCGGGGCTGATAACGTATTCCTCGGCCATAACACCAATTCCTCCGGGTCGCCTTCACAGAGCGTCGCGGTTGGGAAAAACGCCACTTGTGTAAGTTTTACTAACTCAGTGGCGATCGGTTACGGCGCCACTTGTAATCAAAGTAATCAGATCGTTTTGGGAACCAGTTCGCACACGGAGGTTATACTTCCCGCTGCTTTACCAACCACGGACCCTGGCGTCGCCGGACAACTTTGGTCCCAAGCTATAGTTGAATACGGTAACGTTTTGACGATCTCGGCAGGCTGATGTGGCTAGGAGAAAAGGTTATCAGCAGATTACGATAAAGCCTCCCGCCGGAGGCTCGTTAGCTCCTGCTATGTCCGAGGAGTTGGCGGGAAATCCCGCGAACTACGAAGTTAAGCTTAATTTTCGACGGGAGCATGATTTCGAAACCCGGCGCGAGGGGTGGGAGTTCTTCCGCCCGTTCAAGAAAGCGCCGTGGATTCCAAACGACGAGATAAACTATCATGAGGAGCTGGAGCTCCCATTTACTTTAGACGCCACCCTACCTTCGGAGGTCCATCGGGAGGAATTGAAGGGGCAGAGCTTGATTTCCGGGGAAACCATATTGAGCGTCGGCCAGTTCGAGAGTTCGGAACGGGTTACGGTGGCCTGCACTCAATCCGACATATTCCTTTTGAACAGAGACCCCACCAGCGAAGCCACTAAACACTCGAACCGGTATTGGGAAATAGTGGACGGGAAGGGCTATACTGAGATTTTCGATAACCCGATGGACGATTACGTGTCCGAAGTGGTGGGGTACGAGGAACATCGGGACTCCGTGGACGCATGGACGAAGGTTACGCCAAAGGAATTCAAGCTGTCCCCGAAGGGCAACCGCATGGACATCGTGCATATGTACGATCACGTGCTGTTCAACAATGGGCGCGATTTGCCCCTCGCGTTTCATAGCGACTGGACGAATGTCCATCCCGTGTACGAGTTGAGGGAAAATGGGATAGTGTCGGCCAAGATAATGTCCGAGTACAACGGTTATTTGCTTTTGGGGAACGTAGTGGAATTCAAGACGGTGGACGACCATGCGGCCTGGAATACTTTTTGCAGGGAATCCCAGTACCCCGTCTACGGGTGCGTCGAGGATTCCGAGGCTTTTGCCAACAAATCAGTGAGAGTGCATCGTGTTCCGTTTCGTGTATTGTATTCAAACCCGGGCGCGCCCACGCGGTGGGGCGTCACAGCGAAGTCCGATACCCCTCATGATCACGGTTCCAGTGCGATTACCGTGGATAAAACCTATCATGTTCAGGATCAGGACCTTGCTTTTCCCCGTCAGCTCGAGCCGACTTTTTATCCGGGCTGCAAAGTCCGCATACAAGCCATTGACTCGGCGGATGGCACGGCCATGCGGTTATGGAATTATCGCAAAATAGTGGGGTCGTACGTTCAAGAAGGCAAGACGACGTACGTACTGGACAAGCCCTTGAATTACAAGGCCGAGTTCAGGGTTCCGAACCCTAATTACGCAGCGCCGGTCGACGAAGAAATACCCGGATCCGGCGTCGAGGGGAGTTCCTCCGAGGATGCGGGTGCGGGCGAAGTTATCCATCGAAGCGGTTTCCGAGCCCAACCCGAGCCAACGCAACCCGTCACCGCCCCGGGGGACGTAAGGATCTTGAGGAGTGCGATAAACACCGGCGACGGCAATACGATTCGAGTCGAGAATACCGAGGATGAGTACATAACGGTAGTGGATTTCTCGGACATGAAGGCCAACCTCATCATGGAACGCGCGGACCATGTTACGCAGAATAATTCGCAGGTAGTAGAGGGGACGGGGGATCAGTATGGATTCTCCATGCAGGGAGGTGTGAATAACATTTCCAATTTCTTCGATCTCACGGGAGATGGGTCGGCGTTGATTTCCATGGAGAAGTTGAAGAATCGGCTGGTTGTGTTTCGAGACACGGGCTATGGGATACTGTCCCCGTTCGCACCTCCCGACATTACAATAGACGCCCCTTTTACTTACGAACTCAGGTACACGGGCGCGCGCGTACCCATCGACCACTTCACTGCGGTGGCCATCAACGACCGTACCTTGATCTACACGGGGAAGGAGGACTTGTTCGCTATCTCGGTTTCCTTCTCCGAACCGGAAATCCCAATGCCTTTGGATCTCGCCAAGGAGTTCGGGTATGGTGACACTTTCTATTTGGTGGACAATGTCTTGACGTCCGAGATATTCATTTGCGGGTCTCGTAAAACCTTGGCGTATGACTACAAGTTCAATTCCGTGTCCGAGATAGATGCGGTGTTCACTTGCGCCACTTCCTTGAAAAGCCCCGTCACGGGACTCAATAATTTCGTCATGGGCATTCGCACGCCCATTGACTTGGAGCAGTTGCGCATGACTGAGGACGTCCCGCACCTAGCTCCTCGTGGGTGTGCTCTTTTTAAGTATTCTTATGACGAGCCTTCTGATCAGGAGCTTTCGGAATACGACAACACTCTCGTTGATTTCGACCCCTCCGGACAGAGGAGCTACGTGAGGGAGGTCATTGAGGACGGTCAAATAGTTGGTAGAAACTACGAGTCCGTCTTGGAAAGCGGATGGATAGATTTCGGGGATCGTATGAATGAAAAAGACTACAGAATGTACGTCATGAGTTTTCAGTCGGATCCAACTGATTTTTACATGAAAACCGTTACTTCCGAGGAGGTACTAGGGTTGTCGCTGCCTTTTGAGTTACCTCGTTTTTTGACGGCTGTGCAAAGCAAAACGTTCGTGGAAGACCGTGTCGCTTTGTCCGAGGACGGGTATGAATTAGAGCAGTCCCCGCGTTTGAGGTTGCTGGTGGATGAGAGTTTCCATCTTAACGTGAAGTTGTATTCTCGGGATTCCGTTGGAGGAGTCCATCGTTTGGAGGTGGACGAAGTATTGACTGATCGGGATGAAGTGGCCATTCCCGTGTTTTTCCGGTCCGTTTTCCTAAAAGATCGCGTAGCCATGACGGGAGTTTCCTCGGGCCGTGTCTTTGCGCGTTCTTTGGAAGCCCAGCTGATTGAGAGCCGGGGGCGCATACTATCCGTGGATAGATGAAGGCTACCAATCTACAACTAGTTAGGGCACGCGTACCCTCGTCGCCGCTCCCCTCCAAGGAAGAAGTGCCTCTTTTCAACGAGGAA
>Ga0310342_100002358_pt1 | contig 12115 bp, 5 predicted proteins | sample S15DNA20500_MG_FD_206155 | JGI IMG/M metagenome (GOLD analysis project Ga0310342, IMG submission 206155) | Marine microbial communities from station ALOHA, North Pacific Subtropical Gyre - S1503-DNA-20-500_MG | ecosystem: Environmental > Aquatic > Marine > Oceanic | place: Pacific Ocean: North... | reverse complement strand
CAGCACCGGTGCCGTGGTGCTCAACGGGCACCACGAGTTCATCCTGGATTTCCTGTTGCGGATGACGCGGCCTCACCGCGTGGCGGCTCGCATCGTGCTGCCGCCCCCGGTGGTGCCACGGATGATCGCCGCGGTCCGCGAGAACCTGGGGAACTACGAGACGCGGTTCGGCCCCGTTGCACCCGCCCCCCAACCCCTCGATCAACTCACGCCCCCGTCCCAGCCCACGCCCCAGGAACTCTACGACGACCTGCGGCTGGAGGACGAGATGATCAGCGGGACCTACGCCAACGCGGTGATGGTCGGGCACACCGGGACCGAGTTCTCGCTGGATTTCATCACGACCTTCTTTCCCCGCTCGTCGGTCGCGGCCCGGGTCTACCTGGCCGCCCCCAACATCCCCCGCTTTCTCGAATCGCTGACCCACTCGTGGGACCAGTACCAGCAGAAGGCCGAGGCAGCTCGTCAGCGACAGGAGGGGGATTCGGGTGAATCGTTCGAAGACTTGCCGGATGATCCCGAGTTGCTGCCCGGTGACTAGCCGGTAGACATCGTCAGCCGGGTCGTGGCGAAACTAGATCCGGTCGATCCAGCTGTTGTAGAAGGTGAACGACTCGTTGACCTCGAGTGGGTCGTCGAAGTCGTTGTTGCCTTCGTTGCCGGCGAGCGTATCGGTGCCGGCGCCGCCGGTCAGGGAATCGTCACCGCCCCCGGCCAGCAACACGTCGTTGTCACTGCCACCGTCGAGCGTGTCGGCACCGCGGCCGGACACCAGCGTGTCGGTTCCGCTGCCGCCGATGAGTTGGTCAGACCCGTCGAGTCCGCTGAGTGCGTCGTCGCCAACGCCTCCATCGAGTGTGTCTCGGCCCGTGGCTCCGTTGAGCGTGTCGTTGCCCGCCTGGCCAAGGACCGAGTCGTCTCCGGCGGCGGCGCGGATCGAGTCGTCTCCCTCGCCCGCGTCGATCGTGTCGTTGCCGCTGCCGGCGCGGACGTCGTCGTTGCCCGCCCCGGAGGTGATGCTGTCATTGCCGGTTCCGCCGAAGATCAGGTCGTCCTCGGCCCCACCGATCATCGTGTCGTTGCCGCTGCCGCCGCGGAGGGTCACCGGACCGGCGAACCCGTCGGTGTTGAACACGTTGTCCGACGAACCCCCGACCAGCTTGGCCCGGTCGATTGCGAACAACGTGTCGGTGGCGGGGCCGATCAACTGGGTGTCGGTCAGGGTCAGGTCCGAATCGCTTGTCTCGCGGAGCGTGGCGGTGCCGGCACTGCCGGTCAGCGTGTCGGCCCCTTCGCCACCGGTGAGCGTCGTGTCGCCGCTGAAACCACTGGCATCGATCACGTTGGCGGCACTGCCTCCGGAAAGTTCCGCCCGCTCGATGTCGGCCAGCTGGTGGCTGGCGGCACCGATGGTCAGTTGAGAATCAGCGAGAGTGATGTCGGCGTCGTTGCTGACGGTGACGCGGTCGAAGCCGATGCCGCCGCTGAGCAGGTCGCTGCCGTCACTGCCGACCAGGGTGTCTCCACTGAATCCCTGGGCTCGCAGGCGGTCGTTGCCGCCGCCACCGTCAAGCCGGTCGCGGCCCGATCCCCCCAGCAGGTTGTCGTCACCGGCCCCGCCCACGATCCGGTCGTCGCCAGACTGACCGTTGGCCAGGTCGTTTCCACCGCCGCCGGTCAGCGAATCGTTGCCGGTGCCGCCCGTCAGGGTGACCGGGTCGGTCATCGCCGAGGCGTCGAGCGTGTCGTCGCCCGATTCCCCGCCGATCGTCAGCGGCGACGAGACGGTGGGGTCGAGGTCGGAGGCGGTGACCCGGTCGTTGCCTGCCCCGGTGCGGATGGTGATCAGTCCACCGTTGGCCATCTCGAAATCGACCGTTTCGCTGCTGGACGTGCTCGAGATCCTGGAGATCCCGTTGGTGTCGTCGCCGTCGTCACCGACGGTGATTTCGTCGTCGGAATCACCGAACTCGAACACCCGGTTTCCGGTCGCCACCAGCTTGTCAGTGATCGGTTCGAGACCCGCGTAGGTGATCGGAGCTTCGGACTCGATGGTGATCGTCCCCGAAGAGGCATCGATGAAACGATGGGTGATGGTCGCGAAATTTCCGCCGTCGAGCTGGAGCGAATCTCCGTTGGACTGTTCGTCTCCACCGGCGATCTGCACGCCGCCGTCAGGCACCGGGGGACCACCGCTGCAGTTGATCTCGAACACGTCATCATCGGTCGACCCGACCAGGTCGATCGCGAACACCACGGAGTCGCTCTCCGAGCGGACGTTTTCTCCGTTGACGAAGATCGAGTACGTGCCGGTGGTACGAGAGAGAATGAACGTGTCGGAGGTTCCGTCGCCGGCTTCGGTGCCGGATGTGTGGTCGTTTGCGTCTACGGAAATCACGCCGAGCGTGACGCTGACCAGCTGCGAGTCGATCGTGTTGTCCGCACCGGTGGTGCCCGACGCGCGGACACCCACCCGAAACTGGTGTTCCCCGATCAGGTTGTCAGTCGCCGTGACTGTGACCACTCCCGTCGTCGAATCGACCGTGTAAGCCAGTCCCGTGGGAAGATTGGGCATTTGGCTGGCTGAGAGAATCGCGGCCAGTTCGGCTTCACCCAGGAACTCGACCGCGTTTCCTTCGACGTCCTGGGCCGAGAGCGTGAAGCTGTCTACCGAATTGGCCCCCATGCGGACCGGCGCGATATCGTCCAGGAACGGGGTGCCGTTCTCCGGGTCGGCAGTGACGGTGACGACAAACGTTCGCACCGCCGTGTTGCCGGACTGATCGGCCACCGTGACGGTGATCGTCGCCGTACCGGTGGCTCCCTCGGCCGCCGAAAGCACCAGCACACCGTTTTCCGGGTCGCTGAACACGTCGACCTCGTGCAGCACCACGTCGGTCAACGGTCGATTGTTACCGGTTGGTGGATCTCCGTTCGTCTGGACCCCGCTGATCGATTCCCGCACGGTCTCGCCCTCGGTCAGGACTCCAAAGATCGAGTGATTGAAGTCGAGGTGGCGGGGTGGTCCGAAAGTCGGGTGGTTTTCGGTGATGAAGAACTGGCTGCTGTTGGTGTCGTCGGTGGTCTTGGCCATCGACAGCAGGCCGGTGCTGTTGTGTTGCAGGTCGACGTGAAACTGGTCGTCGAAAACGCCGAGTGTCGGATCGCCACCTCCGGTTCCGGTCGGGTCGCCCCCCTGGATCACAAAGTTGTCGACAATCCGGTGGAAGATCGTGTCGTCGTAAACACCGCTTTCGGCCAGTTCGATGATCCTCGCCGTCACGCGGGAGGCCCGAGATTCGAACAGCTCGAACGTCATCACCCCGAAATCGTCGACTTCCATCCTCAGGCTGCGGTTGCCGGTCAGGACCTCGGCAGAAACCAGCGGGTCGGAACTCTCGACCGAGAAGGTCAACTGGCCGCCGGAGGGGTCGAGCCCGTTGAGCGGGACGTGAAGTGGAGATCCGCCCAGCAGGGACTGGTTGTCGATTGCCGCCAGTTCCAGTACGGGATCGTTGGTAGTCGAGGCCGAGTCGATCAGCAGTTGCTTCAGCGCAGCGAAGTTGTCGGCGTTGGCCAGGTCGTTGGTGGTCAGGTTGTAGACGGCCACCTTTTCGTTCTGGGCGTCGGTGATCATCACATCACGGAACGTGACGTCCCAGGAATCCCAGGTGTCGGAGGCTCCGTCGCCGTTGTCGTCGATGTCCTGAAGCCAGGGCAGGTCACGACCATCGATCACCAGGCTGTTTCCGGAGTCGTGGCCGAATTCGTTGACACCCAGGATGTTGATGTTCAGCTCGGGGTTCTCCGAGTCGAGCTCGGTCTGCATCTGGTCGAGGAAGCCGAACTGGCTTCGGCAGTAAGGTCAGGTCGCGTGGCCGAAGTACCAGGCTGAGACCTCTTCGAGATAGTCGCGGGGAGAGACGGCAGTGTTGAAGCTCTCCGACGTGGTGTTGACGTCGGTGAGGTGAAAATCGGGTTGGGCATTGGCACCGACACCGCTGAGCATCAATCGCTCTTCGAGCAACTCGGCGGCAACGGCCGACTGTGCCGAGGAGGGCGTTCGATGTGGGTTTTTCAACCCGCGTCGGATCTTCCGCAACCAATGACGTTTGCTCATCACCACAAACCCTTGTTTCAACCGTTTCGCCGATTCTTGAGAACTGCTCGGCGGTCCATTCAGACGACACCGCCGGTTATCTCATTAGTCGGAATCCCACGGCGTTGGACCTGATCCCGAATTGGCGGATCTCAACTCGTTACCCACGCCAGATCGTGGAGTGTGCGTCGGATTCCACTGCGAAATCTCGAAGGCACCTCAGCTTACCCATCTTACCAACACAACAGGCCGTTGCCGTCGGGAACTTGCGCGGCATGCGGGCGAGCAGATCGTCGGCGGACATCGGTTGTCGCGACTACTTCGCCAGGTAATTCAGCGTGTAGTAGGCCTGCTGGTGCAGCAGGGGTTTCTTGTCGGCCGAGCGGAGGCCGGGGAGGTGCAGTTCGTGGATGTGTCCGACCTGCAGGCCGTCGACGACCAGGTCGACGTGTCGCCGGTCCGAGGACACTCGGGCTTCCTTGATCGTCGGCTTGGTGTGGTCGACCTCGGGACTGCCGTAGGAGGCCTGGTAGATGTAGGTGTAGGTCTGCAGCTGGTACGAGTCGATCTTCGCGGCGGTTTCGGGGTCGATCTGTTCGGTGAACGCCAGCCGGAACCCGTCGGGCCGCAGTCTCATCGTCAGCACCTCGAATGCGTTCTTGCCGGACCAGTCGAGCCGCTGGAGCGAGAAGGGCTTGTTGCCGCGCGAGCCCCAGCCCCGGTTGGTCCCGCCGACGAACATCGACCCGGTCTTGCTCATCAACAGCGACAGCGATCCCGACCCGAACCCGGCGCGGAACGGGAAGCAGGCGCCCTGGTAGTGGCCCTGGACCTTCTCGAGATCGACTCGCATCACGGTGCTGTGTGTCTGGTCGCCGACGAACATCTGGTTCTTGAAGATCCCGAACTTTCCGTCGGTGGTATCGCAGGCGATGCCGCTGGCCGACTGTCCCATCTTCTTGTAGGGGAAGTAGATGGCCGGCGGCAGCAGTTCGGGGATCCGTTTGGCCTCGACCATCATCCGGCTGCCGCTCTTGGGATCGGCCGGCTGCTGGCCCAGCGCGTCGGTGATGCTGTACCAGCGGTTGCCTCCCGGGTGCCCGACGAACTTGCCCGGTTCGAGGTGTTGGAGCTTGGAGGTGCCGTTCCAGGGTCCCTGATTGTCGGTGTAGAACATGTCGCCGAGGTGGTTCATGCCCATGCCGCCGGGCGAGCGAAGCCCACTGCAGGTGGGCACGCTGGTCCCGTCGGGCTTGATCCTCAGGCACCACCCGCGGTACTGGGTGTTGCTGTTGAACGAGCCGGTCAGGCACAGCACGACCCACAGGTCGCCCTTGGGGTCGAATTTCGAACCGAAGGCGTACTCGTGGTAGTCGCCGGTGATGCCCCAGTCGTCGTTGACGGTCTCGAAGATGTCGGCACGGCCGTCGTTGTCGGTGTCCTTCATCCGGGTCACCTCGCAACGCTGCGTCGCGTACAGCCAGCCGTCTTTCCACGAGAGCCCCAGCACCTCGTGCAGCCCCTGCGCATAGCGGGTGAACTTCATCGACGAGGGTTCGGAGAACGGGTTGTCGACCAGGTAGATGTCGCCCCGGCGGCTCGAAGCGGCCAGCTTGCCGTTGGGCAGCAGTTCCAGGCCCCCGGCTTCCAGCACCACGCCCTTGGGAATCGGCAGCGTGGTGATGCTGTAGAAGTCGTTCTCGGTCGCCGGCTTGTCCTGGGCCACCGCCGGCATGGCCGACAGCAGGGCAAGCAAGAGTGCGGTGACGGCCGTGCGAACCAGGGATATGGATTGGGTCATGAGCGGGTGATTCCGTTGACGCTTGGGGAGGGGCCAGAGACTCCTGCCCGGGGTTACCACGTGTAGGTGTGAACGATGGCGGCGCGGTTGCCGTTCCAGTGGACCGGCACCAGCAGTTCCCACTGGTTGCCGCGTTTGCGAAGAGTGGGCGGATCGCCGCCGTCCTGGCTGATCGAGATGTTCAGGATCTTGCCGACAAGGAACGAGCCGTCTTTCTGTTTCACGATCGTTGGTGACGCCGCCGCACGGTACCAGAGCGGTTTTCCGGCAGCCCCGGCGCGTTCGAGCTTCAAGGAACGGACCAGCATCGGGTCCTTGTCCGTCTTGACCGGCTGTGGGTCGTCCTCGACCTGGATCGTTCCGAACCGGTACCTGAAGACCGGACGCCGCTTCTTGTCGATGCGGTAGCCGCGGAAGCGGTAACCCTGCTTGCGAGCCGGATTGGTGGGCCAGTTGGTTTCGAGTGTTTCCAGCGATGCGAACGGGACGCCACCGGGCAACGTGACCAGGTGGTCACCCAGCGGGGGCTGGAATCCCTGTCCACGACCGTTCCAGTGCTTGGCGGCGTCGATGAACGCGTTGTGCCAGATCAGCCTCAGTGCCAGTTGGTCCGCGTCGAAGGCGAGGTTGGCTTTCTCGGGGTAGCCGACGGCGATCCCCCGCGGGCTGACGCCGGAGATGAAGTTGCGGTAGATGATCGGCTCGTCCTTCGGTTCCAGCTCGATCGGGTTCCGGATCAATCCCCGCGGCAGCCCCGCCTTGCCCGCATCGGCCAGGTACTCCCAGACACTGACGATCTGGTGCTTGGGGACTCCGTCGAGCACGTCCGGCAGCAGTGTCTGGCCGCGGGGCCAGCCGGCCGGCATGCGGGTGCCGGGCCGATAGGCCTGGGGATCGAGCATGTAGCGGACAAACCAGTCCTTGCGGAGCCGGCGGGTCATGGTCAGCAGGTCCAGCGACTGGATACCGGTCGCCTTGTGGCTGCCGAAATAATGGCACTTGATGCACGCCAGGGCCTTGTCACCGGACAGGAAACGCCCGGCCGAGCGGACCCGGTGGATGCGGTCCTTGACGTCAAGCGACACCGGTTTGCGGGTCCGGTCGGCGGTGCCGAAATCTTTGACCAGGTGTCCGACGTTGGCGGTGCCGAACTTCGGCATCCGGGTGAGCATGTACGGTCGATCGTTGGCCCCGTTCTCGAGCACGTGCTTGATCCAGTTGTCGTTGAGCTTGTCGCCGACGCCGTCGAGCAGCGGCGGGATCCGGCCCTCGTCACCCATCTCCTTGATCGTCGTGGCGAACAGGGCATTTCGCGGTCGCTCGACGCCGCCCCGCTTGTTCCGCGAGTGGCACGCCACGCAGTTGAAGGCCTCGGTCGTGCCCTCGATCCTCGCCGCGACCCCGGCATCGCCGGACAGGTCGGCAGCCGGTGCCTTCAGGGCCAGGGCCAGTGCCTGCTGCTGACGCGTGGAGAGATGAAAATCGGGGATCCCTGCGACGGGAGCCTTGGCCAACCCGGCCGACAGGCAGCCGCCGGCGACCCGCAGTTCTTCCAGTGGCCTGGCCGGTTTCCCGCTCGGCTTGATCGGCTTGTTCTTGTGTTTCATCTGGTGGCACGAGGCGCACCCCAGCGATGCAAACAGCTTGCGGCCGGTTTCGACCAGCGAGGCATCCGGGACGAAAGCCTTCTCGCCCTTGGCCGGTTTGCGGGGCTTGGGCCTGGCGACGGTCGTGGAGTGGGTCGAGAGGGTGCGTCGCGAGATTCCCGGTCCCTGAAAATCGGCCTTCAACACCTCTCCGCCCCCCGCCTCGAAGAAGTCCACCAACAGGGCGTGAGGTCCGGCGTCCAGTTCGATGGCCGCGTTCTTTTCCTGGTAGGGGTGCACGCCGTCGACGTCGACGACCGTCTTGCCGTCGATCTGCAGGCGGCTGCCGTCGTCGGAGCCCAGGAAGAAGGTGTAGCGACCGGTCTTGGGCACCTGCAGGAACCCGGTGAACCTCAGTCCAAACTGGTCGCGGCGGGCGGCGACACCCAGCTGGAATCCCGAGACCTTGCCGGTGGTCTTGGGCTTGAGCTTGCCGAAGTCGGGGATCTTCTTCCAGTTGCCCTCGTAGTAGGCGAAGTTGAGATTGGGCGGCAGCTGGACCGCATGGAAGAAGTAGCCGGCGATGTCGCGAGATTCCTGGTCGTTGAGATTGAGGCTGGGCATGCGGCCGCCGGGGCGGACCGCCAACGGGTTCTTCAGGAACGCGGCCAGGCTGTCGCGGGTGTATTTCTTCTCGATGGTGCCCAGCGGCACCGAGGCGGCCAGCACCTTGGCCTTCGCGTCCCGGCGTGGTTGGTGACAGGCGATGCAACCGACCTGGTGGAACAGCCGTTCACCCCGGGCCACCTCCTGGGGTTGCGGTGCCGAGGGTCTCGGCGTTCCCGTCGAGGCCAGGAAGTTGACCAGGGCCTGGACCTGGGCGGATTCGGACTGGGGATCCAGCCCCGGAAACAGGTCGGGCATCGTGGTGCCTGGCTTGGTGCGGTGTGGGTTGGCCAGGAATTCGACCATCCATTCGGGGCGGACCCGGGTGCCGACGGCATCGAGCACCGGGGCCGGCTTGGTCTTCACGCCGGTCGCCGACACGCCACCGGCGTGACAGCTCGTGCAGTTGAGTTCCGAGACCAGCAGGCGACCGCCGCCGACCAGGGTCTTGTCCCCGGTGGAATGAAAACGAGCGAATGCGGGCAGGACCGGATGTCCGACCACAGCTGTCGGTTCGGCGGCGTCAGTGGTCGGCAGACCCGGGACGGCCACGATCAGCGCGTTGACAAGACAGATCGTGAACAACCTCGCCGACACGTGCATCCCAGCCCCCTTGCAGCCGATCCGTTTGTGACAATGGTGCCGAGTCTACCGGGTGTGGGAAACAGCGACCACCGAGACTGACGCCTGACCATCGGCCGCCTCTTTACCGTTCCGGAATCGGTGTGTGATAATCGAGCCGGGGCACTTCTCTCGCTGTGGCATCTCCATTCTCCATTCCTCGACCACGGGGACCTGATGAGCGACCAGTCACTGGCAGGTTGTCGACAGGGCCGCACGACCGGCACCCTGGGGGTGTTGGTCGCGTTGTCGGTCGGCGTGGTGACGTGGTGCGGTTGTGGCGATGACGAGCCGCCACCGTCGGAGCGGGGGGGCTCCGATCCGGCAGTCGGAACGGTCGACGATTCCGGAAAGGGTCGCGAACCCGCTCCGGCCGAAAACTCGGCGACGTGGAAGACCGAGCAGTTCCAGGCGGCTGCCGGCGACCAGTTGCAGATGCTGGTCGTGGATCTCCAGCGTGACGGGCGATTCGATCCCGAGGTCCTCGCCCGGGTTGCCGCGACCGAGTTCACCGGCGATCGACTGTGTCCGGAACGAATGCCGGTGGTTCACGAATCGGGCGGTCTGGTGATCCGTCGACAGGCGACGGCCGTCAGCGACGGCTCACCGGGCCAGCACGGGGCGGCCGACGGCCTGGTCGAAGCGCTCGAAGAACTGGTCTCTGGCTGGGCGGGCCAGTCGGATATCCACCTGCATTTCAAGATCACCTCGATCGAACTCGGCGACGATCTCGCCAGGACGGGGGTGTTGATGGAGGCCGGGGCCCGGCAGGGCGACCGGTTCACCCAGTTGAAGAGCCGGTGGCTCTGCGACTGGAAGCTGGACGGCAAACGACCCCCGCGGTTGCTTTCGCTGCGAAGCGAGCTGCTCGAACAGGTCACCGGGTCATCGCCGGGGGGACGGCTGTTTGTCGACGCCACCGCCGGCGTGCTGAAGCCGGTCGCCGAGGTCGCTGATCAGCTGGGTCGCAGTGTCGATCACTGGCGGGGTCGGTTGCAGGCCGAACTGGGCGTGGCGCTGCACGGGCACCAGGGCCTGGCCGTCGGTGACGTCGACGGCGACGGGCTCGACGACATCTACCTCTGCCAGCCGGGTGGCATGCCCAACCGGCTGCTGGTCCAGCAACCCGACGGAACGGTCCGCGACCGGGCCCGCCAGGCCGGTGTCGACTGGCTTGATCGCTCTCGAAGCGCGTTGCTGGTCGACTTTGACAACGACGGAGACCAGGACCTGGCGTGCGTGTTGAACATCAACCTGGTCCTGATGGAGAACGACGGCCGCGGCCGGTTCACCGAGCGGGAGATGGCATTTGCGACCGGCGATCCGTATGCGCTGGCCGCTGCCGACTTCGATGCCGACGGCGACCTGGACCTGTTTGTCAGCGGTTACGGAAATGGCTTCCTGGCCAACCCGGCCGGAGAGGGTGTGCTCGGCGAGTCGATTCCCTATCCGTATCACGATGCGAACAACGGGGGCCCGAACCTGCTGCTCCGCAACGACGGGGACTGGCGGTTCGCCGATGCGACCGACGAGGTGGGCCTGGGGATGAACAACCGCCGCTGGAGCTTCGCGGCGAGCTGGTCGGACTACGACGGCGACGGGGACCCCGACCTGTACGTGGCCAACGACTACGGACGGAATTGTCTGTATCGCAACGACGGGGGCCGGTTCACCGACGTGGCGGCAACCGCCGGGGTCGAAGACATCGCGGCAGGGATGAGCGTCTCGTGGTGCGACTACAACGGCGACGGCCGCCCCGATCTTTACGTGGGCAACATGTTCTCGTCGGCCGGCGAGCGGATTGCCTATCAGCGGAGATTTCAGCCGGAGGCCGACCAGGCGGTGCGTCGCCAGTTCCAGCGGCACGCCCGGGGCAACACCCTGTTCGAGAACGTCGGTGACGGCACGTTTCGCGATGTCAGCGTTGAACGCGATGTGACGATGGGACGTTGGGCGTGGGGATCGCCCTTCGCCGACATCAACAACGACGGCCGTCCCGACCTGCTGGTGGCCAACGGGTACATCACCGGTGAAGACACAAACGACTTGTGAAGTTTCTTCTGGCGGCAGGTCGTGTCGCATTCGCCCATCCGGATTGCCGGCAAGCCGGTCGACCCGCGTTACCGGGACGGCTGGTCCAAGATCACCGATCTGATCGAGACGGGCGGGTCGTGGAGCGGTCGCGAGCGGAATTGCTGTTACCTGAATCTCGGTGGCGACCGTCCGTTCGCCGACGTGTCGTACGCCAGCGGGTTCGATTTCCCCGATGACGCCCGCGCCGTGGCGTCGGTTGACTGGGATCACGACGGCGACCTGGACCTGTGGATCACCAACCGCACGGCCCCCCGGCTCAGGTTCCTCAGGAACAACGGGTCACCGGGTCAACGCGGCCTGATGGTTCGCCTGCGGGGCACTTCGGGAAACCGTGACGCGATCGGTGCACGGCTTGAGCTCTCCGCGGCCAACAGCGATGCCCCCCCGCTGGTCCGCTTCGTCACCGCTGGCAGCGGGTACCTGGCGCAATCGAGCAAGTGGGTGCATTTTGGTGTCGGCACGGCCGAGGGTCCCTTCCGGTTGACGATCGGATGGCCGGGTGGAAAGAGCGAGACGCTCGAGGGGCTGGCGGCGGTCGGTCGATACCGGGTGGTCGAGGCCTCGGGACAGGCGATTCGACAGGACGCCCGCGACATCCAGCTCGCCGCGGGCAGCCTGGCGGTGGTGGAACCGACCGGCCGGGCGCGTATCCCGTTGCTCGAACGACTGCCGCTGCCCTCGATCGAATATCTCGACGAGACCGGATCGGTCCGCGGGCTGTCCTCTTCGGGGCGTCCGATCCTGGTCAACCTCTGGGCAACATGGTGCCTGCCGTGTGTCGAGGAACTCCAGCAGTTCAAGGAACGCCTCGGCGAACTGGACAAGGCGGGACTCGACGTCCTGGCTCTCTCGGTGGATGGTCTCAAGGATGGACAGAACGGCGAACTGGAACTGGTTCGCCGTTTCGTCGACAAGCACGACCTGCCGTTCGGAACGCTGCGTGCGACGAGCGAATCGGTCGACCGGCTGGACGTGATCCACGACGTGGTGTTGACCTCCCGGACGCAGCTCGATGAGAAGTACACGCTGCCGGTCCCGGCCAGCTTTCTGCTGGACGCCTCGGGCCGTCTGGCAGTGATCTACAAGGGACCGGTCACCGTCGACATGTTGCTGGCCGACGTGTCACTGGTTTCCGACGCAGAGGGACTTTCCACCGCCGATCCCGCAGTTGCCTACCCGGGTCGCTGGTTCCTCAGGCCGCACGGCCTGGGTGGTGTGGCGGTCCGGGTGGCCGATCGCATGGTCCGG
>Ga0310342_100002356_pt1 | contig 12117 bp, 11 predicted proteins | sample S15DNA20500_MG_FD_206155 | JGI IMG/M metagenome (GOLD analysis project Ga0310342, IMG submission 206155) | Marine microbial communities from station ALOHA, North Pacific Subtropical Gyre - S1503-DNA-20-500_MG | ecosystem: Environmental > Aquatic > Marine > Oceanic | place: Pacific Ocean: North... | reverse complement strand
GGCTGTGGCTGTGAAGCCAAGAGCTGTGAAACCAAGGCTGACGCCAAATGTGGTGCCGAAAAAGCCAAGGACAAAGCCAAGTGTGGCGCCGACAAGGCGGAAAAGAATGGCTGTGACGCCAAGAAGAAGTGCCACGGTTCCTTACTCGGACATTTGGGTTGTGACGCCAAAGACAAGTGTGGCGCCGAAAAAGCCAAGTGTGGTGCAGACAAGGATGGCAAGAAAGATGCTGGCAAGCCAAACAACAGCAAGAATGCTGGTGACAAAGAAGGCAAGCCCGTACGCGTTGCAAAGTCCAACAAGTGCGGTTCTGAAAAAGCCAAGTGTCAGTCGAAAAAGAAAGCCGAAAAAGACGGCTGTGATGCCAAGACGTCGTGTCGTGGCTCCTTGCTCGATCACATCCTGTCCCTCGGACACGGTTGTGACGACAAAGCCTGTGACGGCAAAAAAGATGATGACAAGTGTGGCGCCGAACGCAAAAAGCGATCCGGTTGCGACGCTGCTGGCGACAAAGGTGAAAGCAGTGCTGAAGTAACCCCGCCCACGCCTCCGGCACCGGTGGTCGATCCTTCCGCTCTTCTGCCCAGCCAACGCCGCGTTGTTCACGCCAGCCTCAACACGATTCGTTAAGTTGAAGCGGCTGAAAAGCGATAGTACAAACAGCCTGTTTGGATTCCTAATCTGAACAGGCTGTTTTTTTGCGCACTGCAGACGACAGGCCAGGCCTTAAACAGTCGCCTCATTGATCGGTAGAGATCAAGCTGACCGTAAATCCCAGTAGATCCTGCCGCTCCCGGTAATGCTCGATCAATGGCTGAAAATCACCCGACTTGCCGGACAACTCCAGCAGCGAAACCGTCTGGCCATTGGTATAGCCAGCCTCGCCAAAAAACTGCAAGGCGCTGCTCAAAGCCTCCTCGTGACGACCCAAGCGAGACAACAAACCAATATAGGTTTCAATCGCAACCAGGCCGTACTCGTTGACTGGGACGTTTTCAGCACGCTCACGGAAATGGTCCAGGGCGGCCTCCACGTCGTCTCCCAGCAAGGCCGAAAAATAAAGCCCGTGATGTGGATACAATTCCACAAACGGCTCATCCCCTTCATACTGAAACTGGGCGTCCAGGCGACGACCGTATTGCGTCAGATCTTCTCCCAGTCGCAAATGCTCCGGTTTCTCCAGCAAGCGGGCAAAACGGACGGTGGCAGCCAGATGGCTCGTGTCAATGTGATAATTATGTTCGCCAAACAACCAGTCGCGATCTGCAACCAGCTCGCGTAAGGTGGATTCCGTGGGAGCAGTCCCCTGCTGCTGTTCAATGTCCGCTGCAAGCGTTGCCATCAATTCCGCGTGAACATGTTCCACCAGTTGAGTCGTAATGCCCTGTTGATCCGCCGGCTCGCAATGTGGAACGAGCCCTTCAAACGTAGTGATCGCGTTACAGGTCCCATAGTATCCCAAGACTTCCGCAAAACCACGCTGGGGGTCAAGTCCTTCATGCAATGCCACTTCTACAAATTCGTCCCGGTTTTCGTCATTCAACGTGATTTTAGCCAAGGCTTCCTTCACCAGTTGCTTGTCACCCACGGGTCGCAAATACATCCACCCCTCGCGCAACTGGCCAGCTTCAATCAGCAACAGCCCGACCTCGCGACAGGCAGCGATCAACCCATCTTCAAGCTGGTCACGCTGCTGGTCAGCAAGGTCCTCTGCCTCACCGGTGGGCATCGGGGACAACTGCAGGCCGATTCGAGCCTGCATTTTCAGAGCCTCAAACAGCTCATGGTACTGTTGCTGCTCCTTTAACTGGTTCACCAATTCAGCAACTGCGGCAACCGCACCACCCGATTTCCACTGGGTCTCAAGACGCTCAAACTCTGCCTGTGTCATAACCATCAGCGAATATCCTGCTGGTGTGAGTATTTTCTACTGTCTTTGTCTTATCCTAACAGTCAACGGGAACGGCGGAAAGGACTAGCAGAATCCTTCTGGCGGCCCCATTTCGTCGAATCACCCTGTCATGCTGCACGACAAAACGGGCCCAGGCCACTTTTTCCCAAGCGTTTCCCTCAGTACGATGAAACTATGAACGTACCTGCCAATCAGCCTCTGCAACCTGCCGGATTTGACGGCATGCACGTGGCGGCTTTTGAAAGCCGACGAGCCCTTGAAATCGGTCGCCTCATCGAAAAGCATGGCGGAGTCGCCCATGTCAGCCCTTCGATGCAGGAAGTGCCGCTGGAAAAAAACAAGCCTGCCGTTGATTTTGCCTATCGCTTAATCACCGGTGAAATCGATATCGTCATCTTCCTCACCGGGGTTGGCTTTCGCTACCTGTTGGAAACGGTCAGTCGCAACCTGGAAACGAGCAGTTACCTGCATGCACTGGAAGACATCACCACCGTCGCCCGCGGGCCAAAACCGGTGGCAGCCATGCGCGAGGCGGGCATCGAACCAACCATCCGGGCTGATGAACCGAATACCTGGCGAGAAATTCTCACGGCACTGGATCAGCAAACTTCTCTGGCCAATCAAACCGTCGGCTTGCAGGAATATGGGACCACTAATCCCAGCCTGGTGGCTGGACTGGAAGCACGTGGGGCAACCGTCATCTCCGTCCCCGTCTACCGCTGGAAACTGCCCGATGATCAAAAACCACTGGAAAACAACCTCCAGGCAATCGCCAACGGAGAACGGGAAGTACTCCTCTTCACTTCGGCCCACCAGGTCACTAATGTCATCACCGTTTGCCAGCAATTAGGACTGGAAAAGGAGTTACAGCAACAACTACCGCAACTGGTTGTCGCCTCCATCGGTCCCACCACCAGTGAAGCACTCCGACAACATCATTTTCCCGTTGATCTAGAACCAAATCACGCCAAAATGGGAGGACTGGTTTCTGCAGCAGCAGAACGATGTCACCCCATCCTTGAACGCAAACAGGTAGCTTCCGCCATGTTATCAGGACCCACCTCGGACCCGGCTGATACCCAGGCTCCCTGGTACCAAAGCCCGTTTATGAAAGCTTGCCGGCAAGAACCCTGCGATGTGACCCCCGTCTGGTTGATGCGACAAGCCGGGCGGTACATGAAAGAATATCGGGATGTGCGCGAACAGACCACTTTCCTGGAGTTATGCAAAAATCCCAGTCTTTGCTCTGAAGTAATGTTGACCGCCGTCGAAAAACTGGGCGTCGATGCAGCTATCATCTTCTCCGACCTGCTCCCCATCCTCGAACCCATGGGACTGGAACTGGAATACCAGGCCGGCGAAGGACCAGTCATTCATAATCCCGTTCGTGATGCGAGCGATGTTGATCGCATCCTGGAACTGGAGGATGTCAGCCCCTTGAATTTCGTGATGGAAACGGTTCGGCAAACACGGCAAGATCTTCCAGAAGATTTACCGCTGATCGGCTTTTCGGGTGCACCATTCACACTACTGAGTTATGTCATCGAAGGTGGGTCCAGTCGCAATTACTTGCATACCAAGAAACTGATGTACCGGGACCCAGGAGCCTGGAGAACCCTGATGGAACGATTCCAGCGGGCAGTTACCAGATACCTCAATGCACAAATTGATGCTGGCGCTCAGTGCGTGCAGTTATTTGATTCCTGGGCAGGCGCATTAAGCCCCCAGGATTACCGGCACTACGTGCTCCCGTACGTCCAACGGATCATCGCAGACCTGCCTCCGACTGTGCCGGTGATCAACTTTGCAACTGGCAATCCCGCCCTCCTGCCCCTGCTGGCCGAAACCGATTGTGCCGTCGTCGGTGTCGACTGGCGAATTGGACTGGCCGATGCCTGGCGAGACATCGGCCACCAGAAAGCCGTTCAAGGAAATCTCGATCCCACCATTCTGCTATCAGACCTCGAGGAGATCCGCCGTCACGTACAGTTCGTCCTCGATCAGGCAGAAAAGCGGCCCGGACACATCTTTAACCTGGGCCATGGAGTGCTTCCCGAAACACCCGTCGAACATGCCATGGCGGTCGTAGAATTAGTCCATGAACTGAGTCAAGCTTGATCCCCACAGATCACTCCGCAGCATCCACTCACTGCTTGACGTCGTCCGGAATGACCCGCTGATTCAGGCAATTGATCATCTGACGCAAACGACCGTGGGAGCGTCGGTCAAAGTGAAAGACGAGTCGGGTAAGATCTTTCAAGTCAGTTTCACTCTTCTCTTCCGGTAAGGCCTCCGATAACTCAATGTCACCCTCGGTGAGCAAATCCTTGAAATGCTCATTAATCCCAGCCAGCAACTCTGGCGAGATGGCCTCCTCCAAACGGAAAACCAGTCGATCGTGGACATATCGCATGCTGTGAAAGACGGTGAAAAAATTCAACACTTCGTCAACCGCCTGCTGGTAGTCATCCGTCACCAGGAACAAGTGCGAGTCCATCGGCGAAATCATGTTCCCTGCCAGCAACTGGTCATCAAAAAACTGTCGCAACTGCTTCCAGTATGTGCCTCCAGGTGCATCCAGTAAAATGACTGGTACCATGTCGCGTTTGCCCGTCTGTAACAGTGTGAGCACTTCCAGGGCCTCGTCCAGCGTACCAAACCCGCCCGGTAAGCAAACCACCGCATTGCATTCCTTTACGAACATCAGCTTGCGCGTGAAAAAGTACTTCATGTTGACCAGCTTGTGGTCTCCAGCAATCACCGGATTCGCTTCCTGCTCAAAGGGCAACATGATGTTCAGCCCCATCGAGTGCTCTCGCCCTGCTCCCACGTGACCGGCTTCCATGATTCCAGCCGCGGCACCCGTGACAACCATCCAGTCCCGTTCCGCCATGGCGGCACCAAAGCGAACCGCCTGTTGGTACGTCGGTGCCTCGGATTCCGTCCGAGCTGAACCAAAGACCGTTACCTTGCGCCGCGAACGATACGGTGCAAATACTTTGAAAGCGTAACGTAATTCGCGCAACGTGCGACTGAGTATCTTTAAATCACCCCGCGCTGGCTTGTCGGCAGCCAGCTTGTCTGCCGACAGCCGGATGCGTTCAATCAAATCGTCAACTTGGCGACGGTGCTGCGGGGAAACTGGGGGCTGCTGATTCAAAATTCTTCTCCTTCACTAGGAGCCTGGGCTCGTAGAATTGGTTCACCCAGCATTATAGCGAGATCCTGCTGTTGAGAAACAACAAGCAAATAGCAAACCTCGAGTTGCAGTCACTCAGTGACTAGCAGGAAGCCGCTGAAAAGTCGACTCCCTGACCGTTAAGCCGCCTTGTCAATCGGCAAATTCTCAGCGGGCCGGTCCAGGTTTCCACGGTAATGACGGTAAGCACAAATGACATCATGCAAATCACGAGAAATCTGCACTTGGTCCCCGTCAAAATCATGCACCCAAGAGCGTTTCGAGTCGATCGCATCAATCAGCCAGGGAAGAATGTCGCCCCAACAAACGGTTACTTGGTCAGCAGCGGACTCTGTTGAAGAAGCCGCTGAAACACTTACTGAAATATCTACCGCATCGTCTAGTAACTGTTGCTTCATTTCCGGGTCGAACCGTTTCATGACAAGACTCTTTCTCTTGACCTCTCTCATCGTTCTCTCGGTGTGTCATCACGGTCCCTCCTGACACCACCTCTCCGCTGTGAGGCCCTTCATCGGTCAAAATGTCAAGCCACTTCACCCTTTCTCAAAAAATTTGGAAAACTAATCGAACCGGTGGTTTTTCAGCTACCTGCTCTCCCCACAACTTGCTAGCAAGTACGTGCTGGCACCGTGGTCATTCCTTGACAAGCACTCGAGTGAGTACTAGATTGCTCGACACGACTTTTCCAGGCACTCGTCTCGGCAGCCCGGCTGGGTTCACGCACCACGATTCCTCTGCTGATCGGGAAAAGGAAACATTATGAACTTTGAAGAGAAGTTACAAAAAGCCATTGACCGTGGAACAGATCGCCGTGACGAACAAACCGACCAGGTGAAATCGGCAGCGCTCTCTGAAGACGAGTTGAAACGCCTGCATTCCAAGCATCGCCTGGAACTTTCAGAACACATCGAACAATGCACGACGAAGCTAGTAAACCACTTCCCCGGATTCCAGTCGGAAACGATTTATGGAGATCGAGGCTGGGGAGTCGCAATCAGTCGTGATGACTTCAACCTCAATAAAAGTGGACAGCGCGATAACAGCTACAGTCGCCTGGAAGTGACCATTCGGCCATTTGCCACGTACCACGTTGTGGACCTGGCGGGCAAGGGTACGATTCGCAATAAAGAAGTCTTTAATCGCAATCATTTCGAGAAGATTCAAGATATCGAACTAACGACATTCCGTGAAATGATCGATGTCTGGGTGCTTGAATTTGCCGAACTCTACGCAGCCAATTCAACCTGACGCAGAAAATCTCAGCCAGCCCGTTAAAAAGAACCCCCTAGACAATCATCCCGGTCAAGGCAAGAAAGTCTGGGTGACTTCGGATCGGGTCAAAGTCCTCTTCCTCATCAACCAAATCCCGGTACTTCAGATCAAGTTCGAATGCTTCGGCCAGATGACTTAGTGCCTGTCGTGAGTGTTCTGCCAGGCTCCAGTAGCAGGCCAGATTAAAGTGCACGATCGCTTCCTCGGAGTCAACCAAGAGCGCTTCCTCCAGCGCTTCAATCGCCAAGTCCAAACGTCCACAGCGCTTTTGGCACCAGGCCAACGACAGCCAGATATCAATCTCGTCTGGTGCCAGCATGGCAGCCTGCTGCAGTGGCCCAACGGCTTGCTGGTATTGTTCCATGACCTGCAGGGCCTGTCCCCAAATCTGGTAATACCGATCGCCCCGTTTCATCAACTCGGGTAACTGATCAAGGCAGTGCAAGGATCGCTGTGCCAGGCGGTCTCGAATCGCCATCTCTAATTCAAAACGATCGGCCAGCACGAAAATCAGTTCCAGGTATCCTTCGGCTTCCTGTAACAACTGCTGGCCGCGCAACTCTTCGAAAGGGAGCATCACCATCATCTCCTGAAACAGGTGGCCGCTGAATGCAGCCAGACTCGATAGACTCTATTGTAATTCGGCGGCGGCCATGGCTCAGCTACCCCAACAAGAAAAACCTTGAATAATTGGCTCTTAGAGTCCAGTTAAGCGGATGATTCCTGCCAAACTTGAGCTAACTCCTGGAGAACTTCAGCTGCCTGAACCATTTCGTTCAGGCAAGCCCACTCCAGGGGCGAATGGGGATTATGCTGACCACTGGAGAGATTAGGAGTCGGCAGGCCTTTTTCAGTTAACTGGGAACCATCTGTGCCACCACGTATTGTCGTCAGCTGGGCAACTCGCCCGAGCCGCTCATGGGCCAGTTGCGCATAGGCTACCGCCCGAGGTTCACGGGAAAGTCCAGCGGCCATATTGCGATACTGGGGTATGACAGAAAGATCAATCGTGACCTCTGGATTTTCCTGGCCAAGCTGTTCACTCAATGCATGCAGCAATTGTTGCTGTTGGGCCAACTGGGCCGTTTCGAAATCTCGCAGGATCAAGTGGATCGTTACCTCGGCAACGCCACCGCTGAGGGAGTACGGGTGAATGAAGCCATCACGCCCAGCCGTCTTCTCGGGCGACAAGTCCCGGGGCAATCGATCCAGGAAGCTACCGGCCACTCGCATGGCATTCACCATCCGGTCCTTAGCAATGGAGGGGTGAATATTAACTCCCCGAATCGTAATGGTGGCCAGATCAGCAGAAAACGTCTCTACGTCAATTTCGTTGGCCTGGCCACCGTCCACGGTATAAGCCGCCACGGCTCCCAGTCGCTGCATATCCACGAAATCGACCCCGTGCCCAATTTCTTCATCGCAGGTAAACAGGATTTGGATCTTTCCGTGCTGGATTTGTGGGTTTTCCAGTAGCGCTTCGGCAGTCTCCATGATGATGGCAATCCCCGCTTTATCATCACCACCGAGTAACGTCGTACCATCGGTCGTGATGAGCGTGGCACCATGCAATTGATTCAATTCTGGATTCTCGGCAACACGAATGATGGCTTCGCTGTTTCCTGGCAGTACCAGGTCACCCCCCTGATAGTTTTCTACAACTTGCGGTTTGACACCCTCTCCACTCGTCTCTGGCGACGTATCCAGATGGGCATTCCAGGCAATCGTCGGTGTCTCGGCTGAAACATTACTTGGCAGCGTTGCCCAAATCAGCCCGTGCTCATCCTGGCAGCTGTCTGGGAGGCCCATCTGTACCAGTTCTTCCACCAGGACTTTCCCCAGTTCCCATTGTCCAGCAGAACTGGGATAGCAATCTGCATCGGGATCTGAAGTCGTCGGGATGATGACGTAGCGCAAGAAGCGTTCCAGCAATCGGTCTCGATTGATCATTTGGTTCTTCCCCATCCGCTAATCGATGTTGGTTTCATTTTCTGGTAGGCTTTACGCATCATCCCTGCTAAGAACCTGTTTGGAAAGGGGGCCTGTTCGTGCCCAGTGAGTCGATTCAATACCTCGTGTTTGACGTCGAGAGTGTCGCCGATGGTGACCTGATTGCCCGCGTTCGTTACCCGGAAGAGAAGCTCTCTGGCGACGAAGCAACCAGCCGTTACCGTGCTGAACTGCTAGAAAAATACAACAGCGATTTCATTCCCTATACATTTCAAGTACCGGTTTCGGTTGTGGTGGGCAAAGTCGATGCGCAATTTCGGCTGATGGAAATCGTGGCACTCGATGAACCTGAATTTCGTTCGCACATCATTACCAAACATTTCTGGCAAGGCTGGGAAGCGTATCATCAGCCAACGCTGGTTAGTTTCAACGGTCGCACGTTCGATATTCCCTTGCTGGAACTGGCAGTCTTTCGCTATGGCTTAAGCGTACCGCGCTGGTTTGCCCCAGGCGCCCGCTCGTATGAACAACCCCGTAATCGATACAACGCATCATTCCACCTCGACCTGATGGAAGTGCTAACCAACTTTGGCGCTTCACGTTTCAACGGGGGTCTTAACCTGGCGGCCAACCTGTTGGGAAAACCTGGCAAGATGGATGTTCAAGGTTCCATGGTCCAAGATCTCTACGAGCAAGGTGCCTTACAGGAAATCAACGACTATTGCCGCTGTGATGTGCTGGATACCTATTTCACCTTCCTGCGGGCAAATGTCATGTTAGGTCACTTGGAGCTGGCAAAAGAGCAGCAAATCGTACTGGAAACCAAGCAATGGCTGGAAGATAAGAGTGCAGAAACCGCTGTTTATCAGCGTTATCTCAGTCATTGGGGCGATTGGAAAAACCCCTGGGTCGATTCATAAGATCAACTGCCTCAATAAGCTGATCAGTGCTTTCTTGATACGCTGAACAATTTGGTTATATTTGAGACCATCTTGCGACGAATCGACATACTCGTCTCGAGCAGAGAACCCCACGATGACCTCAACGAGGTTGTTGTACCTTTCGTGCCATCGCTGGGCCACGTTATTTCAGGGAACCAGCGGTTCACAGGACCAGGCCTACCAGCTTTACAGACTGCTTAAACCAAATCCGTTAGCTGCAAACAATCCGCTTCAAAACAACGCTGAAGACGAGGATGACCGAATGCCCGGCAAACGATGGACTTCTGCTGAGAAGGAATCCTTGCAGCGGCAGCTCATTACAGAGCAGCGCGGTCTCGAGGCGGTGGAAATCCCCGGTCGCACTCTTTTCGCGATTCGCAGCCAGTCCGCGCGACTCGGCTTAATTGAGCTAAAGCCACCCCGCCTGAGATGGTTACCGGAACAGATGAAACTGTTGAAGCAATATAAGCGGGAAGGCTTAACCCCGCTGCATGTTTTCCAGTTTGGCCTGCTGGGTGAACCATACCGATCAATTTGGGCCATCACCAAGAAATGGGGGCGCATGAAGCTGGCCGATCGTACGCGTTCTCGTTGTATGCAAAACAAGAAGCAGTGGCAGGCCGGTGAAAAACAGCAGTTCGTCCGGTTTCTCAAGAAGCAGAGCCAGCGGATGACCCCGGAAGAAATCGGCAATCAATGGAACCTGGCGCGAAGCACCGTGTCACGGATTCAGACCAAGCACGGTCTCAAGGCCACACGGGAAGAAGTGTTGTTAATGAAGTACTCGCTGGCCAAGCAAGAACGCGCTCGCCGTCGCATCCGTCGTGACAACATCCGCAACTGGGATAAACGGCGTCAGCAACGGGAAGAAGAAATGCTGGCATCCGCAGAGCAATTACGCTGCACGGTCAAGCGGCTGGAAGAACGACGTTGCGAGGACTGCCAGCGACCCTGGCCCAAAAGACGCGAGTTTTTCCATATCAATGAAAAGAAAATCAGCATCGGAACCAGTCGGTACTTTAAACGGCGCTGTGTTCTCTGCGAAAACAAACGGCGGCGACTACACGATCAAAAGAAGAAACGTCGAGTGACCGACTCAAAAGGATAACGGTTGTCAAACCACAAAGCCGATTTCCTTGGTTATCGTGGAGAGGTGTTCTCCGGAGCCTGGGCCTGTTCCGCTGGCTGTTGATCAGCTGCCTGCTCCCCATTCTCGTGAATGCTGAATTCAGCCCAGACCGGTAAGTGATCTGATACTTCTAACGCTTCCTGCAACGACAGGTTGTATTGACGCATCAGGTTCAGTGTTCCTGAACGTCCCGTGAACTCCCTGGTTGTCGTGGAATTAAAGATGAGGTTATCTAACTGCTGGGTCTGATCGGTATTGGTCGGCGTTCCCGAGATGGCAACTGTCATTCCGGGAATCTCACCCAGTGGGCCCAGTTGCTTGTCATCTGCTTGGAAATCACCCAACAAAATTACGTCATCTTCTTTACGACCATCGTCGCGGACAAGACGAAATACATCATCGAGAAAACCTCGCTCCCGTTCAGCGGCTGCACTATCCATACGAAGATTGACCAGCGTGAACGTGAATGCCTCTTCTGCAGCAGGACCGCGAACACGGAAAAATCCAACCAACGGTGGACGGTGCAACAATTGATCAGGATCTTCCACCGTGTAAAGTTGATTGCGATCAATCTCTACGCTTTCCCGATCAAAGAAGAATGCGTACTGTTCCTTCGGATCGGATCTTCCGAGAGCCGGACCCGCCACGTAATCGTAGCGGCGACCGGTGCTGTTAATGCGCTCGATGAGCCGAGCCAGCACATTGTTGTCTTCCGCGCTGATCTCCTGAATCGCCAGCACATCGAATTGCCGAACGATTCTCGCCATAATCTCCATCACGACAACTTTATCCGACTTGCTACGCCCTAACACCTGAGCATTAAACGAACCAATTCGAATCGTCTGACCCTGGCGAGTGACAGGTAACAGATCGCCAATCGTCTCCGATTGGCTTGCCGCTCGGCGGTAAACCCGTAAATCCTCTAACCCGTCAATACGGTAGTTCTTAAAAAAGAACCAGCTTCCGGCACCGACCAGTAAGATCAGAAAAAGAAGACGCCGACTCATGTTGTCGACTCCTGCAAAAAACTACGCGAAGAACGAATACACCGTATCCTAGGTATCGGTAGTTGCCGACAAGCCGCTTGAAGCAAATTTGGCCAGGCACGCTAGCGAGCCGCTTCTCTCGCTAAATGGCACAATTCAGGCAGAATGATCTTTTGCATCGCCAATTCCACCGCTTTCGGCGAACCAGGCATGGTTATCAAAACGGTTTGATGCATCAAGCCGGCAGTTGCCCTGCTAAGCATGGCGGCCGGTCCCACTTGCTCATAACTGAGCATGCGAAATAATTCTCCATAGCCTGGCAGCGGACGGGTGATCAATTGTGTCACGGTCTCATACGTCTGGTCTCGTGAAGTAATGCCCGTTCCTCCTGTCATCAAAACAGCAGCAACCTCATCTCCGTCTCGCCAGGATTGCAGCAAAGGCGTCATCCGATCAGGATCGTCAGGAATGATTTCTCGGCATACCACAACATGCCCCGCAGCCGACAAGAGGTCCACCACCAGTTGTCCACCTGTATCGGTTTCCAGGGTGCGACTGTCACTCACCGTGACCACCGCACACTGGAGACTGGCAGGTGCATCAGCCTTATGTTCATCTGTTGGAGAACTCATCCCTAGTCACCTTTTCCTCAACAAGCCAACTCCAGGCACTTCATCAGATCCATTACTCTGTTGTTAATGAGCTGCGCCGATTACGCGCCCAGCCTG
>Ga0310342_100002355_pt1 | contig 12120 bp, 6 predicted proteins | sample S15DNA20500_MG_FD_206155 | JGI IMG/M metagenome (GOLD analysis project Ga0310342, IMG submission 206155) | Marine microbial communities from station ALOHA, North Pacific Subtropical Gyre - S1503-DNA-20-500_MG | ecosystem: Environmental > Aquatic > Marine > Oceanic | place: Pacific Ocean: North... | reverse complement strand
GTTCATCCATTCACGTTCCCCCCAGAAGTCATCCACCATCATGAAGCCACCGTTAAGCAGGTACCGCCTGAGGGGGGTGACCTGGGCCTCATTGAGGATGATGTCTCCCGGTTCGCACATGTAGATGAAGGGATAGTCAAACAGCCTCGGGTCGGTCAGCTCAACGATGGCACCATCGGGATGAACCTTGAGGGAGGTGAGTTGCTGGAGCCGGAAGGAAAAGTTGAGGTCGCTATCCGGGTAATCGGTCGCCCATTTTCCTCCCCGCCGCCAGGAATCGTAGCGGACGCGTGCGAAGGTGAAGACGTCGTGCTTGAACTGGTCATCGACGGTCCAGTCCGGTACCTGCCCCCGGTAGACGCGGGATCCGTTGCCGCTGGGGAGGCCCCGGTAACCTGGTTGCGCAGGAGACATGCCGGCCCAGATTCCCAGTGCTGCGGCAGCGGCAAGCAGGGCCATGATCATGATTCGTGTTTTCACCTGTTACTTCTCCGGGGAACCTGTTCTTGTCGAGGAGGACGGCCGTGGGCCATCCGGATCTGCGAGTTCCAGCAGTAACCGCTGGGCATCGCGGTATCGAGGTGCATATTCCAGTGCCCAGAGTACCTCGCGGCGGGCCGTTTTTCGCTGGCCATCTGCCACGAGTGCCTCGGCCAACTGGTAATGTAATCCGGCCGGGTCAACCGGTTCCATTTCCAACAGGGCAGCCAGTGGCTGGATCGTTCGTACTACCTCCCCCTGGCCTATTGCCGCGGCAACCAGCTGCTGGTGGGGATAGGAGCGAAGCGGGTTAATTGCCAGTACCGACTGGGCTAGCTTGTCCACCCGTGGCCAGTCCTCTCTCTCCCGGTAGATCTCCAGCAACCGCAGACGTGGTGGCAAGCTCTCACCATCCAGGGCAATCCAGGACTCCAGGAGCTCTCGTTCCAGCTCCTCCTGTCCGCGCTGATGAAGGACGAGTGCCAGGAGCTGGTAAGCGTTTCCCGGATCAATATCCCCAGGGAACAACTCCAGCAGACGCCGCAGTGGTTTCTCCGCCTGCTCCCACTTTTCCTGTTTCATCCACCAGGTCGCGTATGCGTGCAAGCCCTGGTAGCTGTCCGGGTGGGCCTGCAACCATGCATTCCAGGTCGCCGGATCCTGTTCTTCGGGAAGCTCGTGGGCCGTGAAGTCCAGCCCGGGCGCAAGCTGCGCGGCCCGCTCGCGGGCGAACTGTTCGAACTCCTGGTCCAGCAAGGAAAGGGAACCGGTATAACGCTGCAGGGATTCGTTGATCGGCATGCCTGCCGACAGGTCGACCAGGATACGCTTGAGTGTTTCCAGGCCGTATTTCTCGACCAGGTACTCCACAACCAGGGACGATTCGAAATAGGCAAACTGCAGGTGGAGAGGGCTGGGTGGTGCCAGGAAGGCGCCGCTTAGCTGGCTCACCGGGGTCAGGCCACCTCCCAGGATGATCTCCCGGTAGCCGGCAGACATCGACTGTCCCCAGCCCGCGTTCGCCAGTTTTTCCTCGTAGACCGAGATTCCCTCGCTCAGCCAGCGAGGCATCTTGTTGTTCGTCTTCTGTAATGTCACCACGTGGCAAAACTCATGCCAGAGGACGGCCTCCCAGTTGGAAGGCTGTTCTCCCTGGGAGGCGGGGCTGTTGGCGGTGATCACCGAGCCAAAACAGACTCCCAGGAAACCGGCTCCACCGGGGAGTCCAAAGGTGCGGATGGCAAAATCGCGCTGGTCTGGAAAAATCTCCACGGTGACCGGCTCACGTAACTGGATGTCATATTTTGATGTCAGTGACTGGCGGGCCCGGGAGAGCAGGGCCAGGACCCGCTGCCCGTAGATCGCCGCCTCCCGTCGCTCCATGCGGACAATAAAGCCGTCTTTTTCCAGGGTCTGGAATTTTTCCAGCCGGTCACGCAGGGTGAGCAGGTTGTGGGCCACGATGTTGTACTGGTCTCGCTGGTTCACCACGTCTGCCAGTCGCCAGCCTTCCTCCTCCTTCCCCAGACGCAGCAGGTCCTGGGAAAGCTGGATACGTGCCTGGGTGTGAAGCGGGTTCTGCTCAAGTGCCAGCCGCTGGTAACTCGCCCCCTCCGTGAAACGGTACTTCTGGGACAGCTTGAGTCCGATCCAGTAATTGACGTCGGCGTCATCGGCGGGCCACTGGCTGGCGATCGCCTGCCATGCCTGCTCGGTGGACGGGTCATTTTCCAGGTGGGCAATCACGGCCAGGTAAGCCCATGCCTGGCTCAGCCGCGGGTTGACACTGAGGATCTGCATCAGCTGCTGCCGGGCCGGGTCATACTGTTCCTGGTCAATCATCCGCTCTGCCAGGAAGAGACGTGTCGGCAGGTGGTGTGGATTCAGCTCAAGTGCCTTTTCCAAAGCTGCGGATGCCTTGGCCGGATCCGTCGGAATCAATGCGAGGGAAAGCAGGTAATAGACAAGTGGGTTGTCCTCCTCGATCTCTACCGCCTTCTGCAGGGAACTTAATGCCAGCGCGTAATCCTGTTTCTCCAGGGCCAGTTCGGCCGTGGCGATGGTGGCATCAATGATGTCCGGGTTGTCCCGCTGGGCACGATCGTAGGCCAGCTCCAGTACCTGCCGGGGATCGCCTCCGCGAAGCAGGAACAGGCGACCGACAATCACCCGGTTGATCGGGTCGCTGTATCGCCAGGGAGTCTGGTTGACCAGTCGTTCAATTTCATTGAGCAGGACATCCGCCTGGTCGCGCTGGTGGGCATGGCGAAAGGCGCGGTAGCCGAGCCAGCGGAGACGAATGCTGGTGGAGAAACGCTGGGCTGCCTGCACGTAGGTCTCTGTCGCCTGCGTGTATTCTCCCATCTCCAGCTGGCAGCGAAGTTGGAGTCGCCACCAGGATTCCATCCAGGGGGTGGAGGCCAGCTGCATGGAGGCGGCCTGGCTGCAACCGGCATAGTCACCGGTATTGTAGAGTTCACGCGCTGTCTGCAGGTCGACTGCCGGCAGGTTCGAGACCGCCCCAAGCACCAAAAGCAGGGCAGCAACAAGAGAATGTGGACGAAATTGTCGCTCTGCAACCGTTACGATGGTTCGTCGATCGTCATTCCATCTCTGCATGAAACACCCTTCCTGGGCCCACCCTTGCTGGTGGCAGATCCTGCCAGCCGCTGTTTCTATTGTAGGGGGGGCAAGTACCGTTGAGCAAATGATTTGAAGCTCACCTGGTGATCGCTGGGATGTTGGACAGTGTCGAGATGTTTGTTTAAGTTTGCAGGGGTAGGAATTCCCCGCTAATGTCTTCCCAGTGGATGGAAAGCAAACAATGAAGATTGCTCTGGATCAACGAGTACTGCTGTGGATTGTGCTGTTGGGCTGGGTGGGAGTCTCCCCGCTCGCGGCCAAGGATGATGCGGTGGAGTTTAACCGCGACATTCGGCCACTTCTTTCGGACCGTTGCTTCAAGTGCCATGGTCCTGACGAGAACCAGCGGCAGGCAGGCATGAGGCTTGACCTGGAGGATGGAGCCAGGTCGGAAACGGAGTCAGGGGGGGTCCCGATTGTACCGGGTGATCTTGCCAGGAGCATGATCATCGAGCGTATCACGGCGGATGACCCCGACCTCCGGATGCCTCCACCCGATTCAGGAAAAACGCTCAGTCCGGCAGAGATCGCCAGCATCAAGGCATGGGTTAAATCGGGAGCACACTGGTCGGAACACTGGGCCTTTATCCCTCCCCGGAAACCGGCTCTGCCCAAGCAGATCCGGCGCTGGCAATCTCAGAACACGGTCGACCTGTTTATCCAGAAGCGGTTAAAGGCGGAGAGATTACAGCCGGAACCCGAGGCGGACAGGGCAACACTGATCCGCCGTGTGACGCTGGACCTGACGGGACTGCCGCCATCGATCAAGGAAGTGGATGATTATCTTGCGGACCCCTCCCCCCGTGCCTACGAGCATGTGGTCGACCGGCTGTTGAAATCCCGCCGCTACGGGGAACATCTCGGCCGCAGTTGGCTGGATGCGGCGCGATATGCAGATACCCATGGACTGCACCTGGACAATGAACGGTCCATCTGGCCTTACCGTGACTGGGTGATCGAAGCCTTTAATCGCAATATGCCATTTGATCAGTTCACGATCGAACAGCTGGCTGGGGACCTGTTGCCTGAACCGACGCTCCAGCAGCGTGTGGCAACCGGCTTTAACCGCTGTAACGTGACCACCAGCGAGGGTGGTTCTATCAATGAAGAATACTTCGTCCGTTATGCCGTGGACCGGGTGGAAACGACCGCGACGGTCTGGATGGGATTGACGGCTGGCTGCGCGGTCTGCCATGACCACAAGTTTGACCCGCTGAAACAGAAAGAGTTCTACCAGCTCTTCTCGTATTTTTTCAGCCTCACCGAGAAGGCGATGGATGGCAATGCCCTCTTGCCCCCGCCCGCTGTCAAGGTTCCAAGCGCCGAGCAAGAGGCAGAGAAAATACGTCTCAACGAAGAGATTACCGTGACTGGTGCCAGGGTTGAAAAGGGGGTCACGGATGTGAATTACGTGGATCCGATTGGCGAGAATGCCACTCCGGAATTCAAGAAGGAGGACAGGGTCTGGTTTGATGATGCCCTGCCAGAAGGTGCCAAGCCCGCTGGCGGCCCTGCCGGGGAGGTTGATGATCCGTGGCATTTTGTTACCGCGCCGGATCACCCGGTATTGAGCGGAAAGAACTCTTCCAGACGGACCGGGGAAGGGATCACACAGCACTTTTTCACCGAGGCCAAGGATCCACTGGTGGTCGGAGCCAACGACACGTTCTTTACCTACGTCTACCTTGACCCGGAGAATCCTCCGGAAACACTCCAGCTCCAGTTCAATGATGGCAGCTGGGAGCACCGGGCCCACTGGGGTGCGGACAAGGCATTTCTTGCCGGGAAAAACAATGCTGCGAACAAGCCGATGGGAGCACTTCCCGAAACCGGAAAATGGATAAGGCTTGAAGTCCCGGTCGCAACAGTAGGGCTCGGGGCCGGCTCCAAGATCAACGGCTGGGCCTTCACACAATTTGGCGGCACCGTCTACTGGGACAAGGCAGGTATTGTCACCATTGCACCGCTGACGGCCGAGCAGCAGGAGTCGCTTGCGACCTGGGAACAGTACCACAAGGTTTCCAAGCAGGCGGGGGTTCCCGGCGAGATCCAGAAGATCCTGGACATGGAAAAGGGCAAACGGAATGACGCCCAGCGGAAGCAGCTTAGCCGCTACTTCCTCATTCACGTGAATCCCAGGTCCCGTGAGCTTTTTGCCGAGCCGCTGAAACAGAAGGCCGACCTGGAAAAGGCGCTGGTTGAACTGGAGAAGGCAGTCCCGTCCACCCTGGTGATGCAGGAACGAGCACAGCCCCGTCAGGCTCACGTATTGTACCGGGGCCAGTACACCGAGAAGCGAGAGGAAGTCTCCTCGCAAGTCCCAGCCTGGCTCGGTACTGCCCCGGATAATGCTCCCGGGAACCGGCTTGGACTCGCCCAGTGGCTTGTCAGCCCAACCCACCCGTTGACCGCCCGCGTCACGGTAAACAGGTTCTGGCAACATTATTTTGGGACCGGGCTGGTCAAGACATCCGAGGATTTTGGTGTCCAGGGGGAACGCCCGTCCCATCCCACATTGCTTGACTGGCTGGCTATTGAATTCATCGAGTCCGGTTGGGATGTCAAGCAGATGCAGAAAATGCTGGTCATGTCGGCGACCTACCGCCAGTCTTCCAGGGTCGATCCGGAAAAGCTGGATGTCGATCCCGGTAACCGGTTGCTTGCCCGGGGACCAAGACATCGCCTGGATGCAGAGATCATCCGTGACCAGGCACTGGCCATTAGTGGCCTGCTGGTGGAGACAATTGGTGGCCAGAGTGTCAAGCCGTACCAGCCCGCCGGACTGTGGAAGCCGGTTGGTTTTGGTGGAAGTAACACGTCCGTGTTCAAACAGGACGCGGGTGAAAAGCTCTACCGGCGAAGCATGTACACGTTCTGGAAACGAACGGTTCCGCCCCCGACCATGGCCATCTTTGATGCTCCGGACCGGGAAACCTGCCAGGTGCGACGGGCCCGGACAAACACGCCGTTGCAGGCACTTGCCCTGATGAATGATGTCCAGTTCGTGGAAGCGGCTCGCAAGTTTGCCGAACGAGTGATGATCGAAGGAGGTTCCGGGATCGACCAGAAAATTACCTTCGCCTACCGTGCCGCGATTGCACGGAATCCCACGCCGAGCGAACTTGCACTGGTCAGGCAGCTTTTTGGCGAGTACGAAGCGGAGTTCAAGGAGGATACGGAAGCGGTGATGAAGCTGCTTGCCATAGGTGAGTCGCCACGAAATGAGTCTCTCGATGCCAGTCAACTGGCGAGTTGGACGTTGATTACCCACCTTCTGCTGAACCTGAGTGAAACCGTAACCAAGGGGTAGGAGTAACAGCACAATGCACCCGTTCCGTGAATCTGAATTGTTCGAAACGCGACGTCATTTCTTTGGCCGTACGGCTGCCGGGATCGGTACCGCCGCACTTGCCTCGCTATTGAACCCGGAGCTGTCTGCTGCGCCCCAGGAGAAGCTGGCGACCGGTGCCGAGGTACCCGGCCTGCCGCATTTTGCTCCCAAGGCGAAAAGAGTTATCTACCTGTTCATGTCGGGAGCACCGTCCCAGCTGGACATGTGGGACTACAAGCCAAAGATGAATGAATGGTATGACAAGGACCTGCCGGATTCGATTCGAAACGGGCAACGCATTACGACGATGACGTCGGGACAGAAGAGGTTCCCCATCGCACCGTCGATTTTCAAATTCAATCAACATGGAAAGCAGGGGGCGTGGGTGAGTGAAGTTTTGCCGCACACGGCAAGCGTGATCGATGACCTGGCGGTGATCAGGACGGTCAATACCGAGGCCATCAACCATGACCCGGCAATTACCTATATCCAGACAGGAAGCCAACTTCCTGGACGCCCGAGTACCGGTGCATGGCTGTCGTATGGGTTGGGAAGCATGAACCAGAACCTGCCCGCCTTTGTCGTATTGCACTCCACCGTGAATGGTGGATTCGGTGGCCAGGCCCTGTACTCCCGTTTGTGGGGTTCCGGTTTCCTTTCGACACGGCACCAGGGTGTCAGCATGCGATCGACAGGGGATCCGGTGCTTTACCTTTCCAACCCGGCTGGGATCAGTTCCAAGATGAGGCGCCGGATGCTGGATAACCTGGCAAAGTTGAACGAGGAAAGGTTCCGTGAGATTGGGGATCCAGAAATCCGCTCTCGCATCTCCCAGTACGAGATGGCTTACCGGATGCAGACGTCGGTGCCGGATCTGACCGATATTTCCGATGAATCGAAAGAGACCCTGGAGATGTACGGTCCGGAGGTCACGAAACCTGGTACTTTTGCCGCCAACTGCCTGCTTGCACGGCGACTGGCGGAACGTGATGTGCGGTTTACCCAGGTGTTTATCCGGCAGTGGGACCAGCATGGGAACCTGCCCAAGGATATCCGCCGCCAGTGCGGGATCGTTGACCAACCCTGTGCCGCACTGATCAATGACTTGAAGCAACGTGACATGCTCAAGGATACTCTGGTTATCTGGGGTGGTGAGTTCGGACGTACGATCTATTGCCAGGGTGGGTTGACCAAGACAAACTACGGCCGCGACCATCACCCGAGGTGCTATACCAAGTGGATGGCGGGCGGCGGTGTCAGGCCAGGTATTGTTTATGGTGAAACCGATGATTTCTCCTACAACATCGTGGAAAACCCGGTTCACATCCATGACCTGAACGCAACCATCCTGCACTGCCTTGGAATTAACCACGAGCAACTTACTTATCGCTTCCAGGGACGTGACTTCCGGCTTACCGATGTCCATGGAAACGTTGTCAAAGAGTTACTGGCATAGCACCAGGCAGTGCTGTGAAGCTGGTTAAAATAGGGAATAAGGGGATTCCCGGTTACTGGTTGGAGACCGAGTCCAAAAACGTCCATAATTCCCTGTTTTTTAGGGCATTGAAGAGGCGGTCGCCTGTTTCTATTGCGGGCGCGCAATTTGTTTGACATGCTCGTCAAACTTCAGCAAGATAGGAACTGACTGGCCACTCAGTGACGTTCTTGAGAGCCGATAAGTACCTTATATATCGAGACTTGCACCATTCCTTCCTGGGGGCTACCGGCCTGGATCATTGAATTAGAATCGTCATCCTGTAAACGTCCTCGCGGTGTATGACGATGGAATAATAAGGGCCTGTCGGGCAGCCCTTGTCTGATTTTCCCCGAGAAGCTCTCCCTGGCTGCTGCGAAGCGTGGCACCGGCTCCCACCCATTCCCCCGGACAGCCCAAGATTACACATGACCGACCGCGAAAAAAATTCTGAGACGGCTATCCAGGACTACCTGGATGATCGACTTTCACCAGTTGATCGCCAGCAGGTCGAGGATCAGTTGGCGGGGGATCCTTTAGCCCAGAAGGAGCTGGAGGAACTTCAGTTGATTGCCTCGGCCCTGCGCCAGTTGCCGTCCCGCCAGCTGGGCGACAACTTTGCAGACCAGGTGATGGGCGGGCTGGCAGAGGATCATGCCGGGGCTGGGCGAGAAGATTGGGTCGAACCCCATGCCCATGTTCCCGAAGTCCATGTTCCCTCGCCCGCGAGTGGCCGGCGGCAGATCACTGCCTGGAGTGCAGTCATCGCAGCGGTGCTTGTGCTCGGGCTGGGGATAGGCATTACCATGAATATGGACAACGATGATTCACCCCCGCATCTGCCGGGTGGCACGGTTGCCGATGACAGCCACCCTGATGATGTTGATCCTGCTGATATTCCTGAGCAGACACCATTGCCGGATGAGGAGATGGTTCCGGGAACGGTCAACGTGGATGCCCAGGTGGCGGACCAGCTCCTGTTCGTCATGGAGATCGGGCTTTCCGAGAAGGGCGAGCAGTCGAAAGTTATCGACCGGGTGCTGATAAAGCATGGCATTGTTTTTGACAATTCCATCCAGGTGGACATGGATCTGGAAAAAGAGCTGCTTGAAAACCGTTTTCTCGAGGGCATTGCCCGCAAGCCATCGGATCCCAAGAGTAGTGACGAGCAGGTAGATTTAATCTACGTGGTCTGCAGTGGCCGCCAGGTGGATGAAATGTCCCGGGACCTGCACAACTACCATGGTGAGGTTGCGGCCTACCGTTTCAACCTGGCGATCATGCCGGCCGACATGGAGGCCTTTGGTAACCTGGAAAAGGCGATCGCATCCCAGTGGAAGCCGGATAATTCTCCGGCAGCAGAAAAGTCGCCGCTGGCCGGTTTCCGTAACCGCGCGGGGCGCCTGATGATGGACCTTGTCGTGATAAGTGGCATGGGCCGATCTCTTACGGGTTCCATTCTCTCCTCGGGCAATGATATCCCTGATCCCCCGTCTGATCCTCCCAAGCGGGAGACGGTGAAGCCTCGCCAGCCCGGTGTTGCCCAGATGGGCGATGACCTGGTTTGCGAGGTCTTGTTTGTCGTCAGGACGATGTCCAAGGAAGAGATTGCCAGGGGCGCCAAGTAGGAAGGCCTGATTGCCTGCACCCGCCGGATCTGGCCCCGCAGGCTTACTCTTCCACGTCGAGCAACTCGATCCGGAAGGAAAGTGTTGCATTGCCAGGAATCAGGGGTGGGCTGCCTTCTTCCCCGTAAGCGATTTCAGGTGGGATCTCCAGCTCGATCATGCCTCCCTCTCCAATGTACTGCAGTCCCTCGACCCATCCGGGGATCGTCTGTTCCACAATAAAGGTCATGCTCATTCCCTTGTCATAGGAACTGTCAAAGACGGTTCCGTCTGCAAGCCAGCCACGATAATGGACGTGCACCTTGCTGTCGGGTTCAGGACGTATGCCAGAGGTGCGGCGGAGGATCTTGTACCGCAGGCCAGAACTGGTCACGGTAAATTCGGTGGCCGCATCGGCATCAATCGCATCCGGGCCGGGCCAGAGATTCTGTCGGCAGCCACCCACGGCCACCAGGAATCCTGCCAGCAGGAGTAAGTACTGGTGTCTTGGAAGGCTCGGGCTCATGGTGATTCCTGCGGTGTCGAAAGGAAAGGGAACAACTGGCCCCGGAGCGTGCCATCCAGGCTGCGGCCATACTCGCTGACTTCGTAAACCTCTATGAACTTTATCGTCGCGGCTCGCTGCGAACCATAATGTGCTACGAGTTGAAGGTCAAATCGTTCACGTCTTTGCTGGAGCATCTGGCAGTACCAGTCTGCGAGCCATTGTCTTTTCCCATCATCCTGATCTGGAACCGGTGTGGTGGCGTGCATGTTGTGAGGCAGGAACTCGAAGAACTGGGATTCGTGGCAGGCGAGCATCTTGACGATGGTTTCCAGGCAGTCATCGATGGGGATAATAATATCCGCTCGCATGGGAACAGGCCGCGTGAACGGATCGGGCATGTATGCGACCACCGGGTCATATTCCATGACTGGCAGATCGGGCAGGATCAGTGGGACGGTGACCATGTAACATGCATCCTGCACAGCCTGGCCGACGGCCCGGTGATCCGGGTGGTAATCACAGGTTCGGTGGGTGAGCAGCAGGTCGGGTTGAAAGCTGCGTATCTCCCGGATGATATCCTCGCGGAGGTCAAGTGACGGTTGCAGGGATCCGTCGGGGTGGTCCCAGGTCACGTACTCGGCACCGATCAGCTTCCCAGCCGCCCCGGCTTCCAGGCGGCGTCGCAGGGCAAGGTCGGCGGGTTGCATCTGGTGATGACCGGCTGAGCCATCGGTTACCGAGACCATGCGGATCGTCGCTCCCATCCTGGAGTAAAGGGTCGCCAGGCCTCCGCTGTGGTACTCTGCATCGTCTGGATGGGCGCCCAGGATAAGTAGGCGTGGTGCGGATGGATTCACAACATCGCTTTCGTTCGTCAGTCAGGGGACTATCGTGCTGGTTCCGAGTAACTCGTTGAGTGCCCGGTTGGCCACCCTCACCACGTACTTGTTCTGGCGGTCCTTGACAGCCCCTTTCAATGCCATGATAGCCGGTCGTGCCTGCTCATCCATCTCGTCCAGAACGATGGCTGCATTCAGGCGAACCCATTCTTCACTGTTGGCCAGTTCCTCCTGGAGTACGACCAGTGCCGGGCCCGGCATGTCCATGCGGGCAAGTGCCCTTGCCGCCGCGATCCGCACGATGGCAGAGGGGTCATCCAGGTGCCGGGTAACGGCATTGGCAGACGCAGCAGCTTTCTCACTCAGGTTGCCTAGCCCGACCAGAGCCCAGTAGCGTATGGCAGCATCCGGGGATCCCAGTGCCCGGTTGAGATCATCAAGGCCGTCAGTTCCGGCCAGTCCCAGGTTGGCAACCTGGCGAAGGTCCGCGACCAGGCTTTTTGCTCCCTCCTGCCGCAGGATCGCATAACGGCTTCCCAGTTCTTTCTCGCGGACAATAATCTCCGGCTCCGGAATCAATCCCACGTCACGCGTTTCGGATACCCAGTCCAGGTGTGCACTTCTCATGCGAATCAGGGTCTCCCGGTAAAGCGGATTCCCTGCCAGGTTCTTGAGCTCGTGGGGATCGACAGTTGTATCGTAGAGTTCCTCGGCCGGCTTGGAATCGGCCATGAACAGGCGGGCTGCTGGCGGGAGCTTTCCGGCGGCATGCTGCCGCCGCAGCTCCTGCATCGTGGCGCCCTTTTCCGGCGTGTTCATGTACTGGTAGTAAGGTTTGAAGGGCTCGTAGTTTCGCAGGTACTTGAACTTCTTGTCCCGTACGGCGCGGATAATGTCATAGCGTTCATCCATCCGGTCCCGGGCACCGTAGACGTACTGCCGGGGCTTTTCCAGGGAAGATCCGAGGAAGGCACGGCCCTGGAAATAAGAGGGCAGGGAGAGACCGGCCAGGTTGAGCATGGTTGGAGCCAGGTCAATCAAGCTCACTAGTTCATCATTCACCGAGCCGGGTCGCCCCTGTTGTTCAAACCGGTATTTTTCAGGGATGCGAACGACCAGGGGGATATGCATGCCTGAGTCGTAAAGCCAGCGTTTGGCCCTGGGCAAGCCGATACCATGGTCGGACCAGAAGAAGACAATCGTCGAACCGGTGAGCCCATCTTCCTCCAGTTGCTCAA
>Ga0310342_100002353_pt1 | contig 12124 bp, 7 predicted proteins | sample S15DNA20500_MG_FD_206155 | JGI IMG/M metagenome (GOLD analysis project Ga0310342, IMG submission 206155) | Marine microbial communities from station ALOHA, North Pacific Subtropical Gyre - S1503-DNA-20-500_MG | ecosystem: Environmental > Aquatic > Marine > Oceanic | place: Pacific Ocean: North... | reverse complement strand
CGATTGATCGCGCGCCAGGTTTCCTGGGTCGGATCATGATTTCACTGTGATAACAGTCTAAAACTCGCTGCGTGTGTTGCTGCGCTAATACGTGTTCTGTGACAGGTCGCCTGCAATCGATCCCGCCTAGCAGCAAATTCTAATTTGGCTGCTTCCGGATCCAGCTTGGGATTCACCATCAAAAATTAATCGCTTCCCAAGAGTACTATCAAATGGTTACGTCGCTTTAAAAATCGTGCCGTACCATTGTCTCGATTCGAGTATCCTGCTTAGTTTTTTTCTCATATTCCGTAATCCCACTGGGTGCTAGCGGTTTCGGGCATCCTGTTTCCACCTTGCTCTTGTCTGGTCAGCGCTGCTGATTTAGAATGACTTGCACTATGGACCCTGGGCCTGACGACGGACCCGCCTTCGCCAGGTCGTATGGCACGCGACAAGGAGGTCGCTGATGCTATCTCGCTGGCCAATTCTTCACAAATTTCTGGTGAGCATTGCTCTGTTGCTGTTTATCGTAGGCATTCTTTCCTTTAGTGGATTCCGCAGCGTTTATTCCTACCGAAGTCTTGCCAAAACGGTGAGCCGCCGCGTTTCCGAGCTGCCGCTGGCCACTGAATTGTCTCAGAAAGTAAGTGACCTTCGGGTTGTCTATAGTCAGGCCCGCCAATTGCAGGAAATGCCGTTGGATATACAGAATTCCAGTACCCAGATTCTCCGCGAACAAGTACGGGCCAGTTACAGTTCGGTGGAAAGTGCATTAATCAAATATCAACAAGGACTCGCTATCCGCACCACACCGGATGTTCCGATCAATGACAATCATGAGGAACGAAATACTGCCAGGAAAATGCAACTCACGCTGAATCGCATTACCGAATTGGATCGAGATGAGGACTGGATACTGAATCAACTCAAAATGGATGAACTTGGAGATCAATTAGAAAAGTTGCACCAATTGAGCATCGAATTGCCCAGCTTTCTACACGAAAAAATCGTTCGTTTGGCTGATGACGTACGAATGGAATATCGCACCCGGATTGTTTTGACCTGGGTCACCAGTATATTGACTTTTCTTCTTCTCGTTTTTTTCGTAAGACTGTTTTACGTTTGGATCTTTCGACCACTTAACGTCCTGATCCAAGGTTCACGACGTGTAGCTGCGGGTGACTTTGCACATCGAATTCAAAGCTCAACGAACGACGAGGTATCGGAACTGGCGCATGCCATGAACGCCATGACCGATCGATTCCAATCAATTCGTGCCGATCTCGACAAGCAGGTAAAAATTCGCACTCATCAAGCAATCCGCAGTGAAAAACTGGCCAGTGTTGGATTTCTGGCAGCAGGTGTTGCTCACGAAATCAATAATCCACTGGCCTCGATCGCCCTCTGCGCTGAGGCACTCGAATCGCGCATTCCACAACTTTTGGAACCTCCCAATGACTCGGCAGACCATATCGATTCCGAAGAAATTTCGATTGCACGAAATTATATGAAGATGATCCAGGAAGAAGCATTTCGTTGTAAAGACATCACGTCCAAATTACTCGATTTCTCCCGAATGGGAGAAGAAAGCAGCCGATCCACAGCGGACCTGAAAGAACTCGTCCAAGGCGTGATGGACATGGTCAGTCACCTGGGAAAATACCGCAACAAACGGATGAAGTTCGACTGTGATGAACCGATTTGGGCCACCGTCAATTCTCAAGAAATCAAACAAGTCATCCTAAATTTGATCACCAACGGACTCGATAGCCTGGACACGGGCGGAACGCTGACCATTGAAGTAAGGGCAACTCAAGAACAAGCTGAGATACTCTTTTTGGATGATGGATGTGGAATGACCGAGGAAGTTCGTGAGCATCTATTTGAACCTTTCTTTACGCGAAGCAAAAACGGACAAGGAACAGGGCTCGGACTGCCGATTAGCGATCGAATTGTCAGCGAACATCAGGGTAGCATCGAAGTTCATAGTGACGGGCATGGCATGGGAACGAGCATCATTGTCAAGCTTCCGTTGGCACACAACAATCAGGAGTTGAACCATCGATACCAAGCCGCCTAACCGACTAAAACTTCTTTTCGCTGATGACGAAAAGGCGCTGCAAAAATTAATGGACGTCGAATTGCGCCGCATGGGCCATGACGTTACCGTCTGTCCCGATGGCCACACAGCTGCCAGAGCTCTGGAACAGAACTCGTACGACTGCCTGTTAGTTGATCTTGATATGCCCGGACTCAACGGAATCGAGGTGATTTCTAAAGCAAAACAACTCTCCCCTGATGCCGAATCCATCGTCCTGACCGGAAAGGGTTCGATGGAAACCGCAATCGCCGCTCTCAGACACGGCGCTTTCGACTATTTGACCAAGCCCTGCAAGCTTATCGAACTGGAAACGCTGTTAAATCGTGTCGCGGAAAAGAGAGAACTGACCAACAAATACCTAGCTGTAAAACGCCGCTTGGAAAACCTCGAAGGGAAATCCACACTGATAGGAGACAGTCCAGTGATGGATCAGGTTCGACTGTTAACCAAGCGCGTGGCACCCACCAATTCGACAGTTCTCATCCTTGGCGAAACCGGAACGGGCAAAGAACTTGTTGCGAGATCAGTACATGACCAAAGCCTAAGGGCCGATAAACCATTCGTCGCCATCAATTGTGGAGCGCTGCCAGAAAATCTGATTGAAAGTGAATTATTTGGTCACCGCAAAGGTGCTTTTACTGGTGCTGACGAACACCGCGTCGGATTGTTCGAGGTTGCCCATGGCGGAACTATTTTTCTCGACGAAATCGGCGAACTTCCCAAAACAATGCAAGCCAAGCTGTTACGTGTGCTGGAAAGCGGAGAAATACGGCGAGTTGGTGACAACGAATCTTCCCACGTTGATCTTCGTGTAGTTTGCGCAACCCACCGTGACCTTGCAGAAATGGTCCGTTGTAAGGAATTCCGTGAAGACCTGATGTTTCGAGTCAACACATTCGAAATTCGGCTTCCACCGTTGCGGGATCGTGTCATCGATATCCCAAATCTGGTCAAACATCTACTGAAACGATTCCGCAACCTGCCCAAAAACAACGAACCATTGTTTACCGACGAGGCGATCGAAAAACTGAAATCTCATTCCTGGCCAGGCAACGTCCGAGAACTAGCTAATATGGTCGAACATGCAACGATTCTATGCGACACATTTCCCATTTCAAAAGAACATCTTCCCCAGCGATTTTCTCCAACTCCTGGACGATTACGCTCGAGCGGCCCGATGACCCTCCGCGACCTTGAAATTCAAGCAATCCATGGTGCGATTGAACGAAATGACGGCAGTAAACCGCAAGCAGCCAAGGAACTTGGTGTTAGTCTGAAAACACTCTACAACAAATTGAACAACGCCAGCACCATGGAAAAATCAGCGTAATAAACGATTGGCAACCAGATCAACTCGCGCATCGACCTGGTCACTCCCAAAACACTTGACGGTAGTATGATTGGTTGATCGACTGGCAAACTCTTCATTGTCCCACCACAATCAATCTCCTGGAGTTTCCTAAATGAATCGCGACAACTTTCTAACGCCAGTCTGCCCGTTCATCCACGACATTTTTGCATCCTTGATGCCCAAAACATTTTAGGCGTTTCTGAACCATTCATCATCACTGTTATTTGAGTTGACCTATTTCTTAGGTGACTCATCCGACGTTAGATTAAGGTTCTGAAATCAAGCAATGCTGGCAGCCTGGTTTGAGGGCAGTTTCGATAAGTCGTCAGCAAAAACCAAATTCAAAATTTAACCAATGTTAATTGTCCCGACCCATTTCGAACACTTAGCACGGTTCTCGTACACCTGCGGTGAGGTTAGAATATAAGAGACCCCGAGCAATTTCATCGGAAGTTAGAGGAAAACATCATGCCATTGTACGAATACACATGCGACGACTGTAGCCAAACGTACGAGCTGCTCGTGCGGGGAAAGAATTTGCCAGAATGCCCGTCGTGCCACAGTACATCATTGAAAAAATTACTGAGCGTGCCAGCAACCCCTAGCTCCTCATCCCACTCTCTGCCCATGTGCGAACCACCAACACAAGGCGGATGCGGGCGCCCTCAATGTGGCACCGGCGGCTGCCAGATGGGAATGTAACCTGTTGGCTCTTCATGGCTCACCCTCTTTCAACTGGCTTGATGATCCCTATCTTACAACGAGACCAGGTACGCGACATCGACCGTCGAGCAATCGAACATTGGAACATGTCAGGCCTTGTTTTGATGGAAAATGCTGGCCGTGGAGTTGTTGACGTACTTGAGAAACTTGGTATTGAAGGTCAGGTGACAGTTTGCTGTGGAAAGGGCAACAATGCTGGTGATGGCCTGGTGATGGCACGACACCTTGCTTTGCGTGGTTATCAAACGATTGTCCTGTTATTCAGCAATCCTTTTGACCTTAGTCCTGATGCAAAAACAAACTATGAGATCCTGAAAAAAACTTCGGTGTCTATTCATAAAATGAGCGGCACCGAATCCGATGAACAGATTTTGAAATTTCTCAACCGGTCCGATTGGCTGGTAGATGCCCTGCTGGGCACCGGCGCAACGGGACCATTAAAGCCTCCTTTCGACCAAGCCGTAAGAAACTTAAACCAGGCTACCGGTAAACGATTGGCCGTCGACATGCCAAGTGGTTTGGACTGTGATACAGGTAAACCGTCAACAGTAACATTTTGCGCCCATCATACCTGCACTTTCGTCGCACTCAAGCCTGGACTTGTCACCGAAGGCGCGGATCAATTTACAGGGAAGGTACACGTATTGGACATCGGTGTACCACTGGAATTGATCGCAGAAGTCTGCCACGAAAGGTCAATTTTCGGTCGGTGACTCAAATTCAAAATCTTTCCATTTCATCGCACGACGAAAAGGTTCAATCCGCAGCATGATCTCGCCATTTTGAAAAAGTCGGACCGTACCATTGGATTCGCTCACCACAACCGCCAAAGAATTGGTTTTCTTGGTAATCGCAGCGGCTGCCCAATGACGAGTCCCCAAACCCTTGGACAACGTCACTTCGGCGGCAGGTGCCTCGATCAACCGGCAAGCAGCTTCAATGGTTCCGTCACTAGAAATAACAAAGGCACCATCCAGTTGAGCAATTTCCTTGACTCCTTCCCGTACTCGGGGATCGGCCAACCTTCGTTCCTTACGGTTGTAACCTTTGACTGGATCGAAACTCGTCGGATGGCTACTGGGTAACACGTTTCGAGTATCACCTACGACAAACATGGTCCCAACGGGCTTGCCTTCACGTCCCTCACGACCAATTTCGACCGCCAAGTCAACAACTTGTTTCAGCGTATCCAATGGAACACGGGTTTCCAGCTGACGAAGGTCACGAGCTGTAAGTGTTGCCAAGTGTTCATCCAGCCGGATCAGACTGATCGAATCAATACGAGCTGGTTCAAAACCACTGTAGACGGCAATGACCTGGGCACCCGGAGCAAGGATGTCATCAGCCACACTTTCGAGCAATGCCTGGGTAAGCTTTTCGTAGACAGGCAAATCGTCGATGTCCAAAACCACGGTTTGCAAACCTGCCTCTTGAGCACCTTCGAGAATCGCCTGTTCATCTGCAGCCACCAAGATCTTTGTTTCGGGAGCACGACGTGTCAATTGCTCCCAATCCGTGGGGCCATCGAGAAAAACAAGAAGAGCATCGACTTCAGCTGCCGAGGCAAGTTCTAAAGCCAAATCGAAGATGACCGCAAATTGTTCCGTAAATCGCTGCTTTTTCATCCCCACGCCATCGTTCAAGAACCAAAACGATTTTCCCCTCTGTTAGACAAAGCCTAAAGTCTCTTTGGCATGAGGGCAAGCGAGAACCCGACGACCTATGAAAAATGTTGGCTGTTCCTTCCCAAGATGCACAATTCAAGCTTTTTACCAGCCGCCTGACACGTATCTTTTGCCATCACTCGATGCAGGATTCTACAGGCTTAAAACCGCTGGAATCAAGCCTACCGCCGAAAGATCCGCATCTGCTGAGGAACAAACAACCTGGGAACCTTCTGCCGTTTGACAAAAGCCGGTTTTTCCAAATTGGCACTGGAGGAACTGCCAGCGGTCGGATTCTGGGCCTTTGCCACCGGTTCCAACGGCGGCCGGACAGCCGGGTCTTGGGCCGGATCCAGCACCTGGACGGCATATCGTTGGGTAGACTCGTCCGAAGTCGTCCCCAAGACTCGCTGATCGTACAAAAGAAGTGCATGGAGTGCATGCCCTTTGGGACCCACTTTCCAATGTCGATAGCGGTTGTCCACCATCATCTGGGTCAAGAAGTCTACGGCTTTGACCACCCTCGGCTGGTCAAGCTGGTCTTGGGGTAGCGAATATACCATCCATTCCAAAATGTGTCCGGTGGTTTCCAACTTGCGGTTCACATCTGTTCGGTTACCAGCTCCACGAAACCAGTTCGTACTGAAGCTGCCATCGCGATTTTGATTCTGGAAAGCGTGCTGCTGGTATTTTTCCACAAATTTACGAGCACGCAGCCAATCACCGTCGATCGGCTCGTTACGTTTCTCACGTTTGGTAAACGCATAGCTCAGCCCCATCAAACGATGGGTCCCGCCACAAGCTGCTCCATTGACTGGCTGAGCCATTTCTTCACGAATCAATCGTGGAATGTCCCACTGGTGCCCGTGTCGATTTTCCCATTTGGCATCACTCGGTAAATAATGGGATAATCCAATGAGTTTAAAAGTTAATTCCGTTTTAGACCGGCAAGTGTCCTGTTCGTATTTGATCAGATCCGACACCGTGAAATCTTTGGACATGATCTTGAGCGGGTAGTCCATCTTAACTCGCGATTGTGCGAGCATCGCCAGAAATTGTCCACCATGCCCCTGATAACCAGGTCCCTGACGTGCATAAATCTGGCCGTTCTTTAATTGAAACAGCCTCATACCACCTGACCGTCCGTTGTAACACAACCAGCCAATCGCAGAAACGCGTTTGCCATTGGGACGATCAATATACAACTGTGTATCAACCCCGTAAGTGATGAACGAGTGCATGATCGCCCAGGGGCTATGGTCTTTCGTATTAAGATGCTGTTTATAGTAGAATTTCAGCGTCTCACGAATACGATCACGCAAAAGCTCCATTTCTGGCGTCAGCATTTTCGTCGTTGTTGCTGGCGGATCCTCAACAACAGAGGATTCCAACTGATCGTTGGCGCTACGCGAACGAACTGCTTCCACCGAACCTTGTACACCTGGAAGAAGACGTTTGACAGCTGGCTCGCTGGTCACATTGACTAGCCTGATTTTAGTTTCCGAAAATCGGCCCTCATGATGCACCGAAACAGCAACGGCTTTGGCAGGCAAAATCGCTGTTTGAATCCTTTGTTCACACAATCCTTGCCCTTGGGGATTTTCGACCGGCAAACGTTGGATTCGTGTTGCCATGCGGTCCAGATTCAAATAGTTCGGAGGCGACACCCAAAGATCGCTCTGCGAAGCCGAATCCGGTACAGCATGAGTAATATCAGTCGTTTGCTGATTATGTTGAAGTGAAATCCAAATGATGATTCCACTGAACAGCAAAATTCCAACCAAGCCGTTAATCGAAAGTCTCGCTGGCATGGGCGCTTGTCGCTTTCGTTGGTTTTGTCTACTCAAAGCCCGTATTTTATGGCAAGACTGCTCAACAATCAGGGAGATAGGGTTGGTAACCAATCCTTTACTTTTAATCGGAATATCGCCACTGCTTTCTCCCGCGGGAGAAAAAAATCGAACAACTTCCAAGTCCCTGGAAAAATTGCCTCTGTCTTGGATTACCTTAACCACAAAATCCACACGGTTTATCACTCGCGCCAGGGCTAAATGCCACCGTGTAACAGGAACGAGGTAGCAGTGATATCGGACGAATCGCCGCGCGAGTTAAGCCTGCCCAAAAGATTTTGGCAGGAATTCATCAACCGACGTAAAGTAAGTAAAAGCCTGCTAATTAGCACGGAAATGTGCGGCCCGTACGACTTGTTTATCCGGTAGAGTCTAATTCTTTTGACTGTTTCCGGTAGCCATTGGCTAGCTGAAGCATGAGATTGCTGTTCGAACCGAGTGCCCGGCAGGAAAATCGCCGCCTTGAGAATACCCAACAAGCTGTCTTAAAACAGCTGTCGAAAACGTTCAGCAATCGTTGGCGGCGGGGAAGGGGAGTAATTCTCACCGAGTGAATATCGTTTCCACGCAGCAATATCACCGCCATAATCATGTGGACTCGATTTACGTAAAGCCTCAACAACCCGGTATCGTAATGCCGGGTCGGTCTCGTCCAAAGCCGATCCCAAGGCTCTCAATGCCTCTGTACTCTGAAAACGGCCAAGTTCGCGAACCGCCGTCAATCGCACATCGATCTCCGTATCACTCCCAAGCACACCAGCCAACATCTGGACAGCTTCACCATTCTCGCGGCGCCCTAATGCTTGACATGCCGCGATACGCACATCTGTATCACCGTCAGAAAGCGCCGTGCGAAGCCCTTGAGAAGCCGCTGTCGTGGAAAAAGTCCCTAAAGTTTTTACTATCTCAAGGCGCAAATGAGGGTCCGCTTCTGATGAGACACGACGAGCCAAGTCCTGAGAAACCCTCTCTTGCCGGCCCAAGTCAAGACCTTCTGCCTCATTAGCCAAACGTCGCAACATTTCAACAGGTAACGGCCCGAATGAATCCTCGTTGACCTTGTCTCTCTGAAATGGATTTTCCAGTGAAACGAAAGATGGCAGCGGCCGATTGACACATGCGGGTAAAACAGTCATCACCAACCCGGCAACCGTTAGCCCGTACCAAGCACTATTTCTCTGCATGATCTCTAACAACTAAGTGAAATGGAAAAACTGCTGTCGACCGGAAGAAAAACAAGGGGCGGACTATAACAAAGCATCCCCAGCTTAGCTAGACGAGTCGCTCCGATGAACTATCCATCAATCTCTTGGAGCTGTATTTTCTCGAGGACTTCACTATCATGCATGCAATGCTAGAAGTTGTGGTTTGAAAATAGTACCTGTCGCTAGCGACACCAGCAGATCCTTTTTCGAGACAGCACAAGGGGTCCCAAGTAGTCGGGCGACGGCGAGTATTCAACTGAACCATAGGTTAGCCAAAACAACTGGAAAGGCAACCTAAATAACTGAAACGATCTGATGTCCGATGTCAAGGAAATGCCGCAGTACATCTAGCTTCCTTGCTCCCTGGAGCTGTCATTTCACTCGTCGTTTTGTCTTTGGACTGCCAGCATCCTTAGGTATTTCCCAACTCGCCGTTCTGCGTTTGCTTGTGGTTTTCCTACCGATCGTTCTTATTTGGTTTTTGCTCCCTCCACGGACGCTGTACCTGCTGAGTAATACCTTGTGGCTATCAGCAGGAACTGCCCTGATAAGTATTCCCTGGGGAGGCAGCTTGGGTATTCTCCTCACGCGTACCCAATTGCCCCACCGCCACAAAACGTTGTTATTGCTGACGACATTGTTATTTATCCCCTTGTATCTCCAGTGTGCCGGTTGGCAAGCAGGTTTCGGTCTCCAAGGCTGGTATACGACGAACACAATGGATCAAGCCATGCCATTGATCCTCGCTGGCTGGCGCGGTGCAATTTGGATACATGCGATCAGTGCAGTGCCCTGGGTAGCAATCATGATTGCTGCTGCTGTTTGTCTCGTTGAACCGGAACTGGAGGAACAAGCTCTGTTGGACACCGGACCGCTAAAAGTCTTTACACATGTAACAATACGACGCGCAGCAACTGGAGCCATTGCCGCCGCATTATGGATTACCGCTACTACGGCTGGCGAAATCGCAGTTACTGATTTCTTCTTAAAAGATTCACCAACATTTGCCGAGGAAATGTTCCTGGGTTATAGTCTCGGAGATGAGCTCATTCAATCGGCTGCTCAACCACACATTGCAATCTTGTTGACGGGTTGGCTGGTATTGATTTCCGTCTGGATCGCTCAATACCTTGCACCCCAAATTCAACTGACCGGGTACAATTCAGTACTTGTATTTCACCTTCCAGCATGGCTACTTCGTTTCGCCACAACGATCACCGTGATTTCAATTTTCGTGCTGATTGGAATTCCGCTTTGCAATCTGGCTTACAAGGCTGGCCTCATGGTCGAACAATTGGACGGCCAGCCAATACGTTTTTGGTCGTTGTCAAAATGCATCACCATCGTCGTGTCCAGCCCTTGGCAATATCGAACTGAATTCGGATGGACAATATTGATCGCCATGCTTTCGGCAACCAGCGTCGTGGCCATCGCTTGGCCACTGTCCTGGTGGGCCCGCCGCGGCGGACTTTATGCACTGCCCGCTTGGATTGTTGCCAGTACCGGTCTAGCCGCTCCGGGACCGTTGATCAGCAATCTCTTAACTGGACTCTTGAATCAGGCCGAAAATCCACTACTGAACCGATTGTATGATGATACAGTTTTTGCCCCATGTGTTGCGATCACGATTCGGGCATTGCCAATCGGCATTCTGATTAGCTGGCTAGGAATCGTTCATTTTCCTCAAGAATTGCTGGATACAGCAAAACTCGATGGTGCGGGTGCTTGGCGTCAGCTGACAAACATCGTTTTACCAAAAACCCTACCCGCTGTTTATTGTGCCTGGTTTGTCGCGATGGCATTTGGAATGGGAGAACTATCGGCATCCTATCAGGTCCTGCCACCTGGAATCGACACCCTCTCTCGTCGAGTCTTCGGACTTTTACACGCTGGTGTCGAAGATCATGTGGCAGGAATTTGCCTTGCCCAATCGATGTTAATGGCCATCGCCAGTGGAGCAATCGTATTTTGGGTCAAGTTTGTCCAACAACGTCATCTTCGGGAACGCACCCACCTATGAATCCGAGTAGTTATAATCGATATAATGTTGTAGATAATTGTGATCGCAGGTTAGTGTGGTATTGTGATTTACGAAACAAATTGAGTATTACATGAAAAATTCGAGCGGATTTGAAAATTTATCTTTGACCATCCTGCGGCCTATTCGGCGCAGACAAAGTTAATGGCTTAACAGCGCACCATTCACAATTCAACGCCCACAGCAGACCTAAAGATATTTGTTCGATGCACAACGAAACATCCTCACCAATCGACACCCTCACCCGATTTGGTATGCACTGTTGCTTTGTCGGTTTATTTACAGCACAACCTTCCTGGGCTGTTGAACATATTGTCTTTCTGCGAGACGGCAATCAGCAAAAAGTGTCGGGCCGATTAGAGGTGGCAGCGAGTGACGGTGGCGTACTCGTCATGGCTCAAGACGGAGTACTGTGGGCCATCACACCAGAGGAATTAATCGAACGGCATCACGACGACGATCTATTTGAAGCTTATGGTCAGAAGGAATTAGAAACTCGACTATTATCGGAACTACCCCAGGGTTTTCAGACATATACAACAGCAAATTACCTGATTTGCTACAACACGCCCAAGGCTTATGCGCAATGGTGTGGGGCATTGTATGAACGACTTTTTCGAGCATACCGTAACTTTTGGAATCGACGTGGTTTCAAGCTGCGTGACCCGGATTTTCCACTCATTGCTCTAGTAATGGACAACCGCGAGTCGTTTTTAGAAGTCGCCAAATCGGAATTGGGAGAAGCGGCTGGTTCAATTATTGGATACTACAGTTTAAGAACTAACCGAGTGATCATGTATGACTTGACCGGTGCGGCCGCAGGGGCAAACCAACGGCGTGAACGTTTGACGACTCGGGAAATTAACCAAATGCTGGGCCTCCCATCGGCCGAACGCACAGTCGCAACCATCGTTCACGAAGCGACACATCAAATCGCATTCAACTGTGGAATGCATGTTCGCTATGCCGACATTCCTATTTGGCTCAGCGAAGGACTTGCCATGTACTTCGAAACCCCCGACCTTCGCAGTTCCAAAGGATGGCGAAACATCGGCGGAGTCAATTATACTCGTCTGGATGAGTTTCGCCGATACGCGGAACGGCGACCCTCCAATGCGCTCCAGAAACTTATCGGTGACAACGAACGCTTCCGACATGCTCGTGAAGCTGCAGATGCTTATCCTGAAGCATGGGCATTGACCTACTACTT
>Ga0310342_100002352_pt1 | contig 12124 bp, 5 predicted proteins | sample S15DNA20500_MG_FD_206155 | JGI IMG/M metagenome (GOLD analysis project Ga0310342, IMG submission 206155) | Marine microbial communities from station ALOHA, North Pacific Subtropical Gyre - S1503-DNA-20-500_MG | ecosystem: Environmental > Aquatic > Marine > Oceanic | place: Pacific Ocean: North... | reverse complement strand
TCATCGGGCCGGACGGTTACTTGTATGTCTCTACCGGGGATGGTACCAGTGGTTCGGATCCTGATGACACGGGTCAGGGAGTTGATGATCTGTTGTCTGTGATCATGAGAATCGATGTGGATCATGCTGATCCAACCAGGCCTTATCTCATTCCTGAGGACAATCCGTTTGTCAACGATCCTGACGCACGTCCAGAGATTTGGTGTTTTGGTCTTCGCAACCCCTGGCGAATGTGTTTTGACAAGCAGGGACAATTGTGGGTAGGTGATGTGGGACAGGATCTTTGGGAGATGATTTGGTTGATTCAGCGCGGAGGCAACTACGGCTGGAGTGTCCAGGAAGGCTCCCATCCGTTTCATCCTCACAAAAAAACGGGGCCCGGTCCGATTTTGCCACCAGTGGCCGAACATCATCATACGGAGTGTCGTTCCATCACAGGCGGTTACGTTTACGAGGGAGACAAGTTCCCAGAACTCAAAGGTGTTTATTTCTATGGCGATTATGAATACGGAAAGATTTGGGGACTTCGATATGACGGAAAGAAAGTCACCTGGCAGGAGGAGTTGGCAGATTCGCCACAACGCATTGCCAGCTTCGGAGTCAGCCGTGATGGCAATATTCTCATAGTCGATCATGCGGCGGGTGAGATTTATCAACTTGAACGTACTTTGGATCAGGAAGCAAACAGCAAGTTTCCACGTAAGTTGAGCGACACGGGGATTTTTGAGTCCGTCGTAGATCACCGTGTTGCGCCTGGCGTGATTCCTTACTCGGTGAATACAGCTCAGTGGATCGATCATGCCACCAAGCAGCGATTTCTGGCACTTCCCGATCAGTCGAAGGTTGGCTTCGCTGCGCCCACGGCCAAAGCTTCGGATATGGGCTTTGGAGATGGCACCGTTACCCTGGAGACCATCTCATTAGAAATGGAAACGGGTGAATCCGCCTCGCGCCGTCGTATTGAAACTCGGATGATGGTCAGGCAGCAAGGCCATTGGCTGGGTTATTCCTATCTTTGGAACAAGCAGCAAACCGATGCGACGTTGGTCGATGCGCTAGGTACTGAGATCCAACTGACGATCCAAGATCCATCAGCAACCAACGGCAGGCGTCAGCAGACGTGGCGTGTTCCCAGTCGAAACGAATGTATGGTTTGTCATTCACGCGCTGCGAAGTTCGTGTTGGGGCTTAACTCGTTACAGCTGAACAAGGATCATGACTATGGTGGTGTGATTGACAATCAACTTCGTACATTCAGTCACATTGGTGTGTTTGACAGTGCCTTGCCGGAACCGCCAGAATACTATGACGCGCTGCCGAATGCTTACGACAAGGTAGCGGATTTGCAGGCGCGAGCGCGAGCCTATCTGGATGTGAATTGTTCAGTTTGTCACGTGTCAGATGGTGGTGGCAATGCAAAAATAGAGCTTAATTTTTCCGCGAAATTGGCGGAAATGTCGGTGATTGGCAAAACACCCCTGCATGGGGATTTCGGTTTGCCAAATGCGAAGATTGTTGACGCTGGCGACCCATTCAATTCGGTTCTCATGTATCGCCTTTCGAAACTTGGTCGTGGCAGGATGCCTCATATTGGATCACGAATGACGGACCAGGAGGGGCTTGATCTCATTCATGACTGGATTCTACATTTGGCCGTGGATGATGAGGATCATTCCAACGAGGCGGCGTCGACACATGGCGATTATTTGGCGGCGGTGAGAAAATTATCCGATGATCGTCAATCCGATACAGCACGACTCCAGACAATCCAAGAGCTTCTTTCCACAACCCGCGGAGCGTCGATCATGGCACGACTGGTTGCCGTCGAGCCGACGTTGGAGTCGATTGACGAACAGGTGACAACGCTGGCGGTGACCCATTCGGATGCGAACGTCCGCGATTTGTTTGAGCGGTTCATTCCGGAGAACCAACGTACGAAGCGACTTGGGGATACCGTCGATCCGACGCAGATTCTTTCGTTAACAGGAAACGTATCGGCCGGACGGGAACTCTTCTTTGCGAATTCGGCGTCTCAGTGTAAAAATTGCCATCGCATACAGGACAGCGGTGGCACACTTGGCCCTGACCTCACCCAGATCGGCAAAAAATACAAGCGACACGAATTGCTCGAGTCCCTTATCGAACCTTCAAAGCGTGTTGATCCAAAGTACGCCATGTACCAGTTGGTTACGGTTGAAGGCAAGCTGTTGACGGGCATTTTAGTGGAAAAGTCTGTCACCGAGGTGGTGCTGAACGTTCTTAAAGACGGTCAGACTGAATCGGTACGAATACCCATTTCGCAGGTCGATGAACTTTTGCCACAGCAGAAGTCACTGATGCCAGATAACTTACTCCGCGACATGACCGCCCAACAGGCTGCCAACTTGTTGGATTATCTGTTTTCGCTCAAATAAATGCGATGAAAGATTGTTTCTTGTGGAGTTCGAAAAGAGAGCCCTTATTGCGCATCCAGTTCGTCCAGTGTCTTTTCGTATTCTTCCAGAAGCGGCTGATAGGCAAAATTTGCCAGTACGGCGATTAAACCGCGGTCGCTTTGATCGTAGACGACGTTGCTGAGCGTATCGATGGCGTTATACATCGACTCGATTGCAGTTTCGAGTTGTTCCACGGCTGTATCCAGGTCACCCGCCTCCTTGGCAATAGCAGCCGCACGAAGCGCTTCGACGCTGGCGATGTATTGGGTTACGTAAACGCTCCGATTAGCAAAGTAGTTTAACAACCACTCTCCCCGCTGGTGGGTATTGCTGGTGGCGCGAAAAAACTCAATCATGGACTCTGTGTAAAGCTCTTTGATTTCCTTCCACCAGGCGGGTGCAGCCTGTGGATGGTAGTGCTTCATGAGCATGCCTTCGACGGGAAAACTGAATCCAAGACCCTGTTTATCGATCATATCGGTTGCTGTTTCCATGTACTCAAATGCACGCCAAAGGCGGTCCGAGGTACTTGAGTTGCCAGTGATGGTGACGAACAAATCATCATGCGCTGAGCGTGGAGTTACCTCTACATCAAAGGAAGCTCGAGACAGATAGTGTAACGTGGGATCGAGTTCAGCCAGCATCCAATAGCGTGTGGAAAATCCGTCCCAACCGTGCTTATGAAGATCCTGAACCAGTTCATGAATGCTGGCAGTTACGGACTGTTGTACGACCCCCACATTGTCGTCGGCGAGTGTAAAGATCAAACTGCTTTTCACTTTGTCTGACGGGACTTTTGAGATCAATTCGCGGTTTTCTACACTGCGCCGAGCAGTGTAGTCGATAAAGCTCATCATGCCTGTTCCCTCAGGCAAAATGCGATCCAAAACCGGGTAAAGTGCCGTATCGATCGCAGTAAAATTCAACTCCACATTGTCACCATCGGGACGTTGGAGAAGTTTCGAATCAGAAAACAGGGATTGAAAGAAAGCCAATGGTACAATATTGCCACGCAATGCCCGTACACCACGATCTCCGGATGCGATCACGTTTCGATTTTTGGCAGTTTTGACCAAATTGTCTAATGTGAGTCCGCCCAGGTCTGCTTCTTGGTTCAGTTGCTGCCATGCCGCATCGACGTGTTCGTCCCATTCCGGGAACTCCGGCAGGGTAAGGTAGATTGCATCCACTGTAGGGTACGTTTCGATGTACGCTCGGATTTTTGTCGTGACCAGTTCCTTCAGCAATGGATCATTGGGTCCCTGTTTTCCGGGGCCAATTGTCAGTTGCTTCAACTGATGGATAGGTTTGGAACCAGGTAATGCATTGGAAAACTCACGTGGAAAATTAAAAGGAAAGAAGGCAATTCCCACCGTCATGCCAAGACGTTGTGCTTCTTGGACGATCCCGCTAACAAGTTGAATCCCCGCGGTTGTCATTTCCTCATAACTGGTTTTGCCTGCTAAATCCGGGTTTTCAAAGTATTGCGCTCCGGAAAAAACCTTCTTTCCCGGTGTTTCCCCGTCCACGCGGAAACGGTCGCCAAACCACAACATGGCGGTTTGCTTTTTCACTCCACGAAACTCATAGTGCACGAATGGTTGCCATGGCCATAGGGAAATCATGATGCGATTGAATTTCATTTTGGCCAACTGGCCAAGCAATTGTTTCTGGTCGGCTAGCCCCCAGGATTCTGGGCCCATAGCAAAATCATTGACGGTTCGCCATGCGCGGGTGCGTAACCTGGGTTCCATTGTTTGGTCGAACTCGCCAAGTTTCATCTCCATGGGAGTTTCTGGATAAAAGTCATCGCGCGTGAGGTATCGGATGCCGAATTGATGACCCAGCTCATAGACTGCCCAGAGCGTGGCCACCGGGCTACCACCACCGACAACCAGCGCATGGCGTTTGCGGTGGCTGAAGCTGCGCAGAACGATTCCCTGTTCCGAAAGTTTGGGCCACCGCTTGCCGACGAGCTTTTTGATTGCCGGATTGGTTGTGGGACTGCCGATTAAGACGAGTGTCCGATGATCACGAGGTAGTTTGCTGGTGACGTCCACGTCGGCATCGAACAAACGCTGGAATTGTTGTTGCAGTTCGCTGGCAGCAAATTTTTCCAGAGCCGGCGCCTTGGACCCGACCAAGACGACGACTTGCTGCTTGGCGTCGAGATGGGCGGCCGTCAGCAGAATTACCGTCAACGATAACAAAAGGCTAATTGATCGAGTTTGCATGATGGCCTCGTGGGATTGGAGATCAAGGACGAAACACGCAGTTTAATGAAAAATGCTTGGATAGAAAGGATGGAAGGTGGCAAAATCAGTTCTCAGTGGACATTTTTTGGAGTTGTGATGACTTTGTCAGCCTCCGATAGGGTGCGGAGTATAACGTCGGTTGGATGACAACCGTTGATTAGCAGAACCAGGTAGCACAAGGCGAGTTCTGTTGATGGCGTGGCTATAAATCAATTGGTTTGCGTTGAATAGAGGATTTACGGAAAACTGTTGAAAATCTTCTGATTGCCGGGTTGCAAATCCATCTGAATTGGTTGAGTGGGAAAGGAGGTTGTCGGTAAGAAGGGCTTGTTGGCGCTTGTGCTGATACTTGACCCAGACACACCTATTTTCCAAGCAGTGGCACGCGACATGTGTAAATGTTTGTTGAGTCCTCGTGCGACGAGTAATAACTAACGATCATCTCGTTACCGATGCGCACCGCCGCCGGATACGAACAATCGCCACCCGAGGGAATATCGCAGTAAGGAACGAGAGTACCGTTTTCGAAGAGGTAAATCCGAGTCCCCGTTTGATTACCGATGCTAGAACGAGACAGTAGATAGGTCACGCCGTCGAAGGTGTATACGGAGTGTCCGGCAAGATACAGTCCTGTCGATGGCCGATTTTTCCATTGGGAATACGGTGGTGAGGATTCCAGAATGGCAGAGGATGGTGAACCGCGTATCTGCCGCAGAAATACGATCATGTTATTGTTGGTGTTAAAGTGAATGGTGGTTTCGCTTTCCCAGGTTCCACCACGAATCAGGGAGACCTTTTCCCACTGAAGACCGTCCATTGAAGTGATCAGATGAGCCTCGCGTTTTTCGCCATCACTCGAACTGATGTGCGCCGTAGCATAGAATTTCCCTTGTCGGGCAACCGGCTTCCAAAAAATAAAATGGTCTTGGTAAACTTGCCGAGGTTGGCTCCACGTGTTTCCATCGTCGGTATGGATGACGAAGCTTTTAAGCATGCCTCCGTCACGTCCAGGATCGTAGAGAAACAGTCGTTGGCTGGTTGCGAGAAATTGAGGATCACGATCATCAGGCAACACGTTCAAATGAAGTGCTTCGCTCCATTGTTCAGCGTCCGATGATCGCAGTACGATCAAGTCACCGTCTTTAGTACCGTGATCAGTGGCCGATCGAAACGAAAGCCAATAGTCGCCTTTCCAGCGGACCATGGCTGTGAAAGCATTGTGTTTTCCATTGTCAACGACGCGCCGAATATCGCGAGGTTTTACTCGTTGGTGTTCTTCAGCCGTAATCACAGGACAAGTAACCGAGCAAACACAGAGTATCGTGCAAACTGAAAGCTGCCGTATCATCTTTCATCCCTCGTTGGCGGAGTGTCATGGTCGACTAAAATAGCAGTCAACCGAGTTTAATAAATTCGTATTGTTGTTAGAATTCCAGTATAAAATCCACCGGTGTGATGATGAGTGGCCGCCTGTCGAGCAGGCCCGGTAAAGACCAAAAGGATAACAGCCAAACTTAAAATCTACCCAAATAATACGAAGGAAATGAAATCCGGCTCGAAGATCAGATTGTCCAACGGACTCTTGGACCAGGAAATTCACTGATGTGCATGAGTCCTTCTAACGGTTGTATCCTACGGCAAACAACCACGAGTTGGCAACAACCTTAAAGAACTTCATAGTGAGGTAATTTGTATGCGTGAAATCCGTGTGGCGACAGCCCAGTTTGAGAACCGAGATAACGACACTCAATACAATCTGTCTCGAATCGAGTCGCTGGCACGGCAGGCAGTGGAGCAAGGGGCCGAAATCGTTAGCTTTCACGAAGGCTGTATACCGGCCTACAGCTGGATTCAGCCGTTAGACAAACCGGCGTTGTTGGAAGTCGCTGAATTGGTGCCGGATGGCCCTTCCGTGAGTCGACTGAGTGAGATTGCTCGCCAGCTTAAGACGGTGATCATGGCGGGCCTGATAGAACGTGATCGCGATGGCAATGTTTTTAACTGTTACGTGACAGTGGGTCCAGAAGGTTACATTACCAAGTTTCGCAAGTTACATCCTTTCGTGAATCCTCACCTTTCGCCGGGCGAGTCTTATAACGTGATCGATCTGCTCGGTTGTCGGATCGGCTTTTTGATTTGCTACGACAACAACCTGGCTGAGAACGTACGAATCACGGCGCTCCATGGTGCCGAGATTATCTTCATGCCCCATGTGACGTGTTGTTTGCCGTCAGCCATGCCGGGGCGTGGCACCGTGGACCGGAGTTTGTGGGAGAATCGAGATCAGGATCCAGTACGGTTGCGGCAAGAATTTCAAGGTCCCAAAGGACGTGACTGGCTGATGCGATGGTTGCCCACGCGGGCGTACGAAAACGGTGTCTATTGCGTGTTCAGCAATCCGATTGGATGGGATTACGATACGGTCAAGCCGGGCTTGGCGATGATTTTGGATCCCTTCGGTGAGGTGCTTGTCGAAAGCCATGCACTCGAAGACGACGTGGTTGTTGGACTCTTAACTCCCGGTAAGCTCAAGAATACGTCGGGAAGTCGTTATCGAATGGCTCGTCGTCCAGAGCTTTACGGGAAATTGGTGGAGCCACACGAATCGGTTACCAGCCCGGGATGGAAAATGGAACATGAATGATGACGCGGAAAATGGAATGTTATTGCTAATTCAAAAATGTTATACTCATTAGAGTTGGGAATTGCATTGCCTTTAAAAAAACAATTTATTTCTGATGTGGAAACCATTGATCACTTTCGGATGTGTGCTGCTTGTCGGTCCGGCTTTTGTTCTGGCCGACGTTTCAAAGCCTACACGGGAAGCGATTCAATTCTTTGAATCTAAAGTTCGGCCATTACTGGCAACCCATTGCTATAAGTGCCACGGACCAGAAAAGCAGCAGGGAAAGCTTCGTTTGGATTCGCGCGCCGGGCTTATTCAAGGGGGTGAAACGGCGCCCGCAATTGTGGTGAATTCTCCTTCGGAGAGTTTGCTCGTCGAGGCCATCAAGTATCAGGGTTTGGAGATGCCACCCGACGGCAAGCTCAAGGAAAGTGAAGTGGAAATCCTGACAGCTTGGATCGCCATGGGAGCGCCTTGGACGCCAGGGGAATTAGTTCGGCCGAGTGCTCGTGATCACGACGAAGATGAAAACGATGAAATCTCGGCGAAAGATCGCCAATTCTGGTCCTTCCGGCCGATCGTTCGTCCATCGTTGCCGATGGTTCGGGACAGTCGGTCAATCGCTTCCCCGGTAGATGTGTTCATTCGATCGAGGCAGGAGCTTGCCGACTTGAGACCCTCTTCGCCTGCGACCCGTCGCGAATTAATTCGGCGTGCCTATTTCGATCTCGTTGGCTTGCCGCCGTCTCCCTCGCAGGTGGATGCCTTTGTCGCCGACGGTTCACCAGATGCTTATACAAGATTGATTGATCGATTGCTTGCGTCACCGCAGTACGGACAACGTTGGGGGCGACATTGGCTTGATGTGGTTCGCTACGCTGAATCCGACGGTTACGAGCGAGACAACGAGAAGTTGCATGCCTGGCGGTTTCGGGATTATGTCGTCACATCGCTCAACGAAGACAAGCCGTATGATCGTTTTGTACAAGAACAACTGGCTGGCGACGAATTGGATGATGTGACGCACAAATCCATCATTGCCACTGGGTTTTATCGGATTGGAGCCTGGGATGATGAGCCCGATGACAAGATCTTGGCTCGTCACGAGGAACTGGATGACATTGTCAGTACGATCGGTTCGTCGTTGTTAGGACTGACAATCGGTTGCGCTCGTTGTCATGAACACAAGTTTGATCCTATCTCTCAGGAAGATTACTACCGGTTTATTGCGTTTGTCCAGGGCGTGGCCCAATACGGAAAAGATACGTTTGAAACTCACTGGCAGGCTAACCCGGATGCGATATTCACACCTTTAATCGAGTCGGATCAACAGGCTCGTAGTTGGCTTGACAGAAAAAAACAAATTCAGGACGAAGTCAAAAAACTGGAAGCCGAAAAGAAGGAAGCCGAGGACAAGAAAGCCGAGGACAAGAAAGCCGAAGACAAGAAGTCGTTCGACGAGCAAATCAAGTCGTTCAACGAGCAAATCAAACAGCGAACCCAGGAATTACAAAACCCGCCTTTTGGCTTTGCCCTTTCAGTTCGAGGTAAGGGGGCTCAGGTCGAGAAGACATTTGTCTTGATTCGTGGTAATCCGCTGACGCCGAGTGTTGAGGTAGAACCTGCATTCTTAACGGTTTTAGACCAAATCGAGACATTGCAGCAGGTCACACATCTTCCACCGCGGATGAATGCATTTCGTCATTTGTTGGTGGGGCAGGGTGTTCAACCAACCAGTGGTCGACGCCGTCAATTGGCCGAATGGATTACGGACAAACGAAACCCGCTTACGGCACGTGTGATGGCAAACCGTCTGTGGCATTATCATTTTGGCCGTGGTATCGTTGCGACTCCCAGCGATTTTGGCAGCACGGGCCTGCCTCCATCGCATCCTGAACTGCTGGATTGGTTGGCAGCGGAATTGATGGATGGCCGTTGGCATCTGAAGCGGATGCACAAGTTAATCATGTTGTCGAGTACTTATCAGCAGTCGTCGCGGATTGACAGCCGACCTGCCGTAGAGAAGGATGCCGAAAACCGGCTTTTCTGGCGGCAAAATATGCGTCGGTTGGAAGCCGAGGTGTTGCGGGATTCGATCCTGTCGGTTGCTGGTCAGTTGAACCCGGCGATCGGAGGCCAAAGCGTGTTTCCCGTGTTACCGGCCGAGGTGCTCGCGACCCAGTCGGTGCCTGGCAATGGCTGGAAAGTGTCAGCTCAAGGTGAACAAACACGTCGTAGTGTTTACATCTTTATCAAGCGAACGCTTGGCGTTCCTTTTTTAGAAACATTTGATATGCCGACACCTGACAAGCCAGAGCCTGATCGTCCCACGACCACGATCGCACCACAGGCGTTGATTTTGCTTAACAGCGAATTTGTAGAAGGCCAATCTTTGGCTCTGGCCGAACGGCTTGTGGGCGAGGTTGGGACCGATCCGATTGCCCAAATTAATCACGTATTTCGACTAGCACTCGGGCGTTCTGCAGACGATAATGAGACTCGAATTGCGGTCGAATTTTTGCAGGCACAGCGAATCAAATGGCAAGAGTTGGCTGCTGCCGACTCGAAATCAGATTTTGCATCCCGGCAAGCGCTGAAATCGTTTTGCCAGTTAATTTTCAATATGAATGAGTTTGCGTACATTGATTAAACGCAAAAGCTGACGTCCGTTTCTGAAGGTACCATCTCGCTGGAGAATCGGCGAAACGCGATTTCATGATGACACCCTACCGTCAAAGTTATGATCCAGCTCGACGCAAATTTCTACGGCAGTCGGGTGCGGGATTTTCCGGATTGGCATTAACGTCGATTCTGGCGGGTGATGGATTTTTTAACAAGCAGGCCGGGGGTGCAGAAACTTCCTTTCAGAAGTCTCGTATTGCTGACCCGTTTGCGGTCAACCATCCCAGGCTTATGCCCCGGGCTAAACATGTCATTTTTCTGTTTATGTATGGTGGTCCGCCATCGATGGACACCTGGGACTATAAGCCCGAATTGCAGAAACGTGATGGTCAAAAAATCGATATCGAGACGAGGCGGCGCAAGGTCAAACAGGGAACGTTACTGGGCTCGAAGCAAAAGTTTCGTCAGCACGGCGAGTCAGGGCTCTGGGGATCCGATTCGTTTCCCCATATCAATTCTTGCCTGGACGACATTTGCGTGATTAAGAGCTTATATGCCGATACGTTTGCCCATGGTTCGGCATTGATCCAGATGAACAGTGGTAGTGTGTTACAGGGGAATCCGACCTTAGGGTCCTGGTTGGGTTATGGTCTGGGCAGTGAGAACAAGAATTTACCAGCTTACGTGGTGATGCTTGACCCGCGAGGCGGACCCATTGCAGGTGCTGCGAACTGGTCCAGCGGATTCATGCCGGCTGCCTATCAAGGTATGCATTTACGGAATAAGGGCGAGCCAATTCTCGATTTAGTTCCCAAGTCGCGTATGACCCGTGACATGCAACGTGATCAAATCTCTGCATTGCACGCGTTGAACGCACGGCATCTCAAATCTCGACCAGGCTATTCCGAGTTGCAGGCGCGGATTGCCAGCTACGAGCTGGCTTACCAACTGCAAATGACCGCACCGGAAGTCATCGATATATCTCAAGAAACACGGGCAACGCAGGAGATGTATGGTCTTTTTGAGGATTACGAAAAAGTTCCCAAGGCGATCGGTCCCGAGACATTTGGTCGGCAATGCCTGATTGCTCGTCGGCTGATCGAGCGAGGTACGCGTTTTGTACAGATTTATTCTGGTGGGGGACATGGGAGCGAGAATTGGGACGCCCATTCCAACGTCGATCAAAACCTAAAGATTCACGCACCTGAGGTGGACCGCCCAATTCGCGGTCTTCTCACCGACCTCAAACAACGAGGTTTACTCGACGATACGTTGGTTGTCTGGGGTGGTGAGTTCGGGCGACAGGCGGTCAGTCAGGGCAGTTTGGGACGAGATCATAATCCGCTCGGATTTCTCTATTGGTTAGCCGGTGGTGGAGTCAAGGGTGGGCATAGTCACGGCCAGACGGATCCCCTCGGCCACCGAGCGGTTGAAAATCGCCATCATGTTCGAGATCTTCACGCTACCATTCTTCATCTGATGGGTATTGATCACGAATTGTTAACCTATTTCTATGGTGGCCTGGATCACAAACTGACTGGCGTACAGCCGGCCGAAGTGATTCATGACTTGATTGCCTGAAGCTAGTAAGCCACTTGTGCCAATGGCACTTTCTGGACAACAATCAACGTGTCCAAGGCGTACAGTTAGATATTTTTAGGTATTTGAACCCGGGGAGTCATGATGCCAAAGCAGATCGTTTGCACCATTGTATTGTTCTTTGTCGGTTGGTTATGCCAGCCGTTATTGGCAGATGTGCAGTTGCCCAACGTGTTTTCCAGCCAGATGGTTTTGCAACGTGACCTGGCTTTGCCAGTGTGGGGATGGGCCGAACCGGGAGAACGTATCACGGTGCGGATTGCCGGCCAACAGGTACAGGCTTTAGCAACTAAGTCGGGGGCTTGGAAAGTCAAGCTAAAACCGCTTAAGGCCAATGACAAAGGGCTTCGGCTGGAAATTGAAGGAAACAGTAAACTGGTTTTAGAGAACATTCTTGTTGGAGATGTGTGGATTTGTTCCGGACAGTCAAACATGGAGTGGGCCGTCAACCAATCGATGGACAGCGAACAAGAAATTCAGGCTGCCAATTACCCTGCGATTCGATTGTTTAATATTCCTGGCCACACCACCGCACCATTACCTCAGGAGCGTGGTGCAGGAACCTGGCAGGTCTGTTCTTCTGATAC
>Ga0310342_100002350_pt1 | contig 12130 bp, 6 predicted proteins | sample S15DNA20500_MG_FD_206155 | JGI IMG/M metagenome (GOLD analysis project Ga0310342, IMG submission 206155) | Marine microbial communities from station ALOHA, North Pacific Subtropical Gyre - S1503-DNA-20-500_MG | ecosystem: Environmental > Aquatic > Marine > Oceanic | place: Pacific Ocean: North... | reverse complement strand
AGTGAAATGGATCGCTGGTTGAAGCAGAGCATGTTATTAGATCCACCTGGTAAAAACCAGGGCGGTGAAGATGAGGCCAATTACGCCTTAGCCTGGTTTGATCACTACGCCGTTACCCAAGATCCGACTATCCTGCAACATTTTTTTGATCTTCGTTCAGCTTTGATTGGCTGGGTCGAGCGTGAGTGTTATCACGGCTATGAACCTGTGGCAGAAGCCCATCACGGGACAGAACCGTTTATTCTTTTTTTGCCACGTTATATTGGTCTACAACCAGAGGACCAGCGTGCGATTGAGATTCTGCTGGATGCCGCCGAACACATCGGTAACTGGAGCGGTGTAATCGAGGATTGGTATGACTATCAACGAGATGCTTTTCATAGCTTTCAGATCGGATCTAAAGTGGTGCGAAAAGAGACGAGAGATCTTTACGAATTGGGCGAACATTTTCGCTTTATCCTGATGGCCTTGGCCGCTCACCGTGTATCGGGCGAACAACGATACCTGGACTGGTCGATTCGCTATGGTCGTAAACGGGCAGAACGGATTCTGCTGAGAGAGGAGATCCCGCTATTGTGGGACCTGAGCGGCAATCCGGTCGATGAGGCTGAGATCCAGCGACTGGGCATCCAGTCGCTGGCCAATTCGCAACATCATAAGTTAGGCAACCCACTGGGCGGCATCGAAAACCTATTATCCTCCGGGGCTGTTTACGCCTTTGGCGACCTGTATCGGCTGTCAGGAGATCAGATCTTCAAGTCGGCAGCCCGCCAAATTGTCGCCCCATTGGTTGGAACCCTCAGTGACCCATACAACGAGCCAGCAGCGGCGGCACTCAGCTACTATCGCTCGACTTTTTCAGACGAGAGTCTAGATTCAGAGATCTTATTGCAGATCGAATCCTTTCCGACAAATCCACCCGATGAGTTGGCCTTGCTGTTTCCTCAGATCTACGCTATTCGGGAGGGTGGGGTTGGTAAGCGTGCTGATATGGTTAGATGGGGTGAATGGACAGAAGATGGTATAATCAAACCGATTCAAGAGCCGTCACCAGCCACATTCACATTGGCCTTTCAGGTAACGGGTAATCCTCTCTATGCTGAACGAGCGTTAAAAAATGCATCAACCCGTCTAATGATGGCCAGACGTGTTCTACGAGGAGGACGAGAGCACGCAGACATGGGTGGAGCCATCTGTTCAGTGGCTGCTGGGCACGGACGCAATTGGGGAACCGGTTCCGTAACCGGTTGCTACGGTCCATTAATCCTCGGCTTAAAACAGATCCAAAGCCAAATGGTAACGGAAGTTGAATTCGAGACTGGATCTGTCCCGGACGGACTTTTGTCGTTAGTAAGACCAATGCCGGACAGGCCCAATCCTGAAATGACCTTTTACAATGCCGGGCAAACGAAATTATCGTTCCGGTGGCGATGGGCCCAATCAGAATGGCAAGCGGTCGACCTACCCGTCCGAACTGCAATATAATACACCTCATAAGGAAACGTAGAATGGGGAGATTGAGAGTCGGTGTCATTGGAACCGGAAATCCTGCTCAAGGTGCAAGCCGTATGGGGTTTGCGATGGCTTACCAACACGCTAACGCCTACGCCAAATTCGACAACTGCCAACTGGTGGCTTGCGCCGATATCAAAGCAGAAAGTGCCGAGACCTTCGTCGAAAAATGTCAGGCACCTATAATATCTATCTATCACATCAGGCAATGCTAGCGCAAGAAGATCTAGACCTAGTTACGATCTGTGTTCGGCCACATCTGCCGCCCAGATGGTAATTGACGCGGTGGAAGCAGGAGTTCGCGCTATTCATAGTGAAAAACCGATGGCTGACGCCTGAGGTAATGCCTGGTGAATGGCCGGTGTGGCGGCTGAAAAATCGGTTCAACTGACTTTTACGTCGATTTGGCCAGCCTACATGGCAAGGGATCTGCTGAACGCCGGCGAGATGGTAGACCTAATTCGGCTGGAGGTGGCCTGTGGTGACATCTACGCTTAGGGTACGCACTATATCGATATGTTCGCGGTTGCTATAATCAAGATGAAACCGTATATAGATACTGTTTCTCCAGCCAAATGGGTGATGGGACAGATAGACTATCGAACGGAGAGTTTAGCTCTTTGGGGCCACGGTCGAGACTCAAGCCATTGCGCTCTGGGAGTATGAAAACGGGGTTTTTGGCTTGATCGCCACCGGAATAAGCAGTCAAGCTATTGGCGTTCTCAACCGTCTGATTGGGACGAAAGGTGTCATCGAAGTTAGGACGGGTAATGTTCATCTTCGTATTCGTCAAGACCGGAGGGAATGGGAAAACATCGATACCGCCGGAGAGATCTGCACGACCCTGGATACATCGATCGAGCTATTGCCGATGTGGTAGCCGAATCCAGTCGACGGCGAGGCCGAGTGGATCTACCTCTCAACATTGGAGATAATCCACTGGTGGCAATGGTTGAAAATGGGGATTTACAACTGAAGTCCTAGGTTAGTTTGGACTTAGAGGAGGCAGATGTCTCAACCAAATATCCTTTTTCTGATGACTGACCAGCAACGCTGGGATGCACTGGGTTGTACCGGTGGCTGGGTCAATACGCCGAACTTGGATCGCATCGCCGGTCAGGGCGTTTTGTTCTCTAGATGTGTTACCAATTCACCTGTCTGCATTTCCGCACGGCTTAGTTTAGCCACTGGACTCTATCCACACAATACCGGTGTTTGGAACAATATGAACCACACGCTGAATCCAGAAACACCAACCTGGATGCAAGCTGTTCGTTCGGCAGGCTACCGTACCAGTTTGTTTGGTAAGACGCACCTTCACCCACATAGCGGTGATCTTAGGGATCGAGAAGATCTAATACAGGTCTATGGATTGGATGATGTCAATGAAATCGGAGGGCCACGAGCCAGTGCGCGGGTTTTGTCGCATATGACGGCAGACTGGGAGCAGAAAGGATTATGGGAAACCTATCGTGCCGATTATGCGGAACGATTTGGCAATAAACCGCATGTTGTTCGTCCATCGGTCTTAGGACTAGAAAATTATGCCGATGTATATATCGGTCAGCAAGCTAAAAACTACCTGAAAACCTACCAATGGGACCACCCCTGGTTCTGCTGGGTTAGCTTTGGTGGACCACATGAACCGTGGGATACACCAGAACCTTATGCCAATATGTATTGTGCTGAAGATATGCCTCCACCCATTCAGCCTCCGAGTATGGACGGATTAGGTTTGCCCGAAAACTATTTAGATCGACGTCTGAAAAATGGGCCTCAGCCTGCTATTTCTCCCCAAGAAGCACGGAGACTACGAGTTGATTATGCCGGTAATATTACGCTCATCGATGATCAAATCGGTCAGATTCTGGATACTATCGAGGCGCGTGGTGAACTCGATAATACAGTGATCGCTTTTGTTTCGGATCATGGCGAGATGAACGGTGACTATGGATTGATCTATAAAAGTAATTTCCTCAATGGGGCAGTTCGTGTGCCATTAATCGTTCGGACGCCTGAAACGGCAACAGTAGATCTACCAAACCGCATCTGTGATAGCCCTGTCGAGTGGATCGATATTGGTCCAACGCTAGTAGAACTGGCCAATGGCACCATTAATTACGGCCAATATGGGAAATCGCTGTCGTTGGTGCTAAACGATCCCGACACGGACCACCGAACAGAAGCGATTTCAGAACTGGAAGGGGAGATCATGTTGCTGGACCGTGAGTGGAAAATCGCCCTTAATAGCGAAGGTGCCCCTTACCTCTTATTCGATGTCCAGCGAGATCCAGACGAAATCAATAATTTAGTAACCGCACCAGAGATGCAGGAAACCGTTAGTTGGTTGAGATTGAGAATTCTCGAGCGACTGATGCAAACACGGACACAAAAGTGAACGGACTCAAACCGATTATTTCGATTCACTATAATCCACTATACATTGTACTCTTTTTGTTTTTGATGGCTACCAGTGGGGTCGTATTCCCTGTAGAGGAACCGCCAGCGGAAGTAGTGCCATCGGAAGATCCACCTCTTTCTCGTAAAGATAAAAAAGCGTTGCTGCGCGACTACGGCAAGACGATTCGGTCAAAAAGCAAACATGCAGAACGTCATCGTGGTCTGGTTGCCAAGTGGGGAAAAAAAGGCCACTTGTCAAAGTTGATTCAGCTCTATGAAGCCGACACTCGTAATTCCGAAAACATAGATTCAGCCCAGGTGGCACATCTGCATTACGGCTTAGGCTACGCTTACATGTCTGCTGAAGAAGGTTCTTCAAAGGACCGGGATTTCTCGTCAGATGCGATTACTCAGTTTGAGCAGGCAGTACAACTGGATGCCAATCATCTGCTGGCACACTACGATCTCGGACGGCTCTACCAAAGACGGAAGCAGTATGATCAGGCGTTAGATGCCTTTGAAAGATGTTTGGTTGTTAATCCGAACTATTACGTCGCCCAGCAGAAACGAGGCGAGATCTATCTATCCCAAGCAGATTATCAGTCTGCGCTGCGCGCTTTTGAAGCCACTATTAACATGAATCCGAAATCGGCCAGGGCGCACTATGGACTAGGACTGGCTTATTGGGCGCAATCCAACAACAATTTTGCCCGAGAGGCATTCGACACAGCACTAGCGCAGGACAAAAAGTTTGCGCCTGCCCGTTATAAATTGGCTCAGGTTTTAGCCAAGGAACAGTTCTTTGATGACGCTCTGGCTGAATACGAGAAAGCGAGCAAATATCAACCAACGACGGCCGAACTTTGGTTCCAGTTGGCGGTCTGCTTCACTGAGGCAAACGCTGAAGTCTCAACGGATATATTGGCATTAACTATCGAACTTTTCCAGAAGGCGTTAGCACTAAACCCACAACACGCCCAATCTCATTTTCAGCTGGGTGAAATTTTCTACTCAACCGATAAAGAGCAGGCCCAATATCATTATCAGCAAGCGGCGACTAACGATTCAGCTTTGAGTAGTTTCTTTATTGACCAGGTTCCAGAGTACTATTCGGGGCAGTTGACCGCTGATCAGGCACGGCAATTATTGGATAAATCTTTGCTCCTGAAGGCAGAAGACCCACTGGCCTATTTTTACCTGGCGCAAATTGAAGCTGATCAAGGTAACGTACAATTGGCAATTGACCACTATAAACGGGCAATTGCCTTGGATCCAGAATATGCCGACGTTTACTTCCCACTGGGCGACCTTTATTACCAGATCAATGATCGTCAGAAAGCCAGAGTGGCCTATCGTCAAGCCATTGCCTTGGATCCGGATCTGGAAACCCATTTTTTCGAACAAGGAAAAATCGAGTTTGCCGATGAGTCCTACGCTGCAGCCATCATCTCTTTTGACAAGACGGTTCTGATTAGGCCCGGAAATATCGAAGCTACTTATCTCCTGGGGCGTAGCTACGAGGAAACCGATAATCTGGAACAAGCCTTGAACTCCTATGTTCGTACCGTTGAACTAGATCCAACGCACCGTGACGCACTTTATCGAGCGGCAACGATGTACCGGGCGCAAGGTGAATATCGCCCTGCACTGGAGATGCTGGAGAAACTGATCCGGGCTGAACCTGAAAATGTGGAAGCACACTACCTGTTGGGGTTGACCTATTTGGACTTGGATGAAACAGCCCCGGCCTTGATGGCGTTTATAGAAACAACACGCTTAGATCCCAAACATGTTGATGGGCATTATCAATCTGGACTAATCTACCAGCAACAAGGAGACCTGGATCAGGCCGTCGATCGGTATGAAACCGTCATCTCACTGGATCAAACCCAAGCGGATCCCTTTTTGCGATTAGGTCAGATCTACTATGATCAGGGTAAGGCAGATAATGTAATTCGGGTTTGGGAACCTGGGCTAGAACTATCCCCCAATCATCCGCAAAAGCAATACAATTTAGCCGCTATTTTTGAAGATCGAGATTGGCGGGTTAAAGCGATCAAGCATTTCGGCTTAGCCAACCAATACGACCCCTCGCACTACGATTGGCATTTTCGTTATGCGCGCCTGTTAGATCGTCATGCGCAAACGGTGGAAGATTATAATCACCACGCACACCTAGCAGTGGAAGCCTACTCGGCGACCATTAAGCTGAAGCGTTATGCCCTGGCTTATTTTTATCGAGGACTAATTATGCGTCGCTATCGGCAGATAGCTGATACATTGTACCTCTCCAGCGAGGTGGCGGCAGACTTCAAAGCGGTAGTCGAGATTGAACCTAAAAATGCTGACGCGCATTATTTTCTTGGCTTGACCTACCTCGACATGGATAATCGAGATTCAGCGCGTCAATACTTCGTCAAAACACTGAAGTTAAAATCGAATTATGTTGGTGCTAATTTGGAGATTGGCCTGATCGAAGAGTGGTTACAGAACTACAAAGCCTCCATCCAATTCTACGAAGAAGAGCTATCTATCCATCCAGATTCGGTCAGATCCTTACAGCGGTTGGGTGATCTTTATCGCAGTTCAGCTATGGATTTTGGAAAAGCCAAACGGACACTAGAGAAGGCGATCAAATTAGATCCGAATCACGTTCCAACGCTTTTACATTACGGTAATACTCTCTTTAATTTGGATCAATTAGGTCAAGCCAGTGAGCAATTTGAACGGGCATTAAAGCTAGATCCGACAGACCTAACTGCCAACTACAATCTGGCACTAATGTATGAATACGGCCAAAAAAGGCAATTGGCAATCTACCGTTGGAAGAGATTTCTGGAGTTGAATCCACCAGAGTCATGGCGCGAGCAGGCAAAAGATCATTTGCGGCAACTGAATGCCTCAGTAGACACCAAAAATAGCAGGTCGGATATAGATTAATCTAGCCTGCATTAGGACGTCCGACCTACGGTCGGCGTCCTCAACTTGACTGAGATTCTCAAGGAAACATGGTCGAAACTGCCGATTTTGAAAATTTTGATACAGGAGCGGAAAATAGTGGGTTGGAAGATCTAACGCCTGATTCTTCCTCAGCTAATCCAGTTGTTGAAAAGAATAATGCAGCAGCATTAGTTACAACTGAAGACGGTGAGATTACACGCCTGATGGTTCCTTTCGTCGCCAAGACCCCGGACGATCTTGCGGATACAGTCTCGGTTAATAAACAGGTGGCACGCCAAAATATCCACGACCCGGTAGCCTTCTACAACCTGGGTTCAGCCTACTTTTACCAGAAAGCGTATCAGCAAGCGATTGCCTGTTTTAAACGAGCTATCAAGCTAAAATATGACTATGATCGTGCCTACAATAACTTGGGGGCTGTCTATGACCAATTGGGTCGGGAGTATCAGGCCTTTAATGCCTACCGAAAAGCATTACATTTCAATCCGGATCTAGCTGATGCTCACTATAATGTTGGCCGGATGTACGAGAAACGAAAAGATCTATCAGCCGCACAAACTGCCTATGAAGCCACGGTCCAGATTGACCCCAACTTCTACCGGGCGTACTATCGATTAGGAAAGTTACACCAACAGAAAGAAGATGTAATTTTTGGGGAATCGGAGGTTGGTCCGGCCGAGGGAGTTCTTACCCCTTTCTCCTCCGACTCTAGCGATTCGGCTCTCGAAGCCTATCATCGAGTTCTCGAAATTACCAGCCAGTTGGATTTAACACTGTTCCCTGACATTACTGATACTGTTTCTCAAGTACATTTTCAACTCGGTAAGCTATATCTTCAACAGCAGGAATACGATCAAGTCATTACCCATATGAAGCAGATCGGATCGAAAAGAGAAATGGTTTTACCTTCAACCCAACTGACCGGGGTACAATACGGTTTGGGCGTTGCCTACCAACAGACAGATCAACTTGAGGAAGCCATCAAAGCCTATAATCGTGTTCTTCAACTGCAAAAAGACTCACCCATACCTATGAAATGGTCGATCGTCAACTTCTATCTTGGCCTTGCTTACAGCCAAACTAACCAACACGATCTGGCTATTAACGCCTATAAAAAGGCGTTAGCTCATTACAAAGGCAATTGGCGAATCACCTTTCATTTAGGTTTAGCTTACTACCAACTCCGCAATTTCGCTTTAGCATCTAAATCATTTGAAACCGCCGCTAAATTAAAGCCTAATCACCCTCCAATTTTGAATAACTTGGGGACTGTCTGCAATGCACTTGGTAAGCAGCAGCAAGCGATTACCCATTATCAAAAGGCAATCTTATTGAATCCAAGTGACCCGGTTGGACACAATAATTTAGGGGTCGCTTACCTGGCAGACAGCCAATTTGACAACGCTCTAAAGTCGTTCAATCAGGCGCTGGGTTTACAAGACAATTTCGCTGATGCGCACAATAATCTAGGTTTGGGTTACTCCAATCTGTTTATGTTTGAAGATGCCGTCACTGCCCATCAACAAGCCTTAAAATTGGAGCCCGACCGGGCCAAATATCACGCCGATATCGGCTTGGCCTACAATATGCTCCAACAGTTCGAACCGGCGACTACTCACTTTGAGAAAGCATTAGAACTGAACCTAGAAAACGCTGCGCCTATACACGAAAATTTGGCGGCTATCTATGAGAGGAAAGGCGATATTCAACAGGCAATTACCCACTATCGTCAGGCTATACAGTTAGGTGCACAAGGTGTTGACGCTGCTGATCGAATTGGCAATTTCCATTTCAATAGAGGTGAATATGCGGAGGCCATTGAGTTTTTGCAAAATGCTGCTGATGCCAATACAAGGTCCATCGAGTGTCAGACCAAAGCTGGAATTGCGTTTTATCAAACTCAACAGTACGAATCCGCGATTCGGTACTTATCACAAGCACTGCAATATGCCCCCAAAACACCTGATGCTCTCTTTCATTTAGCCTTGTCTTATCAGTGTCAAGAGAGACAGCCCGAAGAAGTTATAAAGGCATTTCAAGCAGTTATTGCTGAGAAACCAGATCACTTAGAAGCACTCAAACATTTAGCACCTCTCTTTGAAGCGCAATCCGAATATATGTCGGCTATTCGGCATTATGAAACCGCCATTCAAATAGACTCTAAAGATTCAGATCTATTTTCGGCACTCGGCAAACTTTATCGCGCGACCAGCCAATTCGAGAACGCAATCATCGCTTTCGCCAACATACTCCGTCTAGACCCAACAAACGCCGAAGCGTACGCTTTGATGGGCGAAGTCTACTACTATCAGGGCGAAACACAAAAGGCTATCGATGCTTATCAAAATGCAATTACTCAAAATCCCGACAATGACATGGCTTGCTATCATCTCGGTATTTTGCATCGAAGCCGTGGGAATCAACAATTAGCAGTTGAGGCCTATCAACGTGCGATAGAGATTAATCCACAAAACGCGGGTGCCCACAATAATTTGGCCGTCACCTACTATTATGCCGAACAATACGATCTGGCAGAAGAACACGCTCATAGTGCGGCCCGCTTGGGGCGCAATATGGTGTCCTTATTCAACCAAATTAGCCGGCACAGAGCGAATAGTTGAGCACCGATTAATGGGTACGGTGTTCTAGACCCACTCCTCCAGCTGACAAGTCGGCCAGTTTGTTAGCGAAGCGGTCTTTACCCCCAAACCAGCGAGTGTCCCTTCGTCCCAATCTTTCGGTATGTCGCGACAAGAACTCGAAGAGGCTTCGGCTTTTGATCCCTGCTTTAGCGGAAATGGAAGGAGATATTAAAAAGATGTTTCAAGAAAAAAGAGGTGAAACTTGCTCTCAACTTCACGAAGTCGGGCATCCTCGATTGAGAAAAAGTGTAAGTTCGACTTGGAAAAACAGGCTTTGGTCTTCGTCCGAACTTGGTCGAGGTCTATCCGTATTGAGTATACTCGTGCTGGTTTCTGCTTGCACGGAAATTACACTCCCGGCCAACGAATCTGATGGCATCCACGTTTCTGGATCTAGTACTGTTCAAGCTCCGCCAGATATTGCCACCATGCAGGTCGGTGTCCAAACATTCGCGGCTAAGGCTGAAGAGGCAGTCGCTGAAAATAATGGCAAGGTCGAAGCAACGATTGCTTCCTTACTCGAAAAAGGGGTTGCAGAGGCAGATATTCAAACCGATTCATTTAACATCTCACCTCAACGTGAATACAAAGCTAATCGCCCCCCAGTGGTGATCGGCTTTAATGTTAGCAATATGTTAAGTGTGAAGATCCGCAATTTAGATCGAGTGGGTAAGATTCTACAAGCGACCATCGACGTGGGAGCCAATAATGTGTATGGATTGACCTTTTCTATTGAAGATCCAACATTACTTAAACAGCAGGCCCGCAAACTGGCGATTGAGGATGCGCAAGCACGGGCTGAAGTCATGGCCACAGCGGCCGGCGTTACAGTCGGAAAACCGATACGAATTCAGGAGACTTCCTGGGGAGGTCCAATCGTTCGATCGGATAGTCTGGAGAAAGCCGCAGTAGCAGCGGATGTGCCAATTCAACCGCCCGGCGAGATTGACCTGACTATTAATCTGCAAGTCGTATTTGAAATCCGCTAATTTATTGAGAGCACGTACAAGTAGGCGACCAAAGTTGGTGTCGATCGGTTCATCTGGACCAATAAGTGTAGGGGCCAAACAGTGCCCGCCCCTAGTCGGTGCTATCATTCAATCAGAGATCAGCGAGTACAGGTAATAGCAATGAAAAAATTTGGCCTTGGACTTATTGGATGTGGCGGAATGGGAAGAAGTCTAGCCACTAGTGCAAATCAGATCAAACAGGTGAAGGTTCATCCTCAACTTGTTAGCGAATCGACCTTGATCTGGGGATCGTCCACCGGTCCAACCGAAAGTGTTAACTCATCCCCAGATCGGGAGGGGCCAGATGCAGAGTATAGCGACGTCGAATACAATGTTGGGGTAATCGCTGTTAGTGATCTGGAGATTTCTCTCGCAAAAAGTTTAGCTTCTGACATTGATGCTGAGTTTACTGATGATTATCTCGATCTACTGGTCGATGACAGAATCGACACAATTTTAATCGCCACACCACCTCTTCTACACGCGGATATTGCCGTCGAGGCGGCTGCAGCCGGCAAACACATTTTCACTGAGAAACCGATGGCAACTACATTAGTCGACTGTGACCGAATGATCCGTGCGGCTGAATCAAATGGTGTTCAACTAGGAGTTGGGTTGGTCTGCCGGTTTCACGCCGTTCACTCAACGATCCGTCAGTTGGTGCATAGCGGAACGTATGGTCGTCCGATTAGTATGAAGGTGCATCGGACCGGTGGCCCTTGGGCAGGTGAACCGTCCCATTGGCGGATGAAGCGTGACCAATGTGGTGGCTTTCTGATGGAAGTGAATGCCCACGAGATCGACTTCATGCGTTGGACATTAGGCATCGGAACTGAGGATCGAGTTTCCAGCGTTCATGCCTCCGGTGGCATTTATCTTCAGCCACACACTGACTATGCGGATCTGGTTTTCCTGACCATGCGGTTTACCAACGGTGCAATTGGCTTCTTGCACGCAGGTCAAGTCTCCGCCCTTGGGGGATATGGAGGAGCGGTGGATTGTGAGAAGGGATCTCTCCATTTTCCAACTATTTGGGGAGAAAACTCCCAAATTCAGATCCGCACTTTTGACGGTCAAACAGAAACCATTCCCGCCACAGAAATCGCTGGATCTCCGCCTGTAAAAGCGGAAATCCAGGCTTTTATTGAAGCGATTCTGCAAGGTCAGTTACCTCCTGTCACAGGTACTGATGGTAGGGCTGCGACAGAAATTGCCCTGGCCGCCTATCAGTCAATTAGAACCGGTCAAGTTGTCAGCTTACCACTCTAAGTTGACCGTTTCCCCTTGAATCCCCAGATCAAAGCATCCTCGCTACAAGGCCGCTTCGCGACCAGGTTGAGGACACTGACCGTAGGTCGAACGAAGCGCCAAGTGTACAAACCTCCGGTCGTGGCCGAGGCTCATAAGTCCGATGCTCACCGGCAAACCTAGTTCTTCCACTCAGACCAATCCCCAGTCTCAGATTGAGTTGAAGGCCCTGATCTCATCAGATCAGGTCTCTACAGTTGGATCGAGAACGAATACGGTACGTGCGGCCGGTATTGTCAGCATTGCTGTGATGGGATCACGGATACTAGGATTAATTCGAGAACAAATGATTGCCTA
>Ga0310342_100002348_pt1 | contig 12133 bp, 10 predicted proteins | sample S15DNA20500_MG_FD_206155 | JGI IMG/M metagenome (GOLD analysis project Ga0310342, IMG submission 206155) | Marine microbial communities from station ALOHA, North Pacific Subtropical Gyre - S1503-DNA-20-500_MG | ecosystem: Environmental > Aquatic > Marine > Oceanic | place: Pacific Ocean: North... | reverse complement strand
TGGCCAACCGCGCCAGATAACTGGTGGGAACATCGGCGAGTTTCTTCGAGAAGTCCTCCGAGGTGGAATCGAGCAACCTCTTGCGGTCTCCGGCCTGCCAGGCCTGTTGGAACTCGTGGACGCTCAACAGTAGGTCTATGAGATCTGTCGCCGATCTCGTGACCGTGGTTCCGCGTCGCGATTGATTCAGCAACAGGTCGTCAACCAGCCACGCGCCCGACTTTCCGTCTCGCGACAACTCGAAGGTCAGCTTTTTCTTGCTCTCGGCGGTCGATCCGATCTCGACCTTCACCCGACGCCGATCGGTCGAGATCTCCTCAACCTCGGCCACCGTGACCTTGCCCTCCGGCAATTCCAGAAGCTTCATCGCCTCGACCGCCGTCTTGTCACGCAACGCCTTCCGTCGGAACTCCGGAGTCGTGGCATCGCGAAGTGCCGCGATGTCGCGGTCCTCGAATGCCCCGGTGAACCGGTTCACCGAGCGGGTTTCGATCAGGTGAGAGCAGCCTCCGGCAGCAACCAGCACGATCGCCAACCACACCGTGTCTCGTCGACTCATCCCTGTCGTCCTCGATCTCTCGCCCACGGCCATCCGTCCCTGGTCGGCCACAACCGAACACCCGTACGCACGGACACACGGCTGTCGCCCGTACGACCACCTGTCGGGGGCACCGCTGACCGCAGCCGGAATGACCGGGCGGACGCCTTATCCCGCATTCCGTCCGGCGGGTCAAGAGCGGTCAACGGCGTGAACTTCGTCCACCCAATTGACGAAAAGCGGCCGAGGAGAGATCACGGACACTGGCGGTCGAAGGCCGAGGCGGAGACCGGCGGGGCGGTGGCGTTGAAGCGGCCGCCCGGCGACGAGCCGCACGGTAGCGGTCGCCCAGGGTTTCTCGCCGCGGGCCAACCGGGTAGGACCGGTCCAGCCCGTTCCAGCCCGATGAATCGATCCACCAGGGATCTCTCCACGATCGATACGGGATCCGACCAACCGCTGCCGGCAGACCGTAGAATCCACCCAACGGAGCGACCATGTACGCTCCATACGGCCCCACCGGGACAATCCCCACCACGAACGGCATGTAGAGCCCGTCGGTGATCAACATCGGGTAACCCGGCAAACCGGTGACGACGGCCTGGGAACTGACCAGGCTGCGTTGAGACCCCTGGTAGGCGTAGAAGCCGAAGTGCCCGGTCACCGAACCACTGCGGACCGACCAGCCGGATCTCAGCCCCCCGTTCATCCATCCGCCCAGCCCGCCGAACGGCGGCAGCCCTAACGGTGAGCCAAACCCTCCGACCGTCCGCACCCGCCCGGATCCACCGAACCCAAAGCCAAAACTGACACCGTGGCGTTCGTAGAAACGGCTGCTGACAGAATGGAGACCGGTCCCGCTGGTGATCATCTGGGCACGGGCAGTCGACACCGCCGCTCCGGGCCCACACAGCGCCAGCCAAGCGACCGTCAACATCGACAACAACACCGCTCGACCGCAACGGAGCCGCGACATGTCGTCTCTCCTGACACCCGAACGACGGGTTCGTTCACTCACCCCGGAAGTCCTGTCCTCGGCCTCGAAAACGACGATCGAGCAGACGACCAGGCTGGTGGCTGTGGTGTGGTGGCTGCGGTGTGGTGGCTGCGGTTTTGAGACAGGTCCAGCGTGTGTGACGTGTCCCTTGTGATGTCGGATGACACCGAAGACATCCGCCAGTGACGACAATACCGCAATCGGGCATCGATCGACAATCTCTGTCACGCCGAATCATCACTTCGCAGCGCGGAAGCCGTAGACGGTCACCCCGCGGGTTTCGAACCGGAGCCCCACCGCCTGTCGGTGGAGAGATGCGAGCTTGGTCTTTTCGGTTCAGCCGACCACCGGGTCAGTCCTTGGCCCCGGGCTTCTCGAGCACGACGCCCCGCTTCTGGATCCGCGCGAACATCTCGCGGTACTTCTTCGTCCCGTCGTCGTCCCACCATTGGCTCGACAAGGGTGCGTCGTAGCTGAACGGCAGCAACTTGCGATTGTCGGGACGCACCATGAAGATCGACTCGGCGGGATCGGCGATGTTGTACATCCGCGTCCCGTTCTTGTAGGTCGTCTTGATGATCCACTTGGCCTGCTTGGGCAGCTTCTGTTTCTTGAGCCGCTCGAGTTGTTCGCGGTCGATCGAGACGCCCAGGCCGGGTTTTTCCGGAACAGGGATCAACCCGTTGATGGGGTCGATCCGCTTGGTGACGACGTCGTCCCGCCAGGTCTCGGCATCACAATGCGTGTGCCAGGTGGCGGTCTTGAAGGCGGCGTGCATGTGAGCCGTCATCGTCCGCGTGATCTCGCCGCCGACGTTCTGGAGCATGAAGGGCAGGTCGAGTTCACCGAAGAGCCCGGCCTTGCGGATCGCGACGCCGATCTTGGCGTGACCCATCATGTACCCGTCGGCCGCCCGCCGAACCACCTCGAACGTCGCGCCCAGCGGCGAGTGGTGATAGAGAATCGGGACGCGGACCCGGCTGCGGAGTTCCTTGTAGGCGTCGATGTCCTTCTCCAGCTTGGGATCCTCGAATGCCCCGCAGATCGGGAAACGGGCCATGCGGATCAGCAGATCGGGCGTGTGGTCGTCTGTGCCGCCCATGGTGACATCGAACTGCACCTTGAACCCCGGCGGCGCAACCTTCTGCATCGCCTCGAGCTGGTCGAAGACGTTCTCGAACGGCGAGAGGTGATACTTCAACCAGGTGTAGCCGCGTCGCGAGTACTCCTTGACGGCATCGGCCATGTGGCTGGGGTCGGCCGAGACGGTCCACGAGCCGACCTTGATCCAACGACGCTGCCGTTGGCCGATCAGCCGATGAACCGGTACGCCGGCCGCCTGGCCCATCAGGTCGTACATCGCCGTTCCCAGTCCCAGCGAGGTCATGTCGCCGACATGATCGAACGGGTTGGTCCCGATGTACCGCTTCCGGACCGCTTCGGACTCCAGCCCACCGCTTTCGCCCAGCCCCACCAGCCCGGTGTTGGTCTTCACCTCGTAGACAATCCGTTTCGAGGGTCCATAGAAGTGCTGCAGTTCGTGGTGGATCCACTTGTTGTAGCGAGGTTGGATTTCGTGAGCCTCGATCGACTCGACCCGGATCGGCCCCCCCGCCTCGGCCTCGGCTCTTCTCCGAGCGGCCAGGGCATGCCGGTAGGACGGCAGCACCGCCACGGCGGCAGCGGCCGAGCCGCCGACGGTCGCCAGGAATCGTCGACGGTTGACCACCCCCGGAGCACGACAGTCAAGATCGTCGAGAAAACGGGCCAGCAGTGATCGTTGCATGGTGTGAGTCCATGGTGGAACGGGAGTGATGGCGGTCAGCATACCCCAGCCGAGCAGCAGGTGCATCCGCGAGGAGGATGTAACAGGTCTCCCACCGCCGGGGCTGCTTGCAGGGGTTTTCCGTGGTCAGTAAAATGCGGACTTCCGACAGTTGGCCCAACCGGCCACGCGACAGCCACCAGCGAATCTCACCCGACTTCGCCACGTCACGCGGTGGCTGACCACTCCCCGGACACGGGGAACCACCCAATCACGAAAAGGGGTCCTGTTGTGTCCCTGGAAGACCAGCGTCCATCGATCGAGGAACTCGAGGACAAGGCCCGCGTGCTGCGGCGTCACATCATCGAGATGACGACCGAGGCGGGCAGCGGCCATCCGACGAGCAGCCTGTCGGCGACCGAGGTGGTCACGGCGATCTACTTCGGCGGATTCCTGAACTACAACGCCGCCGAGCCTGGCTGGGCCGAGCGAGACCGGTTCATCATGAGCAAGGGTCACGCGGTGCCGGCCCTGTATGCCGCGATGGCCGAAGCGGGGTACTTCCCGGTCGAGGACCTGGCCACGCTCAGGAAACTCGGCAGCCCGCTCGAGGGACACCCCAACGTGCGACGACTGGCAGGCATCGAGGCCTCCACCGGATCGCTCGGACAGGGGCTCTCGATCGGACTCGGGCAGGCACTGGCCTGTCGCATCGACGGTTACGATTCCCGGGTGTTCGTCGTGCTCGGTGATGGTGAAATGGGCGAGGGACAGGTCTGGGAAGCGATCGCCACGGCGCACAAGTACCAGGTCGGCAAGCTGACGGCGATCATCGACCAGAACGGCTACCAGCAGACCGGCGCCACGTCCGACGTCCTCGATCTCACTCCATTCGCTCCCAAGATCGAGTCCTTCGGCTGGCACGTGCAGACAGTCAACGGCAACGACATGGGTGAGGTGGTTGCCGCGCTGGAGACGGCCGTGGGCATCACCGACCGGCCGACGGCGATCGTGGCCGAAACACAGAAGGGCTTCGGCATCCTGCCGGTGCTCGAGGAGGCCGGTGACATGAACTTCCATGGACAGGCCTTGTCGGCCGAGGTGGCCGAAAAGGCGCTGGCTCACCTGGGTTGATGCCCCGGAACCAGCATCCCCCCCACAGATTCACCCACAGACGGAACAGCGACGATGGCGATTGGAGACAAAAGCGGCCTTTCCCCGGGTGGAGCAACCCGCGACGCCTTCGGCAAGGCCCTGGAGACACTCGGGGAGCGGTTCCCCGAGGTGGTGGTTGTCGACGGCGATGTCGGAAACTCGACACGGACCGAGGCCTTTGCCAAGGCATTCCCGGATCGAGCCTTCAACGTGGGGATCGCCGAGGCGAACATGGTCAGCGTCGCCGGTGGGCTCGCCTCCTGCGGCAAGACCCCGGTGGTGGCCAGCTTCGCGGCGTTTCTGCTGTGCAACGCCTATGACCAGATCCGCATGTCGGTCACGTTTCCGGCCCAGAACGTCAAGCTGGTCGGCTCCCACTCGGGGATCTCGATCGGCGAGGACGGTCCCAGCCAGATGGGGATCGAGGACGTGGCCCTGGCCTGTTCGCTGCCGGGTCTGACCGTCATCGTCCCCTGCGACGAGACCTCGACGGCCAAGGCCACCGAGGAGATGCTGCAGCGGGAAGGTCCGGTCTACCTGAGGCTGGGACGACCGAAGGTGCCGCGGATCTACGAGGACGATTCGGAGTTCATAATCGGTCGAGCCAACCAACTGCGGGACGGCGACGACCTGACGATCATCGCCAACGGGTTGATGGTGGCCGTGGCGCTCGATGCGGCCGCTGAACTGTCCGAACAGGGCATTTCGGCCCGGGTGCTCGACATGCACACCGTCAAGCCGATCGACGAACCGGCCGTGGCGGCAGCGGCCCGCGAGACGCGTGCGATCGTGGTCGCCGAGGAACACTCGGCCAACGGTGGACTCGGCAGCGCCGTCGCGATTGCGGCCAGCCGGACAGCGCCGGTGCCGATCGCCTACGTCAACACAGGTGATTGTTACGCCGAGAGCGGTGATCCCGACGGGTTGCTCGAAAAGTATGGGCTGACAGCCGAGCGGATCGTCGAAGCGGCTCGGAGCGTCAAGGCGAACTAGTCGACCCGAGGCGTCGTCGCGTGATCGAGTACCGTCACTACCGCAACAACGACTCTCCGGAGTTGTTGAAACTCTGGAACCAGTCGGGCCTCGCCCGCGGTGGTGCCACCGAAATCTCGCTAAGCCTGCTCGACCTGCTGCTGTTCTCTCAACCCTACTTCGACCGTCTCGGGCTGATCGTGGCATGCGAGGACGATCGATTGGTGGGCATGGTCCACGCCGGCTTCGGATGCAACGAACAGCGCAGCGACCTCTGCCATGACGACGGAGTGATCTGCCAGTTGCTGGTCCATCCCGAGTGGCGGAGACAGAGAATCGGGAGCAAGTTGCTCGAACGGGCCAAGACGTACCTCCTCGAACGCGGTGCCACCACGATCCACGCCGGACCGGGACCAGGACGAGATCCGTTCTACTGCGGGCTGTATGGGGGCAGCGAAGCAGCCGGGTTCCTGGCCACCGACGAGGGTGTCTCCGAGTTCCTCGCCACGTGCGGCTTCGACGCCGCCGATCGCTACGCGGTCTACCAGCGACCACTCGAACTGGACCAGGGCGAACCGGTCGACTTCCGCGGCGTCCAATGGAGACGGCGGGTGCGGATCGAGATCTCACCGCAGAACAAGGACGGCGACTGGTGGTGGAACACCCGGCTCGGCCGACTCGACTACGTCCGTTTTCAACTGTTTCACAATGACGGCGACGAACTGATCGCCTCGCTGACCCTCATCGGCCTCGACCAGTTCTTGCCCAAGTGGAACTCCCGAGCCATCGGGCTGACCGACATCTATGTCGTCGAACACCACCGCCGACAGGGACTGGGTCGGCTGCTGGTCACCGAAACACTCAGACGTCTCAAGCAGGAGACGATCAACCTGGTCGAGGCGCACGCCGATGAGTCGGACGAAGCATTGATGGGACTGCTGGCCACATGCGGATTCCAGCGGATCGACGCGGGAATCCAGTACCGCGCCACCACGACGTAGCCAGATTCACCCCGACGGAATCCGTCCCCTAGGGAATCCGGTCGTCGTCCCAGTTAATCTCGTCCTCGTCGACGCCGTTGGTCTTCAACTGATCGACCAGCCGTGCCCAGGCACCCGCCATGGCGGACTCGTCGCGACGGATACAGATTCGAACGCCGGACGCATTGGGGCCGATCGCCTTGACCTGTTTGACCACGTCCTCGAGTGACGCCACGGCGAACCCGGTGGGTCCACGGACCAGGAACCGATCGTCCTCGATTCGCACCACCACCGTATTGCGTTCGACAGCAGGCACCTCCTCGTCCGCCGCCTTCGACTCGTCCGGCGTCGTACTTTTCTGAGCCTCGGCACCAGGGCCTCCACCCAGCCCCCCACTTCCGGATCCCAGTCCCGGCAATCCTGTGCCGAACTTGCCCAGGTAGACGCCCAACGCCAACACCCCAGCCACGGCGATTCCAATCAACTTCTTCTTCATTGCTTCTCCCCGGCTCGTGCTAGCGACCGGCCGCAGGATCCTTCATGAAAAGAACCAGAGACTGGAACTGTGTCTTGCCGCCACGGTCGCTGGCCATCCGTTCCATCGACAAGGGCAATTGGCCAACGGCGATCTTGATCTGTCCGAACCGGGCATCGGGATAATAGGACAGCAGCACAATCACCAGGTCCTTGGGAGATTCAAGCGACTTGTAGGCACGGAACAGCTTGTCGTCAAATTCCGCCTGGGTCATGGCCTTGAAGTTCTTGACCGTCCCCCCCGCACTCAACTCAAACTGCTTCGTGTTTCCGCCGTAAATCACCAGATCCCAGACGTCGCACCGCTTCCGCATTTCGTCGAACGTCAACAAGTGACGAACGACGTCTTCACCACGCTTGGCGGCCAGTTCCTGAAATTCCTTCCTGAGCACCTCCTGATCGGCCTCGCTGCGGGTTTCGCCTGCGATCTTATTGGTGTTCAAGACTCTCTTGATTGTCTCTTCGCGGACCTGGAACAACTCGGACACGAGGTCCCCGAGTCGTTTCTGCTGCTGCCTGGCCCAGGACAATTCTTCGGAGAGCCTCTGTTGGCTGTCCACATCCCGGGACAACAAGCGGTCGTTTTCGCTGAGAGCCTGCTCCAGATCCTGCTCGGCCTTCCGATGCCGTTCGATCAGCGCCACCACCGGATCGGCGCGGTCGACCAGCCCGGGCACCGCATCGGTCACCACGCTCCGCGCCCGATTTTCCTCGGTCCGGGCCTGGTGTCGCAGCCCGAGCAGCAGGGCGAACACCAGGATGATCAACAGATCCAGCAGAGGGGTCAGCTGGATGACGAATCGGCGTTTGAGGATCATGTCGAGTCGTCCCCGTCGTCGGAGGCGGTTTCCGACTCCGACCGGTCCGGTTCACTCTCGGACGATTTGGACGCCGTCGAGTCCGGGTTCTCGGCCAGTTCCCGCTTGGCCTGGGCCACCACGTCGCGGACGTTGATCCGGATCTCGACCAATCGACCGTATTCGGGTTCCAGCCAGCTGTTGATCCACATCAGGATGATCGCCGCAGCGAGTCCGAAGATGGTCGACCAGATGGCCTGACCGAACAGCCTCATGATATCGGTCATCGCGGCGGTGTTCTCGGACTCGAGAGCCGGCAAGGCGGCGGCGACGGCCAGGATGGTGCCGAGGATCCCCAGCAAGGGGTAGATCTCGATCACCGTCCGAGCCATGTTCGTCCACTTCTCGAAGGCCATCGAGTTGAGGTAGCTGCGTCGTTCGTCGAGGACGTTGATGCGTTCCTTGAGCTTCTGGCGTTGGCCATCGGAGGCGTCGCGACCAAGCACGTCGCGAATGTCGGACAGGAACGCATCGATCTGGTCGGCGATATGTCCCCCGAGAGCAATCCGGCTCTTGTGGGAGAGTCCCTGGGTGAAGTCCTCGAGCAATCGGTACTGCGAACGGTAGCCTCGCTTGGACCATCGCCACAGGACGATGAACAAGACCACGTGCGCGACGGCCAGGACGCAGATCACGTATGAGATGGCCCGGGGCAGGACCTCCATCACGTCGTTCATTCGCTTGCTCGTTCTAGGAGATACAACGCGCTGCCGGCCCGCAGGTTGGCCCACCAGGCGTTCTCGACAGGCCGCCCCCCGATGATGGGGATTTCACGAACAACCGTCATCCCCAGTTGCTCGACCAGGTCACGAATGTCGTGCATCGAGCAGACGTGGAGGTTGGGGGTATCGTACCACTCGTACGGCAATGCGTCAGTCACGGGAGCCCGTCCCTGCTGGATCACCTTCAATCGGATCCGCCAGTGCCCGAAATTGGGCACCACGACCAGAGCCCGAAACGCCACCCTCAGCATCTCCCGCAGCACCGTCGTCGGACGGTGGACCTGCTGCAGCGTCTGGCTGAGCACGGCGGTATCAAAACTGTCGTCGGGAACGTCGCCGAGACCGTGGTCAAGGTTGGCCCGGATCACCGGCAGCCCGCGGCCGATCACCGCGGTCACTTCGGCCTCTCCCAGTTCGACCCCCAGCACACGGCAGTTTCGTTCCGACCGCAACCGGTCCAGCAACCGACCGTCTCCACAGCCGAGGTCGATCACACGAGAGCCCTCCTTGATCTGATCGACCAACAGCTCATCGATCAACTCGGCGTCGGGACCGGGCATGCTGTACCGTGTCGCGCTCATCGTGGCCTCCGTTCGCTCTCGAACGTCTGCTCCAGGAACGGTGCCACCACTCCGGCCAGTTGATCGTGTTCGATCAGAAACGCATCGTGTCCGTACGGACTCTCGAACTCCAGAAACGTCGTGTCTCGCCCGGCCTTGACCATCGCGCTGACCATCTCGCGACTCTGACTGGTCGAGAACAACCAGTCGGTGCTGTAGCTGACGACCAGAAAGCGGGCGTCGGTGCGGCCAAAAGCTTCCGGCAGAGACCCGTGGGTGGTGGCCAGGTCGAAGTAGTCCATCGCGCGGGTCAGGTACAGGTAGCTGTTGGCATCGAACCGTTCGACGAACCGCTTCCCCTGGTGGTGCAGGTAACTCTCGACCTGGAACTCCGTTTCCCGGGCCAGGTCGTAAGCGAACCGGTCACCCTCCTGCAACCGTCGGCCGAACTTCATCTCGATCGAGGCCTCCGAGAGATAGGTCAGGTGGGCGACCATGCGGGCCAGGCCCAGGCCGAACCTCGGGGACTTGTCGGTCGAGTAGTAGTCACCGTCGTGGAAGTTTGGGTCGACCAGGATCGCGCGTCGACCGATCGCGTTGAAGGCGATGCCCCGGGCGGTCAGCTTGGCTCCCGATGCGAGGACGATGGCCGAGCCGAGGGTATCGGGAAATCGAGCGGCCCACTCGAGCACCTGCATGCCGCCCAGGCTGCCGCCGATCACCGCCAGCAGTTTCTCGATCCCCAGGTGGTCGACCAGCGCGGCGTGGACACGGACGATGTCGTCGACGGTGATGAAGGGAAACTCGAGCCCCCACGGCCCGGCCGATCCGGGCGACACGTCCCCGGGACCGGTCGTGCCCTGGCAACCTCCCAACACGTTGGCACAGATCACGAAGTAACGGTCGGTGTCGAGTCCCCTGCCGGGGCCAACGAAGTCATCCCACCAGCCGAGCGAATCCGCTTCGCCACCGTGCCGACCCGCAGCATGAGCGTCGCCTGTCAGGGCGTGGCAGATGAAGATCGCGTTGTCACGTTCCGGTGAGAGTGTCCCGTAGGTCTCGTAAGCCACGGTGACCGCATCCAGCCTGCCCCCGCCAGCCAACGTCAACGACGCGGGCGGTTCGAACAGCTGCACCGTCCGTGTCTCGACAATCCCGAACGACCCGTCGTCGGGGGGATCGGTCGTGGAGACTTCGATCGCCATCGGTTCGACCACGCTGAGGCCGACGCGCCAAACCGTGCGCCTGTCGGCCGCAACCGCCTGTCCCGGTCGCGGCAGTCCCCACACCGGGACCCGGCGACCGGGCCTCCTCGCCCTCTCGATCACCGGACTGCCGAGCACCCACGGAGCTCGGCCCCGCGTGCACGTCCTGGACGCCTCGTGAGGTTTTCCCGGCGAGGCGCCCTGTCTTGTTTGTCGACTTCGATTATAGGGTCCGCCCCGGGCGAATAGGAGGGGCGAATGGGTCCGAGCGTCGAACCGGGTGGCCGACTATCCGCCCGAGTCGGCCTTGGCCGGGGCGGGCGCGCTCTTGCGAATGTCGTCGATCTGGGACTTGAACTCCAGGAGCTTGGCTTCGTCGAGATGCCTGGTGAACAGGGCGCGGGCTTCGCTGCAGAGCTTGCGGATGCGGTTGGCGGCCACGCGGTTTCGGTCCGAGAGCGCCGATTGAACCGCGGGGAACTCGATCGCTTCGAGCTGATCCTCGAACGCCCGCAACGTCGGCAGCTCGTCGATTCCCTTCAGGTGGCGGTCGACCCGGGTCCAGTCGGGTGTCTCGGCATCGGCCAGTTTCTTGGCCAGTGCCATGTGCACCGCCCGCCGCGCCACCACCTCGATCAACTCGCCCTGCAACCTGGTCACGTGCCCTTCGACGCCGAGCCGATCCGAATCATCCGGCAGCAGCAGCGACGTCTCGACTTCGCGACCCGGCACGAACGGCACCCGGGCCATCACGTTGCTTCCACTCATAACGTACATCCACACCAGCGGCATCTTTTCATCGACGATGATCTCGACACGGCCGGCACGATCCGAAAGCAACCGACGGGGGGGTGGCAACTCGGTCCGCCGCTTCTTCTCCTCGGTCCCCTCCCGGGTTCCCTCGTCGGGAGCAGCTGTCGAGGCGGCTTTCTTGGTCAACCGCCGCGGCAACACCACCACGCGGTGCCCGATCAGCGGACGGGAGGGATTGCGACGGGGCAACAATGTCAGCCAGGTGGCTGGCAGCACCGAGTCCACCCCCGCCGCCATCAACTCGACACCACGCCCCCCTCCCTGCAACGGGTTCCTCAACGCCGTGGCCACCTCGCAGCGAACCGTCGCCCGTTTTCGCTCCGACACCTTCAGGTAGGTCCACGTCAGCGGCTGAATCCGTTCAACCACCTGTGTCTTTCGGTTGCGGTACCGCAGGAACGGTTCCATCAGGTCACCGGGCTGCAATTGCTCGGAATCAGGATCGGCCACGGGAAACTCCCCGGCACGCACCTGCACCTCCACCTCCTTGGCCCCACCCACCGTGATTTCGACCGTCGGCGCGAACATGTCACGGACCAACCGCCCGACAACCGTCGCCAGGCCACGTCGATCGTGTTCGACCCGCTCACGCGACAGGGCCAGGCTGCGGGTCGTGGCGTTGTAGGGACGACCGGCAACGTCGAAACGGGCGCCCGTCCTCGAGACGGTCACCAGCATCACACGATCCCAGTCGGTGTCCGCGTAACGCGTCCGCAATCCCTCAGCCGAAAGTCGATCCAGTCCGGCCGCCGATGTCGGCAACAACCAGTCGTTGATCTCGATTTGGGTTGTCCAAGTCTCACCGATCGTGCGTTCCAGGACCGTCGCCACGTCGCGTTGCAGGCCTTGGATCGATCGCGGCGTGACCAACGGATCAGCCGACACCGCCAACGACACCAACACTCGATACGGGATCTTCCGGAGCTCGACCTTCTTCTTCTTCTTCTTGGACTTTTTCTCAGCCTTCTCGTCAGCCTTCTCGTCAGCCTTCTCGTCAGCCTTCTCGTCAGCCTTCTCGTCAGCCTTCTCGTCAGC
>Ga0310342_100002346_pt1 | contig 12139 bp, 20 predicted proteins | sample S15DNA20500_MG_FD_206155 | JGI IMG/M metagenome (GOLD analysis project Ga0310342, IMG submission 206155) | Marine microbial communities from station ALOHA, North Pacific Subtropical Gyre - S1503-DNA-20-500_MG | ecosystem: Environmental > Aquatic > Marine > Oceanic | place: Pacific Ocean: North... | reverse complement strand
CGAACCGACACAGTGATCGTGACACGTTCACGGTCCACATGTTAGATGACAAAGGTAACCGCTACATCGAATCAAACTACGAAGGCTATGGGATTTTTGCTGGCAAGGACTACTACGAACTGCTGGCGGAGATGAACTACCCTGAAGCCAAGGAACTGGACACTGATCCTGACAAACTCAGGACCATGGGGATAGATCTTGAGTATCAATACGCAGACGATGACAACGTCAAGTGGCCCAACCTAGTTGAAGATCCTAACCGGGGATGGCAGAACGAGCAGCCGAAAAGTTGTGCCGCCCAAGGGTTCTTATACATTAAACAAATGCCCGTATGTAATGAATGTGCCAGCGGAGTCTTGAGTGTGTTCACTCATGCTCAATGGAACACAGAGTTAGATCGTTGGACCATTGATGAAGTCAAGGATGACGATCTGGTTTTCTGTCAGGAGTGTGGGATCTTCAGGGAATTTAAATACATAGAGGTGAACGATGATTAATAAATTAATCAAAGGCACCAGACTTGCATCAGAGTATTGCTCTGGTGTGAGGCTCAGGTCAATCGAGCACAACCCCGTGAGTTCTCATGGCACTCACCATTTCAGCGCGCAGGTACACCTGGAGAATGAGCGACTGATGAAGGTTCTCAATGATGGCAGGGGCGGAGCTCACTACTACCATATAAGAAAGTCATGTGGTCCTGGTTCTGTCCTGGAGCTAACCAGGCTGGCGAAATCTTTTTGTCAGCGCGCAAGAACAGAGATGCATGATCAGATAGTCAAAGACAGCTGCGATAGCTTTGCCTTCGTTGATGTCCTGATCTGCAATCTACTCAATGAACAGTTGACTAGTAAGGCTATGCGTAAGGCGCTGCGCAATCGCATTCACATCATAGATCTGGACAAACGTTTGTTGTATGAAACCGACAAGCGTCCAACCCCCATTCACTTAGCGAATTCAAAGAAGGTACTTGATGACAAGCACTTGATCTTGAATGAACTGGATGAAGCATCACAACTCAAGTTGTGGTTAACCATTAATTAAAAAAGGAAGGAGTCATGAGTAACTTAGACATCTACGAATCCTATATGTCTGGCACCGCATGGGCTGGCACCAAGGTAGAGGGTTCAAACATTTGGGAAAAGAACGGCCACAAGCGTCGATATTACACGCTAACCACTGATGATCCCAGGCGAGGCATCACCAATCTCTGGGAGATTTTGGATGGATCTGAACGAGCGCAGCATAATGCTTTTGTTAACGGACGGAGTTACGGTTACGAGACTGGACCTTTTGCAAACTCTCATGTCAAGCAACAACACATTGCTGATGCCGTTGAAAAAATCATTAAGCAGATACAAGAAAAAGAAAGAGAGGAGGACTCATGAAAAAGGAAAATCGAGGGGGGTTGAGATGGAACTCAGCCACCCTGCATGAGTCACATAAAGTGCGCAAGTACACCTGTGCCTGGTGTGAACAGGGATTTAAAAGTTCAATAACAAAACGAACTCCTAATGATCCAACGAATCCCAGGTACTGCTCAGATGATCACCGGATCAAGATGTTCTTGCTCAAGAAATCTCTCAAGAACAAACATCGACTCACCAAGAAAGACCGGAAGCGCCACACATTCAGACCTGAAGTGTGGCGAGCCTAGTCCAATGTGGAGAGTCTAGCTCAGGCTGGACTTTCCCTTCTTCTTGACTGGAGCCATTACAGATTCTGCTTCTGCTTCAACTTCAACTTCTGCTTCATCTTCAGCTTCAGCTTCTGCATCGGTGACCTCTGCTTCTGCGTCTGCAACTTCCGGTTCTGCGTTCGCAATTACAGTTACAGATTCTACGGTAACAACTTCCGGTTCTACCTCAGTTGCTTCTTCCGGCCACATACCAAATGAATCGAGTGCCATTACTCCCAAGACTCCGAGTGCTGCGATAGTTACGATTACGTGCATATCCTTTTCTCCTAAATTAGTCTTTGCCGATTACCCAGGCACAATTATTCTACCCCCCTGTCTTCATTATGTCTTCACTAATATCATCTTCTTGTTTCCAGATTTCATACTTCATCATCACTTCATCAGGCAGATAAGGAAGTTTACGATCCTCAGGCATAGGGATTAACTTCACCTCCATTGACTGCCCGGACCTGATTCCAAACCTGACAGCAGCTTCCAATGCTGATCGATTGCATCTGTAGTAGCCATCAATCAATCCGGTTTCTACATTCTCAATAATAAACACCTGGTCTTTTTCGGCTTCGGTTTTCTCAACATAACCAATGAACACCCCAGCTTCATCCCGAATCGTTTCTCTACCCTTAGGCATCTTCTTCTTCCTCCTCTTCCTCATCATCTACATCTTCCTCATCATCTATATCCTCATTTTGTTCCCACTCATTTTCCTCTAGGAACCTGGGATCGATGTCCTCCTCTTCCTCATCCTCTTCTTCTTCCTCACCCATCTCCACCATCTGGCTTGCTGCCTGGACCTTCACCAACTCATGCTTCTCAATCAGGTTTTGGAGCCTGGCTTCCACCTCGCCTCGATCCATCTGGTCGATCTTCCCTGTCTTGATCTCCTTCTTATCAATCAACAGTCCCGCAAGTTTTGCTCGGCCCATCTCTGCCTGGACTGCTGCGCTATACGAACCATCTTCCAGGGCTGCATTACGAATCATCATCAGATCTCGTGATACATTGTCGAAATAAATTCCGTACTTCAACTGCTTGGCTTCGGTGAGTTCTGCGATCCGATCCTGGACATGACTATAACTAACGTTATGCAGCAGGGTTGAAGCGGTCATCCCCGGATGCTTATAACCTGCACGCAACGCACACTCCTTCTTCGTCAGGTCATGATGCACAAACAACTGGGCAAACTTCTCTTGCTTTGGAGTCAACTGTCGTTTCTTTGAGAGCCCACGCTTGGCAAACTCATCAGCATCAAACAGCATGTTGTGATTTGTTTCTTCACTCAACTCAACTTCACTCATCTCGACTTCGCTCACCTGGTTATCCACCTCGCTCCCGCTCATCATAAACCTTCCCTTCTCATTTTTCCCAGCACGTTTTTCTCCTCCCCTTCTAAACTTTTTTTTCTTTCGGCTCCTCCCTAAGGAGTTGGTAGAGATCATATTAATATATCTCTCCCTTTAGGGAGTGACCCTACTGACCCATTGACCCTACCCGTTTTTACTGGGCTGTAGAGTATGGGTCAAGGTGGGTCAAGGTGGGTCAACGCTGACCCTACTGACCCTACTACTAACCTGTTGATTTAAAAGAACTTCTTCCTCAAAAACAGGAGTATGGGTCAATTTCAAAAACCTCCCATTTGACCCATACTTTTGCCTCGAAACTACTTTAACTTTCATACCTAAGTGTTTTCCAAAGATGTTCCCCGCTGCTTAATATCTTCCTTGAGTTCATTGGCAATCTCTTCTTGTGAAGGAGGCTCTTCTATGTGCGCCCATAGCACCAATGCACATCGCTGTCCTCTCAGGACAGGGGTTACTTTATGCTCAAAGACAGATGGGAAGACTGTCAAGGTGCCTTGTTCCCTTGGAGTTTGATGCATGTGACTTTTATATTTTCTATATCCTGTATCAACTTTTAGGTTACCGCCTTTGTAATCATCGGGGTTACTGAGTTGTACTGATGCGCTGATGAGGCGGCGTGAGGCCCTGCCGGTTCCGGTTGAATCGGTGTGCTTTCTGTAGTGCCCAAGGAATCCATACTTGGCGAACTGAATTGTCTCAACAAAACTGCAAGGGAGATAAAAGAAATCTCTTGCTTGCTTTAAAACCATCTTCACCATCCTTTGCATGAGGTGATCAATGTTAGATCCCTGAGGCACCCATGCCACCTGGGTCTTCCGTATCAGGCTTGGGATCAAAGGCATTACCAACTCACCCTGCTTGTTTCTTTTGTCATACATAGCAGGGACGACGATAGGCGCACAGTGTGTAATAACTTCCTCGCATTCTTCTGGGGTTAATACGTTATTGACCCACACATATCTCTTTCTCATATCTATTTTCCTTTTAATCCATCTGTTACAATCGAAGCTGTGTTCGTTGGCCTGCCAGGGTTTAATTTCCTTTTTCCTTGGGTTGCCAGGCCAGCGACACAGGAGGGCCTTTTTTTTGGTTTGTGTTTTTGTGGGGCCCACCCCCCTTGGAACCCTCGACGCTGCTTGTGCTAGGCTTACCGTCGAGGGTTCTTTTTAAAACCATTTCTCCCCGTTGTATCGTTTCTCAAGGGAAACCCACTCATACCCACCGTCTTTCTCAGACGCATCAGAAGCCTTTTCACGAGGCTTTTTATTCTCCAGTATCATACGGGTAGGCTTGGCGTTATCGTTCAGTATGAGCACCCTCTGATCGTTCCTGTACTCTACTGTGTAGTACTCTCTATAACTGTTCCTCATCGTCATGCCTCCGCCCAGACATGCTTCTTCTTCCCGCCGGTATACTTGACAGCGTGACCCTCGTTGATCAGGGTAGCGCAGATGTTGGTGCCATCCAGCGTATAGAGGTTAGTCAGTAACCGCCCGTACTTGTCCAACTTGCCGCCGTCGAGGCTCTCGATGTAGCACTCCTTGGCACAGAGTTCCTTCATCCGGACTTTCGCAGCCAGACCCATTTCTTTCTCTCGCCTTCTTGCGGGATATCTTTTCACATTGATCCTGGACTCCGGGGTATCGATGCCGTTCACCCGGCACCGTTGCTTCGCCTTGATGATCCCGAATCCGACCGGGATATCTACGTCAATAGTGTCACCGTCTACCACACGGGTGACCTTGGCCTTGTAGATATACTCCTGCTTGATGTTTCTTTTATTTGTCATCTTCATTGATGTATGCCTCGTTCTCTGGTGTGTTGGGATCATCCGCAACGAACTGTCCCTGCTTGCTTCGTGCGCGTTTACCCCTGGGTTTCTGTTTACCCTTGGTCTTCGACTTTGGCTTAGACTTGGGCTTACGTTTCTTCTCCGGCTGATGTTTCTCGGCTGGCTTCGGCGGCTTGGGCGAACCCAACAGACCTGACACCACGTTCTTAATGTGTTGCACCATCTTTTGCATGTCTTCTAGCATTTCATTCCTCCTGTTCCCAAGGTTTAGTTGCGGTGGATTCCGCTAGGTAATGCCACATCGCCTGCCCCGGCAAACTGTGTGTCAGTACCTTGTTGCCAAGGTGTGACTGCACATAACTCACTGCGCGTTGACAGGCTTTATGTCCATTCGCCCGGTTGTGTCTTCTCAGTTGTGCCTTAGCCACTAATTCTAACTCGGCTCTTTTATAAAACTTGTCTACCTTCATGCCCTTCAGCACCATGTTCGCGATCTCCACCTCATCCTCTGTCGGGATCTGCTTCATCTGTGGCCGCTTGATCAGGTCTGATACTTCCCATACACCCAGTTCAAAGTCGAACGATGCCAGGTGCTCATCCGGATCTCGTGCGTTCCTCGCTTCGTAATAGAATTGTACGTTGGGCTTATCTCCGGCCAACTTGATGCCGCTGTCGAACCAACCGGCGAAGACGCTGCCACCTCGAGCGGACATGAAGCTCTTGTCATCAGCCCTCTCCTTGCCTGTATGGTGCGCCAGCACTACAGTTATATTGTTGAGATCAATCAGCCGGTCGATGCGATCCAGCAGTTTTCTAATCTCCGTATTGGAATTCTCCTCGCCATCGAAGAAGTTAATGACGGGATCAATCATGACGATGTCCGGTTGGTGGAACTGGATCTCCTCGTGGAATGCCTGGATGTCCTGATCTGTCATCAGGTTCTTACGCAGCCGACCTGAGACAATCATGTTCTCGTATCCCATCCGCACAAGATCTTCATCATGGCCGAATCGTCTGAAGTAAGTTTCAATTCTGTCCTTCATGAACTCCTTGATGATCTCAGCCTGAAACCACATCACCTTCAACGGTCGGTTGAACGGTACACCCAGGAAATCTGTACCCGTAGCGGCTCCAGCTGCGAAGGCACCCAGGAAGTTTGACTTACCTATCTTGGGCTTGCCCAGCAGCAGCACCCGGCTGCGCTCAAAGACAAAGGCATCACCCCAGTATTGTTCAACCCGATCTGATGTTGTATCCACCTGCCACTCTGCATGGCCGAATGGCACGAGTCCAAGTGGACCCACCTCTGGCTGCTCCGGTACTTCAACAGGGTCTTCCTGTTCCTGAATCTGTTTCAGGTCTTCCGATATCTGTGTCTGCCATTGACTGGTTTCCCATTCATTCACCCCGGCATCTATGTCTTCCGGATGACGCTTGACATGACCCTGGCAGATGCTCAGGGTTGTCGTCGTCACCTCAACGATTGACATGGGCGGGGCACAAGACTGGTTCCAGTCCTGTGCCTTTATGAGGATCTCCCTCATCCCCCATGATTCTTTAATCCACTTGCCCACGAGCCTGGCCAGCTTATCGTTGCGGCCCCCCTCTTGGGCTGCATCTTCATCGAGCTTCTCCCGGATCGTAGGGTCAACCTCACCACCATTGTTGAATGTCGAGATGTTCTGCAGATCTGTATCGCTTAGGGAAGGCAGGTCATCCATACTGCCGACACCATAAGAGGGTTCGCAGTGCATGGTGTATCCCAGTGACGGCGCGACCATGACGTAGCCGCCGACACCTCTGGTATCTATCTTATTCTTTCCGGCTCCGGTCCTGACTTCAGCCTGAGCAATACTATAGAAGTAGTGTTCGCCGCCTCGTGGAGTGCGCTGCGTCAGGGGCGACCGTGTGATATTGCCTTGACGTATCCATGTCATGGCCTCTTCGCTATCCGCATCGACTACGGCAAAGTTGATTCCTGTAATCGCTGCCCAATTCGCACCGGGAAATTCATGATGCCAACTGGTGATCTCCATTTCGCTTGGCTGCGTCCGCTGATAGTGTGACCAGTTGACGCGGGGGGTCTTGCTCCACTTACTCTTGAGCTCGAGCTCATCATCGAACGGATGTCTTTTGCGAAAATATTGCGGGACCGTATCCTGAGGTGAACCGCACGGGATGATGTGAACACCATACTCAAGGAGTTCGTTTAACCACTGGCCCTTTTGCTCAAAACTTATTGATGCGCCGCTGAACTCAGGTTGGAATAGTTTTGCTTCATTCAACCCGGTGGATTCTGCGACATCGCTCATCCTCTTTAGTTCCTTTAATTGTTATGTCCATCTTCTTGGCGTGGTAAATGATATTTTGATATTGAGCCAGGTGTTCATCGTCAGTTTCATCGATGACAAATGAATCACCGACCTCCATTTCATCAAGCACTGGCTTCCACTTGTTATCACTGAATCGAAAGCTTTCCCTCATCGGAACACCTTTCTCGATCTTGACTTCCATGATTTCCTCTTTGTTTAAAAGGTTGGCGAATCTTACGACACTTTATTTCACAGGTCAAAATCATTTTGAAATATATGGTTGACTTCCTGTATGACTTACTCCAGAATCGGCTTTGAGAGTAGAGAAGTGTAGTAGATAAAGGAAATAGTTATGAACTATGACGTACTAGTTAAGCAGTGTCATGTGAATCAAGAAATGATTGCGGATCTTCAGCAAAAGGTGAAGAAATATAAACGCCAGATTCTTGAAACCAAAGAAGCGCGACAACACATTGCTCCGCTGTCAAATCAAGGAGGCCAACACACCGTTGCCGGTGTGACATTCGAAGTCAAGAGAAAATATACCTGGGATCAAGATGCACTGCATACCCATTGGTATCAACAGCCTGATGAGAATCTTCCTTTATTCCTGACCAGATCGGTCGTTTACAAAGTAGATATGAAAAAGTACAAGGAGTGGGCCATCGCTAATCCAAGCGAAGCTTCACGAATTGGCGCTGCCCTGTCTACCGAGTTGTCTGATCCGTCAATTAAATTAATCAACCTTAAAGAGGAGGAAGAAGTATGAGTCTTCTAGCGCAAATCGCTTCAACTCATATATCTGAAGGGCCATATCCGCCTGTCAGAATGAACGTCCAGGGCACTGATGGTATCGGTAAAACTACCTTTGCCAGCAAAGCCGACGATGTGATTTTCATTCAGGCAGAGGATGGCATGAAATACATTGAAGCAGATCGGTTCCCCGTAGCTCTGACATGGAAAGACATCCTTGATCAGACAGCGGAATTGGCCAACACGGATCATTCGTATAAGACCTTGTGTCTGGATACGACTGATGCGGCTTCAATTCTCGCAGAGCAATACGTCTGCGAAAAAGAAAACTGGGGATCAATTGAAGACCCAGGTTTCGGTAAGGGCTTTACGAAAGTAAAGGAAGCATGGGTCCACCTGCTGAATGGCTTCCAAGCTTGCTATGACATTAAGAATATGAACATCATTCTGTTGTCACATGCGGCGGTTAAGTTATTCAGTGATGGCATCAATGAACCTTACGACAGATGGGAGATGCGTTGTCACAAACAAGTCAACTATCTTATCAAAGATTGGTGCGACTTTAATTTCTTTGCAAACTACGAGGTCAATGTTCAGAAAGACGGGAACAAGAATCGTGGTGTGAGCTATGGCAATCGAAGCTTATTCACTAAGTTCGCTGCTGGCTACGATGCCAAGAGTCGAGTCGATCTGCCATCCAAACTAAACTTCGAATGGAGCGCCTTTATGGAAGCCTACCTGGCTGCTACGGCTCCACAACCAACCCCTAAACCCACAAAGAAAGGAGCTAAATAGCTATGGGTATACTTGATCAAACTGATTGGAGCGGCGTTGACGACAGTCAACAAGGCGACTTTACACCTGTCCCAGAGGGGCAGTACACCATCGAAGCTGTGAGCTTTGAAGAAAGGACTTACAACTCTGGCAACGAGGGTATCGACATTCAATTCAAGATTGTTGGTCCGACTCATGAGAACCGTCGAGTCTTTGAAACTTTCGTAGTCACTGGCAAGAACCCTAACGTCGCTCTTGGCCGACTGAAAGCTTTCGCGAGAGGCGCTGGCATGAACGTGGAAACTACAGCGTTGTCCACTGATGCCGTGGCAGCAGCCATGAACCGTCCTCTTCAGGCCAACATCGGCATTGAGGAAGGCAACAATGGCTATCCGGCTAAGAATAAGGTCAAGTCTTTTCTTGCTCCCGACGCACCGGCTCAACAGCCAGATCCACAACAAGGTGCTCAACCTCAGTCTGCTGCGCCACCCCCGCAGCAAGCTGCGCCTCAGGCTCAACAGCCAGCAGGTCAGCAGGTAAACTGGAGTTGAGAGAACACGTGCTGGGAGGATCTTCCAGGGTGGGGCGGCATCCTGTCCCAACACTAGTGGGGCTCCCAGTACAGTTATTACCCCACTAGTGGTCCGCCACTAATTAAATGGGGTAATTCGCGTTATACCCTAAATTAAGTGGATAGATTTCACAGAAAGCATTGACATTTAAAATTCTATCCGCTCGGAAAAAGGAGTGAGTCATGCAGATGATTACTTACTTTAACAAGAACGCTCAGTTGTTCTACGCGGTCTTACGCAAAGACGGTCGCGTCTACATGGGCTATTCAAAACACAGGTCTGAAGCAAGAGAGTTTTGCGAGGAACTGGTTACGGAACATGAAGAAAAGGAAAACACCCATGGGCAAAGTGAAAGAGTTGTACATTGAAGAGCTTGAAAACATGTCGGACGAAGAACGTGCGCAGCACGAGCATGCACAAATTTTAAATGACCCAGGTATTTATCCTGAATCAGTTCACAAAGAGCCGTCGGGGAATAATCCGCGCCTGACACGCTCTCACAATCAGCGGATACAAACTTAGGAAAACACAATGCAAACTACAAACACAACAATAGAAAGTAAAATCAACCCTCATCAGGACACTCAAGTTGAAATTGGCATTGAGGGCATCAGCCCAATGTTGATGCATGCATGGTCTGAAAAGGCTTTGCGCACACTTGCAATGACCGCTCAAGAGAGGAAGAAGCAACCGAAAGAAAAGCGTACTCCAGAGGTTACAGCCAAGGAGTGTGCTTATTATACCGACGATGGATCTTATGGTCTGCCCTTGGTAGCTTTTAAAGCTGCTCTTATCAGCGTAGCACACAAGGATGAGGGCATAGAAAAAACGCTTGTACGAAAATCTATCTTCATCCCCAGCACAGATTCAAACATGTGTGTGCCGTTGGCCTACGACAAAGAACCATATGTTCGCACTGACACCGTGCGTGTCGGAGCAGGTGCAACCGATCTTCGATACCGACTGTGCTTTGAAAGTTGGAGAGCTACTTTCCAACTCTGTATCGATACCTCCAGGCTATCAATCGAGGATGTTGTTGTTCTCGCCAACAAGGCAGGATTCTCAACCGGGATTGGTGACTGGCGACCAGAGAAAGGTGGAGAGATGGGACGTTTCCGCGTCGATACTTCTGTACCTGTTACATCTGTGGTTGGAAATTCTCTTCAGGAAGTAGCGTAATGGATGTTCGATGGAGAGCAGGTAGTCGCTTTAAGAAAATTAAAGTAGAAGATGCCTATGCAGAACTAGAAGACATCAAGCAGGATCAAGGGGGTGTTATCACCCCCGCTGCTGTTGTTGAACGAGCGAAGGATGATACCAATGTTTTGCATGATGGCTTTGAGTGGAACAACGATGTTGCTGCTGATAAACATAGACTGCATGAAGCACGTAACATGATCCGCTCTATTCATTTGATCAGAGAAGATAAGCCTGTTGAGCCAGGCGTACCCATTTATCACAACGTGGTGTATTCAAATTCTTCTGAAGATTCTAAGCAATCAAAAGTTTATATGTCATTGACAGACATTATGGCTGACCCTATTGCACGAGATGATCTTCTAAAGAGGGCTATCAACGAAGCGATTGCATACAGGAAGAAATACTATCTTCTAAGTGAGCTCTCTCAGATCAGTGAAGCAATTGATACCACCATTGCTGACCTGGACTTGGAGATTAAATAAGACAGGCATGGCATGGCCAATCTGGTTTTGGTGCGGCAACGCTGCTCTGGGCGAGGCAAGGCAGGCGAGGCGTGGTGGGGTGTGTCGAGTTCCTGTACGGTAAGGCGAGGCAAGGCAGGCTGGGCTTGGTATGGCTAGACACTGTCAGGTAAGGTCTGGATCGGTAAGGCGAGGCAGGCGAGGCGGGATTTGTCTTGGTAAGGCACGGTCTAGTGCGGTAAGGCAGGGCAAGGCACGGCAGGCGAGGCCAGGTGAGGCACGATACGGTGAGGCAAAGCGAGGCGCGATAAGGCAGGGCAGGCGGGGTTTGGTAAGGCGTGAATAGGCACGGCCCGGTTTGGTAAGGCTTGGTATGGTAGGGCTCGGTAAGGCACGGCAGGCACGGCGGGTTCCGGTAGGGCACGGTGCGGCGAGGTGGGACAGGGTAAGGCACGGCAGGCAGGGTGAGGCGCTACTGGGTGTGGCACGGCGCGTTAGGGTCTGGAAGCGGCCAGGCATGGTGAGGCAGGCGGGGTTAGGTGTGATTCGGTACGGCTAGTTCAGGTGCGGTATGGCAAGGCAGGCAGGGCAAGGTACGGCGGTGAAGGCAAGGTACGGCGAGGCGAGACATGGTCGGCGAGGTATGTTGAGGTACGGCATGGCAGGTTTGGCTACGTTTGGTCCGCCAGGGCTTGGCAGGCGAGGATAAAAATGAATCTAACTTCGAAAGGAACAACAATGAAAGATGAAGTGATGAAAGAAAAAATGGCTGAATTTTCTAATAACCTGAATGCGTTTTTAGAAAGTCAGACAAATGATGAAATTAAATACTCGGATTTAATCCAGGAAGTTCTCGGCTTCGGTGTGTTTTATTCATACCTGAACTGTGAAAATCCGGATGAAGTTGACTGGGTTGTCAGAAAAATCAAACAGCTTTCCCTAGTGGAACGCAAAGAACTAGATAAGAAACTAATGGAAGGATCAATCTAATCATGGAACTCAGAGGCTATCAGAAAAAAGCTTTGTACGAAGCTCACTGCTGGTTTAACAAAGAAACAGGCTACCCATTGATCGTGCTGCCCACCGGCGCGGGTAAGACAGTGGTGTTTGCTACATTAATCAAGCAGCTGTACGAGGAAGACCCGACAAGGAGATTCCTCATCATCGCCCACCGTCAGGAGCTTATCTCCCAGGCGGTGGACAAGCTTAAAAAAGTCTGGC
>Ga0310342_100002344_pt1 | contig 12143 bp, 12 predicted proteins | sample S15DNA20500_MG_FD_206155 | JGI IMG/M metagenome (GOLD analysis project Ga0310342, IMG submission 206155) | Marine microbial communities from station ALOHA, North Pacific Subtropical Gyre - S1503-DNA-20-500_MG | ecosystem: Environmental > Aquatic > Marine > Oceanic | place: Pacific Ocean: North... | reverse complement strand
ATCTCGGTTGGGTTGTCGGGACCGCCTCCGATACGGCGACCACCGGAGTATGGGTTCGTGTCGACCCCCTCGGTACGGTTGCAGCACCCGGCGTCGACCACAGTGAGATAGGTTCTCTCTGTTGGGTCACCGGCCAGGGTTCTGTCGGGGGGGGACAGGGAGAGAATGATGTGGACGGTGGAGCCACGACGCTCTTCACTCCGATTTTGGATCTGTCTAGCGCATCGAATCCGTCCTCTACCATCTCCATCGAGTATTGGCGCTGGTTTGCCAATGGCACCGGTGCTTTCCCCTTCACTGACACCTTTGAAATCGAGATCAGTAGTGATCTGACCAATTGGGTCAATGTCGAGACCGTCGGACCTGCCAATGGACCCAATACCAATGGCGGTTGGATCCGGCACTCTTTCGACCCTGGCCAGCTGGTTCCCCTGACCAGCACCGTCCAGCTGCGTTTCAGGGCGGCGGATCTGAATCAAGGATCCATCGTTGAGGCCGGGATTGATGACTTCGTCGTGATCGAGCAAATATGCTCCGCGGGACCGACCTTCTTGCGCGGTGATCCAAATGGTGATGGTGGAATCGACATCTCCGATACAGTGGCAATCTTGTCATATCTGTTTGAGGGTCTGAGCTTGTCGTGTATCGATGCCGCAGACATCGGAGACAATGGGCAGGTCAATATTGCGGATGCAGTGGCGATAGTTTCTTACCTGTTCAGAGGTGGATCTCCGCCCCAGCCGCCCTTCCCGGATTGCGGACTCGATCCCACGGATGACTCAATCGCCGAGTGTGTACCGGTTGGAGCCTGCCCCTAGAGCTTCAGGGACGATGTTCTTGTGGCCATGGAAATCGCTCGGCTTGACGCTTTGATGGATCACTCCTTGGCGTCGGTGATCCGTGCTGCCAGTGTGGAGAATTCCGAGGCATCGAAATCGCACGATGCCGGTGCCGGGAAGTTTGCCATTTCATCTGTTGGAATCAGGTGGACATGAACATGAGGAACTTCCCAGCCGACCACGCTGACCACCACTCTTTGACAACCGGTGGCGTTACGGATCTTTTTCTCAACCGTGCGTACCGCGTTCCATAGTGCTGTGTATTCCGTTTCTTCCATGTCGAATATGTAGCTGATTTCACGCTTTGGAATTACCAGGCAGTGACCTGGCCGAATCGGGTTGATATCGAGGAATGCCAGATGCTGGTCGTCCTCCCACACTCGGTGACAGGGGATCTCGCCTGCGATGATCGAGGTGAAAACGCTGCTCATCAGGAAATTTCCTTCCAGGCTTCGTACCGAGAAATTGTCTCGCGGAAGTTCAGAGGTACTTTGATGGGTTTGAAATCCTGATCGATGGCGCAGTGAGTCGTGTGTCCCAGTGCGACGATACGGTTTTCCTGTTTGTGTCGAATTCTGAAACCGAAGGTGAAGGAACTCTTTCCGATTTCGCGGGTACAGACATCGATACAGAGGAGGTCGTGCAGTCGTGCGGGCGATTTGAAGTCGAGGTGGGCCGCGACCACGACATTCTCGAAGTCACGTATTGGACGGAGTCCTTCGGCCAGGTCGAGGTTGAGCAGGTATTCAACTCGACCCACCTCCAGGTAAGTGAAGTAATTTCCGTGAAAGACGATACCCATCGCATCGGTTTCCGGAAGTCTGACTTTGACCTGGGTGTTGAAATGAAATGTGTCCCCGTCCGAGCTGGGCGAATCGGTTTCTTTTCGGGCTGAATTCAAGTTTCCTCCACACTTCTTTGCTCGTTGGATTCCGATTCAGCCTGCCAATTCCAGTTGCTGAACAGGAACCACTGATGTCTGAGTTGTTTGTCGCCCCTTCTTCACCAGTCGTCAAGCCTGACCGTGGTGGATGGTGTAGGATCCAGGGAGGCTGAAAGTGGATCAGCGGAGGAGCCTTGCCGAGTGAGTCTGAAGAGAACTATCTGAGAGCGCTCTGGAAACTCTCCGGAGAGCCACAGCAGTGGATCGCCACCGGAAAGCTGGCGGATCGTGTCGGGGTCTCTCACCCGTCTGCTACCCGTATGGCAGGACGACTTTGTGAGCAGGGTTGGGTTGAACATGAGCCCTATCGTGGCGTACGACTCACCAGCAAGGGGAGCGAGCTGGCGATCCAAACAGTGCGCCGTCATCGAATCCTCGAGTCCTACATCGCGACGATTCTCGGAGTCCCCTGGGACCGCGTCGATGCAGAAGTAGAAAGACTGGAGCATGCCGTCAGCGAGGAGTTGATCTGTCGGATGGAAGAGGCTCTTGGATTTCCTTCCAGAGATCCTCATGGCTCACCGATTCCTGATCGAGATGGACATCTTCCGGGGAAGGTCGAAGAGATCATCTTGACGGAGGCTCCCATCGCCGTCGAACTGGAGGTGGTGCGAGTTATCGATGCTCTGCCGGATGTTTTGATCTGGCTCGGCGAGCGGGGGGTGACTCCCGGTTCCAGGATCATCGTGGAGGCGAGAGAACCTGGTGGTGGACCTCTGTTGCTGATGCCTGCTGCAGGAGAGAGACCCGTGGCGATCAGTGGATCTTTAGCTCAATCGATCGAGGTGCGGGTAATCGGACCCTAGTCCCGCATCGAATCCAGTCCGGTTTCGATCTTCCGCGTGAGGTCTTCATCGAGGTGGTGTTCGATCCTGTGAGCCGGTTCATCGAGATGATCGGGAGCCAGGCCGAGTCTTTCAGCGGCGAATCGTCGCCACAAACCCCTCTTCTTCAGTAAAGCCTGAGCGATCCTCTGGCCCTGCCCACGAGGTCTGCCTGCTCGCAGAAACCCGCGGATCTCCAGCAAGATTGTCGCGAGTCCTCGCATGCTGAGGAACTGACGTGCAGGAGCGGGACGTGATTTCTCTGCACACAACTGTGCTTCGGCGAGCAGGTCCTCCATCGCGACTCGGAGGGTCCACCGGAATCTACGAACGAAGCGAGGAACTATGCCCCTTCCTGGAGCCAGAAGCACGGCACCCATCAGAAAGAAACCAGATGTGGTGGCCATCATGCCTGGAACGTTGGTATCGAGTTGCTCTGCGGAGATGGTACCGATGAAGGCAGAGAGAAACCCCACTACCACCGAGACCATCACCATCGAGCCCATCCGGTTGCAAAGTAGGTGGGCGACGGTGGCAGGAACGGCGAGCATGGCGATGACCAGTACGGACCCGACCGCCTCGAAGCAAGCAACGGATGTCACCGCCACGAGAGCGAGCAATCCCTGTTCGAGGATTCGAACCGGCAGGCCAGTGGCATTGGCGAGAGCAGGATCGAATGCACAAATCTTCCATTCTTTCCACAGCAGAAGAGTCACCACGATGTTCAAGCCGAGAGCGATCATCACCGGGACCAGTGATCGGGGGATGGATCGACCCAACCACTCGATCTGATCAAGCGGTGCCAGTTCGACCATGCCGTGAAGAACGCAACCGGGGTCAAGGTCCACATCCCGGGCGAAAATCTCTACCAGAATGATGCCCACTGCGAACAGACTGGTGAAGACCACCCCGAGAGCGGCTCCTCCGTCGAGGCCTGCACGGTCCCTCAGCCACTCTGCCAGGAACGAAACGAGGAGGGCTGCGATCAGGGCACCGATCATCATCCAAAATAGATCTCGAGATCCTGAGAAGACAAATCCAAGGACCAGTCCGGGGAGAACTCCATGAGAGATGGCATCCCCCAACATCGCCCTGCGTCGCAGAACCAGTTGCGGGCCGATGATTCCGCACGCCAGGGCAGCGCAGGCAGCGACCGACAGGATTTCCCAGCCTTCCGGGGAAAGGAGATGAATCATGTTGTCGTCTTCCGAAGTTCTATCGAATTCTCGAGGGAGCGGACCAACTCAAGAGGGAGTAGTTTTTCGATGTCTTCTTCGTCGAGATCGATGAGGTCTCGGTCGATGGCCGCTTCCGAGGTGAGCCATTCGCGCCAGATTTCCTGTGACTTACGCGCTCTCCTGGCTCGTTCAGATCCGAGCGGCTTCAACTGGAGCCGATCACCCTGTCTCTCGATAAAACCATCTATTATCGCCTGTTTCAGGGCTCGGGGACTGGCAGAGACCGATCCCGCAACGATCTGATCGGTCGAGAGAGAATGTAGATCCTGTTCAGACGCCAGCAGTAGAGCGTGAAGGATCCGACGAACTTCGCGCTGTTGTTTGCGAGCTGAACTGCGCAGCTTGCGCGCGATGAGACCCCTTTTGGGGGCGATCAGTAGCGACAAGGTGAAGAAACTGGTCGCAGAGAGAACGATGACGGGGCCTGCCGGCAATTCTGGATGACCGGAGCTGATGGCGGTTCCCAGCATACCTGAAACCGCACCCAGCAAAGCAGAGATGCGCAACAATGAGTCGAAACGATCAGTCCAGAAACGGGCAGCTGCCGGTGGAATCACCACCAGTGCTGCGGTCAGTACGACCCCTACTGCAGGAAGAGCCAGCACGACGGTTCCCGCCAGTAATGCTGTCTGTAGAAGATCGAGAGCCCCCGTCGGCTGACCGGAGCAACGACCAAAGAGCGGGTCGAAGCAACTCACGAGCAGTTCCTTGCGCAATACCAGCACCAGAAGGCTCATCACGAGTGCACAGCCACCGAGCAACATGGCTTCCGAGCGTAGCATTCCAGCGGCTCTGCCGAGCAGCAACGAGTCGAGTCCTGCTGCCGCGGCGCCGGGTCCAGATCGTTGGATGATGGCCGAGAGAGCGATCCCGGCACCGAACAGAATGCCGAGGATGCAGGCAGTGGCCGAATCTCGCCGGACCCTGGAGAAACGAGGCAACCAGGAAACGAGAGCCGCACCGATCAGTGCACTGATGAGAGCTCCCACTCCGAGCACGATCGTTGATCGACTACCGGAAAGAAGGAAAGCAATACAGACCCCCGGCAGGGTTGCGTGTGCCAGCGCATCCGAGAGCAGGGCACGCCTGCGCAGTAACATCAAGGCACCGACCAGACCGCAGCAAATCCCCAGTGCCGTGGTGCCGGCGAGGATGACAAGCGTGTTGGGGGAGATCACGAGCCGCCTCCACCGCCGCCTCCAGTACGGATCCTGCGAACAGCTTCTGCGGCTTCATCGAGGAGGGTCAATCGACCGCCGTAGGTTCTGAGAAGATTCTTGCGGGTGAAAGTCTCCATGGTGGGTCCGGATGCGATCAATCTCAGATTGAGCAGCAGTACATGATCGAAGAATTGCTCGATGGTCTGCAGATCGTGATGGACGAGGATCACGGTACGACCCTGTCTTTTCAGGTCTTCCAGGACATGACGGATGGCATCCTCTGTTGCCGCATCGACTCCTGCGAAGGGCTCATCCATCAGGAACAGGCGCGCATCCTGGGCGAGGGCACGAGCGATGAAGACTCGTTGTTGCTGTCCACCGGAGAGTTCACCGATCTGCCTACGATGGAGATCAGCCATCCCGACCGCTTCAAGGCACTCCATCGCCCAGTCATGCTGTGCCTTCCCGGGTCGTCGAAACCAACCCAGTCTTCGGTAAGTTCCCATCATCACGACGTCGAGAACCTCGACCGGGAAGTCCCAATCGACACTCTCTCGCTGGGGAACGAATCCGATCAGCTCTTCGGATTCTTCTATCGGTTGATCGAAGATCTTCAGCCAGCCACTAGCAGGCTTGATGGTGCCAAGGATCGACGAGAGGAGGGTGGTTTTGCCCGCTCCGTTGGGTCCGACGATGGCACAGAGGGAACCCTCTGGAATGACGACATCGATGTCCCACAGTACCGGCTTCTCTCGGTATGCGACGGTCAGGTCATGGATCTCTACAGCTGGTTTGATCATCGCAGTGCCTCTGAGACGACCTGGGCATTGTGAAGAATCATCGTTTTCCAACGATCAGCACCAGATTCGGGGGGGCCAGGAGCGTCGCTATAGAGGACGCCACCGATGCGAAGAGTATGTCCCAACGATGCGCAGCCCTCGATCAACGCACGGACGTTTCGCTCCGGCACGGTTGATTCGACAAATACCGCTGGAATCTGTCTTGAGGTGAGCATCTCGACCAACGAATTGACTCGTTGAATGGAAGCTTCCGATTCGGTGCTGATTCCCTGAATTCCGATGACTTCCAGTCCATATCGCCTTCCGAAATATCCAAAGGCATCATGTGCGGTGACGAGAACCCTGCGCTGTTGAGGAATGGCGACCAGCAGCGCTTCCACCTTTTCGTCAAGAAGGATTAACTCTTGCTCCAGCTCTGAACTCCTGGACTTGAAATATGAGGAATTCGAGGGGTCAATCTCTGCCAGGATCTTGTGTAGTTCCCCCGCTACTTCCCGCCACAGTGAGACGTCCATCCACAGGTGTGGGTCGACGGTTCCCGATCCCGTGACGATCAATCGATCGTCGGAAATCCGCTCGGTGACAGCGACCGCTCGGCGGGTTCGTCCATCCCGGGTGATTCCATCGGCTCGTTCGAGCACATCTCCCATTCGACCTTCCAGGTGATGTCCGTGGTACAGGACCAGGTCCGAGGAGCTGATCTGTCGGACATCGCCGGGCGAAGGCTTGTACAGGTGTGGATCCACTCCAGGCCCCATCAGAGTGGTGATTTCAGCATGGGAGCCGACGATGTCAGACAGTGGACCCGACAGCATTCCGGTGGTGCAAAGGATCTGCAGCTTACCGCTGTCAGAGGTGGCTGATGTCGAATCACTGGCACCGCATCCAGGCCACCAGATGAGCAGCAAAGTGATCAGCACCATCTTTCGATAAATACTCATACGACCATTTTGTAGTGCGTGATCGAGCACTGCAATCAAATCTTTACCATTACGTAAATTAAAGTTTAGCGCATGCTAAATATGGTTCCTGGAAAGCTGCTCCGGTAGTCATATGGGTACTGGTCTCCCCTTACTTTTGTGACTATCGTAACTCACCGTTATTTCTATGCCCGTTGTCTTGCTCTTCTGGGGCCCCGTGCGCCAGTTGGGCGAATGGGAGTGAGAGTTTTATGTATCTTCCACCTTCCTGGCGAATTGCCGTGTTGGTCATCTTGGGTGTCGGTGTTCCCGGTTCAATCCTCGCCGTCGAGATCAGAGTTCCTCTCGATGTCCCAGAAATTCAACAAGCGATTTCCATCGCCAATGATGGCGACGTGATCATCGTTTCTGATGGAACCTGGAATGAGGCGATCGATTTTTCCGGAAAGAATATCGAGATTCGTTCAGAAAACGGACCGCAGAGCACACACATCGTAGGTACCCTCGATTCCGCAGTGGTCGCAATTCGTTCCGGCGAAACAAATCTGGCATTGCTAGAGGGATTCACGGTTCGCGGTGGTGGTGGTGTCGAAATCAACGGTCCTCGATTAGGTGGTGGAATCTATATCTCGGGAGCTTCTCCCCGAATTCGTCAGTGTATTATCGAGGAAAACCAGGCGTCAGTCGGCGGTGGGGTGTTCATCGACGGTGGACCTTCTCAACAGGTAGTTCTTGAGGAAGTTCAAATCCGATCAAATGTCGTCAGTGACTCGGGAGGAGGACTGGCCATCATCGGAGTCGGAATCGGAGTTTCGCTGGTCAACTGCAGTGTGCAGGAGAATCACGCCGAAACCGTCGCCGGTGCCATCTTCTGCGAGACCAGTTCCTTGCAACTGCAATCGAGTCAAATCAGCCAAAATAGCGCGGAGATGCTCGTCGGAGGGGTCTGGCTCTATCAGAGTAGCGACGGAATTTTTTTCGATTGCGAGTTTTCGGAGAACAACTCGCTGATCGTCGGCGGAGCTGTGGTGGTTTCCGATTTTTCACGTGTGACGATGGATCATTGTATTCTTCACGACAACTCCGGCGGAGCCAGTGGAGGCGGGATGTTGTTCGATGTGGGCAACGACCAGCTGATCCAGGAAATCAAGTTCTGTGTCTTCAATAACAATTCAGCTTCCGGAGCCGGCTCCGATGTCGTCATCAGTTTCAATCTGGTGAAAGTCATGATGGAACGCTGCACTTTCGGGTCTCCAGCACCGAATTCCGCTTCCAACATCCGGGTCAACAACGATTATCCTGAGGCACTATTGCTCGACTCCTGCATCGTACGAGGTGGCACACTGCCGAGCATCGAAGCTGAACCGGGGTCGACCGTTGGTTACTACAGTTGTGTCGATGGACTGGTCGCTTCCGGAATCACCGCCATCGATTGCATCGATGAGGACCCACTCTTTGCCAATCCTGCTGCTGGAATCCTGTCTCTTCAGCCCGATTCTCCCTGTATCGATAATGGCAACCCTGCACTCCCGGTCGACCCTGACGGATCGGCTCCCGACATGGGGGCCCTTGGAGTTGTGGAATCCGGGACTTTTCGGCGAGGAGATGTGAATGTGGATGGAGTATCGAATCTGGCAGATGCCATCCAGATCCTGGGAATGCTATTCATCTCAGGAAGTGGCCCCATCGGCTGTCTCGACGCGGGCGACTGCAATGATGACGGACTTCTGAATATCTCGGATGCGGTGACCTTGCTCGATGCTCTGTTTGTTTCCGGCAATCCGCTACCGGAACCGACCGGGGATTGTGGTTCAGATCCGACTACTGATCCGCTCGATTGCTCCAACTTCTGTCCCTGAAGCAGCGACAAATCAGCGAACGGCAAGGAAGCCTTCCGGGGCGGGTCCCAGTGATCGGACCGTTTCTTCGATCGTTTTTCCGGAGTGGGAAAATCTCCAGTCGGGGGCGATCAGCGAGGCTGGAATCGCGGCGTGATGGAAGGTTTCGAGTGCCTCGTCTATCGGCCAATCATTCAGAATCCGTAGATCTTCGTCAGCGAGGGCAAGGATGTCGATATCTATCGTCCTGGGAGAGTTGAGATCTTTTGAACGTTTTCGACCGAGCAGGTCTTCGATGGAACGCAACTGATCGCGCAGCTGCTCGTAGGTCGGCGGATCGTCGATGATGACGGCCTGATTGAGGTAATCGGAGGTTCCTGGTGCTCCGACGGGAGGGCTCTGGTAGATCGGTGATTTTGAGTCGATTGTGAACTGTTCACTCAACAGGCGAAAGCCCGCCTGGAGGTGTCGATCAGCATCGATATTCGAACCGAGCAGCAGCAGGGAAAATCTGACGTTGGTCGCCATCAGGAGCGAGTCCGGAAGATTTCGATGCCGACGCTCCTGGAATATCTGAGGGCACCAGGTTTTTCGACCTTGACCCGTGTGGCCACGATGGACCGATCTTCCAGTACGAGGTTGGCGATCTCTTCGACGAGTCTTTCCAGCAACATACAATGTGAATTCTTGACCTGTTCGATGATGCTCTTGGTCAACGCTCGGTAATCGACCGCTTGTTCGATGTCATCGCTTCTTGCTGCTGCGGTGATATCAGTCCAGAGGGTGAGATTGATCACTACTTCTTGACAGCGATCCCGTTCCCGGTCGTAAATCCCGATAACAGTTCTGACCAACAGGTCCTCGATGTGGATCTGATCACAGTAAGAAAGATCGGTAGGTTCGTTCACGATATCGTCCTCCCACCATCGATGGGGAACACATGACCGGTAGTATGGTCAGCTTCACGGATCAGAAACAGCAATGCGTCCAGGATCTGTTTGACGGTGCCATTTTTTGCCAGAAGAGGATCTTCGGAGAGTTCCGGAGTTGCCTGCTGTTCAAAGTCAGCTGGAGGAAGGATGGAGCCGGGGGAAATGGCATTGACGGTGATTCTGGGAGCGAGTTCCTGAGCGAGCAATCGGGTCAGTTGAAGGAGTCCTGCTTTGGCCAGCCCATAGGTGAAGAACTGCGGATCGGCGATTTTCGCTCTCCAGTCAAGCATCTGGATCACCCTTCCCATTTCTCCCTCGGGAAGCTGGCGGGCGAATTCCCGGCAAAGAAGAGTCGGAGACAGGACGTGAATCCTGTGATCCTTCTCCAGTTCCTGGGCATCGAGGTTTTCCAGTCTCAATGGTGTGAACCGGGATGCATTGTTCACCAGAACCTGTACAGGGCCCAGTTGCCGAGCTCCTTCGATGATGGCTGAAGTGCAGCCCGGATCAGACAGATCCCCCTGGATCGCCAGGGCGTTGACTCCATGAGACAGGCATTCTTCGACGGTCTGGTTGGCCTGTTCCCGGGAGGTGTTCCAGTGAACCGCGACGTGCATCCCCTCGGCTGCCAGACGGCAGGCCATCGCCTTGCCCAGCCGGCGGGCTGCCCCGGTGATCAGGGCGACTTTCCCTTCGATTTCCATCGGGTTCCTTTCCTGGCAATCCTGGCCCTATTGTGCGCAGAAGAGATCCATGAGTCCACGGGAACTCCGGACCTTGACCGGGGGATCGAGTCACTGGAGACTCTGCAGGTCTGAACCTCAACCCCCGGGCAGGAGAATGGAATTGGCCAAGGTACTTGAGCCGAACGCGACCATCGTGGGCAGAGAAGATCTGTCCGAAGAACTGGCGATCTTCCAGGTCGCCCTCGATGAGGCGCTGCCAGAGGGAGATTGGTTTGTCCCGGGTCAGTACATGGTCATCGGCGTCAACAATATTCAGGAGCCTGAACTGGGTGGTGTGCAGAGGCCGATGTCGATCGCTTCCGAGCCTGCCGAGAGGAAACATGTCGAGTTCTACATCCGCCGGGTGGCAAAGCCTGAGTCGAAGAACCCGTTGACTCACAGTTTGTTTCAACTGGGAGAAAGCGAGAGAGTATTTCTACGCCCCAAACCGAAGGGGCACTTCACCATCCCGGGAACTATAGGACCAGAAGATGAGCGCTGGAGGATCTATGTCAGTGCCGGAACTGGTCTGGCTCCTTTTGTTTCCATCGCTCGCGATGACATCTCACATGGGCGGTCAGTAGCAAAAACCTGCGTGATCCACGGAGTCTCCCGATCAGGAGATCTGGGCTATCGCGAAGAACTGGAGGCGATGGAACGAGATCATGGTCTTGTCTATATCCCAACAGTGAGTCGCCCCGCCGAGTGTCCTGACTGGTCTGGAAGCTGCGGACGTGCCGAGGACTGCTTCAAGGATCAAGGCATCGAGATGCTGGAATCCAAGATGGGTCTGGAGAGTGGCTCACTGGGTCCCGATCATGCCGCGGTTCTGGTCTGTGGACTGCAGGGAACCATCGGCGAATCGATCCTTCGTCTCTCCAGTCGCGGTTTTGTTCCGGCCGAGAAGAAAATCCGTAAAGCTCTGGCGATTCCCGAAGAAAGAACTCCATCGCTCTTCTTCGAGCAGTATGACTCCGATCCGGTGATCGACCTTGAGGATCAGGAGATCATGTCGCAGCTACGGAGCGGTCTCGGTCTCGATTGAATCTGGTCATGGAACTGGATTCCCGGCGAGATGTTCCGGATGATGTGTCCCGTACCTGACGCGGAGAGGTTCGATGGCCAGTTCACCCGACCGAAAACCAGTTCTGTTCCTGATCCTCGATGGATTCGAGCAGGAGATCTCGTTCGAGGACCGCTCGGTGATCACCTTCGGTAGATCTGATGAATGTGACGTTTTGCTCGACATTCCCAGGGTCAGTCGTCTGCATGCTGAGATCCGACTCGAAGAAGGAAATCTGCGCCTGATCGACAAACGTTCCTCCAATGGAACGATGCTCAACGGTGAACCGGTCGATTTCGCCAGTCTCCGTACCGGGGACCGGATCGAGATTGGCAGTGCCGTCATCGAGATCAGAGAAGCGTCCAGCTCGGGGACTTCACGGTCCTCTCCACGGAAGCGGAAGCCGCTACCGAAGCAGGAAGAAACTGCATCTCCTCCAGAAGACAGGGCAGCGAGTGCAGCACCGGAGCCGCGTCCATCTCTTGTTCGTGTTGGTCGATCGCCAGTCTCTCAGGTGACCGACGTTGCCTTGATGACCCTGTTGGTGTTGGTGTTGATTCTCATCGGGCGGGAGTATGCAGAGGGCCCGGGCACCATCCGTCCCAGCTCCGGGGGTACGGTTTCGGGCGAGGATCCAGCGACGACTGCACAGAATCCCGGTCAGGTGTCCACTCCGCTCGATGAGGGAGAGATAGAACTCGAACTGCTCGAACAGGAACTTGCTGCTGCCGAGATCGGCTGGGATGCCATCGACGCGTTGCGTTCTCTGGCTCGCCAATATCCGACCAGCAGGGCCGCGTCGACCTGTAGCGATCTGGCCACTGCACTGGAAGGAATGCGGATCGCTAGCCTGATCGAAAA
>Ga0310342_100002343_pt1 | contig 12151 bp, 8 predicted proteins | sample S15DNA20500_MG_FD_206155 | JGI IMG/M metagenome (GOLD analysis project Ga0310342, IMG submission 206155) | Marine microbial communities from station ALOHA, North Pacific Subtropical Gyre - S1503-DNA-20-500_MG | ecosystem: Environmental > Aquatic > Marine > Oceanic | place: Pacific Ocean: North... | reverse complement strand
TTACGTTAGCTTTTAGTCAATGGCCACTTGAACGTGAAAGTCGTGGTGGATTCAATTGGGACTGGCACTCAGGTAATTTTGCCAAGGCGCGTCTCAATTTGCCAATGCTCGATGTGGGACTGAGTACCCTGGTGTTGGATCTTGAACAACGGGGGATGCTGGATGACGTTTCGATTGTTGTCTGGGGTGAATTTGGTCGGACGCCACGGATCAATGCCTCGGCGGGTCGAGATCATTGGCCCCATGCTGCTTCGGTGTTGTTGTCAGGCGGAGGCATGCAAACCGGTCAAGTGGTTGGCGCCACGGACTCTCATGGTGGCGAACCGACAGATCGCCCGGTCCAATACCGCGAAATTTTCGCAACGCTTTACCACCAGTTGGGACTGGATCCCCACCAATTGGTGCTTGATCATCCGGAGGGTCGACCGTACGATCTTTTGGATGGCGCCAAGCCAATCAGCGAGTTGATTTAAGTCTAAAAAAGTCAAATCCGCTCGCCACACCACCTGTCAGGGAATCGTGGAAAAATGCGTCGTTGATGCTGCAAAACAGGCTAACCAACATGCGCGTAACGGTGCGCCAACCTGGTTTTGACACCCGAGTACCGGAGACTTTGAAGGAGCGGCCGTATGCAAGACCGTTTAGGACAGCTATTGGAAGATCATGACTGCTTGTACGGTGTGATTTGTCGTGACGCTACCATGATCCAACTCGAGCTGATCGCGCAGGCCGGTTATCACATCGTCTGGCTTGATTTGGAGCATGGGTCACAGTCCAATTCGGAAGCAATCCAGTTGGCTCGTACGATCGTACATCTGGGCATGGTGCCGTTGGCTCGAATTCCTGAAATGTCCCGCAGCAATGTCCAGGTTCTGTTGGACGGTGGAATTCAGATCCTGACACTGCCAGATGTGCGTAACGCGCAACAGGCAGCCGATTTTTCGCAGTTGGGAAAATATCCGCCGTTGGGTGAACGGGGCGTGTGTTCCAGCAGTGCCAACTTCAACTATCACCTGCGGGATCCCGAGCAGGATCTTGTTGTTTCAAACAATGCAACACGACTGATGGCGATGATCGAGAGTGACGAGGGTTACCAATCCCTGGAGTCGATTCTGGAGGTTGAAGGAATCGACATGCTGACCGTTGGACCCGCCGATTGGGCCACTCATAGTGGCCTGTTTGACGGAGCGGCGAAAACGCAGCTGATTCCGAAAATCGAACATGTACTCACCGCTTCCGCAGCGGCAGGCCGAATCACTACCATGGGCGTATTCAATGCCAACGACGTTGGTCGATACCGCGACCTTGGTGTACGCATCATCTTTGTCGGTGTGGATGTAAATATGCACCGCAACGTATTTGTGGATACACTGGGAAGTTTTCAACAGGCAGCGGGAAACCGCTAAGTATCCTACGGGTATCCATGTTCAGGTTACCGGATCCGCTGGGACGATATGGCTGCGGTGATCGGTAAAATCGGGTTCTGCCCCCGATCAATCGTTGGTCGTCGGGGTGTTGGCTTGCCGACGGCGTTTGTAAGCCAGCAGGCAATCGTCCGCTTCGCACACAATGGGCGTAAAATCACGGTGTGCGATCCATTCCTCGCGTTGGAACTGGCGGATGTGGTTGTCAACGTGGCAGGCACTGACATACACGACGGTACGGTTCCAGGGAGAAATGTTTGCTGGCGAAGCGTGCACGAGATTGCAATGAAACATCAGTAATGATCCGGGCGGCCCTTTCGGAGCCACCAGGCCTCCTTGTTCAACCAGGCGACTGACCGTTGACTTGTCCAAGGTCCAAAGCGGGTAGGACGTCGTGCCCAGGTCGTGTCCGGCTGCGAGCGTTCCATCGGTGTGACTTTTGGGGATGATCATTAAAGGTCCGTTGAATTCCGTCACTTCATCAATGAAGACCGCGATGTTCATGGCCCGCGGTTCTGGCATCAGGTCGTCCCTTGCCCAGGTTCCATAGTCCTGGTGCCATTGCCAAACGTCACCGTCGAACGCGGCCTTGGCATTGATCTTGAACTGATGAATGTAAACCTCCCCATCGAGTAGTTCCATCACCGGTCTGATCATGCGAGGGTGATGAGCCAGCAAGCGGAAGGCCTCATTGTAACGGTGTGTGGCAAAGGCCGTACGCACCGCTTCTTTGTCTTTCTCTCGCCAGACTTCCGGACGTCGCTGCGCAAAAACTCCCGGCAACTCTTGCCTGAGTACGTCCATCTCTTCTTGTGAAAACGTGCCTGGCAGGAACAAGTAGCCCAGCTCTTCGAATTGACGGACCTGATCGGGGGTTAACATGTGGCTTGGGTTCCCAAATTCAGAGGATTCTGTTTCATTCACTGCCTGGTGCAGCAAACGATAAAGTTTTAATCCTTCATTGCTTCCGGTGAAATCCCCTACCGGAGTGACAGGCAGACAATCCGGGGAAATTGCCCTGGACCGGATCACAGGTTGCCCAGATTTTCCAGCTGTTGGCTAAATTCAGCTTAGCAAAACACAAATCGTGGTATTGGATATTGGTTTTGAAAAGGGATGGCTGATTCGAGTGACCAGCTACGATGTTTTTCCTGTAAAATGCTCATCAGCTAGAATCTTGGATTCATTACGCGGATTTTCAATGATTTACTCCTGGTCTTCCATGCCGATCCTGGTTTTCCAAGTGCTGCGTGATCCGGATTGCGACTGGAAAACGTTCGTCGGTTCTGAAAAAATCAGGACGCCAGGACAGGATACAAGGACAACGATTTCCCAGCACCTGCCATGCCGACGATTTTCAACAACATGATGAGAATCATCTTTCCTATTGAGGACACGTTTTCAGCAAGAAGGCGAAAAATGTTGAGGCACGAACAGATACGATTTTTAGTGGTAAGCCTGATTTTAGGTTATGGATTGCCAGTGTCCGGACAGGGTGTTGATGTTGACGGTGGCCAGTCACTGGAAGCACCAAAAGTTTTGCAGACCTTTGGCAATCGGGGGCCTGTTGAAGTTGTTCCGCCACCACCGTTGGCCTCCGACGAGCCCACTTTTTCGGATCCCGAGGGTCGTCTCGAGGTCATGATCGATCAAAAGCATGGGTACATCAAACGTTTACGATTTCCCCAGCTATTCGACCAGGCGGAGGTCCGAAGTATCGACCGGTATCTTGTTTTGGGAGGGGTGTCCAGCTCCGAGTTGGATGATGAGGTCACACGCTTCAAAGACAATACGAGGGCAGACATTCCCCACATCGTGGGTGGTAGAATGCCTGAATCGCCGATCGGGAATCGCCATCCGAAAAATCTACAAGCTCGACCCGGTTAACCTGGAAATCATCAAGACGGTCGAACTCAAAGCGCCCCGGGAGACGATTCTCAACATCGTATCGACCACCATTCTCTCGGACGCAGTCCTCCAGGGTGGATACTTCTATCAGTATGTGAGCCACACGGCTGGCCGATATTCTGCTTTTTCCACCGACTCGGTACGAAGGCCGTACTTTGTCAATAGCCGCAATATGCAAAGCGGGTTGTGCACGGTTACCCGGCCGGATATCGATTTCACCTACGGTGAAGTGCAACTATCGGTCAATGGCGTGCCCGAGTACCTGGGCATTAACGCCGATGGTGAATTGAACAAAGGACGGCTCGAAGCCCTGGTCACCCCGGAAGGCTGGCAGTTGCCCCGTGGTAGCTGGGTTCTGTTGGGGCCGGGGCCGGGAGGTGCAGACGAAGAGTTGGCTTTATGCGGCGACGCGCGGAACCCACTTGATGTGGCACCAGAATTTCCAAAACCGGTTTTTCTTTGCCGCCTTTGCGCCGGAGCGATCCCTGGACAAGAGTCTGGATCTTGCTTTTGATACCAGCTTTCTCTGGGCGCACGCGGCGACCCGGTACAAGGAAGGTGGCCGACTCGAGTTGATCGAAGGGGATCCCCAGCTTTGGAAGAGTGGCTTGCACAAGCGCTGGGAAAACGAGCCACTTCCTTTCAGCGGACCGGACGGGGAGCCGCTCTGGTTCCAGCGGCTCGATATTTTCGACGCTGTCTACGCGATGTTTGAAACTTTGGACCTGAGCCCGCGCGGATGGGCCACCTGCGGGATTGCGGAAACCCTGTACACGATGGGCGATTTGCTCAGTGATCATATGTGGTACGCACCCAAGATAACTGCCCGCACCGAGGACATGAAGAAGGTGCCGATGCAGGAGTACTACCGGTTTGTTCGGGCCCTGCAGAAGCGATGGCCCCGCTTTCACTTTTTCAACTATGAACGGGGTGGGTACTACGCACATGGCGACACGATCCAGCAACATCCCGAGTTCGCATTTGCGATTTTGCCAGGAGGGGGCTACAGCGGAGAAGGGACGTACACACCTCATTGGGAATATTTTTTTCCCCAGCTGACTGAAAAGTATCTTCAACAGCAAAAGGAGGGTGTTTCTCTTTACATCGACTGGTCCACCCCCTCAGCCAATGTCGTGAATCTGCCCGACGGGAAAAGAATCTTCTGAAGTTATGAGTCAGCGCAAAGAGAGATCAGGAGAATGTCGCGAAGGTTGCGCGAGGCAGGCAGTTTTTATTACGTGAATCAACCCTCGGGTCCCTGGGCCGATTTTGGTTACATCGAGGGAGGAAGTTGGGATACCGACACCCAGGTGGACTGGCGTTTCTGGGGGGATCGGCTGCAGCTTTACAAGATCCACGAATTTCGCCCCAACACGGTCGTGGCCCTGGATATGATGTGCGAGGAATTCATTCATCAATGCCTCCTCTATAATTTTGTTCCCAGCACCATGAACCGGATGGGCGTGGCCACTGCGCAAAGCTGGGCGCCCAAGGAACTGATTCGATTGCGCTGGTATCTGCGTGAAGCAAGCATGGTGCCGGTGCGGCCCGTTGCGTGGGAGACGCCGGGCAGCCCGTTGGAAACCACGGTCATGACATTGCCCGGCACGTTCTATCTGGCCGCTTACAATCATGCTACCAGGGATCATGCGGCCGACCTTTCCACCGATCTTACGCCCGTGATCGACGAACGGCCGTACACGATCTGGCGTGCGGATGTCACGCAAGGGCCGTGGGTGGGAACTGGTTCGAAACCGGGGGTCGAGCCCCATAAGAGCCTTGGACCTGACACGGCGCAGGTTGGATACAAGTATGAGGAAGCGGTGGTTTCCTACCAGCCCGTCCGAAACGCAAGTTGGGACGGAATGAAGTTGAAGCTGGAGAATGTCCAGATTCCACAGCGTTCGTCAGTCTTTTTCTTTCTCTCGCGAGTTCCTGCGGTGATTCGATCCATCGAAGGCAGGGACGTGATGTGGCCAGTCAGCAGCCAGCCCCATCTGCGAATTGAATGGAACACGGACGGGACACTCTTGATCAGAAATGATTACCACGAAGCCGTTTTATCCGTTTCCCCGGATTGGCTGTCCAGCGATTTTGAGGCGCAGCGGACAGACGAAAAGACCGGTTGGCCCTCTTTCACGGTCAACCATGGTACCTGGCGACTGACCAGGCAAGGACAAATCCTTTACGACAGCCGCCAGCTACCATGGACGGCGCACATTCAAAAATCGCTGGTAGCTGCCATCCAACCCATCACGACCGGCAAGCGAATCCCGGGCTCCGCTGCGCTTGGTGCGGATCACAGGTTGGTTCTGCAGAACGGCCTTGACGGCTACCAGGGACAGTCCAACGAGCAGATGACCACCGGGCAGTGGGGAGGTGAAGTAGGTGCAGACTCCCACGGTCCGGATCGCCTGTTTCTCTTCAACAGTGAAGAGCACGACCGCTATGCGGTGGACCTGATTCGCTTTGAACTCGCAGGCAAACTGTCCAAGGAGGCCACGGTAACGCGCGCCGTGCTACTGCTGCACGCGGAAAAGGAGGGGTCTGGCAATCACGCGTCAGCCTACAAAGTGCTCCAGCCATGGGTGGACGGGAAGACCTGGTGGAATAACTGGGGACATGGTGGCAGTGATCCCGGTTACGTCGAGACGAAGCCCGTATTCACTGCGCGGCTGATTCCCCAGGGGGATACTTTTTTCGTGGTTGATCCTACCCTTATCCAGCAATAGGTGGATGATCCTGCTTCTAATCACGGGGTGTTGTTGAAGGCGCACGACGGTGGCGCAAATTTCCACTGGTGGGCTGACGGTGACAAGGGGGATCATCCTCCCCAGCTCATCATTGAGTACAACGTCCAATAGGTACCGCTGCCTCCGTCGCAGGCGATGGGTTATGATTGATCCAGTTTGTGACAATCTGTGTTAGAAAACACCGACAATCTCCAGGAGATATCTGATGAGGCGAAGAGAATTGTTAACCGGGCTTGGTGCTGCCAGCGTCTTGGGTGCTGTTGGCTCGGAGGCCTCCGCCGAGCAAAACCAGATGCCCGTTGCGGGCAACAGTTTTGTGACCGTCCGTCCTCGCGAGGATGCCGACAGCAGAACCGAACAACGCTTTCATGTGCTCGACCCGTTTGGAAAAGAAATCGATCAGACTCGCAGTAAAACCCAGGGGCTGCAAGAGGCGATTAACTACTGTGCGGCGCATGGCTATGGACTGTTTGTCAGCGGTGGGGCCAATACCAGTAACGGCGAACCCTGGCATATGAACTTGACAGCGACCGAAACGATCGAGGTTCCTCCCATGCGGTTTTGGACCTGGACCATGCGCGGCCTGACTTTCAATGGCCCCATGCAGGAGGACTTTGTACGTTTCGATTCGCTGGTCAATTCCCATCTCGACTGGACTGGTACCCAGCTGGTTTATACGGGCAATCAAGCTGCGGTGCATTTTCATCCGCGCAACCCACCGCCAGGAGATCCCACGCTGGGGATGGGTGTCAACTTGATCAACCTGCCGAATTCCATCGCGGTCTATGGCCATGGCTCTCGTTGCGTTGAATTTTCACCGGCGCCGCTGCACGGTCCGATCTTTGGTAACAAAATGGTATTTGGCGAATTGAATGGGGGCGCCTCAGATACCAAAAACGGAGCCGAAAACACCATTGGCCTGCTGGTAAACTCGTCGGCCGGAACGGCCATGTTTGCATCGAATCAAATTGACGTTTTTGCAGCGCACGGGTGTGGCCAGCAGACGTTTCGCGTGGGTTCGGCGCCACAACGGGACTTCGTCAAGGGAAATTTCTGGCGGTTGCAATCAACAACCGTGCCGAACCAAACGGTGCTGAGTAGTTTTGAAACCGGCGGACTCTACGACATCTATTTTGAGAATTCCGGACTCGCCGGGACGGTGGGCGTGCGGATGGAGGCGATCTCCAATCTCAATCGTATTCGCGGTTACAATAATTGCGTGACGCCGATCGAGGAAATTGGTTTGCAGTCCGGTGGGCAGAGCACCAACGTTTTCGGATGATGACGTCAGAATTGGAATCGAAAACTGTCCGATGCGGTTCTCCTCCGACGAGTGGCCTTTACGGCAACGCTCACCCGCGGCGACGCCATGGTTTTCCTTGGGTACTAGTTGCACACCACCTCGTCTCCCCTTACGATTCAGAAAACTCCACATCTTCGAGGTACTATCATGCCAATCCATCAGGTGGTAAAGATTTCTTGGGTCCTGCTAGCGGTTCTCGTCGGAATCGCCATTGTCCGTGGTCCCGAAGTGCAGGCGGCAAACAAGATCAACGTGCTGGTATGGGACGAACAGCAACCCGTTCGGAAGAAAGTGTATCCCAACTTTCCCGGGAACTATATTGCAGATCATCTTAAAAAGAATACCCGTTTGAGCGTTACATCCGCAAAGTTGAGCGATACCGAACAAGGACTATCTAGTGAAACGCTGCATCAGACCAACGTGCTTGTTTTTTGGGACCACCACCGGCACCGAGATATTTCCATAGAAAAGAGCCAAGAAATGGTCGATCTCGTCAAGGAAGGAAGACTGGCCCTGGTTGCACTTCATTCGGCACACTGGTCCGTGCCGTTCATGTTGGCGATGCAGGAGAGGGCTGCTCAGGATGCGCTCCAGCGGCTGCCTGAACAAGATCGGGAGAAGGCCACCGTAGAGTTTCGGGGCACGGTCGGTTGGAACAAGCCCGGTGACTACGAACGGAACTTCTTGGATGTCGAGTATCACCGCACAGCAGACGGTCGAATAACTGTCTATGTCGAGCGGCCCAACTGCGTCTTTCCACGCTGCTGCACACCTACGCAGCCAAGCCAAATCCGAATCGTCAGTGTCGATCATCCAATCGCCCAGGGTGTTCCCAAAACGTTCTCGATCCCAGAGACAGAGATGTATGACGAGCCTTTTCACATACCTGAACCGGACGAAGTTGTGCTGGACGAAACGTGGCAAGGCGGCGAATATTTTCGTTCGGGATGCCTCTGGAACCTGGACAAAGGCAAGGTTTTCTATTTCCGACCGGGGGACCAGAAATACCCCATCTACAAACAATCGCCGATTTTACAGATAATCGAAAATGCTTGTCTGTGGCTTGGCAAAAATTAGATCGGGTGAGGTATTGAAAAACCGGATTTGCTAAGTATCTCGGCCTACCGGGCGGGTTCACTGCAAATTTCCCGTTTAACCGCTGAGGAATTAGCCACTGACCCATACTGTCCCGGACGAAACATATCCTCAGCCAGCTCCAGCAGAAACCATCGCGAAAATTGGAATGTAATGGTACTCCGCCAAAGTCTGCCGATGGATCACCCAGCATGATGGCTGTGGTTTTCACCGGTAGCGGTAGGGTAGGCAAGGGCCCATCAAAACGCCTATTATCTTTAATCAGTTTATCAGTAAGTCATCGTTCGAACAAAAAGAGTTCTTCAACATAAGAGTCTCCTGGATGAAATACTTTTACCCGTCGGTATCAAGATGGTTGTGGTCGGTTGGTCTGGGCCTGGTGTTGGCGATGGCGCCAGCGTTGGACGAACTGCAAGCCAAAGATAGCACGTCTCCAAACGTGGCCGTGATCGTTGATAAGGCGGCACCACAGTTGGAGCGGTATGCGGCAGAAGAACTCTGTGGTTATCTCGATAAGCTCTATGGTATTCGCACCCGACCGCTGTCGACGATGCCGGCCTCTGTTGACGCGGTTTTGCTCGTCGGCAGCCCGACAACCAGTTCCATCATCGCCAAGGCAATGGGTTCGGAGTCTTGGCCGAAGCTGACCGATCAAGGTTTGGTGCTGAAGCGGATGTCGATAGGGGACAAGCCAGCTTTGATCGTTGGTGGCGGCAGCCCGCGGGCGACGCTGTGGAGCGTTTATGAATTGGTCGAGCGGTGGGGTGTCCGATATCTGTTGCACGGAGACGTGTTACCCGACGAAGCTGGCAAGTTTCAATTGCCCACAAATGACCTTGTGCTGGAGCCGATACTGCGGATTCGTCAATGGCGGGTAGTCAACACTTTTCTTTGTGGTCCTGAATCATGGGGAATGGTCGACTACCGCCCGGTTTTGAATCAACTCGCCAAATTGAAGTTCAACCGACTGCTTGTGAACATCTGGACCTATCAACCTTACTTGCATCTGGAACATCAAGGTGTGGCTCGCCAATCGGCCTGGCTCAGCTTTGGCCATAAGTTTTCGATCACCGATGACATGGTGGGTCGGCATCTGTTTGACGATCGGCCACAGTTCTGGAATCCCGATTTACCACTGGGAGCCAGTTACGAAGAATTCGCTGCCGCTGGAGAAAAACTCATTCACAACCTGATGGCGCACGCTCACCAACGAGGCATGGAATGCGCGATGCCGGTCTACCTGACCGACTTTCCCCCGGAATTCAAGGAATTGCTTTCTGATTCTCAGCCAGTTCACCAACTGGAACACTTGACCATTGTGCCTGGCCCCAACACGGCTCCCGACGATCCCAAGCTGACGGCATTAGCTGCGACCGTGCTCCAGACGACGTTACGTACCTATCCCGAGGTGGACTACCTCGTGTTAGGAATGCCGGAGTTCCGTCAATGGGCGGGAATGTGCGAGCTGGCTTGGCAGGAGTTGGACTCCAAATACGGAATTAACCAGGTCAGGTCTCTTGATGAGATCCTCTCGGCGGCCAGCAAACGGCCCGGAATTCCATCGGCGCGAGCACTGGCGGAGGCCCAGGGGGATATCGTGATTTTGCGGTTTTACGACCGCTTATTCACCGAATGTCAGGCGCTTTCCGCTGAGCAGCTGTCGGATACGAAATTCATTTACAAGGCGGTTGCCGAAGAATTGTTTCCCATCTTGGCGAGGGTTTTGCCACCGGGCTCGGAGACGCTCAATTTTCTGGCCTATACGCCGGCACGCGTCGTGCAGCGTCGTGAAGCGATTGGGCGGCTCGATACGGAAAAAATACCCGCGGCGCTGGTCTTCACACTTCATGACGATAACATCGGTCTGTTGCCAGCGCTGACCACCGGTTCGTTGCACCAGCTGACCCAAGAGATGCGCCAGCACGGTTGGGCCGGTTTCTCCACACGATACTGGCAAATCAGCGATCACGATCCGTGCGTTACGTACATCGCTCGAGCGGCATGGGATAAAACAGCCAGTCCCGAATCGGTCTATCGCGATCAGATCCGTGCTGCCTGTGGTGAGGCCGCCGTGGAGGACATGCTCACCATGTTCCGAGAGTTGGAAGAGACCTCGATTGTACTGGAATTTCACGCCAATGGGCTGGCCTTTCCCATACCGGGCATGATCATGAAGCATTGGAAAGCGGGCCCGATGAATGAGAAATATGCCGAGGCCCGGGCAGGTTACCAACGGGCGCTTCAGGCAGTTCGCCTGGCAGAAAAAAAAACACCGCAGAACAAGCGCGACTATCTGAACTATTGGATCGGGCGTCTTGAGTTTGGCATCGCTTACTTCGACACGATCGAAAGGGTGCGCCTGGCGGCCACCGCGGAAGCAGCGGGCAAGCCGAGCGAAGCGCTCCAAAGTACGAAAGATGCCTTGACCAGGTCCCGCCTGGCATTAGAGGCTTTTGCTCGCGTCGCCCGCGATCAATCCGACCGCGGTGCGGTCGCAACGATGAACGAGTATGTCTATCGACCGTTGAGAAGCAAAGTAAAACAGCTGGCGGTCTTGCCCAAATGAGTGGAGCTCTTTGTGTGGGAACGGCTTTTTTTAGATGAAAGAAAGGGTATGTGAGATGAGTAGGTGTCTTTGGATCACACTGTCTCTGGCAAGCATGGTGTGTCTTATCTGTCTGACTGGAAATTCAGTAGTTGCCGATTCGTCAAGCAACTCGGGCCCCAAGAATCTGCTGCCCAACGCCAGTTTTGAATTGGCCCTGGGACAAGCGAAGCACGACTGGAACAAGTACAGCCCCGGGTACGGGTCAGCCACCAACTGGACGGACATGGTCAACCCACTGACCATCAAGTTGGCTGGGACCGACCAGGTGCCCGAGGTATTGCCCGTGATTGAAAAGGTCGGTGATGCACCTGACGGCGGTTGCGCCGTGGCAATTTCGGTTTCTGCCAGCCAGCCAGGCCATCTGACTTCTCCGGTAGTGACTATGAAACCTGGACAGGCCTACACACTGTCGGTACATGCGCGTAGTGATAACCCGGGCGCCACGTTACGCCTGGCAGTTTGGAACCGTCCTCTGGATTGGCGTGAAAATCCAGACGCACAAAGCGAGCCAATTGTGCTGGGTACGACTTGGCAACGCTACGAATTGACGTTCACTGTAGCGTCGTATTATGATCGCGGCGCAGTCGATCTGTTGGCGGAAGGCGAGTTGGAAGGGAAGGTTTGGGTGGATGGTGTGCAGCTGGAAACGGGCCCTCGTGCGACACCGTTCCAGACACGGTATCCGGTGGAAGTCGCACTGAACGCCGACAAGCCGTTCAGTGGGATGTTGCACCTGATGGGAGAACCACTCGAGTTAACTCTGGCCAGCTACATCCAGGCAGACCAGTCACCCTCTGGTAAACTCAAACTGTGCATCGAGACTTTCGAGGGCAAGGTGGTTCACACCAGCCAAATCCCGTGTCCCCAGACTCCCGGCTATCGCGAAGAAAAATTGTCTTTTGAGTTTCCCCTGGTGGGAAACTTTCGAGCGCGCGTTTTCTCGGCGGGCGAGGATCCGGTCGGAGTTTCCAGTTATGGTTACATATTTACTGTTCATCCGGTCATGAAAGACGGTTTTGGATTTTTACAAACTGACGCTGCAGAGGACGATTTTCAAGGG
>Ga0310342_100002340_pt1 | contig 12153 bp, 10 predicted proteins | sample S15DNA20500_MG_FD_206155 | JGI IMG/M metagenome (GOLD analysis project Ga0310342, IMG submission 206155) | Marine microbial communities from station ALOHA, North Pacific Subtropical Gyre - S1503-DNA-20-500_MG | ecosystem: Environmental > Aquatic > Marine > Oceanic | place: Pacific Ocean: North... | reverse complement strand
GAAGCAGAAGAGTAGCCCCGGCTATTGCGTCGATTCTGGATTCCGGGCTGCTTCCAGGGCCGGGTCCATGTCGTCAAAGATCTTCCCCGCCCCGTCATAGAAGATCCTGCCGATCAGCAGGTCGGTGAGGTTCCCCTGGTGGTCGGGAAACTCCTTGAGGAACTGGCCGAAGCTGAACTCGTTACTGTAAAAGGCACTCACCAGTTTCCGGATCCAGTTCGAGCCCGATTCGAAATCCTCGATCCAGCCTCCCAGTTGAACGGCCGAGAGATCATCGCCCGCCAGTCCCTCGATGATCGCGTCCGCCGCCAGTTCCCCGGTCTTGAGGGCAAAGTAGACACCGCTACTGTAGATCGGGTCAATAAATCCAAAGGCATCCCCGACCAGCACCCAGCCGTCTCCGGCTTGCTGCCCGGTGCGGTAAGAGAATTCCTTGGCAATGCGGTAGCGGTCGGTCGCCTCGGCCGCTGAAAGCCAGTCGCCCAGGACCGGACAGAGTTCCAGTTCCTCGGCAAAGACCTGTCCGGCATCCCCCCGGCCCTTGACCAGGTAATCACTGTCCGCCACCACGCCGATGCTGGTGATATCATCACGCAGGGGGATAAACCAGAACCAGGATTCCTTGTCGCGGGTATGCAGGATGATCGTGCTCCCTCCCTGATCACCCGGGCTACGAGAAGCGCCACGGAAATAATTCCAGACGGCAACTTTTTTCAGATCCTGGTCATCCTCGCGGATGCCCTGCTGGTTGGCGATCAGTGCCTGCTGCCCGGTGGCATCGACCACGACCCGGGCCGTGATCTCCCGCGGTGGGCCGTCGGCCTGCTGCACCTGGACCCCACGGGCCACCCCATCCTCCATGACCACCCGCAGCACGCGGGTCTGGTCCACGCACTCGGCTCCCTTCTCGGCAGCGTTCTCAAAGAGCATCTTGTCGAATTCCGCCCGCTCCACCTGCCAGGTCCGGGAGCTCTCGCGTGGATCATGCTGCTCGAAGAAGAAAGGGCTGGATTCCTTGCCGCTGCTGCTGACAAACTGCACGCTTGCCTTCTGCACGTAGTCACTCTTCTTCATTCTGTCGAGCACGCCGAGCCGCTCGAAGCACCAGTAGGTTTCCGGCATCAGCGATTCGCCGACATGAAAACGGGGGACCGACTCGCGTTCCAAAAGCAGGGTCTGGTAGCCTGCCTCGGCAACCAGAGCCGCGGTGGCGGAACCGGCAGGTCCACCCCCGACCACAACACAATCATAGTGCTCCGACTGAATCGGCATCGAGCAGTCTCTCTCGGTTGTTACTGATCGTCCGGGACAGGGGCAATGATTTCCAGCAACTCCACGACCGGTTCACCGTTGCAGTAGATCAACGCCGTGCGGCCGAACACTTCCGCCTGCGGGGTGCTGTCCAAAAAGCCGGCCAGGTCCGTCCCGGCCCGTATTTTCCAGAGCGACACCAACTGAACTTCTCGCAAAACATCGTGTTCAATCAGGATTCTTCCCAGCGGGGTTTGCTGGCTGATAATCTCGTCCCGTACCGGCTGTTCGAGGAACCGCATGTCCAGCCGCACGATCCCGAACTGGACGACCTGGCTATCGGATTGCCTTCGAAGCAGGATCTTGCGGGCATAATGCTCGTCGCTGACATCGGTCGAGAGCACATCCACATCGACCAGCGAGGAGTAAAACGACTCCACCGTGACGGTCATGTGATGGTCATGGGCCAGCAGCGATCGTTCCATGTCCGGCAACTGTCCGGCGGTCACCTCCTGGAAATCCCCCAGATCCCCGGGATGCTGGTAGAAGAGCCCGATAAGCGTTTCCAGGTCAGGGCTTGAGTGGGATGGCATGATTGCGATCAGGCGGGAAGAAGTAGAGCAATCCGGGCTGGGGCGTTCAGGAGTTATTTTCTGTGGTGGCAAGCTGGCCCAGCGGTACCACGACTGCTGGTTCCCCGGCCGGCCGTTCCAGCACGGTATCAATCAGGTAATAGAACAGCCGGCGCAGGTCCTCGGGCTGGATGTTATCGGCGATCATCTCGGCACGCTGCTGGTGCTTGTCGACAAGCTGCACCGCTTTGTCGAATGCCCCCGCTTTCTTGTAGAGGTGACGGACCTGCTGGATCTGCTCCGCTGCATCTCCGGCCGGATCATCGAGCAATGCCAGCAGCATCTGTCGGTCGTCCTCCTCGAGGGCATCCAGGGCAAGTGCCAGCAGAACAGTCGGTCTGCCGCCAAGCGTGTCGAGCCCGGCGGCCAGCTTGTTGTTATCGTCTCCCTGCCAGTCTCCCAGGTCATTGAGAATCTGGAAGGCAACTCCCAGGTTACGGGCAAAATGCCTGATCGGCTCAGCAAAATCATCGATTGGGCGAGCAAGCCGAATTCCGGTCAGCAGTGCTGCTTCGAATGCCGGTGAGGTCTTGAGGGCATAGATCTTGAGCGCATCGATCGGCGTCAGTTCCTTGTTCAGCGCATCGCGCCACAATAACTCCGCCCCCTGTCCCTCGGCGAGCCTGGTATGAGCCTGGGCCAGGCAATCGAGGATATCGGCGGCTACCTCGGCCCCCAGTTCCGGAGCCTCACGACTTACGAACCGGTACCCCATGCCGATCAGGTAGTCTCCGACGTTGACTGCCGTGGGAATTCCATACTTGCGGTGGATTGTCTCCTCGCCATACCGGAACTGGTCGTCATCCTCAATGTCATCGTGGACGAGGGACGCCTTGTGGAACGTCTCTATCGACATTGCCGTACGGCGGATTGAATCTGGAATGCGATCGACAAATGCGGCGCCATCTCCCATTGTTCCGTAGCCCCCGGTCAGGGCGTCATAGACAGCCAGGGTGATAAAGGGACGAGAATGCTTTCCCCCCCTGGAAAGGAAGTCATAGGCGACTGCCTCGGTCGCCGCGATGGGGTCCATACCGGCCAGCCCCTGCCCATTCAAATCGCTCAGCCGGGGCCCTCCCCGCAATCGCGGCAGGACACGTTCCAGTTCATCCGCATCGAACAGGTTTTGAGCACCCCGGATAAGGTGGATATAGGTACGTGTCTGCTGGATCGGGCCACGCTGCCGGACATGGATCATCTCATTGACCCAGTCATCATCCACGGCGGTATTCCGGCAGTCGCTTGAGAGCAGCGGGACAGCCATGCAGGGAATCCCTGCCAGCAGGATCTTGTCGATTGCTTTTTCAAGGACATTCAGGCAGGCCACGCCGACAATCGCGTCCACGTGCCCGCTGACGAGGATCTTCATTACGATCGGCGAACCCTCGGCCACAAGCACCTTGTAACCCATCTCTTCTGCCTGGCCACGGAAGTCCGCGATACTGCAGGCACCACAGGTCTTGCAATCCAGGCCGAACTGGTCGTAATCGGCGGGGCAGCCCTCGGCATGCTTGAGGCAGTGTGGAAGCAGGAACAATCGTCGTGAGGGGGGGGTGGCTGCAACTTGATCGTGCCAGAACTCCGAAGCGAGGATCACCATGGTCCAGCCCAGGAGTCCTTCGGGCAGGTCCATTTCCCTTAACAGCTCCCGGGTGACAACTTCCATCTCGTCCTTGGTTGGGGGACGGGACTTGTCAAGTTCTGCCGCTACCTTACGACAGCGATCGCGCACTTTTTCTCGCAGGGCCTGGGAATCCGGGACATCCTTCAGATGCGAGGTCGAGCGTCGACTCGAGCGGCTTTTCTGGTTTTTACCGCCTGATTCACTGTCAAGTGATCGATCGGCAGGTGATGTTGTAGCCAAATGAGAATCCTTCTATATCGTTCAACTGCACGCTTCCGTGGCAGCCACCACGGGCTGCTTGTCGGGCAACATGGTAACGGCTCGGCCCAGGGCTGCCACAGTGAAAATCAACGGGTACAGCCTTTCATGATACCAAAGCTTGGCGAAGTAAAAACCAATGGGAGCAGATTGCAGGTACCTACCAGTTTCCACCGCATCCAGCAGCCACTCAATACCCTGGACAGCGATATCCTGGTATTGCTCCAGGGGCCAGGCCCCTACCAGGGTTTCCACCACCAGGGCAGTTTCTTCCACGGTACTGACCGTCGGTTGACCACTAATATTAACAACAGCAGGGCCTCCACCCCAGCCACCGTCTGGATTTACCTGTTCGGCCAGCCAGTCCAGGCCCCTCTGGGCTGCTGGATCTGCCATCCTATCCCAGGCCAAATAGGCCCGCAGTACCCTGGCGGTACCGAAAACCGGGTTTTCATCACCCGGATTGTCCTGGTTTCCAAACCAGAGGGGAAGCCAGCTTCCATTGTCCTGCTGCTGACCTTGAAGGTAGGAAAACCCCCGCTCGACAGCGTGGTGGCAGTGAGTTGTTTTAATCTGTAGCCGGTCCAGGTCGTTCCACCAGGTCTGGATGGCGGACAGCACGTGTGCTGAGAGATCGGTACCACTACGGTCAAATGGGAGCCTGCCCCAGCCGCGACAAAAGGTTGGCCATCCACCGTCCCTGTTTTGCAGCGAGAGGACCCATCGCAATCCAGCGGCCGCTGCCGTATCGATCTGGAGACTAGAGTCATCATCGCAGCCGGCCCCCCGTCGCCAGGCATCGATCGCCAGCAAGGCGGCAGGAGTGTCGTCACAATCAGGAACGGCACCGGAGAGGTTGGTCCATCCCCACCCACCGGGTGACGCAGCGGTGAAGGGATGCCGTTCCAGGTGCTGGCACTGCAGCAGCCAGTCCAGGCAGTCCAGCCCTGACAGATCCTCTCCACCGTTATCAAGGGCCTTGAGTGAGAGCGACGTGATCCAGGTGGCGAGATTTGTATCTATCGGCCAGCTTCCATCGTCCCGCATTGATTTGTCAAGGAACTGGACGCCCGCAACCGTTACCTCGCTGGTGACCTGTCCTATCGAGGCAAGGCTCATGACCACGAAACTGGTCAGCGGAGTTGCTTCAAGGTATCCGCCGCTTTCCGGCTGCATGCGGCGTAGCAGGCGCCGGCTCCGTCGGATTGCCAGTCGGCGGACAAGCCAGGTGAAGGGGTTGCGTGGTGAGCGGTGAAAGTAGCGAGCCTGGCCAATGGCCACCAGCGCCGGGATCGCATAGCTCACGACGGGCATCCGGACAAGCCGGAAAAGGGATTGTGGAACACAGGCCAGTTCAAAGGGAAGGGGTGAGACATCCCGCCAGTCGGCCAGCCCTGCAAGTGCGGCGTTCGTCAGGATCGGTACGGCGAATGTCTTGTCTTTACCGAAGCGCTTCCTGAGTCCTTCTACCCGTCCCTCGCTCTCCAGGTATCCCTCGGCTGCTTCCAGCTGGGAACGGTGCTCTTGCTCGCAGCCGGCCAGGGTGAGTGCACTGACAGCCAGCATGGAGGTGGCAATATTCGAATAACTCAGTGTCGTATCGCCCCAGCCACCGTCTTCATTCTGCTGGGAAAGAAGGTACCTGGTGCCACGCTCGATCAGCTCATCGAGCCTTTCCGGGTCCAGCAAACCCCGGCGATCCTCCAGGGGGGCATGGCTGCGGACCAGCGAAAGAGCGCTGATCGCCGTGGCCGTGGAGAGTGCCGAGGCGGAAAGTTCACCCTCCCAGTGCCCAGCCTGATGCCTCGCTTCCAGCAGGGTATCCCGTGCCTGCTGGTAACAGGATTCAAGTCGCTGGAGGTTTACCATCTTGATCGTGCCTTGTATGACCCGCATTTTTTATGCGGTATACTAGTTTTATTCGAAGCTTGTTCTGGAGCTTCTCGATTCAGAGAGAGCCTGCTGCGATGTACCTGAAAATGGCCAAGAGGTTGTTGGTGGAAACGGACAAGCGGCTGCTTGGCCGGTTGGTCTGGAATGCCGGTGTCAAGGGTATTCGCAGCGTACAAAAGCACAAGCACCGGCTCAAGCGAGGGGAGTTTTTCCCCCCCTTCCTGTATATCTCAATCATCAACAGTTGCAATCTCCGCTGCCAGGGGTGCTGGGTCGATGTGGCCGCCAAACAGCAGAAAATTGACCTGCCGGCGATGGACCGGCTGATCAGTGAAGCCAAGGCGATGGGCAACTCCTTTTTCGGTATCCTCGGTGGGGAACCGTTCATGCATGGTGAGTTGCTGGAGATCCTCGAGCGTCACCGGGACTGCTATTTTCAGATCTTCACCAATGGCCATTTCATTACCCATGATGTGGCTCGCCAGCTACGGCGTCTTGGGAATGCAACCCCGTTGATCAGTGTCGAGGGGAACGAGACGATTAGTGATGAGCGGCGTGGTGGCCAGGATGTTCTGGACAGGACCAGCGAGGGAATCCGGCGATGCCTGGAGAACAAGCTGCTTACCGGTGTCTGCACCAGCCTCTGCCAGACGAACGTGGAGTTCATTTCCGAGCGATGGATTGACCAGCTTATCAAGCAGGGTGTGATGTACTGCTGGTTCCATATCTACCGTCCGGTGGGTCCCGAGGCCTGCCCGGACCTGGCACTGACTCCCGATCAGCAACTGGAGGCTCGAAAGTTTGTTGTGGAGATGCGGGCTCGCAAGCCAATTATCATTATCGACGCCTACCATGATGGCGAGGGCCAGGCGCTCTGTCCTGCAGCCACCGGGTTTACCCACCACATCAGTCCCTGGGGGGATATCGAACCCTGCCCGGTGATTCAGCTTGCAACCGAGTCGATCCATGATGACCAGCCACTTCGCGAGACATTCAACAACTCGGCATTCCTGCGGGATTTCCGCCAGACGGCGGCGGAACATACTCGCGGCTGTATCATCATGGAACGTCCTGACCTGCTGCTTGAACTTGCAGATCGGCATGGGGCCCGCGACAGTACAGCCAGGGGAAGTGCGCTGGAGGAGCTCAAGCAGATGACAGGCCATTCTTCCCAGTACAATCCGGGCCAGGAGGTACCGGAAAAATCCTGGGCGTACCGCCTGGCCAAGAAATTCTGGTTCAGTGATTTCGGTGCTTACGGAAAGCATTTTGATTCGCAGAAGTGGATTGACCACCGGGAAACAGCAGGTTCTGAAAGCTGAATTCCTCTCGCCCTTCTCAGTTGGCGGAGTTCGTGATAATCTAGAAGGCTCCCATGTTGACAGGCCGAAAAGGGTGGTCTGTCCATGTCCGATCGTTTTCAGCGGAGATTCAATAGCGATGGCAAAGCCCCGGCGCAAGCTGAAGAAAGCAAATCATGGCAGTCGTCCGGCGAACAACCGGGCCCGCAAGATGAAGCGAAAGAAGATCAAGACGTGACCGGGAATATCCCGGGAAGTGTTTTTGAATCAACCAGGTGCATCGAACTGCGGATTGAGGATATTTGATCGTGACTTCCAAGGACCTGATCGTCGATCTGTCCCAGATTGACATGGAGACACCGATTGCCGATGCGGATGAGATCGCCAGGATGAATCCCCAGCGATTCGAGATGTCGCAGTTGACCGCGGTTGTCTATGAAAACCTCGAGGATTATTCCTGTGTTGGTTACAAGGATATCACCGACAAGGAATTCTGGGTCCGCGGCCACATGCCCCAGTTTGCCTTGATGCCAGGTGTCATCATGCTCGAGGCAATTGCCCAGTGTTGCAGTTTTTTCTGCCAGCGAAATGACCTGCTCGGTGCCGACATGATCGGTTTTGGAGGACTGGAAGAGGTCCGTTTTCGAGATCCGGTCACCCCTGGCGACCGGCTTATCCTGATCTGCAAGATGGTCCGTGTGCGCCGCGGCCGCCTGATTATTTGTCGCTTCCAGGGAGTGGTGAATGATTCCATCTGCGTGGAGGGGATACTCAAGGGGATTCCGATTCCCATCGCCGCGGTGCAGGCGATGATCAATGGTTAGGGCTGCCAATAAACATGGGTCGCCGCGCTCTTCGCAAGAACGATGACGGGCTGGATCTTTCCAGGATCCTGGCCGATGCGGAACAGTTTCCTGATGGCTTGTCCATGGACGGCCTGTTTCCATCCCCGGGCCCCCTGGAGATCGAGGTTGGCAGCGGAAAGGGGCTCTTCCTGGAAACCGTCTCGGGGGAACATCCAGAACGCAATTACCTGGGGATCGAGATTGCCCGAAAGTATGCCCGCTTTGCCGCTGCACGGCTTGCGAGGCGTCAACGCACCAACGCCATCGTGGTCGTGGGGGATGCCCAGCTATTATTTCAACGGCGACTGGTTGCCGAGAGTGTCGAGGCAGTGCATGTCTATTTCCCCGATCCCTGGTGGAAGAAACGACACCACAAGCGAAGGGTGATGAACATCTCCTTCCTGGAACAGGTGGTGCGAGTTCTGAAGTCGGAAGGGGAATTTCACTTTTGGACCGATGTCCAGGAGTATTACCAGGGGGCACTGGAACTGCTTGAAGGGATCCCGCAACTTGAAGGGCCGTTTCCCGTGGAACCGCGGGAGGCGGCGCATGACATGGATTACCGAACCCACTTTGAGCGGCGCGTGCGGCTCAATGATGAACCGGTCTATCGGTCGAGGTTTGTGCGAGTGGCGGGGTGATAACGTCGCCCGGCGGGTGCCGTCACGAGCGGATCGTGTTGCTGACCGCCTCGTAGGTGCGCTGGCCGCCATTATCCCCGTTTGACAGTGCGATCTGGTAGAGCTGTTGTCCCCACTCCGTTGGATAGGAACCGGTGATACAGCCCTGGCAAAGCTGGCTTGTATCAAAACCGGTTGCCCGTGCTATCGACTCGACCGGAAGGTAGCGAAGCGACTCGGCACCAAGCGTCCTTGCCATCTCCTCCTGGGCCTCGACCGTCAGGGGGCCCCCGTCAAGGAACTTCGGTGCAAACAGCTCAGCGATGGTCGACATGTCAATTCCGTAGAAGCAGGGTGCGACGATCGGTGGGCAGGCAACCCGGACATGTATTTCCCTGGCCCCTCCAAAATCCCGGATTCGGTCCAACAGGACTCGCATCGTGGTGCTGCGGACGATGGAGTCTTCCACCAGGAAAATACGCTTCCCGTTCAGCACCTCTCGCAATGGTGTGTACTTGGTGGAGGCTTTCTTCTTCCGTTCGGATCCTCCCTCGATAAAAGTCCGGCCGGCGTAACGGTTCCGAATCAATCCTTCCCGGCAGGGGATTCCGAGCTGGTAGGCCATTGCATCTGCTGCGGCCTTGCTCGTATCCGGAACCGGTACCACGATCGTGTCCTCATCGATCGTTATGGACCCGTCTTCCTTTTCAAGCTGTGCCAGTTCGTTACCAAGTTCTGTTCGGGACAGGTAAACACTTCGCCCGTCCATCGAGCTGGCGACGTTGGCAAAGTAAATCCACTCGAAAAAACAATGTGCACTGCCGCAAGTGTCGGCGTACTTTTCCAGCTCGATCTTGCCGTCGACGATGGTAATTGCATGTCCCGGGGCGAGCGACTTGATCTGCTCCGGAGAGAAGCCGATATTCAAGAGGGCCACACTTTCGCTGGCCGCGGCAAACAACGAGCCATCCGTCGCATAGCAAAGAGGCTTGATACCAAGGGGGTCTCGAGCGACCAGCATTTCTCCTCGAGCGTTGAGGAAAACCAGGCTGTAGGCTCCGTCAAAACGACGGCTGATACTCTGCATGACTGAAAACAGCGACGGCCGGTTGTCTCCGGACAACTCGCGGCTGATCTCGTGCATGATAATCTCGGTATCGGTTTCCCGGGTCAGGTGGTGGTCGTTCCCGCTCAGCAGCCTGTCACGCAACTGGCTGTAATTCGCGAGTTGGCCGTTAAAGGCAAAGCTAAACCACTTGTTTTTTTCCAGGTGGTGCCTTTCGAAGGGCTGGGCATAGCTGCGGTCTTCCTGTCCACAGGTGGCATACCGCACATGGCCGATGGCGGCCCGTCCGGAATATTCCTGCATCAGGCTTTCGCTCTTGCCGCTATGGGACAGCCGGAAAACCTCACTGACCGAGCCGATATCCTTGTGCGTATCGATCAGCTGCTGGCGATCAGGATTAAAAGAGGTGATCCCGGCTGCAAGCTGGCCACGGTTCTGGATATCCTGCAGCATGCGTGGCATCAGTCGCGAGATCTGTCCGGGACCCTGTTCCACACACAGGGGGCTGGGTGTTTCCGAGGGAAGATGAAAAATCGCAGCGACACCACACTCGTGATGAATCTCACTCATCGGCAAGCTTCATTTCCGCCAGCGTTTTGTGTTTCCAATGTCCTGCCTAGTACCCGGTTCAGACGTCTGGCAATCAACCACCGGGCCATGCAGCAAGGAGGACAGGGAGCACACCTGCGACGTGGTCAAAAAATACTCAATTCACCAGGGTTGATGAACCAGGTTCCGGCCTCCTGCCGGGCACTCCCATTCGCAGTCTGCATTTTATGAATGAGTCCTGATTTCCACAACCGGCTCTTTTCGGCCACCGGCATTGGGGAAGGAGGACTGCCGCTCCAAGGCGACTTGGATTATCCTGAAGAAAACGGGAAAGCCCTGCCTGCGAAAGGCTGGAAAGCACGCCATGACTGAGATGTTACGAAAAGAAGTTGCTGCTGCGGCCCGCACGATTGTCGTCAAGGTTGGCACGCGGGTGGTCACCGGCGACAGCGGTTACCTGGATGACGGCCGTATCGCCCGGCTCGCCGAGCAGCTCAACGAGCTTGTCTCCCAGGGCCGCCGCGTGGTGCTTGTCAGTTCCGGAGCGGTCGGGGCGGGCATGAGCGAGCTGGGGCTTGATGCGCGTCCCACGGATCTGGCCCGTCTGCAGGCGGTCGCTGCTGTGGGCCAGGCCAAGCTGATCGAGGCGTATGACCGGATCTTTCGGCAGCATGGCCGGCATGCCGCCCAGGTCTTGCTGACAGCCCAGGACCTGGATGACCGGGCCGGTTACCTGAACGTGCGAAACACGCTCTTCTCGCTGATGGAGTTCAAGGCCATCCCGATCATTAACGAAAATGATACGGTTGCGGTGGATGAACTCATGACCACCTTTGGTGACAACGACCGCCTGGCTGCCCTGGTCACCAATATGCTGGGAGCAGAGTTGCTTATCATCCTTTCCGATGTGGATGGTCTTTATGACGGGGATCCGGGAAGCGAGTCGACCGACGTCGTGCAACTCGTGAGTGAATGGAACGAGGAGGTTCGTGGTTATGCGTCCGCGGCCTGGGAAGGGCCGGGCAGGGGAGGCATGATCAGCAAGCTGGAGGCCGCCGAGATTGTCACGACCGCCGGGGAGCAGGTGATCATTGCCAGTGGTCACGAGGAGAATGTGCTCTGCCGTATTGTCGAGGGAGAGGCACTGGGAACACTGTTTGTCAGCCAGGGAAAGGCACTCAGCTCGCGGAAAAAGTGGTTACGGTTTTCAGCCCAGTCCCGCGGACGCCTGTATGTTGACGAGGGGGCGCAGAGGGCGATCCGCGATGAAGGATCCAGCCTGCTGGCCATCGGCATCACCCGTGTCGAGGGGGATTTTGGCAAGGGCGGGGTGGTGGAAATATGTGAACCGGACGGCAGGGAGTTTGCCCGGGGATTGTCAAATTACGATGCCGAAGCGGTCACCCGTATCCAGGGAATGCAATCGGACCGCATCCCCGAGATTCTCGGCCACCAGCCTTACGAGGAGGTGGTGCACCGGGACAACCTGGCACTGCTGGAACTGGATGGGGAATCCTAGGGCCGCGGCCTAGACAGGGGCTCCCTGGTACTGTTCCCAGTACTGTGGCAACAGCTCTTCGGTCTTGGCTTCCAGTTCCTCGTCACTGATTGCCGTCATGCGACCTTCTTTCTCGTACTGGTCCATGACCCAGCGAGCCAGCTTGTGGATCTTGATCTTGCTGATCCGTTCTTCCCCCTTGAGGCCAAAGAACTCGTTGACCCAGTGGGCAACACCGTCCGCACCACTCTTGTCGGTCAGCGCCACGCGCGGTGGGCGGCCAAGCAGGGTAGTGGTATCGAAAATGTTGTAAATCCGCTCGTCCTGGCGAAGTCCACCCGCATGGATGCCTGCCCTGGTGGTATTGAAGTGCTTGCCGACCAGCGGATAGTTATCCGGGATTGGCAGCCCGATGGATCGCATGTAATCGGCCATCTCGGTAATCATCTCTGTCTCGATCCCACAGAGGTCACCCTTGAGCGAAATGTACTCTATCAGGGCACCCTCGATGGGTGGATTACCACAGCGTTCACCGAAACCGAACATCGTGCCGTTGAGGGCATCGCATCCGTAGAGCCAGGCGGTTGCCCCGTTGGCATGAACCCGGTGGAAATCG
>Ga0310342_100002339_pt1 | contig 12156 bp, 19 predicted proteins | sample S15DNA20500_MG_FD_206155 | JGI IMG/M metagenome (GOLD analysis project Ga0310342, IMG submission 206155) | Marine microbial communities from station ALOHA, North Pacific Subtropical Gyre - S1503-DNA-20-500_MG | ecosystem: Environmental > Aquatic > Marine > Oceanic | place: Pacific Ocean: North... | reverse complement strand
TCCGCTAGAAACCTAAAGACAATTGATAACTATGATTTTGGTTTGGTGGTCAAAAGGATAAACAATGAAGAAGACTAAGAAGCTTGACGCGAGATACGAAGTGCGAACAATCAGTAAACATTTCGGCCCAACAATCTCTAGCTGCCACATCAGCCTTAACGATGCGTTTCACCAGCGTGATATGAAGCTGGTATCCCAGGACTTACCCGTAATCGTATGGGATTCTGTCACCAACAAGAAGGTAGATCTCAACGTAGAAGATGAAGACGACAATGATTAATACAAATAACTAGCACCAAATAGGGACCATGATGGTCCCTATTTTTTTATGTACCATTAACGCAATGTGTCATGTGTTATATTGACTAGCGCTTGACAGTGTATCGGTGTATATGATAGTATTCAGATAGGCGTTTCGCTCGATGTACGCGTGAACAATCGGGCATCTTAGGAGATACAAAGCAGATTAACAGCAGATTAACAGCAGATTAACAGCAGATTAACGGAGGTACCATGTGTGTTCAGGAACAACTTAGACAACTCGACAGTACATCAGATATTATCATAAGGGCATTAAGGAAAAGAGGTGGTGTCCTCAAGTTGATGTGGCAGGGCGAGGATCACAACAAGGCAATCAGTGTGCGGCTCAGTGGTCCAGTGGAACTGATCAAGAGGGTTAAGGTGATGGGATTTACAGGTGATGCGGCAACACCAGTACACCTGCAAGATCGATTGATGAGGTCAATCGCCCTTGCAGAAGCTCTCATGGTAGTGGCCTCTGCCTGTGTAGAGGTAAAGAAGCAGACTAAAGAGATGGCGTTAAAGATCAGCGAGATGTCGGATGAAGATTTGACCAGCCCATTCTATGAGGGCAAGAGATTGAAAGACCACATCGATGCGGTACGCAAAGTACAAAAAGAACTTGACGGTGATGACGGTGATGACGATGAGTAGCATTGTTTACGGGACAGGTCCTGGCCGAGTGAGGGTACGCATCCAGGGATACTTGCGCGGGTCTGAGGAGAGTCTTATCTGTGGACAGATGACAGATCCAGGTGACACGGAGGTGGGTATGCCCTACCAGGATGAGCTATTAATCATCGGCACCAAGGATGACTTCACCATAATGCCTGATCGCAGTACAGCATTTATCCACCACCAAAACATTATCAGCATTGCCTACAAAAAAAGCGATGGAGGTTTGATATGATTAAGTTAATAAAAGAAATCCTCAACACCATCACCAAAGTAATGAAGGACATTGTTGATGCCTATCAGCGCGTGCGATGAGTGTGGATCAGTCATCTTCGCTAGGTGCGAAGGTGACTTATGCGGCGACTGCTATGTGCCGGAGAACCCCACGCTTGGATGGTGTATAAGCGAACTGCGAAGAAGAAATATTCCGATACCGAAGGGCAAGCCTGCCCAAGTTAAACAACAGATATATGCCTTACTTGGCATGACTAGAAAGGGAGAGTGGAAAAATGAACAGGGTGCAAAAGCTGCAAGTCTTACGCGAAGGATTCAGCGAGAATACAATAAAACATATAAGATTGAAAGATGACTGGGTTCTTTTAAGAGCTATTCATGAGAGCGACCTGAGCGACATTTCGCTGCCTGTCGATGTCAGATATGACCACTGCCTGTTTCATGAGGTGGTGAAGTGTGGACCAAATGCAGATGTTGAGATTGGTGTGTGGTGCGTGGTGATACGAAATGCGCTGGATGCCCTGACAGCAGACCGCAAGATTGTTCTTGCTAGAAAAGAACACATCGTCCTAGACCTGGACACCGAAGAGATGGGCATGTAATGGCAAAAAAACATACGCTCTTTAGTGAGAAAACCAACGAGGAGATCGTGTCGCCTGACCATGCTGTGCGATACCTCGCCAAAGAAAAGCAAGCATTTGAAATGTTTGTAAACTCTAAGTTAGAGTTGCTCGACGAAGACGCAACCGAGGAGGAGGTGCAAGCGGTAATACAAAAAGCAATCGACTACTGGAAAGAATAAGATTGTCCACCTACCCTCTGGTGAGAAGATAGGTGGACGCAGTAACACAACAAACATATGGCAGAGGTGATGCCACACTTCAACCATACAGGAAAGGTAAACAAAATGCAAGACAGTGGCCAGTCAATGCCATTGCTGTCTGCAAAACAGGTAGCCGTTATACTCGGCTGTCATGTAGACACCCTAAGACGTTGGCGAATAAAACAGTATGGCCCAAGTCCAGTAAGAGTGGGTCGCAAATGGAAATACAAAAAGGAAAGCGTAGATAGCTTTTTAAATCAGGAGGTAAGTGATGACGCAGAGCAGTTTTGAAGAGCAGTTACACCAGGGTTTTCCTGGTGAACACATCGAAAAGAAGAGTGGGTATTCCTATGCTGGGCATACCTATATGATCTCCAGACTCAATGCCCTATTCGGGTTTGATGGCTGGGACCTTGAACAAATAGAACCAGTGAAGATGGTTCACAAAGAAGAAAAGGAGGACGGGAAGTGGTGTGTGATATGCACCGCAAGTGTACGACTAACTGTGCGCGGCAAGGAAGATTTCAAAACCACGATCAAAGAAGAAGTCGGCACATGCGGCAACACGGGCAGGTCACTGGTTGACGTGCTGAACACTGCTCATTGTGGGGCAATGTCGTTCGCATTAAAAAGATGCGCTCACTGGTTTGGCAACCAGTTTGGCGCATCGTTATATGACTCGGACAATCCGCTGCACAGTGGCGGAGAAGACAAGTGGGGCATACTATCTGATGACGAAATCGACATGACCATACAAGGGTTTCGCAACGACATCGATGGCACCAAAACTAAAAAGGAGTTTGATGGTGTTATGCAGAACTATGTTGTAGACCTAAAGCGATTACCAAAACAACAACGCGATAACTTGCGCGAGTTTTCTTATGAAAAACTCGCCACGTTTGAAACAAAAAAGAAAGAAAGGAAAGAAGCAAATGCCAAGTAAATATGCAATATCCCTTACAGGAAACATTACACAGCCTGGACTAAAAGAGACAGGAAAACTACGCATGTTCTCCATTAGTCTATACAACGGGAAGGGTGAACCTCCCTTCTTCATCAAGGTGAAAGCCTTCCCACAGACCAGCGTTCAAGCAAAACTTGAGGGCAAAAACCGAGTCAAGGTTACTGGTACTCTCCGCATGGACAGGTGGAAGAAGGATGACGAGGACAAGGAACAGCTTTGCCTGTACGCAGACAGCGTTATCGATTCTCCCTGGGAAGGTGGCGACTCCAAGCCAATGGTAGTTGATGATGAAAAAATACCATTCTGATTTGGTGCAAAGCCATGTCTGGCTGGTTGACTGGTATCTAAGAGGACGCAGACGCGATGAAGATGCGAGACAGTGTGGCATGGTTGGGTTGTGTGAAGCTGCGCTCCGGTTCAAACCGGAGCTTGGCTTTGCCTTCTCGACCTATGCCGCTTTCTGGGTTCGCCGTGAAGTCAGCAGACATCGAGATCACTTAGCTAGATGGTCCAACGTATCAATGGTTGACGAGGTACACGCTGAAGGGTCTGAGTTCTTACAGCCTGTGATCGACCTGATGATTGATATAAAAAAGTCTTTGCCAGCCAGGGTGTGGGTAGTATTCAGAATGAAGTACGGTAGAGGAATGAGTGACACACAGATTAGCGAGGTATACAGATGCTCAAGGCAGTGGATAAACAGTTTGATAAATCTTGGACTGAAGGAGATTTTGGAGTTGACCAAATAGATAGCGAAGACTTTATTAGGATTACTCCTGAAGACGAAAAGCGAAAGAAGACGCTGGAAAATCTAAGCATAAAACCAGCGTCTGTTTTTATGGCGTCTGCACCTCCGCCGATGAGGTGGCTGGTCGATGGACTGCTCCCTGACAACAGCTTCATGGTTCTTGGGGGTGCGCCAAAGACCTGTAAAAGCTGGATGGCATTAGACATTGGCATGTCCCTTGCGCTGCGAGAACCCTGTTTCTCTGGCAGCGACTTTACAGTACAATGTAGAAAAGGAGTTTTGTTCATCATGCTTGAGGACGCAAGCAGTAATATCTATGGGCGTGTACGCGCAATAGGTCGCAGCAAGGGTGTTGACCTGGAGGGGCTGAAGTCTGCCCCTATGTACTTTAGGTTTAACAGGGAGTTAGATCTGGGCGACACTGCTCAGGTCCGTACCCTCGCCAATCGTATAAGGGAAAGCATACCCAACCTGGGACTTATTGTCATTGACCCCTTTAGGAACGCACACCTGCTAGACGAGAATGACTCGACAGCAGTGCGGCAACTGACTGATAACGTGCGTGACCTGCGCGATATTACTGGGTCCTCAATACTCATCACCCACCACCTACGCAAGATGAGCAAGCAAGACAAAGACAATCCTGGCTTTGCGTTGCGGGGAAGTGGTGCCATCTACGGAGCAGTAGATGGATTGATAACCCTAGCAGATGAACCGAAGAGCAGTGCGGCAGAGTGGTTAAACCATGTGAAGATCCGCATCAAAGCAGGTCGAGAGCCAGACCCCTTCCTGCTTACGCTTGAGGTTTCAGATGGACAGGACAATCGTGCAGAAAATGTAAACTGGTCTGTCAGTGGTTATTGTAATGACGACACTAAGTAAGCAGATTGAACGTAGGCTTGAGGACATCGAGCTACAGGTAGAGAGCCTTATGGAACAGCAATGCAAAACAACTAACCTGCTAATCCGCATCGAGGGTGGCCTGACTGCCATGAAGTGGTTTGGCGCAATACTTGGCGCGGTACTCGCCATCTGGGAAATAATCTAATGACACATATTATCTTTTGCAAGGTTCCTAAATCCAGGCGTGAGTGCATGGGAGGCACTGGCATCTCCTCTCTGCTAGGCAAGAACAAGTGGACCAGCCGTGACGCACTAAAAGACTACTACCTTGGAGTGACCGAGGGTCCAGACCAAAACAAGTTCATGGAGTGGGGCTTGCGTCTGGAAGATCCTGTTGCCACCAAATACGCAGACTTCAACAACGAGTCACTGGTTGATCCCGTAGAGGAAACAAAGAGAGACTTGCTACCTGGACACACCTTGATACACCCAGAGCATAACTTCTTAGTGGGATCTCCAGACAGACTGGTGCGACAGAACAGCAGATACAAAGTCAAGAACCACCCACTGGGTCTTGAGGTTACAGGCATCAAGCATGGTCTGGAAATAAAAACAGCCTACTACTTTAGTGTAAAGAAGTGGGACAAAGAAGGTGTACCGGAGCAATACAAAATACAGTGCCAGTTCTACATGCTGCTGACTGGACTTATGAAGTGGGATCTCTGCGTACTGCACACAGGCAGTGCCGACTACCAACAGTTTACACTGGAGGCAGACCCGCTGCTTCATGCCGAAATGATAAAAGCTGCAACGGACTTCTGGAAGGAGATAGAAAGTGAAAAAGAAAAACGAGGACGGTCCTGATAAGGACACTGTTTTTCGTGTCTTCACCGACCTAATGTCCAGGTGTGACGACGCAGTTGAGGAGACAGTTAAAGATGAACTTGCCGACATAACAGATATGTCTTCGCAGGTCGTGAACGTCATGATGGCTATTGAGTTTGCTTATGTTTGCTATAGAAACAGGTTGAAGATATTCATGGAAAGCCTTAACGAAGCAGCAGAAGTTACCATCTTTGACGACGATGACCTGCGCGATGCGGTAGATTATGCAAGAGTCAACTTGCACCCAATGCTTAGATCTATTATGGTGGCAGACAAGAAGATGTTTAAAAGGTCCCTGGAAGTGGTTTCTATGGACGACGAGACAGACCCTGAAAACAGGATAAACGTGAAAACAAGAGGTGACGCATGAAGAAAAGTGCAATGGAAGAAATAAGACAGGTCGCATTAAAGTATGAAAACGATCTCACTGGTGCGGCAGGTGCCTTCGAGGTTCCCCCTACCAACAAAATAACGGTTGACATTAACACAGTGTTCGCCGCTGTCGATGAGTATGACACCATGCACAAGATCTGCTTTGCGCTGGAGGGCGTAATCAAAGACCTGCATAAAGTGGTCAACGATACCCAAGAACAACTACAACAGTTCTTGTCCGATGGTTAATAGCCGAAGAAAAGGACATCAGTTCGAGCGTGATATGGCCATAACTTTTAAGGAGTTATGGCCTAACGCTAGACGTGGGCTACAGTACCAGGACGGGGCAGAGTGTCCAGACGTAATCGGGACACCCTTCTGGATAGAGTGCAAGGTGGGTAAGCGTACCAATATCAAAGCTGCATTACGCCAAGCCATTGAAGCAAGCAACGGAGAAAAGCCTGTACTCATTGTAACCAAGGACGATAGAGAACCCGTCATCGTCACCATGCTGCTGGGAGACTTCTGTGCTTTACACAAATGAAGAATACAAGTACCTGAAAAGAAAAGGTATTGATCCAGACTCATTCCGAAATACCTATAAGATGCTGAAGGAGATATTTGGATCTGGTGTTTTCATTTCTAGTGCCAGGGTGACGCATGGCAAAAAAGACTAGATGGTATTATGCGGAAAAGAAGGGTCGCATGTTCGCCTTTCATTCTGCAAGAGAGCGTGACTACTGGGTTGTCAACAGTGACGCAACGCCACTTAGCAACTATCAGGTGATGGCGAGATACACCCTAAGCGAACGTGAGAACATCCACCATCACTGGCCAAACAGGGATGGCGATGCAGACTCTTTGATCGAATACTATCTAAGAGAAATGGATGAGCTACAAGCCGCCTTTGATAAGATCAAAAGAAAACGCGCACTTATAAGAAAAGTTATCGAGTTTAAGACAGGGTGCAAGTACAAGAGATTTTAAATGTACTTTCTCCACTCAGGCATCTGCACATGCGGGACATCGAGAAACTTCCAGCGACCTCCCCACTCAAGACCAATGCTTTCTGCAAGCTCACCAAAAGCAATGTAAGCAGCTTTCGCCTCTGAGGTAGAGTAGTCCCATGCGTCTTTGTATAGCTGCCCTGAGCCTTCGGGCCACTCCCTTGTACGCACAGGACACTTGGTGACATCAAGAACAAAGTCGCAAGCCAGCCCAAAGTTGTGAGGACTTTGGGCTGCCCCTGCTTTACTTGAGCCACTTTCCTTTAAGGCGTTCTGTCTCTCTGCCCCGCGATAAGTCTCGAAGACGATAAGCGGTAAGCCTTCTTTTTCTATCAGGAAAATCAGCCATACTATTGCCGACCTGAAGGGAGGCTTCAAACCTCCCAAGTCTTTTCGGGGTGCGCCCATAATATGTCCAGTTATTTTTTTTTGGCTATGTCAGCTTTTTTTCTGTCTTGTATAGCTTTCGCCACGTCGAGTGCTTCTTCGAGGAACTCTACGACGTTATCATCCTTCTTTGTCTTTGTCATTTTTGCCAGCTTTTTTGCCAGTGGCAACAGTGCGTTTGCTACGCTTAGTCCGAGTGCTATGAATAGTAGGGCTTGATCCATATTTAACAACCTCCCGTTGTACGGTAAGTGTACTGGAAGTTTGGCCTGGAGCAACCATGTGCTTCGTCTTTAGTTCAATGTGACCAACGTGAATCTCAGAAGGTATAAGCGCATACTTGTCTCCAACTACATTCGGGTCCAGGTCTACGCCACCGTCTGTTATCATGCCAAGCAATAGAACCTTTCCCTCTGGGGAAAGTTCCATTGTTAATATGTCCCTAAGTTCTTTTGCGTTTATCATTAGTATGCACCCTCGCTTCGGTATTTCATTCTGGCCTCGTGAAGTTTATCTATAAAGATTGCCTTCTCGTCACCAAGGCGATCTTTGAGATCTTCCACACTTATCTCGTTTGCGTGGTATCTTGCTACAATATCTTCCAAGTCCCTGTTAAACTCTCCCAGCACCTCCCTCTCTATTGCCATCACTGCACCTGCCGTGGGGTCTTCGAGGTTTCGCTGCCAGTCCTTGGGTCGAGACAGTCTTATGCCCAAACTTCTAAGCACCAGTTCTCCAGGCGAGAGATTTAAGATGCGACTCCTTCTTTCTCCATAGTTTGCAATGTTGTCCTTCTGTATTTCCTCGTCGAAGATGATAGATGCCCACTCTTGCCCAGCATAAAACCCATATACGGTTGGCAGCGTTGCCTTGAGGACCATTCCTGGTCTATCGAGCATGGTTCTCTCGGACTTGGCAGGGTCCCAGTGTGCGTTCTTTCCAAGGGCAGCGTTGATAAACCTCATCATTCCGTTGTCCGTGAACCTTATCTGTCCCTTCGCCTCATCCTTGACTGCTTGAAGAAGGGCATCTGTTGCAAGAAAGATGTCGCCCTTCTCAAGTGCGTCATCAACCACCTTGAGGTTTGCATCTCTAAGTATTTGCTGTCTCACCTGCATTGGCTCAACCATCATTCCCAGGCTCATCACCTTTACGGGGTCAATGATGGAAGGTTCAAAAACAGAAGCGTATGCCAGGGAAAGAAACAGGTCCCTGCCCTTTCCCTTGAGAGGGACCACCATCCCCTTTTCGCGTGGACCCAGAGTCTTCTTCATTTCCTTAAAGAACTCGTTTTCAGTTATGTCTAAATACTCTCCAGCAGACCTGCCTAAAGTAGCGGTCTTCGGGTTTTTATATATGTAATCCATTGCCCTGTTCAGGGAGCTTATCCACCAGTTATGGTATGGATCGATAGGAGAATATTCATTTATCTTTTTATGTAGCCAGGGCATGTTGTCATAGTTAATCATCTTTTGATTGGTTGACCTCGCTGCCTTGTCCAAGAACGCCTTGTCTGTATCAATCAACTTCTTTAGGGTAATCTTCCTGCTCTTTGCTTCTCGCAGCAGCAATGCCTCAAACATGGTCCTTCGTGCGCCGAAGTCCAGCGTGGCAGCAAGTGCAGCATTGAAGCCTCCAAGAGTAAAACCCTCCATCAACATTCGCGCCGCTTCTTTCGGGTTGACAAGGTTCTCTTTTACCATGTTAAGGTGAGGCGCTATTCTTGCCAGGGCAGATCCGAAATCGGCAGTCTCCATCTTCTCCAGCATGGTCTTCTCGTTTGCCCCCTTCTTTCTTGCTATCTCCTTAAAGAGTTCCACCCTTGCCTTGTAGTCTGTTATATTGTTCCCAATCGCTTTGGAGATTGTCTTGCCTGGACCACCAGTGTAGTCCGACACCTTGAACCCTAGATCTGCCAATGCCCCTGCCATCATAATGGTTGGCTGGAAATGCCCTGTTTCCAGCATCGCCTGTGCAACAAAGTCGTTTGATGCGTTCTTGTGCATGTTGTCATACATCAAAAGCGGGTTGACGTTTTCGATGGCGAGGAGGTCTGCATACCCCTTGGTGGTGTTGGTAAAGTACACCGGATTGGCAATCGTATTTAAAGACTTCACCCAGTTATTTGCTCCTCTCCAGTCTGCCAGAGCAGCATTTAGACTGCCCTTTCCCTTGGCTTTTACTACCTCTCCCCATGTTGGAGGACCACCTGTAAACGTGATCGGAGTAGGCGTACCTGCCGTCAGCCCCTTGCGAGAAGCAGTCGTGAAAAGATTGTCTACTCTGGCCTTTGCAGCGAGAATGTTAAACTCCTTCTTTCTCATTACGACACCACCAAGCGGTCCAAATAGCTGCCTTCCCTGTGCATCAATCACCACCTCTGGGACCGTAACGTAGTCGCTCTGCTTTGGCGACCAGCCTTCTTTTCCCTTCTTGCCTCCATGTACTGCCTGAAATGCCTTTTTATCTTTATAGAAAACCCTGTCCCTGGGGTTGATAGATCCCTCTCTCATCCCGTCGTCATAGATCCTATTCAGCAGCTTGTACCACTGACCTGCGTTGGCACCCTTGAGCATACCAGATTGCATGGACTCTACAAAGTCTGCGCCCATTTTCATTCCACGAAGTTTCTGCTCCTCTGGTGTGAGCCTGTCTTTGTCTGGGGCTATCTTTCGTGCCTGGACTTTCGGTCCCTGCATTTCCGCTGCACCCTCTGTCACCATTCCCATGTTGTCTGATATGACTGGTGCCATAGAGTCATCGCCTAGATCTTTAACCCCCATCTCAACTTCTGTTTTATCTAAACTCTCCAGTTCCTGTCTAGCCTTTCTTACGCCAAACCCTTGATTGCGTGAGCCATGATAGCGATACTTCGCCATGTTGTTTAACCACACTGCTGGAAGCATAAACGGAACTGGTTTTGCTGCGGTACCAGTGTTTAATGGCTTTACGTTTCCATCCCTATCAACATAGTTCATGTAGTCTTTAGATAGCTGCGTTAGGCTTTTCCGCATTTGCAGTAACTGATCTGCCAATGGCTGAAATCTCTCATCCTTGACAACAATGGTGAACTTGTCTGGATCGATCTTCTTTCCTGTGTACTCAGCCTCTCTGCCCTTCTTGTCTTTTCGTGGTCCCTGCTCAAAAAACCAGGACACATTATCCATTGGCTTTCCGTCTTGGTCTAGGAAGGTTATGTAGGGGTTTTCATTCTTCTCGAAATACTCAGCAAGGTTCTTTGTGCCTCCCTCTTCGACCGTCTTCCCTGACTTTTCTATAAATGCTTGCGCCTCCTTGGACTTGTTTGGTATCTTCGCTTCCTTAAAGTCTGCTACAAGTTCTTGCAGTATCGCATCCCTCGCAGTGGCAGGGACCGCTGGGTCCTTTAGTTGCTCAAGTTTTCCAGCCCTTGTTTTGTTTTTATCTACTCTGGCCTTTGCGTCCTGCCTTAAAGTTCTCCTGTGGGTAACACCCTCTTCTTTGATTACCCTGCCAAGCGTAGCTAGTTGATGTCTCTCCTGTGCAACCAGCTCCTGCGCCGCTGTTCTCCCTGTCTTCTCTACGAACTTTGGTGGAAGGATAGGGATGGACGATTCTGGTGGTGGTATTTTCTTGGTCGCTCCTTTTAATGATGCTGGGCCAGGGGTTGGTCTTGCGGCATCAACCACTGGTGGTGGTTGAGCCACAGTGGTTGGTTCCTGTGGTAGCGTTGCCTTTATTTCCTCCATGAGCAAATCAACACGCTCTGCCTTTTCTGCTTCCGATAAAATGTTTTTTGCCTCTAGCTCGTCAATCCTTGCCCTGGCGCCCGTAGGCGCAGGTTCCTCGTCAAACAGTGGGCTTTCGTCTGTCTTTGGCTTTCTTGTAGTGACATCAGGAAACAACAGGTCTGAGTCCTTCTTGGTTGTCGCCTTTGGCCCAGGTCCTCTGGTGTCTTTTAGCACCTCAGACGCAGCTATTTCATCCATGACGGTATTCAGTTGTTCCTGCCTAGCGCTGTACTCGGCGATCTTGCTATCTCGAAGTTCTCTGTAGCCTTTCTTCTCTGCGGTTTGAAGCTCATCGACCAGCTTGGCGAGATCACCAACCAGCTTTAATGCCCTGTATCCCGCTGCCATAGTCTGACTGTCCATGCCGTGGGTAAGCGCCTCATCCATCAGGGTGAGTTGTTCATCGGTTAGCTTTGCTACGTCGCCAATCTCGTTTATTTCTTTATAGAAAGCAATCCTGGCTTCGACAGGTGCTGCCTGTATACCCGCATAGGTTTTAGGATCTACCCTGTATGACTCATCGAAAACGCTTCTTATGAGAGACTCGACCATGTTAGATACTACAAGGCTTGACCCAGCACCGATAAGGCCACCCGCGCCAGCGTCTATCGCACTTGCATCAAACTGCAATATCCCAGCAACACCCGCTATCGTTGCCGCTGGGACAGGATACTTTTCAAGTGTCTCCAGTACCCTGATGGTGTTCTTTTTAAGGTCTAGGGAGGCACCCTTGTTATACTGCTCACCCATTTTTTGGCGTGTTTCTCTCCAGGCTTTCTGTTTCGCCATCGCGCCACCAGGACCAGGAGGTCTTGCCTTTACATCTTCTGGAACAACGATCTTTCCCTGCGCCTGATGCTTTTCTGGAACCCCAGTGGTTGTCTTCATGGGCTTTTCTTGCAGCGCCATTGTCTTGCTTGTTGGTTTATATGTTTTAGGTATTGCCCTGGCCTTTGCAGCGCCCTTCAAGAGCGCAGATCCTGCTCTCGCCATTCCCCAGACAGGAAGAAAGCCCAACAGGGTTTCTATTGGTGCCTCCTTGATGCCAGTTGTTCCTTTAGATAGCTGCTTAAATGCCGAAATCCACCCAGCGGAGAGGACATCTGGTGTTTTTGCTAAGTGATCTCCAACAGCCTCTGCCGCAGAAA
>Ga0310342_100002338_pt1 | contig 12157 bp, 9 predicted proteins | sample S15DNA20500_MG_FD_206155 | JGI IMG/M metagenome (GOLD analysis project Ga0310342, IMG submission 206155) | Marine microbial communities from station ALOHA, North Pacific Subtropical Gyre - S1503-DNA-20-500_MG | ecosystem: Environmental > Aquatic > Marine > Oceanic | place: Pacific Ocean: North... | reverse complement strand
AGTTTGCTTTTCCCGTCGTTCTTCAACCTGGGCCAGCGCGACTTATCTGCTCTTTCAAAGGCACTTTGAACGATAAGCTGCGAGGCTTTTATCGGTCTACTTGGAAAGACGAAAGCGGACACGAGCGAGTAATTGCCACGACCCAATTTGAGTCCACGAATGCTCGACGCGCCTTTCCCTGCTTCGACGAACCCGACCTGAAGGCGTCCTTTGGAGTCACCCTTAGGGTTGATAGTTCATTGATGGCAGTTAGTTGCGGGGAACTGATCAGTTCAACAGAGCTTGATGACGGACGACGAGAAGACACATTCGCTGACACGATGGTGATGTCGACTTACTTGGTCGCATTCATCGTCGGCGAGCTAGAAGCGACCGAGGCGGTCAACGTCGACGGGGTTCCCCTTCGCATAGTCCACGTTCCCGGGAAGGGTGCCCTTACCGAGTTTGGTTTAGCGGCTGCAGAATTCAGCCTGAGGTGGTTGGTTGACTACTACGACATTCCTTATCCGGCGGGAAAACTAGATCTTATTGCCGTACCGGACTTCGCCTTTGGGGCAATGGAAAACCTGGGTTGCATAACCTTTAGAGAGACTCTTCTACTGTCGGATCCTGAGAGAACAACTCAAGCAGAGTTAACTCGCATTGTTGATGTAATTGCACACGAGATCGCACACATGTGGTTCGGCAATCTGGTGACCATGGATTGGTGGAACGGAATTTGGCTGAAGGAAGCGTTCGCTACATTTATGCAAGTAGCAGCGACTGACGCCTTTCGTCCCGAATGGCGGCGTTGGGACGGATTCTGCGTGGAGCGCGGTGCCGCGTTTGACACTGATTCTCTCGCATCAACTCGACCCATCGAATTCGAAGTCGTATCTCCGCAAGACGCCGAGGCAATGTACGACGTATTGACATACGAGAAGGGCGCTGCTGTCGTTCGGATGCTTGAACAGTTCCTCGGAATTGAGCAGTTCAGAAGCGGAGTGAACCACTACCTAACTGCCAACAGTTACGGGAACACCACAACCACTGATTTATGGGACTCGTTGGAAACCGCCACTGGGATCCCTGTTCGCGCAGCGATGGATACTTGGATATTTCAGGGCGGGCATCCAGTGATCTCCGTCGAGACATGCTCGGAGGGCATCAAGGTTCGACAGTCAAGATTTGGTTACGGCGAAGTTGGGGACGCAACATGGCATGTTCCGATAATCGTTCGGGCACAAGTGGGTTCGGAGACAGTGCAAAGTCGCCTCCTCCTTGAAGATTCTGAGGCAACTATTGATCTGGGTGGCACACCTGCCTGGGTGATAGTTAATGCGGGCGGCCACGGATTTTACCGAGTGAGTTACAGCAAGGTTCTGCGCGACGCGTTGTCGGGGCGCGCTCTTGACGTACTCTCCGAGGCCGAACGCTACGGACTCGTTGATGACACCTGGTCAGCAGTGCTAGCTGGGGAACTAAAAGCTGAAGATCACATCGCTCTGATAACGAGCTTGGCTTCAGAAACTGATCTCGCAGTTTGGCAACGAATGTTGTCGTCCTTGGAGCACCTGTATGCCATCGCGGACCCCTCGGGACAGCAGCGTTTGGAAGTTCTAGTTCGGGACCTCTCGACCACAGGGCTTGGGGTCTTGGGGCTCGAACCAATGGATAACGAACCCGCCCTGGATCGCGAGCTACGGGCAGCGCTATTTGCGGCCGCTGGAACCACAGGCCAAGACGCCTCAGTCCGAGAAATGGCTAATGCTCTTTTCACTGACGCAAGTGCGGGCAATACGGTTGAGCCGAACTTGGCGGCCGCTGTGGTGCGTGTCGTTGCTGCAGCAGGAGACGACGCTACCCACGCAACTCTTGTAGACCTATACCGCGAAGCTCCTACTCCTCAGTTAGAGGTTCGTTATCTCATGGCGTTGCTGGAGATCGAAGATATTCAACTGTTCGAACAGACACTTGAACTCATAACCTCTGAAGTTCGAAGTCAGAACGCTCCATATCTTTTGTCAGCTGCCATGAGCCATCGAAGTCATGGGCGCTTAGCTTGGGAACTCATTAGGGATCGTTGGGAAGAACTCAACGAGAAGTTCCCTCAGAACTCCATTCCGCGGATGGTCTCGGGAATTCGTTCGTTGTCGACTCCAGATCTCGCAGCAGAGATTCAAACTTTCTTTGAGGGTCACCCGATCCCTCAAGGTCATCTAACAGTGCTGCAACATTTGGAGAAACTTGGCGTCAACGTTGAACTTCGACGCCGTGAAGGTCACCGACTCGGAGGCTGAAACCGCTTGTCGAGTTTGCCTGACAGAATGCAGCCATGTTTGGTCGCGCGACACGTCGCAAACTTGGTCCTCGTTACAACTTTTGGTCGTCGATAGCTTCGCTGTTCGTGGCGGCCAGTCTGGTGTGGGCCGCTCTTTATTGGTCAGGGTCGGTGCTGGACTGATCTTGATTACCCGTTCCTGATCCCGCTATCCGCGAGGCTCGCGACGCCTCGTTTTCCGCGCGGCTTATCTCACTCCACCGGTACATCAACACGGCGATAGTGCCCCAGACAATTGGTATCCCACCAAGCTTCATAACCAAACCAGCCAATTGCTGGTCTGTAGTAGCCCCGAGGCCATGCACCCTGGGCGCCAACTCGTAGGTCGCGTATAAGGGAAAGGTAGCGAAGGTAAGAAACCCACCCGGTACGGCGGGCACTACTGCCAACGCCAGAAACAAGTAAGCCATGCGCCCTGGATAGCTCGTCATTTTGTGTTCCCCTATGGGAGAAACAATGGGCATCCAAACAACAAGACCACCAATTAACCACAGTGCATCCATTGCGAAGGACCCAAACTGGTTGACTCGCAGGTTGTCGACCGCCCAGGGCGAGTGCGTCAATATCAGCATCGCATTAAACAGCAGCCCTGCTGTTACCGGTCGCGAACACCGGCCGACTAGGCGGTGGAGCCGTAACTGGCCAACTAACCGTCTTGCCATCCACTCGGGAGTGCCTAGCAATAGAAGAGGGGCCACCACCATCGTGTAAATCACGAACTGTGTCATGTGGGCAGATGCCAGGTAGCTCGCTCCGAGCAAACCGAGGGGCCAGTCTGTAGCGAGCCAGAGTAGAAGGATGCCAGCCATGAAAAGCCATCGTTGCGAACTGCGGATGTTGTGTCCCTTTGGGGGTCGACATCCGAAAACCAAATAGGGCACAACCAGACAAAGCATCGCCACCCATACGCCGGGATAAGCGCGAAACGTCCATGACCATGGTTCTTCCAGCGTTGAGCACCAGAACCTCACGCCATCAACCCTTTCTCTTTGGCCGTCCAAGCCCGCTATTCCTGGACGCTATCGGAGGGTCGCAAGAATAGGCAGGTCGCGGGTCCATGCAGTTTGCCTAGTCGGATGCGGGTACTGGGTTCGGCCCAAGCCGTCGGGGGCGAACGCAAAGACCCTGCCATCATGACCAATGACGGGAGAATCTCGACCCTCCACGGTGCTTGGGAGAGCTACTAACGCCGAGAATTGTCGCTGGGCTTCGAGAAGTTGGTTGGCTGTGCCGGTCAAACCCACAAATTCGCTGTTAAAGCGGTCAAGAAAAGTCCTCATAACCTTCGGAGTGTCTCGTTCCGGGTCCACGGTCACGAAGAGAACCTTTACGTTAGGTGGCATTCCCGGCCTAGCTAGAACGTCACTTAGCTGAGCCAGATGCACCGGGCAGATATCGGGACATGAGGTAAATCCGAAGTACACGAGCCGCACCGATCCTCGGGTGTCTGATCGCATCGCGAATGGTCGACCTGTGGTGTCGGTGAGTGTGAGGTCGGGCATAGTGGCGGGTGCATCGACTTCGAGTCCCGCGAAACGGCTTTCATTGCGGCGATCGGTACAGCCGGTAATGACGGCAATGACGGCCAACATTCCCAAACTCACCTTGAGCAACCGTGACAAATGTTGTGTTGTTTTGATTGAAGTGGAGGTGAGGGGAATTGAACCCCTGGCCTCTTCGATGCGACCGAAGCGCTCTACCAACTGAGCTACACCCCCGCGGGGACATTTGGACGATACCGGAAAACTGTTCAAGGTAGAAGATTGTGAATCGCACCCATTTGGGCTCAGGGATTTATCGGGCAGCGTTACGCCCTATACCTTCTTCGGGGATCTCCATCGCAAGTGTTACACGTGGCCGAAGGTAGTGAATTTGGGCGAGTCGTTCTATCTCTTTTTTCCGACGTTGATTCAGCAAGGCCAGGTAGGTAATTAGAGCAATGTCGAAAATGACTTGCATGACGCCAACAACGGCGAGGCCCCCTACGATCCACCCGAACAAGGTGAATGCTGAACCCAACACCAACAAGCGAAGAATGTCGCGGCGACGCACCGCAGCTTCGCGACTGTTGTTTGGCACTGAACTGCGAGGCCGGCGGTAAACACCACGGCGGTCGACAGTCGACACCCGAGCTCCGAACGGAGCGGGAAGCCCGGCTGCGGGCGTCGCATGCGAAAGAGTATCGAGTTGACGTTTCCAGGCCACCATTGGAGTGCGTCGGCCCCCGCGGTCGATAAAGTTGCGTATCAGGCCAGGCACCAGCACGATGGCCCACACAATTGCAAGAACAAGGAGCACAATTTCGGTCATTGAGTTGTCTCCTCCTTCTCTGAAATAGAGTTTGTGACCCTCGAACTAAGTGGCTATGTGTGTTGAAATGCGGGATCGTTGCCGTCAACCCGAAGAACTACTAATCCTAGGGCCGCCACCAAAGTAGTGCGATCTGGTCAATTCGATGTAATGCGAACATTTTAAATGTGCACCGAGGACGATTTCAATCAGAACTTCGACTGTACTCGCCTGATTTGCCGCCGCTCTTCTCCCATAGCGCTATGTCGGTAATGGTCATATTTTTATCGACCGATTTACACATGTCGTAGATGGTCAGAGCGGCAACCGAACAGGCAGTAAGGGCCTCCATCTCTACGCCGGTTCGTTCGATTGTCTCGACTTCAGCTGCGATAGCGATGTGTGTTTCCTCCAACTCGAAATCGATAGTGACAGATCCAATCATGAGCGGGTGACAAAGGGGGATTAGGTCAGACGTACGTTTGGCCGCTTGGATCCCCGCGACCCGAGCCACGGCTAAAACATCTCCCTTAATGGCATCCCCAGTGGCGACAGTAGAGACGGTTTCGGCAGTCATCTCGACCTGGCATCTCGCCAGTGCCCGTCGCCTTGTCGGTTCTTTCCCCAACACATCAACCATATGCGCTTGCCCTGATGAGTCCAGATGGGTGAGTTCAACAGCGTCAGCCTCACTCATGAATCAACCTCCAATTTGGCTCATCGTTCGTTTGGGCCGAATGAAGTTCACTTGGCCTATGGAGTGGCCCGCCCATTTGGTACCAACAGCTGCAGAGATCGCGTCGGCGATTGCTTCATCGCTAGCTTCATCGCGAAGAAGAGACCGCATGTCGAATTCGTCGACTGCAAACAGACAGGTCCGGAACTGTCCTTCTGCAGTAAGGCGCACGCGATCACAATTTCCACAGAACGGTTTCGTCACCGATGCAATAACACCCACCTCGCCTTTGCCATCGCTGTATTGCCATCTTTCCGCTGGCTCGTTTCCGCGCACTACAGGTTCGATGGGAAAAGCTTCGCTGATGGTTTCAATGATCTCATCGGCAGGCACAACTAGGTCATCGGTCCACACGTCGCCAGCTTCGAGGGGCATGAACTCGATAAAGCGGACGGTCACACCTTTTGCGCGGCCATATTCTGCAAAGTCAACAATTTCATCGTCGTTGATCCCACGCATCATCACGACGTTGATTTTTACCGGCTGGAGTCCAGCATCGAGTGCCGAGTCAACTCCATCCAAAACACGGTCTAACTCGTCGCGTCGCGTCAGTTCCAAAAACCGCTCTCGCTGAAGCGAATCAAGACTGATGTTGATTCGTTTTAGCCCAGCGGCAACAAGGGCGGCAGCGTGGAGGCGCAAAGTTGCACCGTTAGTAGTCAGAGCGATATCCACTCCCAGACCAGCTAGGCGTTCCACAAGGTCAGGAAGGTGAGCTCTAACGAGTGGCTCTCCCCCAGTGAGTCGAATTCCGTTGAATCCGAAACGACTCACACATATGCGTGCGAAACGTTCAATTTCTTCGAACGAGAGGATTTCCGTTCTTGGAAGCCACTCCATACCTTCTGCCGGCATGCAGTACTGACAACGAAAGTTACAGCGATCGGTAACGGAGATACGGAGATCGCGAACAGTACGACCATAGGGATCTATTAAGTCTTGTCCATCGGTGTTCTGGCGCATGATCCCTCAAGCGTAGCGACGCCCGGCCCGTTGTATGTACAGAAAGTGGTGTTGGGTCAGTTGAGGAGCAGAATGTCAACGACATCACCTTCACGGCATCCGTCTCCGTTTGGAAGTACTGCCAACGCATTCGATCGCGCCATTGATGTCAGCATGTGTGAACCCTGACCTGCCACGGAGCGAACGCGGATCCTGCCATCTTCATAGCGGGCTAACACTCGCGAATAGTGAGTCTTGCCGTCAGGATGGCGCATCAACGACTCCGCTGCTATTCCTTGAATTGCAGTTCGAATCGGTTCGGGAAAGCCCATCATCGTTCGCAGACCGGGTCGGGCGAATAGTTCGTAGGACACCATCGACGAAACTGGATTCCCAGGCAGTCCGAAAACTGGAGTATGCCCAATAGTGCCAAAGGCGAGTGGCTTAGCCGGTTTGATGGCAATTTGCATCCATCGCATATCGCCAACGCGGTCAAGAACCGCTTTGACATAATCGAAGTCGCCCATGCTGACGCCTCCCGAAGTCACAACCGCATCGCAGTGATCTGCACCATGCAGCAGTGCTGATTCGATCGCCGTTTCGTCGTCGGGGATGAGTCCGAGATCGACAGCAACAAATCCGTCGCCATTTAGCAAGGAGATGAGAGTGCACCTATTTGAGTCGCGAATTTGACCGGGAGCGAGAGGTCCGCCGTCGTCCACCAATTCGTCGCCAGTCGACATAACTCCGACTCGTAGACGAGGATATGTCGCGATCTCACTCATGCCTAGGCTGCAAAGGACGCCTAAATGTCCTGCTGTTAGAACGGTGCCTCGGGCAAATACCATTTGGCCGCTGGTGACGTCGTCGCCAGCGGGGCGTATGTGGTTCCCCGCCTGTACGGCAGCTTCGATCGTTACCGCGTCACCTTTGACAGAAGTCTTCTCGACCATAACTACCGCATCGGCGCCTTCGGGGATAGGTGCTCCAGTCATAATCTTGCTGGCTTCACCGCTTCCCACCGCCAATTTGGGCGCATACCCCGCCGCAATTGTTTCAATAATGCGGAGTTGGACGGGAACGACTGCCACATCGGAGGACCGAACAGCGAACCCGTCCATCGCCGTGTTGGCGAATGGCGGAATTGATTCCTTCGCGATTACATCGACCGCGGTGACTAACCCAAACGCATCATTTACAGGTGTAAAGATTGGTTCTTTACGGCTGCAACGATCTAGGACATAAGTTCGAGCCTCTTCAAGCGGGATCATGAGCGGGAATCTAGCGGTCATCAGACGTCGACGCCTTTATCGCGTCCTATGTGTCTGCTTTGTGACTCGTCGCTACAATTTCGATCGACCTTGAAGGTCAACTAGGAGTTACCCGACGAGATGCCTACCTACCAATATCGGTGCAGCAACTGTGACGACCAGTTTGAGCTGCGTCAATCGTTCACCGACGATGCTGTAACTGTGTGCCCTGATCAGAGCTGCGGCGGCCCGGTGAAGAAGGTGTTCGGCAGTGTAGGGATAGCTTTCAAAGGCAGCGGGTTCTACAAGAACGACAGTCGGTCAAGCGAAACAGACAAGTCTTCAGATTCTTCGGCCTCAAAAGACTCCGACAAAACGCCGAGCACTAGCCCAGCAGACAAACCCGCTTCATCCGACAAACCCGCTTCATCCGAAAAGTCAGCGGAGAAACCGTCGAAGCCTGAAAGTTCAACCCCAGCCAAGGATTAGGCCCGTGTCACTGATACTTCGATAGCGGGAACGCATCACGAAGTTCCCAACTTGCAGCATCCGGGGCATCAGCCATAAGAGCTACCGCATATAGAGCACAAGCATCGCTCCTGCCGCAAGAATGACCCGGTACATAGCGAAGCCGGCGTAACTGTGAGATTGCACCCAGCGAAGGGTGAACTTGAGGGCTACCCAGCCCGTAATAGCTGCGGTCAGTGTTCCCGCAATCAAGGCGGGCCACATTCCCGCGGGAAGCCCATCGGAGAGCACGCCGTAAGAGCGATGTAAGCCGGCACCCGCAATTATGGGTATGCCCATTAAGAATGCGAGACGTGCCGCGTGGGGTCGGTCGTAACCGGTGATCCGAGCAACGGTGATCGTAATGCCCGAACGACTTACTCCAGGTAGTAACGCCAAGGATTGAGCGGTGCCTATTTTGAGCGCGTCTCGACCAGAAAAATCGCGGAAAGATCGCTGGCCTCGCGCTTGGCTATCGACGAGCCAAAGCAAAAGCCCAAAGAGAGCCAACCCAATCAAGATGATTCCTATGCGGTCGCTCAGTTTGAGTAAAAACGGCTCAAGCAAGGTGGCCGCAATCGCCGCTGGGGCCGCCGATAAAAGCAGCAGCCACCCAATCTTGGCGTCGGTGTCCCAAGGTTGGCGGCCAACCAATGCGCCGAGGCCCGCTCGGGCATGGCGCTGTACGTCCCCCCAAAGACACACGACCAGGCCACTCAATGTGCCCAGGTGGAGGGCAACATCAAAGGTGTTTTCCATTCTGCTGTCACCCTCGAAGTGGTTCCATTGAAAAAGCCAAGGAACTAACTCAAGATGGCCGCTTGAGGACACTGGGAAGAACTCAGTAAGTCCCTGGGTGATACCTAAAACAATTGCATGGAAGATCGGCATAGTTGTGGCCGCGGGTAGCGAGAAGAGCGGTCAGTCCGCTGTCGAAGGAACGATACGCGGTCGCCAGCGTCTCGGGGGGTCGTAGTGGTGTCCTACTGCCCGGCCCAGTCGCATCGAGGATAGAAACTCTTTCGGGCTATCGAAATCCGGCATTTCTAAATAAGCGGCACCTATGGCTTCTGCTACGTGGGCGTCACTTCCCGCACCCGTCGCTAGATCGTGTTTGGCTGCGTACGCGGACGCTTTGTCGTTCAGGCTTCGAAGGCTGGTCTTACCGTTGAGAATTTCGATGCCATCCACGAGGTCGTTATTCACTAATTCATCGAGCACTTCCTGCCGCAAGTTATTGCGCAACGGGTCAAAGGGGTGCGGAATGTAGACAAGTCCGCCCTGTTCTCGAATATTTTTTGCAGCGTCTTCTGGCCGAATGCCCTGTGGAATTCGTTCCTTGAGAAACAAGCCGATGATTTCGCCTGCATGTGTTCTCATCTCTTCTCCGACGACTACGCGACAAGGAAGACTTTCCTTAAGTTCAATAGCACCTTTGATGGAATTGTGATCGGTTATACAAAGCACATCAATCCCAGCCGCGGCCACACTTTCTATAATTTCATCGGGCGTGGTCGTGGAATCGCCAGACCACATGGTGTGGGAATGAAAGTCCACTCGAACCCAACCCTGAGGACACGGGTCGCCAAGGTGGGGGTGACGACTTAACGCTTCAGTGGTGGGTGTGGTGGGCACGGCCAGCAGGGTACCAATGGCCTAGTGGCTTGTGCCCACAAGAACTAGATCCCAGAAAGTGCAACATCAGCAATTGCTATTGAAGTCATTCCCGTTCCACTGGGAAGAAACTCAAAGTCGCCGCCAATTTCGACGATGTCGAGCAGCATCCTTTGGAGCGTCGACGCTATGGTCGCTTCACGGAATGGTTCGCCGAGAGCGCCGTTTTGAATGCGTTGGCCATACGCGCCTACGGAAAAGTCGCCGCTGACCGGGTTGACCCCGCTATGAAGACCGTTAACACCTCGAATGAAAACACCTTTTTTGATTTTCGCGAAAAGCTCGTCTCTATTGTTAACTCCGGGCGCAATCGAAAGCGCATGGATACCAACACTCGGCGTCGATCGGGGGCCCCGAACTGCAGACCCTGTGGAGCTGGTTCCAGCGCGGCGACCGGTGTATGAGTTGTGCAGGAACTGGGACAGTACGCCTGAATCGACAATGACGTTTCGTCGCGCTGCTAGCCCTTCACCATCGTGATTGTCGGCCCCTAACGATTCGATATTGGTTGGGTCATCTACCAAAGTGAGTTGTGCGACAGCAATTTGCTCGCCTAAGCGTTCAGCAAATGGCGATCTACCTTTGATCACTCGCTCTCCTGTCAATGCACCCACCACAGTTCCAAGAAATGCTGCCGCCACCGATGGTTCCAAAACCACGGTCACTTTTTCACTGGAAGGTTTAGTTGCCCCCAGCATTCTCGTTGCGTCTTCGACCGCTTCGCTAACAACACGATCGAGATCTAATGCGTCTGGCCGCCGAGCAGCGTCACCGGCGTAGCCGATCTGGGTTTCGGTGCCCTGCATCGCAAGTGGTTGAACGCCAACCGAACAACTGCCTCCCTCGCTCTGAACCGCAATCCCTGATGTTGACGCTAGAGCGAACTCTCCCCAACCATCAGACCAAGCAGCGGAACGAACACCGGTAATTCGCGAATCGGAGGAAAGGCACCGTCGTTCTAATTCGATTGCGACAGCCGCTCTATCTTCCTCCGTCAACTGAAGAACTGCCGGATCGGTGAGGTCAAGACCCGGGGGAGCTACTCCGTCAGGAATCGCAATTCCTTGATCCGGGTCGCTTTCGGCGAACTGTAAGTTTTCTCGGGCTTCCTTGACGACCTGCTTAAGGACCTCGGGATCAAGTGAACCCGCTGTTGCAAATCCTTGCCGACCATCGACCACTATGCGCACCCCGACGGCCTGGGATGCTCCGGAACGAACGGATTCGATTTGTCCGAGATACGCCTTCACAGTGGTGGAACGACCTCGAGAGAGACACACCTCGAACTGTTCATTCTCGCGCGCTCCGGCTAAAAGTCCTTGTGCGAGATCCGGAAGCTCGGCCGTGTTTTTCAACTTGCTGTACCCCCGATGGTGAGCGAAGCAACTCTCAAAGTCGGTTGCCCGTCGCCTACCGGAACGCCCTGGCCATCTTTGCCACAGGTGCCGGGACTACCCATTGCGAAATCATTGCCTATGAGTTCAATGTTTTGTAATACATCGGGGCCGTTGCCAATCAGGTTGCTTTCACGGAGAGGTGCCGTTATCCGTCCATCCTCGATGAGATATGCCTCAGTCATGCCGAAGACAAAATCACCTGTAGCGGTATTGACCTGCCCACCTCCTAACTGCGCAACATATACACCCTTTTCTGTGTCAGAAACGATGTCCTCGGGCTCTATTTCGCCGTTCATCACGAAGGTATTGGTCATTCGCACCATTGGTATGTGCTGATAGCTCTGACGTCGGCCATTTCCCGAAGGTTCCCTTCCCGAGGAACGACTCCGTGAGTGGTCCCACATGTAGTCAGTCAACACACCGTTTTCGATCAGAACGTTGCGCTGGGAGAGACATCCTTCGTCGTCAATCGCGATAGTTCCCCATTCAGATCCCATGGTTCCATCGTCAACAAGGGTGACTGTGGGCGAGGCAACAAGTTCGCCGATTCGATCACGAAAAACCGAAGCTCCTTTGTCGACTAGATCGGCTTCCAGACCGTGCCCGCAAGCCTCGTGGAAAAGAACCCCTCCCCCGCCGCGTTGAATAACTACTGGCAATTGACCACTTGGAGCTGGACGGGCCTCTAATTTGGTTATCGCACGTCTCGCAGCACGGCGGGCCATCGCTTCGACGTCGTATTGATCAAACAATTCGAACCCAACCGTGTATCCAACAGTTTCCCGGCCCGTTTGCAAGCCTTGATCCCCGCTCGCCACGCAGTTGACTGACAGCAATATACGAGTTTGGTCATCGCCATTGAAGACACCGTCACTATTGGCAACCAAGATTCGTCGACGCCCTTCTGAATATCGGACGCTGACCTGAGTAATCGCGCTGTCGACCTCGCGGGCTGCGGCATCGGTTTGTCTAGTTAATTCGATCTTGCGGGCCTTCGAAACCGTCGAAGGTAGGATCTCGGCGCGATTCAGCGAGGCTCCTT
>Ga0310342_100002337_pt1 | contig 12162 bp, 9 predicted proteins | sample S15DNA20500_MG_FD_206155 | JGI IMG/M metagenome (GOLD analysis project Ga0310342, IMG submission 206155) | Marine microbial communities from station ALOHA, North Pacific Subtropical Gyre - S1503-DNA-20-500_MG | ecosystem: Environmental > Aquatic > Marine > Oceanic | place: Pacific Ocean: North... | reverse complement strand
CGATCGTCATCGCCGACTCCCGGGTCAAGCACGCGCTCATCGACGGACAATACGCCAGGCTACGCGCCCATTGCGCCAACGCGACGCGACGACTCGGCGAGCTTCTCGACAGACCCGTGCCGAGTCTTCGAGATGTCGGCCTCGAGGAGTTCCTCGAGTGCCGCGACGAGGTCGAGGAGGAAGACCGCAAACGCGCCGAGCACGTGATCCGGGAGAACAGCCGTGTGCTGAGCGGCGTCGAGGCCCTGCGCAGGAAAGACATCGTACGGCTCGGGGAGCTGATGCTCGAATCCCACTCCTCCAGCAGGGAGCTCTTCGGGAATTCCTGCGATGAGCTCGACTTCCTGGTCGAGACCGCCTCCGGACTGCCGGGCTTCATCGGAGGCAAGCTCTCCGGCGGTGGCTTCGGCGGCGCCACCGTCAACCTGGTCGAGGAGGACTCCGCCGGGGAATTCCAGGAGCGGCTCGCCTCGCGTTGGAATAGCCGCTTCGCGGCCCCGCTGCGTACCCTCCAGACGAAAATCGGCGACGGAGCGCAATTGCTCTAAAAACAACCCGGACCCGGAGTAATTCGAAATTGCATTGCCTTCCGCCAGATCGGACAATTACTTTACCAAGGGTCTTAATTATTAATCCCGAACGAGCACTGGCTCGATCCGTTGAAAAACTGAATCCCGGTTTGAATGAAATGGGCTGGAGGTCCACACATGAGATATAAAATAATCCTGGTTCTGGCTGTCTCTATGCTCAGCGCCCGGCAAGCCCGCTCCGCTCAATTCATCCGCGGAGACGCGAACCTTGACGGCCAGGTCGATATCTCGGACCCGGTCGCGCTGCTGGGCATCCTGTTTCTCGGCAACCCCGATCCGGGCTGCGCGGACGCCCAGGATGCCAATGACAGCGGTGAGACCGACATCTCCGATGCCGTCTTCACGCTCGCCTATCTCTTCTCAGGTGGAAGACTGCCTCCGGCGCCCTTTGGCGAATGCGGCTGTGACGAGACCGATGATGACGCTCTCGATTGCGGGGCCCCCTCCGACAGCTGCTCCTCGGATCCCTGCGGACCCATCAAGATTCCCGTCTGCATCGACCAGGAATTTCTCACCGATATGATCCGCCGAGAGGTTCCTCCGACCATCTGCATCGAGCCTGACGCGGCAGTGATCGAGGTCACCGATACCATGACGGCGACCGTCTGCCCCGCTGATGAAGATACCATGTGCGAAGGCCAGCCTGGCTGCCCGGTAGCTGTCACGGAGGTTACAGCGGAGCTCGACATGGAAAACGAGCAGCTGATAGGCCACATGGAGGGCAATGTCCGGAGCCTCACGATCCGGGTGGACTCCGGCTTCGGCGGCGACACCAACTGCCAGGTCGACATCGACTTTTCCGGCGACATGATCGTCCCCTTCACCACCGGCTTTGACGATGACGACAACCTGATCCTCGTCGAGATCCTGCCGATCGAGTTTGACCGAGACAGCGTCGTGATCGACCTGAGCGCCTCGGGCGGATTCATCTGCAGCCTGCTGGCGGGCTTCCAGGATCTCTTCATCGAGGACCTCATCACCCAGCTCGAGACGGCCGCCGGAGACCTGCTCTTCGACCTCAACGTCGAGCTCGCCGGGCTTCCCTTCTGCGACCAGGATTTCTGAGCCTGAAAGACTCAGCGCTTTTTTCAGCGCTGGTCCTTACCGCGACCAGGAAGGGCATTCCTGGCTGCCGATCGTCCGCTCTCGAGCGTACGGAGAATCTTCCGGCCCCCGGCTTCGGGTGTCTTCCTGGCCTGTTCGAGGACCCGCAGTTTTTCCGGCAACCGGGCGACGCCCAGGGAGCGGATGGAGCACCAGGGCTCTTCATCCTGGACATCGACGAGAGACGGGCCGGATTCTTCCGGCTTGCCGTTGACGCAGAGAAGCTTCAGCACTCCCCGGCCGGCATTGAAGGTCGCGTGAACCGTATCGGCCGGGATGTGGGCGATCTCGCCTCCCTGGAGCACCCGGACCTCTTCGCCGACCCATTGTTCGGCCTTGCCCTGGAGTACGTAGATGATCTCCTCCATACCCGGATGTAGATGGAAAGGAATGCCCTCGGAGCGCGGGACCTCGACCCGGACCATGAGCATGCCATCGGAGTCCACCAGGTCAGGACGGCACAGCCAGTCATGAGGTCCCCAGGGGTACCTCTCCACTCTCGTCTCCTCACGCGTCACGAAGTGGCTCTTGCTCCTCTTGACCATCTCTTCCTCTCTTCTTTCTCAACACTTCGAGAGCCGGGCAACGAGCCGGCAACCGAACTCCGCCGGTAAGCCGTTCAGCCGGTTTTCATCTTCAATATGCTACTCGTACCAGAAACCGGGGTAATAGACCATCAAGAAACCCGGCAGCGGGAGCCGGGCCCTGTAACAACGGCGGGACCCACCGGCGGAAGTCCCGGGAGAACCCAGCGTCCCGCCAGCAGCGCCGCCGCAGGAGCCTGAAGACGGCTGGAGATTCCAGCCGTGGACTGGCATACTGCCCGGCGACAGGCTGATGTTGATGCCTGAGCAGCTCTGCGGCCCTGACCAGGAGTAACCGAATGAACAACCCCCTCAAATCCGCCCTCGCCAGGGGTGAGGCCCAGGTAGGCAGCTGGCTGAGCCTTTGCAGCCCCTTCGCGGCGCGCTTTCTCGCCCGTGCCGGCTTCAGGTGGCTCACCGTCGACATCGAGCACAGCCCGGTCAATTGGGAGACGGCAGCCCAGATGTTCGGCGTCATCGCCGAGGCGGGAATTGTTCCGTTGGCCAGGGTTCCCTCCAATTCACATGAGAACATCAAGCGCTGCCTCGACAACGGAGCCTTCGGTATCGTTGTACCGATGGTAAATACGGCAGAGGAAGCCCGGGCGGCGGTGGAGGCCACCAGATACCACCCGGCGGGAAACCGCAGCGTCGGCGGAAGCCTGCACTGTCTGAACTTCGATGTGCCCGCTTCGGAATACTATGCCGAGGCCAGCAACGAGATCTTTGTCGCCGTTCAGACCGAACACATCGAAGCTGTCGAAAATGCGGAGGAGATCTGCGCGGTCGAGGGAGTGGACGCCATCTTCGTCGGCCCGAACGACCTGCTGCAGTCGATGGGAAAAACTCCCGGCATGGAATCCGACGACAAGGAGTTCGTCGAGGCCATGGACCACCTCAGGGAAACGGCGCTCAAGCACGGTGTGGCCCCCGGCCTCCATACGCTTCTTCCCGAGCAGCTTCGGCGCAGGCTTGATGAGGGCTGGACCTTCCTCGCGCTCGGAAGCGATGTGGCCCTGATGCTCCAGGGAGCGAAGAGCTCCCTCGATGAGGCGGGAATCACGGGGGACGGCGACTCGACGCGCTATTGATCGACGTCCGGGGGAGACCCGCTCTTTTTCCAGAACACCTCCTCGTGACCCTCGGCACGGTTCTGCCGCCGGGCGAGCATGAAGAGAAGATCTGAGAGCCTGTTGAGGTAGGGAATGACCCGCCGCCCGGTGGCCTCTTCTTTCGAGAGAGCGACGACCGCCCGCTCCGCCCTGCGGCAGACCGTGCGAGCCAGGTGCAGGATCGCGGCTCCCGACGAGCCGCCGGGCAGGATAAACTCCTCCAGCGGCCCCAGCTCTTCCCCCAATGCGTCGATCCCACGCTCCAGCCTCTCGACCTGGCCGGTCTCGATTCCGCAGGCCCCCGAAGCGGGCTTGTCCTCCTCGCGAAGGGCCAGGTCCGCCCCCAGGTCGAAGAGATCGTTCTGCACCGCGCGCAGCTCCTCGCCGACATCCGCGGCAAGCCCACCGCTCAGAGCGAGACCAATGAGAGCGTTCAATTCATCGACTCCACCGAGGGCCTCGATCCGCAGCGAATCCTTCGAGACCTTCTGCCCCCCCCCGAGACCGGTGTCCCCCCCGTCACCATCGCCGGTAGTAACCCTGGTGATCCTCATAGCCCGGCCCGGCTCCTCCTCAGGAAGATTCCAGCTCGTCCCAGGAGATCTTGCCCTCGCTCTCCAGCGCCCTGCTACAGAGCAGGGAAGAGAGGGTCGCCCGGTAGGCCACCTCGATATCGGCCTCAGGCCTCTTGCCCTCGAGAAGGCTATCGAGGAAGGAGGCCATCGCCAGCCGCGTCTCGTTGCCGCGTATTCCGCACAATTCCCGGCTCTTGCCGGATGTATCCCAGACCAGGGCGTTGGCGACATCCACACCCGCGCGCTCGCAGAAAACCAGCTCGTAGGCGCCTGAGAAACGGCGCTCGGGGATCGAATAGTTCATGTGGCTGAGCTGAACCTTGGCGCCACCGGGATATTCGAGAATCGCCCCGTAATGATCCGGGGTGTCCTGCAAGGGGGCGGAGGCCTCGGGATTGTTCATCCCGCCAAGGGCGACCGCCGCCAGCGGCGGGGAGTCGAAGATCCAGTTGAAGACGTCAAATTGGTGGGTGCCCTGCTCCAGGACCAGGCCGCCCGATTTCTCTTGGCGGAAGAGCCAGGGCTTGTTCTTTCGAGAGCTGGCAACCCCATGCCATTGGGCCCGGACAAAGAGGATCTTCCCAGGCTCCTTTCCCTGCAGGTAGCGAACACTCTCCCTGTAGCGCGGATTGTAGCGGCGCTGGAGACCGCATTGGTAGAGCTGCCCGCGCGACTCGGCCTCCCGGCAGGCATCCCGCAGCTGCCGGCACTCCCCGACGTCGAGACCGAGCGGCTTCTCACAGTAGACATGACGTCCGGCCGCGAGCGCCGCGAGGGTCTGGGGAAGATGCAGGTGCACGGGCGTCGAGATGACCACAGCGTCGACATCGCGGGAATCGAGCAGGGCGCGATAGTTCGTAAAACCCTGTGGACCACTGCCTAAGTCCTCTCTCGCCTCGGCAATCCGAAGGGAGCGCTTGAGCTTCGCGGGATCGAGATCACAGAGCGCGGTAACGCGCGCGTTCGCTGAGGCAAGCGCGGCGCCCAGGAGCTGCCGGCCCCTGTCCCCGAGACCGATGAAGCCCAGGCGAACCTCGGCTCCCGGGCAGGAGGAATCCGCCGCCCGGGTCGCGCTCAGTCCCAGCGATGCCCCGGCAACGCCGGCGGAATGAACGAGAAACTGGCGTCGGGAAAGATCCGATCTGTCTTTTCGGTTATCGCTGTCCATTTGTCCTTACCGTCAGGATACCAACCATCGTTTGTACCCTTTGCGGCCCCCAAAGGCAACGCCAACTGGCCGGCAGGCCAATCGTCTAAACCGGAAAAATACGCACAACGCTCCAGACAGACTATTTAAGCCCTCTGAGAGTGTTGCCGCAGCACTTTCTGGAAAGAACCGTAAAGGGCCGCCTCTCAAGCAGGATCAGCTGCCAGGTTCACTTCTTACCACCGCCAGATTTGTGCGAGAGGAGCCATTTGTATACCTCCTCGTTGGCGTAGGCCCGGCTCCAGGAGTTGTGACCAACACCGGGGTAGAGGGTCAGCCTCGCTTTTTTTCCACCAGCCTTCTCGATGGCCTTGATCATCAATTTGCTGAGATCGGCCTTCACCACTCCATCTGCATCACCGTGAAACGCCCAGATCGGAATATCCACCAGGTTCTTCGCGCTCCCAGCCTTGCCCCCTCCGCAGATTGGAACCCCTGCCGCGAACAGCTTCGGATACCGATCCATCAACTGCCAGCTGCCGAACCCTCCCATACTGAGACCGGTAACGTACATCCGCTGCCGGTCGATCTTGAGGCTGCCGGCTACGTGGTTGACAAGCTGGTAGAGTCCCTCGACCTTCCACCAGGTACCCCTGGGACATTGGGGAGAAATCACCACGAATGGAAAATCCTTACGTTTCCCGACAAGCTTGGGCGGCCCCCACTGCTTGACCTTATCCAGGTTGTCACCACGCTCCCCCGCCCCGTGCAGAAAAAGCATGAGCGGAAAGTTCTTCTTTCCGTTATAGCCTTTCGGCACGAACTGCCAGTAGCGCATGATCACCTCTTTCCCGCCGCTCTTCACCTTCACCTCGTGAGCGACCTGGGAGCCGGGGACGAGCTTGTCTTTCGCGGTGGCTGACAAACAGATTGCGGAGACAGAGAGAACGGCCAGGATCATCAAGAGGGCTCTCATCGGAGGACTCCATGGAATAGGGGCTGGAAATGATAGAATCGTGCCCCTCAGCTTACTCCCACCGAGGCCATCTATCCATCTTCCGGGTTCCCGGCTGGTCGGTCAGTCGACAGGAAGCGCGAAGCTCTCGTCTGGCTCACCCGCACCGGTCAGCGCATCGCAGAGCACCCGCGCGGTGGCCGGGCCCTGCAGGATGCCGCTTCGGTAATTGCCCGCGGCGATCCAGAGATTCTTGAGACCCGGCCACCTGCCGATGAACGGGCCGCCCCTGCGCATCGCCTTCGGCCGCAGACCCGCCCACTGCCGGCGAACGTCTCCCTCGCCGATGCCCGGCAGGACCGATCGCGCGGCGACCAGCAACTCGGCGAGGCCGTGCGGAGTCGTCGAATCCTCGTAGCCGACCTCCTCCACCGTGCTGCCGACCCAGATCCTGCCTCCCGGCCTCGGAACCAGGTAGTAGGCGCTGCCGGAGCCCGCATGAGAGAAATGCACCACGCAGGCGGGGGCGGGATGCTCCAGCTCGATGGCCTGCCCCCGCACCGGCTCCACCGCCACCCCGGGAGAGCCCAGGGACTCAACCACCCCGGGCGTCCAGCTGCCTGAGGAGACGACCACCCGGGCTTCCGGGCCCAGGCGAGAGGCCCAGGGCTCCGGCAATACAGCCCTTGCGGATTGCCCGGTGAGCGCCAGGCTGCCCGCATCCTCTATGAGTTCCACCCCTCTCGCCCGGCAGGAGGCGACCAGGGCCGCGACGAGAGCTGGAGGATCGATGACGGCCTCGCCGTCGAGCTCGAGACCGACCGGCTCCTCACCCCCGTAGCCGGGGATAAGGTCCTCGATCCTGCCGCGGTCGCACCAGGCCGCGCCCACACCGACCCCCGCCCAGCGCGCCAGCTCCTTCCCCGGGTCACGGGGCAGGTCGCGACGCAGATGGACGCAGCCACAGAGGCGGTAGCCCGTATCGATACCCGTCTCCACGAGCAGCTCGCCGGCGATGGCGCCGTAGGATTCAGCGCCCTCGCGTGAAAGCCCGGCAAGAGCGGAGCGGGAAGGATTGGGAGCCTGCAATACCCCGACGGCGGCTCCGCTGGCGCCGCCGCCGACTCGCCGGGCGTCGAGAAGGGTCACCTCCCATCCCTCGGAGGCAAGCCGGCGCGCCACGAAGAGGCCAACGACTCCCCCGCCCAGGATCGCGACCTTGCCATTCATGAAAAAAACACCCGTCGGAGGTTGTCCACGACACCGAGATTAACCGAAACGGTGGCCGCTGGCACCCTCCACCAACCCTGATAGTTCAATCTGTCCGTGTCCTGAGGACGGATCGGATGTAGTCTCATACCTTCACCAGGAAAACCGGGGAATGGAGATGAAACACCCTACCGACGAGTCCGGCTCGCTGATGGCATGGTGCGTGACGGCAATCCTCCTCTTTTCCGGGCCCTTCCTGCGAGCCCAGCAGGAAACCCGCAAACAGCTCGCCGGACTGCTGCCGCGCATCCCCCCCACGGAGGCCGAAGACACGCTCGCCGGGTTCCGCCTGGCCAAGGGTTTCCGCCTGGAGCTGACGGCCAGCGAACCCCATGTGGTCGATCCGATCGCGATGGCCTTCGATGAGCTCGGCGACCTGTACGTAGTCGAGATGAGGGACTATCCCTTCACCTCGGATCAAGACAACCTGACCACCAGCAAGCTGGCCGGGCGTCAGCCCCCCGGCAGGGTCAGGTTGCTCAAGGACACCGACTCCGACGGCAGGATCGACCGGAGCGTTGTCTTCCTTGGCGGCCTGCGCTGGCCTACCGCGGTGGCCTGCCACGGCGGGGGGGTTTTCATACTTGCCCCACCCGACATTCTCTACGCCAGGGACGACGACGGCGATGGCAAGGCTGACAGAAAGGAGGTTCATTACAGCGGGTTTGGCCACCGGAACGTACAGGCTCTCGCCAACGGACTCCGCTGGGGCCCGGATCTCAAGCTCTACGGCAACACCAGCAGCAACGGCGCGATGGTGAAGAGCCTGCTCTACGGCGCGCTGCCCGCCATATCCCTCAGCGGCCGCGACTTTCGCTTCAGGCCGGGCTCACCGATCGAGGCCGTCCCCTCCGGCGGTGGCCAGTACGGTGTCTGCTTTGACAACCTCGGCAACCGCTTCACCTGCAGCAACTCGAGCCACTGCAAGCATGTCGTCGTCGAGGAGAGCTACTTCTCCCGCAATCCCCACCTGCCGGCAACGTCCACCCACAGGAGCATCGCCGCCGACGGCGCGGCGGCGCCGGTCTTCCGCACGAGCCCGGCCGAGCCCTGGAGGGTGGTCCGCACGCGCTGGCGCGCGAGTTCCTCAAACGCCTCCCGCTATGCCCGAACCGAGCTGGTCCCCATCGGCTACTTCACCTCCGCCACCGGCATCCTGGCATACAACGGCGAACGCTACGGCAAGGACTTCCAGGGCAGCCTCCTGGTGGGAGATGTCGGCGGCAACCTGGTCCACAGGAAGATCCTCGAGCCCGATGGCGTCAGCTTCAGGGCGCGCAGGCCCGGGGCGGCGGAGCGCGCCGAGTTCATCTCATCCTCGGACAATTGGTTCCGTCCGGCCCAGCTTGTCGAGGGCCCCGGGGGCTACATCTACATCCTGGACATGTATCGTGAAACGATCGAGCACCCCCACTCCATCCCCGAATCCATCAAGGAACACCTCGACCTCATGAGCGGAAACGAGAGAGGCCGTATCTACCGCCTGCTTCCGACGAAGAAACCGCCACCGCCGCGAAAACCGCCGGGACGGGTGGAGCCCAGCCGGCTCGCCTCGCTCCTGGAGGCCGACGACAGCTGGACAGTGGAAACCGCCGCGCGCCTCATCGCCGAGAAACGCCCCCCCGAGGCCGCGACTCAGCTCAGGAAGCTGCTTCGCGGTTCGGCGAGCCCCCAGGCGCGATTTCGGGCTCTCTGGACCCTCGCCGCGATCGATTCGCTGCGGGCTGAAGATGTCCGCGAAGGCCTCGAGGACCCGCACTCGTCGGTAAGAAAGACCGCGGTGCGTCTCTCCGAAGGCTACCTCCAGGGAGAGGGAGCGCTGCTGGAGAATCTGCTGAAGGCGGCGGGGGACGCCGCTCCCGCCGTGCGGCTGCAGGCCGCCTTCAGCCTCGGCGCGGGCCCCCGCGACCTGATCATTCCCGCCCTGCGCTCGATTGCCCGCAGGGATTGCGCCAACAGCTGGATTCGAAGCGCGATTCTCTGCTCCTGCCGCCAGGCCTCCGCGGGTCTCTTCTCGACCCTCTGCTCCGACAGGCAATTCCTTGCCCGACCCGGCGCCATCGAATTGCTCCAGGGCCTCGCCGAGCTGACCGGGGCCAGGGATGAACGCGCCTCGGTCATCGAGGTCTTTCTCGCAATCGCCGGCTGCCGCGAGCACTCTCCCGAGGCGGGACCCAGGCTCTTCGAGGCCCTGGCCAGGGGAATGCGCCGCAGCGGCTCCAGCCTCGCGGAGCTGGTGAGCACCGAAGGAAGAAAGCTTGGATCCGCCGCGGACCAGCTCGAGGGGCTCTTCAGGGAAGAAGCGGAAATCCTCTCCGACCGGAAACAGGAGGCCGGGCGCCGGAGCATCGCGGCCCGGCTCCTGGGTTACTCCGGCGGCGGGACGAACCTGGAGATCCTCCTCGCGGTCCTCGACCCCGGCACTCCCCCGGGCGTCCAGCTCGCCGCCGTGCAGTCGATCGGGATGTCGAAAGCCCCCGGGGCCGCGCAGGGACTCATCGAGCGCTGGAGCCTGCTCAGCCCCTCCATCAGGACAGAGGCGCTGGAAATGCTCTTTCGCCGCGAGGAGAAGCTCGGCGCCCTGCTCGATGCCCTCGCCGCGGGAGACCTGGCCCCGGCCGAGCTGGACCCGGCCCGGCGCAAGCAGCTCCTTGACCATCCCGGCGAAGCGATCAGGAAACGCTCACGCAAGATCTTCGAGCAGACCGCCCGGGAGAGCCGCCGAGCTGTCTTCGAGAAGCTCCGGCCTTCCCTGGACCTGGATGCGAATCCAAAGCTCGGCCGGGAGGTTTTCAAAAAAACATGCGCCACCTGCCACCGAGCCGAGGGCGAGGGACACGCCGTCGCCCCCGATATCGAGACGGTCAAGGGCCGGGACAGGGAGAGCCTCCTCCTGCACCTGGTGGATCCGAACCGCGAGGTCGCCCCCAGCTACATCGTCTACAACGCGATCCTGAAAGATGGGAGAATCCTGACGGGAATCATCGCCGGAGAGACCGCCACCAGCCTGGAGCTCGTTCGCGCCGAGGGACTCCGCGACACTCTGCTCAGAAGCCAAATCAAAGAACTGAAGAGCACCGGACGATCCCTCATGCCCGAAGAGATCGAAAAAAACCTGTCTCTCCAGGACATCGCGAATCTGCTGGATTTCATACGCGGTCTCGGCAGAAAAGCGGAGCGGCCCTGAGCGACGGAAGCCCGGGAAGCGAAAAAATACTGTGTCCACCCGCCAGCGCGCTTTATGATCCTGCTGTAGGCCGCTGGCGGCTTCCGTCAGCTCGCGAGAACGGCCCCCGAACCGATACAGGTGGCTTCGATGCTCAGATATTTCCTTCCTTCACGCGCCCTGCTCCCGCTGGTGTGCTGGAGCCTGCTGCTGGCCGGCACCCCCGCCCGGGCCCAGGATGCCGGGAAGATCTCCGAGATCCTGCGCAAGGCGGAGGCGGCCCCGAAGAAGACTCCCGCGCCGGCCTCGAAGCCCGCAAAGAAAAAAGATCCGCTGCCCGTCTTCCTGCTGCGGGACCGGGGCAGAATACCCGCCCAGCCGGCATTCGACGCCATCAGCGTACGCACCCAATACGGCATCCTGCGGATTCCCAGGGAGCAGCTCGTCACGGTGCGCTTCGCCACGCGCGTCGATCCCGTCCTGCTGGAGAAAGCGACCGACCTCCTGGCCCGGATGGAATCTGGAAATGAGGCGGAAGAGGAGGCCGCCACGACTGCCCTGGTCAATCTCGGGGCCAGGGTCCTTCCCGCCCTCAGGCAGCTGGCGGCGGACACCGCGAGTGGAGTCCGCGCCAGGACGCTGGAGATCATCGCGAAGATCGAGAAAACCGGCAAGAGGAGAAGCTCCGGCCGCGATGCCTACAAGGGAACCCGGGACGAGATTCGAACCGACCTGATGACCTTCAGGGGAGAGGTGCTGACCGAGGCCTTCCCCCTCGAGACCCGCTATGGAAAGCTCCAGCTCAGGGCCGTCGACCTGGAATCGATCAGATTCAAACCCGATGGGAAGACATCCCGCGTGCTCGATGTCGCGCCCAGGTACCAGCCGGCAGGGACCTGGCTGGACACCCGGCTGGATGTCGGTAAGAACAAGGTCCTCACCATCAAATCCAGCGGAGAGACCTCGGTCGGAAACTGGAGCCTGACCTCCGACCCCGAGGGGACGAGCCGCTACAATAGCTTCAAGTCGAGCCAGGGATTCCCCATGCTCTCGCTGGTTGGAAAGATCGGCAAGAGCGGAAAGCCCTTCAAGGTCGGGAAAAAATACCGGAAGCGCTCGAAGACGGCCGGACGGCTCTACCTGGCGATCCAGCCATTCGATTACGAACCGGCGGGAGTGGATGGGCATTACAAGTCCATGGTGTCGATCACCGATGGTCCCTGAGGAACACCCCCGGCGGGCGCCGCCTGGAGGATACATCATGCCGCAATTCGAACTGCCCGACCTCCTGGAGATCGAGACCGCCAGGAACCGTATCGGAGCCCATGCGCACTGGACCCCCCTGCTGAGCAGCCGATCGATCGGCGAGCTGGCAAAGACCGACGTCTGGCTCAAATGCGAAAACCTGCAGAAGGCCGGGGCCTTCAAGTTTCGCGGCGCCATGAACGCCTGCCTGCGCGCGGTCGAGGAGGAGAGGATGCCCGCGGCGGGAGTCATCACCTTCTCATCGGGCAACCACGGACAGGCGGTCGCCCTGGCAGCCAGGACGCTCGGCATCGACGCAACGATCGTGGTGCCCGAGGACATCCCCACCGTCAAGAGGGCCGCCATCGAGAGCTACGGCGCCCGGCTCGAGATCGCCGGCCTGACCTCGACCGAC
>Ga0310342_100002334_pt1 | contig 12166 bp, 8 predicted proteins | sample S15DNA20500_MG_FD_206155 | JGI IMG/M metagenome (GOLD analysis project Ga0310342, IMG submission 206155) | Marine microbial communities from station ALOHA, North Pacific Subtropical Gyre - S1503-DNA-20-500_MG | ecosystem: Environmental > Aquatic > Marine > Oceanic | place: Pacific Ocean: North... | reverse complement strand
CAACTGCACAGGAACAAGTTTAACTTTTACTGGCGCAGTACCCACTGGAACCGATAACGTACAAGTAGTTCACATGGGGCTGACGCTGGACGTAGGTGTACCGGGTGATGACACGATTACCACTGTTAAGATTCAAGATGATGCGGTAACTGCCGCAAAATTAGCCAACTCGATTAATACTGAGATCGCCGCTAATACAGCCAAGGTAACAAACGCTACCCACACTGGCGATGTAACAGGAGCCACAGCCCTCACCATTGCTAATGACGCAGTAGATATCGCTATGCTTAGTGCAACAGGCACTGCTTCGGCCACCACTTATTTAAGGGGTGATAATGCTTGGGGTGCGATTTCCGAATACAATGACGCAGCAATTCTTAATGACATTGCTACATTAGCCCTACACTCAGCCGTACAGAATAATCAAGCAGCCTATAACTTGGCCAATGCTTTTGTGGATCAGTTTGAAGATAGTTCAGGTATTGATGTATTAACTGATGCTTTTAGAAATTCGTCAGAATATGTTGGAACATTGCAAGCAAGCGTTTATCAGTCCACATTTGAACTAGAACAAGCGGCAGACAATGCTGACGTTATAGATACGGTTGGAACTAAAAGGATGGCTGAATATAGCGGTGCTGATGCTTATGTTGGTGTTGATATAAAGAAGGATTTTGATTTGGGTGATAAGGATGTACGTTTATATCTTTATTCTTTAACTAATTCTGGAGATAATCAGGTTCAAGAGTACCCCGGCACTTCTGTTTGGGTTTCTACAGATACTGCTATTTCCTACACAGATATTAAACAAATCAATAATTCAAGTTTTGGTGGTGCAGTGGGTAATACTTCAATTAGAGATACTATTACCGAAAGCGGAACAGTGTCCAGAGGTCTTGGAGTGACTGCTTTTAATGGTGCTACTGCATTTACACACGACATGAGCAGCGCATCAGGCATAGTTTCTTGGTATGAAAATAATGGTGGTGAATCACCTTATGGCATAGAAGTTTTCTATGATGCCTCTGCCAATTCAATATTGATGACAACCGGCATAACCGGAGTTAATACGTCTACTGGAGCATTTACCGGAACTCACGCAGCCTCAAGGTTGACAATTAGTAATGTGCCTTCCTCTGGTAAATTTTTCGTATGTTTTGGTACATTGGCTGGAAGTAGTTCCAGTTACAATATCGGTATAGATGCAAATGGGGTTACGCCTCTTGGCGGTATTATAGGTGCAGATAATGCAACTGGAAACTATACATCCACCACTGAAACCGCCGCAGCAACCGTTAGCGAAATGGGCATTGTAGTTCTTTATAAAAATGCCACTGGAACAGCAACGCTAAATACTGATCTTATTGCACAAGTATCGGCTAATGGCGGTAGTAATTATGAAACCGTAACCCTCACAGCGGCTGGAACTTTCTCTACTGGAATCAATATAGCGGTGGCTAATGGAGTTAGTATAAGCAACACAGGCACTACGCCTAAATATAAAATAAGTTTTGCTAATCAATCAATAGCATCTAAAGATACGCAAGTGCATGGCGTTGCGATGCTCTACTAATGGCTCTAATCCCGGTAGATAATGTCGAATGAGAATTAAATCCGTCCTAATCGTAGCCGCCATGTTGGCGGCTTTTTTAATGCCCGCTCAAGCGAGAATGTTTCCCATAGAAATTCCTATAAAATCCATTTGTTTTGATAATATTGAGGAATCACTTAAATATCATCAAGAAATCTTGGGTGAATACCCTATTGGTAAGGGATGGGTTAACAACCAAAAAGTCCCATCATTTGCCGCTATTATGTATAACCCCGCAAAACCTTCTTGGACACTTTTAGTTTTTCACCAACCAACTGAAGGTGAGGCAAGAGTTTGCGCTATTCTGGGTGGTTCACAGTGGGAAATGTTAACCCCCGGAGATGATGAGTTAAAGATATGAGCAACGGAAACCAACTGAATAAAGGCGTATCTGTAGGCCACATAGTAGCTACGGTAGGTTTGATAATAGGTGGTTTCGCATTCATATATGATTTAAGAGAGAGTGTGGCAATACAGTCTTTTCAATTAGAGAGTGTTGAGGGAAGGCTCGGTCGTGTCGTCCAGAGAAATGACGAAAACTTTGAATCGATAATGTCGCATTTGATCAGGCTTGAGGAAAAAATGGATGCAATTGTTTTATCAAACAGCAAAAAGCAATGATATTGAATGGAAGAGAGTGGCATTACGAGCCTATTTCTTCTGGTCTGTTTGTGTCGATATGGCGGCTCTAACAGGAATCCTTTGGTACATATTTAAGTGAGGAATAATTATGGCAGTTGAAGAAAAACCGGGCAGTCCTATCGCGGTTGCGGCTTTGAAGAAGATGTATGACGCCCGTAAGAAAACTGAGACTGTCAAAACGGAAGAGAAACAACCTATATCTCCGTATAAACAATCACCCACAACAATGAAAACAGTGGCACCTGTTGGTGGTGGAAAGGATGTTACGATGGGTGGTTATCCAGAAGGTGTTCCACCGGGTGCTAACAAGACCCGATGGGATTATGACGATCTCACTAAGACGTATCTCGTTGGAGACAGTAAAGAGAAAAAACGACGTACTCTTTGGGATCAGTATCGTTCTATTCATAAGAAACAAGGTAGACGTGCATCATCTTTCGTGAAGGAAGTTATGACGAAGCCTAGCGTTAGGAGCATGAAATATGGCTGAAGAAGAAGAAGAAACTACTGAAGAAACTGTAGAGACTACAACTACTTCTACTGATACTTGGACGCCTCCTCCTCCGATTCCAGACCCGGAGTATCCAGACGACCCTAGTTATCAGCCGGTACTTACTCAGCCTTCTACTGTAGACGAGAATAAGTATGCTGTAACCGCTGTGTCTACGATGCCAGAATTGGGGGCCGCCCCCACTATTGCGGCACCAGCCCAGAGAACGGTTAATCCACAGGAATTGGTTGAGTGGCGTATGGAACAGATGATGAAGGTCACTAATCCGTATACTCAGCAAGCCATAACTATGGCGAAACAGCAAGCGCATCAGGGTGGTAATTTGAATACCAGTATGGCGGCTAGTGCTGGAGTTGATGCGGCTGTGAAGAGCATTCTTCCTATAGCCAAACAGGATGCGGCAACTCTTTTTTCACAAGGAATAGAAAACCAACGAGCGGTAAACGAATTCCTTATGGAAGATTTCAAGACTAAATCTACATTCAAGTTAACTGATTTCGGTGCGAGGGTTAATACCTATAATCAGGGTCTTCAACAGGCTCACGACAAAAACGAGACTGCTATACAGCGTTGGTGGAAAAAAGAACAGAATCGTTTAGATCGTGAACTCACAGTTTGGCGTGATAAATACGATGCCACACTACAGAAGTGGCTTAAAGATAAAACAATATCCCAAGACGAAACTTCTGATATAAAAAATTGTGTTGAAAAATCGCTTTCCAAATGGCAAGCCAGCGTAGCCGCTATAGATGCGGCATATATAAGTGGTGACATAAGTGTGGACGCTTATAATCATTCTCTAACTAATGCCGCTCAAGCAAGAGATCATCAAGTTGCATCGTGTAGACGGTGATAAGAGACGCTAAGTTAAAAGATATTCCAGAGTTAATAGAGTTCCTAAAACCATTCCACGACAACGCTGGATATAGGGATATTTCTGTTAACGATAAGGTTGTTAAAACCAACCTAATAGATATGCTTTCTTCCCAGATGCATAAGATATGGTTGGTTGAGAGAGATGGGGAAATATGTGCGGCTCTTGGTGTTGTAAGCACGGAACTGTGGTTTACCAAACGCCACTTCGCCACAAATTTATTCCTTTGTTCAAACAATAAGGGAAAAGGATCGGCGGGGTTTCTCTTGAGGAAGTTCAAGAAGTGGGTTGATTCACGCCCGATAATCAAAGATGTCACCCTTGGGGTGACTAGCGAAATAGGTGATATGGAACGTGTTGAAAAACTTTACCAAGCAGTTGGATTCAAACGCCTCGGCGGTCTATTCAGGTTAAAAATATGAGTTTATCCAAATCTACAAAAAAGAAAGGTGGCTTTTCTAAGTTCATCAAGAAACTAGCAAAGGTTTTGCTTATAGCCGCCGCTGTGTATTTCGGTGGCGCATACTTGATGAGTATGAGCGCAGGTGCATCACAAGCGGCATCTGTGGCTACTTCGTTTACCAAGTCTGCGGGAGTATGGAAATCTTTCTTAGGTGGACTTAGTACTGGAACAGCAAGTTCATCTGCGGCGGCATATGCATCTGCTTCATATGACGCTATGGTACTTAATTTACCGGTTTCTGCTCAAGCGGCGGCAGGTACAAGTGCTGTTAGTGGACTCGCTAACAATTTACAAACTGGAGCGGCTGTAGCTAAAGGTGTAGCGGCTGGTCAAGAATACCAGAAGATTTTCGACGCTAATCCCGGCATGGCAAAGAATCAAATTCTTGAACAGGCAATGTCTAATAGCGGTGTGCCGTTAGTGGCTCCAGATACCGCCGCTGTCGCAGTTGATACAGCGCAGACTACAGGTGACGGAATCATTACTGGAACGGCTGATCAAGCACCCGGCACTGGCGCAATAACCGAACAAGCATACACAGCTACCGAGGATCAATCTCCGGGTTGGCAGGGGGCTGAAGTTCCTCCGGGTGCAGTAGTAACTCCCCCAGCAGGTGAGGTTGCTCCTTCAACTGTAGCACCAGCGACAGTAGTTGATCCTATTCAGCAACTGATGCTTGATCAAACAGAAATGGCTCGTATAGATCGTCAAAATCAGCACGAACAAACGATGGCGATGTATGACAAAAATCATCGTATGAACATGTATGGCTTGTTGATGAAGGGCGCGGGTTTCGCTTTCAATGCATACAGTCAATATCAAGCTGGTAAAGAAGAAGAGGCCGAGAGAGATAGGATTCGAAACTGGAAACCAACTGGTGAAGAAAAGGATATTGTTGACCCAAGCAAATTGAAATATCCGGGCGGCATAATTGGGAGTACAGCATAATGGCGATTAACGAACAACTACCACCCGAAATGATGGGAGCAGTACCGGGGAACCCCGCTGTTCCATCGGATGTTCAACCTGAACTTCCGCCTGAAATGCCTGTTTCTCCTGAACAAGTTCCTGAAGAGGGGATAATCGAAGCACCTGTAGAAAGCGAAATGCTCAATATGGATGAAGGCAAGGCAAATGAAGCGGCGGATAAAATGATCACGTCGGCTAAAGAACATCTATATGGTGATGGATTTGATCAGTACATGGAAGTAATGCAAGGCAGTGAAAACGTAGTGGAAGACGCGGCTATGATTGCCATTGATCTTATTACTCCAGAACTCAATGCAACTGAATCGTTAGGTATGGGTACGCCAGTAAGTCATCTTATGGACATTGTTGGTGAAGTAGTTTCAGAGGTTTATGATTTTGCCGCACAAACGGGAACCTATATACCCGGAAGCGAAGAAGAGGTAATGAGGAACCAGAATATCTCTGTCACAATGGTGGCAGGTGAACTCGGAAAAGAATTTGGGAACGAAGGGGATATTCCACCCGATGAAGTATCTAACTTCATAGATGGAGTTTTGGGTGGTGAATATGACGGTGAAGGGGAAGAAGAGTTAGTAGAAGAAGTGCCTATGGGTCAAGAGTTACCACCAGAATTACCTCCCGCAGAAGGAGAGATGATGGCTGAAGGTGGAATGCCGGGTGAATTACCACCTGAGATGCCTGTTGAGGAGATGCCAGTATGAGTTTAGCTACAGTCGGATTGTCGAAAGGAATAGGAGAAGGTCTTATTGCTATGGGCGGTGATGTACAAACCGTCTTTACTCAAGACACCGCAAATAGAGTAGAAGCCATTAAGCAGAATCGCCTAGAGGGTATGGCTGATAGGCAACAGAATATTGAGAACATCTTTAAGCTGGATCAACGTGCTACTCAGAAATCACAATTTGCGGAAGAACAGGCTTTCGCTAGAGATCAAGCGGCTACTCAGCAATCTCAATTTGAGCGCACTCAAACAGAAGCGGAAAGAGCGACTTTAGCCCAAGAGGAGGCCAATCGAATTGAGGAAGAGCGTCTTAGAAAAGAAGGTGAAGCTAGAATAGCGCAAGGTTGGGCAGGTCTTGGAATAGAAGAAAAGAGAGTAGCAATATCTCAAGGCACTCTAGATCAATCCAAAAAAGAGTGGGACGATCAAATGGACTTGGAAGACAGGAAACTGTTTGAGCAAGCATCCGTTAACAGATTTAATGAAGCTATGGCGAATAAGAACTTTGCTATGGCTGAAGCAGAACTGGAATTCCAGAAAGAGAAATTCGGATACCAGAAGTCTTTGGATGATTTGAAACTCGATCTTGAAAGAGAATCTCTGCGCCAAAACCAGACTCAGTTTGATTCGACTATTTCAATAAGAGAGCAAGAACTACAAATTGCTAAAGATAAACTTGAGTTCGATAAACTTACTACTGATCAAAAGATTCAACTTGAGCGCGATAGATTTGATTTAGCGGAATCCGCACAAGAATACGCGCAAATGGATAGCACCAGACAGATAGAATTCCTTAAAGAGAAGTTTGGTCTTACTCATGGGTTAGCTGTAGAGAAGCAAGCATTCCTTGAGAAAACTGATGCAGAGCAGATGGCTTTTCTGAGGGAGAAGTTTGAGCGTGAGAAACTTGATAGCGATGATAGAAAGGCTCTTGCAAACCGGGAAGCGGATATTCGAGAAGAACTCAAAGAACTTGAAAGACTCAAAGTCGATATAGACACGAGAGTTAAGGAACAAGACATCCTTTACAGGAAAGCACTTGAAGAACTTCAGAAAAATGAATTAGACCTGAAGCGTCAAGGTCTTGCGATTGAGAAAGAACAACTTGTAATTGCACAGGGCGCGGCTAATCGATCTAAGTGGAAGATCGTTATGGTGCCGATTTATGAGGATGTTCTTACTAAAGAAGCCAATCCAGAAACTGGTGATCCGGCTGAATACGCACAGCAGAAAGTTGGAGAGAAGATTGTTGTTATCAATATGGACGATCCGAAACTCCAAGACATCCGTGAATACGATAACAATCAATGGACTGGAGGTAATCCTGAACTTGAATTTGTCAAGGAGGCATTATCAGAAATTGAAGCCCTGAGAAAAGAGCAGGGGATAAGTTTCTCAGAAGCAGTTGATCAGTTGAAAGATATGAAAGAGTATAAGAAGTTCAACTGGACTATGTTCGATAAGATGATGGTCGCTACTGCTCCAGCCGCTGACACAATACCTTCTGCTTCAAGTACTGATGCCGATACTAATGCCGATACTGGTGTCGCTACTGGTGCTGATACTGGTGCCGATACTGGTCAAGCAACTGGTCAAATAACTGGAGACGATGCTGGGCCAATAAGAAGTTCCGCTAGTGTTGTTAACCAACCAGAGGTTTTAGTTAACCCCTCTCACGACGAATTGCAAGCCGCAATTGCCCAATATATGGAAGAGAACCCCGGTGTGAGTAGATACGATGCGTACCAAATACTTACAGGTAAAGTAAGCCCAGACGATACTACTGAAGTGGAAGAGCCTACTACTGAAGCGGGGGGTATCTCTACTGGTCGTTGGGTTAGGGACGGGCGAGGCAGAAAATGGGTTGAGGATTAAGCGTGGCATTTTTTGATCGCGCTTACACTCTAGGGCAAAAGTCCTCCATTGATACTCAGCAGATAGGAATTGAGCGGAAGCCTATATTCGATAGAGACTTGATACGGAAGTCTTACGAGGCTTCAATTCGTCCTGTTGAAACTGAGTTAAGAACAAGAGAAGACGATTTAAGTTTTAATTTTGGCGACCTCAAAGAGGCATTAGGGGATGGTATAGATCAAACCTATGCAATGATGCAATTCTCTTTGGGGTTAGCTTCCGGTAGAGATGTCGCCGATGATCTTGCGCTTCATTTTCAGAACAAAGATAGCCCCGCGTATATGGATGCTTACCACCGGCAAAGAGAAATTGATGGCAAAAAGATAGATGACGCCAAAGGTTTCTGGAGATCGATGGGTGCTTGGGGTGAAACAGCGGTTAATATACTCAAGGAACCCGGCGCATTTTCTTATTCTGTTGTAGAAAACGTCGCTAACTTCCTTCCTTCTTTGGGAACAGGAGCAACATTTGGTGGAATAGCGGCTGTGTCAGGTGGCCCATTGGCTCCGGTATCCGGGCCTACTGGATTCCTTATTGGAATGAGTGCCGGTACGATGGTTACTGAAATGGGTGCCAAGGGTTTGGAACTTCTTTTAGAAGAAGCGGGTACTTCCACGCCAACTGCCGACCAAATTCGTGCCTTGATGAATGATGATGACTTTAGACGAAAGGCATGGAAACAGGGAGCCACTAAGGGTGCCATCATTGCTCTTGTTGATGCAGTCACATTTAAGGCTGGCGGTAAAATACTTTCTGCGCCGGGTAAAATTTTCAATAAGAATGTCAATAAGGAAATTGTTGATGCCGGTGTTGATATTGCTGACGATGTTGCTGTTAAAACCGCATTACAGACTAATAAGACTCTAATAGAGAGGATAGCTACACATCATGGCAACTATGTAAAATCAATCTCAAGACCTAGAAGAGTTGTCAGAAGGGCTGGCGCACTTGCCCTTGAGTCATTTGGTGAGGGCTTTGGTGAGTACACTGGAGAATTAACCGCTACTGGAGAGGCCAAACCAGCCGAGGCTTTATTTGAGGCTTTGTCTAGTATAGGCCAAAGTGCAATCCAGACATCGATTGCTAAAGCCTCAACTGGAACCTATAAGCAGTCGCGCAGAATAGTTCAGCAGATCAATACCGCGCAAATAGAAAAAGTTCGCAAAGGCGAAGACAGTGGTATCAAGCCTTCAGATATAACTGAAGCGGCGGCAGGTGCTGAAATTGAACTCACTGCGGCTATCAATGAAGTTAATGCGGCGATAGATGAGCAGATAGCCAGTAATATAGAACTTGGTGAGTTTGAAACATTACTTGCCGCACCCCAAGAAAATCGAGCAAACCTTGAGCCATTGGTAGAAGGCATAGAAGAAGTTGAAGGTTATACCGATTACAGTACCAATCTACGAAGTAGTTTAGAGGAGACATTCGGCCCCTCTGCCCCACTCTATGTTGCCGTCACTTCTGACGAATTAGCAACCCTCGAAACACCTACCAAAGTAACCCCCACAGAAAAACCAACCACGACAGAAGCCCTACCTGTCAGCGATCCGAGAATAGAATCCGCTACTAATGGCGATCCTATTACTGTTTATGATCCGTTAGGTCAGCCTGTTGAAGTTACATTTGATGCTAGGTCAGAGGCTGGTACATTAAGAGTAACCCTTCCAGATGGCACTACAGACCTTGTAGACAATAGCCAATATCGTTTACAGAACACCAAAAGCACAGAGTATGTTTTACTGAACAGTACTTTAGCTGGCAGAGAAGTCGCTGATTTATCGGAAGCGGAACTTACCACTGCTACTAGTCGTGTGGAAACTATGTGGGAGGCCGCAAAAGAAGCGGGTCAAACTACTACTCCCACCGGGTGGGATGTAAACACTGATCTAAATGCTCTTCGCACGGAAAAGACACGTCGAGTAGCCGCTCCAGATAAAGCACCAACCGAAGAAGCGGTTCCTGAAGGTTACATAGTTGCTAGTTCTGATCCCGCAGGTTTAGATGTTAAGCCCGGTACTACAGTAGAGGAAGTTGAAGTTCCTGTAGAGAACATTGTTGCGCGGGGTAATACGGAAAGAGGTCAGTACGTTGCCAGATTTACTGGTATAACAATTCCAGCGAAACCTGTAGAAAGAGTTACAGAAGAAGCACCACCCGCTAAACCACTGCTTGATGTTACTGAAACAAGACTAGGACAACTGGCACAGGAAGAGCAGGTTGAAGTATTAGAAGAAGAATTTGATGCTGGCGCAAGGGAAGTTGAGGTAGCTGAATCTGAAAAGACAGATGCCGCTAAACTTACCAGATCGGTACTCAGAGAGAGTCAGAAAAAACTTGATCAGATACCAACAGATAGGCAACTCGATGTACGCCGTACAACGAAAGAAGGCGAGAAGAGAGTCAGTAGTCCTGTCCTTGGTAAGTTAATTACAAAATTAAAAATTCTTACTGAATCTGGGCGCGGTAAACCTACTGGTGATCGGGATACTCGCGTAGAAGATGTAAAGCATTATCGTAAAGCCCTTGCGAATCCTGATAAGCTGGATGCAGTTAATAAGGTTCTCAAGAAGGCTGGATACAAGATTGCTAGAAAGGGTAAGAAGAAAGAGATTACCCTTGTAGAAGATATCAAAGGTGGAAAGCAGTTTGGACTTGGCACTATTCGTATACAAGATAGAACGATAGATGAATATATCGATCTTGTTGAAGAAGTTATCATTGAAGGTAAGCTAACTGGACAGGCTCAGATACTACGAGGAAAGGAGCAGGAAGTTCTTACTGGTAGAGCCAAAGTAGAGCGGGAACGCGCACTTGATAAGGGTGTTATTGCCGAACACATCAGTACCATAGAGAAGCAGTTTGTTACTCGAAAGGACGGCAAGGTTCAAATAGATGACGAGAGTGTTAACAAGTATGTAGAGAAACTTAGTGAAGCGAAGGAACTAAAGTATGCTGAGGTCGCGGCTGTTAAACGTGGTGTTCAGCGTTTCAGAAAAGAAGCAGAGACGACGGTTGCCAAGCAACCGACAAAGCCCGCTCCTAGAACATCTATTATTGTTAAGACAGAACCGACTACTGATATACCGGGCTTACGCAAGATTGCTAAACTTACTGGCGGGAAACTTCGTGCGTTCCACGCTAGAGCGGCAAGTCTTGTACGAACAGGCACTAGAGACAAGTTATTAGGGAAGATAGCAGATGTTTATGTTCCACATGCGAAGATAGGCACAACTGCTGAAGCAGGTAAGGTTTCACCTAACACGATCCTTACCCTGTCAAAAACAACTGACAGGCAGAGAGTTGCGAGGGCATATGCTCTGGCAAGTATGTATATCTTCTCTCAACCGAGTGTTACATTTTCATTACCTAACAACAGTCTTGATGTAAATGCAGACAGCACTTCGTTAGGTGGTTACCTTCGTTCGAAGAAGATTCTTAATGACTCACAATTTGGTAAACTATATAAAGAAGTTCAGAGAGTCATTGGTTCCAACGCGCAACTCATACGGGTTTCACAGAATGAGTTTGTAATTCACGATGATTCAATTAACAAGAGTCAGTTAGCTAGAAGACTAGGCAGACTGCAAGCAAAATTTGGTGAAACTTATGGCTTCCAAACAGAGTTCTACACATCACACTCAGAGTCAGTTACCCAAGACTGGACTAAAGACCCACTTGGAGAGGGTATCAGGGATCAGCTTCGCAACGAAGGATTCACCGATCTACTCGCATACATTGATAGTAGACGCGAAGCCTACCTCAACCTCGCTCAAGAATTTGGGGCAAAAACAGAAGACCTGATATTCAAAGAGCCTGTTGCAGAGGCTCCAACAGAAGCACCCACTACTGAGGCTACAAAAGCACGGGCATCTATGCCCGAACAGTACAAGAAACTTCAGTACAATGATTATGATGCACTTGAACCTGACATCAAAGCAATCGTCGATGCTCGTATCGATACATTGGATAATCCTGAAAAGACTAGGGCGGCTCTTCGTGAGAACAAAGGAACAGATTGGTCGAAACAGGCTATTGAAGGAGCCATTGCTAGGGAAGCATTAGAGAGTTTAATACGAGGAGATACTCCTTCTTTCCCCAGTATATTCGATAGAACTGATGTTGCTGGTATCCAGAAGTTTCGTGATGCTGTGCAGAAAGGTGGCGCAGAAGTGGTATGGACTATCCTTCAGAAGCGTGGAATTGTTGGTGGTGCCGCTAAACCAGTTAATTCTATTAACTCTAGTTTCCTAAACTGTGAGCCAAGTAAGGGTTGTGCAAAGTTCTGTTATGCCACTAAGGGTAATTATCAGTACGTTAATGCAATCATAAAGGGTGAACTGTCTGATTGGGCTGTTACCACCAATCCCAAGAGAGCCGCAGATATGGCGGCGTTGGAATATGCCTCCATGCCTGAGTTCCAGTGGGATAAGGCACTTAGGGTGTTCGACAAGGGAGAT
>Ga0310342_100002333_pt1 | contig 12169 bp, 11 predicted proteins | sample S15DNA20500_MG_FD_206155 | JGI IMG/M metagenome (GOLD analysis project Ga0310342, IMG submission 206155) | Marine microbial communities from station ALOHA, North Pacific Subtropical Gyre - S1503-DNA-20-500_MG | ecosystem: Environmental > Aquatic > Marine > Oceanic | place: Pacific Ocean: North... | reverse complement strand
TAAGTGTAATTAATGGTAGTAACTACAGGTGGGATGGATATAGCACGAAGAGCACTAGGGGAAAGGTATAAGTACAGTATTCACTTAGCTTGTGCTATAGTGGAATAAGATTCTCACAGTGAAAGGGATGTTATGGTTAAGAGATTAGTTATTGTATTATCTATTCTTGTTGGGTTGGTCAGCATATGTATTAGTGGATGTGAAACCCAAGAACAGGAGGTTAAGAAACTAATAAAAGCATTGCAGCATAAGAATTCACAGGTTCGTCGTGCTGCGGCAGGTAAATTAGGGGAAATAGGGGAAGATGCGAAAGACGCGGTGCCGGCTCTGACAATAGCGTTACAGGATGAGAGTCGGGATGTGCGTACTTCTGTAGCAGGAGCATTAGGTGCTATAGGAAAAAGTGCCATAGATGCTGCGCCTGCTCTAATAAAAACATTACAGAATCCAGAAGTTCGTTGGCATGCGGAAGAAGCATTAACAAAGATAGGAAGCGGAGCAAAAGATGCAGTACCTGTCCTGATACAAGCACTGAAAGATCCAGAGGTTCGTGATTCTACGGCAAAAGTATTAAAGAAGATAGGCACACCAAAAGCAGTCAAGGCATATGAATCCCTACAATAATATGCTGCACAGGCATGAGGATTGGCCATATCAAGCAGTTTAGCCAGCAGACCAAGATAACTTTTGTTCATGACTCTATTAAGGCGAGACAATAGCCACAATTTTAAACCTAAATACAGCTGTTGTATGGTATGTACTCTCTGAGAATTTTATCTTTAAAATCACTGTCCACTCCATTTTAACATCTCCGCAATATAGTTTGATTTGACTGTCACTGTCTACCTTGAATCATATATCGTGGAGAAACACAAACATAAATAATCCACGTCACCTTTTCCCCCATTGTACGACTAACTTTTGCCTAGCCAAATTCCGACAAGAGTACCTCACTATCCGAATCGCTCGCTATTTTCCTATTGGACCTTGGGGAAACAACAACAGCCCATTCGATCTAAGAGTCCAAGTATCTACTGCCAAAGTAGGTCTCTTGTTTTTAATTTTAACCGGAAGCAAATCATATGCACTTGTACTCAGGTCTTCAACTTTTGCAAAACAAAATAAGATGGGAGAAAGTATTGTTGATCTTAACGTTGCTGATGATGTTGGTGATCTCTATTGGTTGTAGTAATGATGAACTTGAAAAAGTGAAGCCCAAAGATATTGAAGATCCTCCTCCTCTTGGAATGGCTTTAATACCTGCTGGCAGCTTCGAAATGGGCGATCATTTGGATAATGTGGAACAGGCCTTACCCGTGTATACAGTAGAATTAGATGCTTTCCATATGGACGTCAACGAAGTGACAGTAGGTCAAAGCAGTTTATCCAGCTGAGCGGATACAATTGGATGTAGACAAGCATTCACCTACTGCTGACCATCCAATGATCTATGTGACTTGGTATGATGCTATGGCCCATGCTAAGTGGAGAGGTAAGCGATTACCCACTGAGGCAGAATGGGAATATGCTGCTAGAGGTAGACTGATTGGCAAACGGTACCGTTGTGGTTCTTTTCTACGACCTTTTCCGGGACGACATATTCGAAACTATTCCCGCCGCAAATTCTCCCCGCAGGGAGCGAGACTAGCTGGACTTATGCACACTTTCCTTGTTAAATCGGAAGATATGCTGAGCTCGTTCGGATAGTTGATTCATGATTTCAGAAGAGAGGGTATCTGCCCATTTAGATTGATATGGTAGAGTCGGAAAGTGTCGATGGTAGACCAGTGACAGCATCGTGCGCCGATGGTTAGTACGATTGGGCATACTCCGATGCCATACACGCATATCACGTATTAGGGTAGACCCTGCCGGCATATTGGTGCGAACCGATGGCATGGTCGCAGCTCGTTCTTCAAGGCGCCCTCCCCCACCAGCATCAACAAGATGTAATGATTCCGCATAATCTGTAACAAGATGTGTGCCGGGCCACACTTCTGTGCTCCCGTTTTCTTCAGTAAAATCTACTAATGGAATATGAATAATCATCATATGCGGTGGCATCGCAATTGGTATATCAGGGAAAAGATGTGCCTGATCACGGTGAATAAATTGGGTCTCTGGCCAGTTTGGAGCAGTAGAATTGCAATGATAAGGTAATCTTCCCCAAAAATCCTTGCCCATGATTTCTTCCAAGATTTGCACTCCCCAAGGGTTTTCAATGGCTAATGGATCAATAAAAGGCATGCCTAGTAGGCCGTTCTGGGTATGGTTTTCTAGCAAACGCCCTTCTATATAACCATCCCAAGCCTCGCGCATGCTATCTGTCCATTCCTTAGTCATTGTTTCCTCTAAAATGACAAACCCTCCTTCACGCACCTGGCGCACTGCTTCAAACAGGGTCTCCTCATTAAGCCTTTGTTCTTGAATTTCCTTTGGGGAAATTTTCATCTGCTTGGCCTTCTTTCGAACTCAATCTAGCCATTGGACCATCAAGTTATTACTTACGGTTCGGTTACTGAGATGTTACACCAAACCAATAAGTTGTTTCATCTGATGATCCATCATTTCCAGGTGATCAGAATTGAAACGCTCATGAATGGTCTGGCGAGCACTTAACTCTTCTTCCTGATTCCCTATTTAGTAACCATACACACAAACAAGTCTGGGTTATTGTAACAGATTGTCCGAAGCACTGTCTATGGTCTGATCATTAAAGAAAAAAACACCTCCCGCTTTTAGGGTAATTCCCTTTGGATTCCAGTTAAGTCCATCAAGATTGTCCTCGGCAGCATAGGTGTTATTCTCTTCCTTTATCGCCCGAAATTCTGGGTCAACTGCCATTTTTTCAATAAAACAATGACTACCTGGAATTAACGTTGTTGCCCCACCCGAAGACTCAATATCGGCAAAAGTCAGCCAAATACTAGCCGTCTTTCCTTCGTTTTCCAGAAAAGGTGCGGGATAATCCATCAGTATGACCTCGCCAGTTTCCATCTTTTAAACACCCGCACACTTTTCCTGGAAAGGCAACAATAGGAAGGGGTTCAGCAGTAAGACGAAATGAACCATCAATCATGTGCGATACGGCTTCCAATAATTTCGGATGTGTGGCAAAGCGAGCGATTTCAGGAATACTATGCTGGGGCGTCTTGAGTTACCGTCGTGTTCCCCAGATACAGGCATAAGACTCTGGAGATCCAGGCCGAATCTTATCAAGAAGCATGATACTCCCTTCTTCCACTTCCTCTGTGGTAAGAACATTCTCAACGATTGCGTAACCTTGATTAATAAATTGCTGGCGATAGTCCTTAATTTTTTTTGCTCTGACATATAACTTTTCCTATTTAAATTTAAACTGTACCAAAAGATTATAAACGGGCCTTTTTCATAATTTTATTAAAGCAAGCCTAGAAAAGAGAAAAGCCCCCAAATGGTTGTTCTGAGTTATATTCAATTCTGATAGGAACAGTTTTGATTGGCCAATTAGAGCTAGAGATCAGTTGATTTGAATCCGGCGGATCACTTGCCCATTACTTTCCCAATAAGTACGTTTACCAGCAATAGCAGGGGCGTCCATCGTTGGCTGGATATTACCGTGGACGTCGATCGCACGGGAAACAACTGTATGCTCACCAACAGACGGTTTATCCCAGTCGTAGTGCCAAATTTTCCATGCGTGTTCGGCTTCTTGTGTAAGATCAAAAGTCGCCTTGAGCCAAGGCCCGTTGTTGATACTAACTTCGACCAACTTGACAGGCCGTCCCCAAGCGGCACCGTAAATTCGGTATTTTTCGCCCACACGAGTGACCTTGGCGGCGAGGGATTTGATCTGTGTCCGCCCGACAGACGTCTCCATCCAAACCGATTTTCCATTTCTTTTTTCTTCGCGGATCGTTACGTAATCCCTAGCCATGAAACGCCCCATATAGCGCGTATCACGAACCTCAATACGCTTCAACCACTTTACGTTAGCAATACCGTACCAACCTGGGACAATCAACCGTACGGGGAAACCATTACCTTTGGGCAACGGCGCGCCATTCATTTCGTAGCAAAGAAGATTTTCAGGTCGCATAGCATCGGCAATAGAAAAACTACGAGCGAAATTCTGTCGCATTTTGATTTCCCTGACTTCCTCTTCCCCTTCATCACTGCCGAAGAAAACCACCTCAATACCATCCTCCAGTATACCGACCTCTTCCAAAATAGGGGCTAGCGCTGTCCCTGACCACTTTGCGGTTCCAATGGCACCGGTGAACGTAGGAAAACCATGATTCCCTGAACATTCCAGAGTCGAAATAACACTCTGCTTTTTCCGCTCTTTTATATCACTTAACGTCAGGGTCAAAGGGGACTCAACCATGCCGACAATTTCCAGTTTCCAGTCGGCAACACTTATCTCAGGCATATTATAGTGGGATACACGAAAAAAATTATCGTTTGGCGTTATCCAAGAATCAAGATAGTTCCAATCCAATAAATTGGCTTGGGAGGATGGAGGATTCGGCGGTTGGTCGAGGAATGGTACCAACACCTCTCCTGTCCAACTAGGAAAAGCATGGGACAATAACGGTGATTTCAGCAACGCCCAGCCAACAAGACCAGTAGAAGCCTGCATTAATAATTCCCTACGCGTTATCTGAGAGGATTTCATCGATAAACTCCTGTTAAGTTCTACCTATTGAGTATGTTCGGCCAGTGACTTCCAAAATTCGGCTGCCTAAATGATAGTAATGTTCGTTCCTTTAGTCAACATGGGTCTGACCTCTTTTAGTGGATTTCTATCCCAGCTTCCACACAGATGCGCTGGACGTTGGCCGCAGCATAAGGATAGCGATCATTGCCCAAGTGTTCTAGCAACATATAACCGTCCGGGTAAAGATCGTGCCATCGCTGAAGAGCAGTAACTATGTCCAGCTCCCCCTCACCAGGAACCTCTTCGTCTATATGTAGGACCAAGCCAGACTTAACACGGATGTCTTTGCAGTGGGCTACAAAAGAAATTGGTCCCATGTAATCAAAAATGTGGTTAAGGCGTTCGGTGCTATTGTACACCTGAGACATCGACTGGAAGTGGTTAACATAGTCCATGACAACACCCATTCGGTCAGAACCTACCGCGTCGATGATCTCCTTATTAGTTTCGGGTGAGTCCATGATGGTAAGGGCATGGGTTTCTATAACCACAGTAACACCCTCTAATTCAGCTTTGGCCGCAACCTGTTTCAGGGTTTCGATCAACCGAGCTTTGGATTCGGGCAACAAGTTTTCCTTGCAGGGACTATAGGAACCAGCTGGGTTAAGACTACCAGTACGGATCAGACAAGTATGCGCGTTGAGTTCCCGAGCGACCTCAATGCCACATCCAATTTTACGAATAGCATAGGCACATACCTCAGTGTCATAGTCGAAAAGGCATTCACCGAAGGCAATACCGAATTGAGGGAGGTCCATACCAGCTTGAGCAAAGAGGGTTCGGACCTTTTTGCATTTTGACGTTTGAACATCAAAGAGTTGCTCGCCGACACCGTGGAATGCTGCTCCGGTCAGCCCCAAGGCGCGAATCGCTTGCAGATGTTGAAGGGTAATAGTCTGAAAATCTTGCGGAACCATGCCACAGACACCAAGTCGCATCACACTTCCTTATTTGACTGTAAAATGTAAAGTTTTGTCAGCCCTAAAAATCCTACTGGCTAATGCACAGTGGGTACTAGCTTTCCTCACAAATTTCGGCATGATTACTGTAAACCACAAATCTATACTAACTATCCAAAGAAAGTAGTTAAGAAAAAGGTTAAACGATGCTTACTAGACCATCGTCCAAGCATGATTTCAAACACTTTTGCCGATACAACCAACTCGTTCTTGAAATGACCGAGGAAAAAATCACGTCGCAAGTTGCAATTGGTAGCAACGCTTACTGCTCCGTAGCTTTTAATTTTTCCCAATCCCCCAAACTAATCACTAGTTGATTCGCGGCTATAACTGCCCCCTCATCACTGACCAACTCCGTCAGGAAAGTAGCCGACGCCTCCGGACTGGCGCATTCGGCACGTATCTTGGCCTCAGCCTCTTGCCGCGACTCTCCATGTTGCTCCGCTGAATCACCTGCGGCCTTAATCTTCATATGGGTGGCCATATTGGCCGGCAAAGCGACATGAATACGGATATTCAGCGGTTGGAGTTGGGACTCAACGCAAAGTGCAATTCCTCGAACCCCACCCTTACTGGCCGCATAGGCAACTGAGGAGGAACCACCGAAAATCCCAGCTCCCGACGCAAGAAGAACTAATACACCACCTCCATTTTTTGCCATTAAAGGCACAGCATGCTTAACACAAAAGAAACTTCCCGATAAATTAACCTCGATGACCTCCGCCCATGACTTGGAGCTAAACTGGTCTACCCTTTGGCCCGCGTTCAATAAAATACCAGCACAATTAATCAAAATGTCCAGTTGGCCGAAGGTCTTCTCGGTTTGTTTAATCAAACATGCTACCTGATCTTCCCGTGCGAGATCCACAGCTACGGCACAGGCCCTGCCTCCACCACTCGTTATGGTCTTGGCCGTATCTCCAGCACCATTCAAGTTCACATCAGCGACGATCACCTTCGCCCCGACATCAGCACATTGCAAAGCTGCAGTGCGTCCTAATCCCTCAGCACCACCAGTTACCACTATCACTTTATCTTTGAGCGACATACTGTATTCCTTCCAAGCCAAAATTATCCCACCTAATAGATCAAGTACCAGATTGCCACAATGACTGATGTTATCGACTAGAATAGGCTGACATCATTCCCATACACGGTGTGCTCTTTTCCCCAACGTCAACTCGAAGGGACACCCTCTGTTGTGGTGATGAAACATTCTATTTACACGACCTACTTTAACTCAGAAACTGAGTATGACAAATATGTTACCCATTGTCAAGTCACTGCAAAAACACGATAAAAAAACAATGTGATTTTATTTACCTGAAACAACCGTTAACAACAGAAGATTGAAGACTTAATAGTTCCATTCTACAATCCGAGAGACATTAAATCAGTAAAGATGAGGTACATTCTAGCATGATAGATCATTATTTTATTGCAGTATCTCTTGAGCCAATAAGCCTTAGATTCCATCACAATATTCAACTTGGCAATAACACGAATTGAATGAATCTTAAGCACAAAAGGCCTAATTCAAAACAGCGTAACGCCCCACTAAATTTCAGCCTCTACAAGACGGGGACTTCGATAAACCAGGACATCCGCTAATCGACCTATCTCTTACCATTATATACTTGCACAACTCATCAACACCGATTACTATCGGTGAGCCATTTTGCACCCGGTATGACAATCGTGCGAGAACGCTCTGACTGGTTGTTGAACCTTGTGACTTAAAGCAAAGTGGTGCAAGACTAAACACGTATCAGGTACAATTAAAGACTAATTCCGCCTAGTACACATAATGGTGAAAATTGGCCTATCCCAACCAGCTGAGTTTCCACCAATTAACCAAATTTAGTTAATTGGTGGAAACCCATGTTGATCACGATGATACTGGGAATCGTAGTACTGGGTACTCTTGAACCACTCATGGCGACCGTCACCTGCTTCCTCAGAAACACTACTCAGAAGTGCCCGCTGTTCCTCCAAAGACATGGGGCTGAAGTTGTGGGCGATTTCTAAATCCTGTTGCAAATTTTCCAGTGAATCGATACCACAGGAAAGGGTACTGATCGGCAATGATAAGGCATACCCACGGCATTGGGCGGCACTCAAGCCAAGCGCGGTGATCAACTGACCACGTCCACCAAGACTTTTCATTCCAATAACCCCAATATCACGGTGGTTTAGCTCTGGAAGGATCTCGTTCTGAAAACTACGATAGTGGGCATCCAAAACATTAATGGGCAACTGGCAGGTATCCCAGTCAAAGTCTTGGTCCAGCATTTTCTTTAAAATGTGAGGACTCTTGTGACCAGTGAAACCGATGAAACGTATTTTTCCAGCTGCGCGCGCCGCCAGCGCCGTGTCGATGGCCCCGTTGACACGAAAAATCAGGTCGGGATCGTTATCGTAGTTGATTTCGTGGAACTGCCAGACATCGATCACCTCGGTTTGCAGCCGGCGCAGACTCTGATGCAACTGCTCTTCCGCTGTTTTAGCATCGCGACCACAAACCTTGGTCATTAGAGTAACTTGGTCGCGACGTCCTTTTAAGGCCAACCCCATTCTGCGCTCCGATTCGCCTTGACCATATTCCCAAGCGGTGTCCATGAATGTCATCCCTTCATCAATTGCATTTTGCACCAATCGAACCGACGTTTGTTCGTTGATGTCCGAGCGGATGTAGTGGCCGCCGCCGAACCCTACAATTGAGACCTTCAATCCTGTCTTACCTAACTCACGGATCGGTAGGCCAGCACCATTTCGTTCTAGATCTTGTACCATTGTTCCCCTCTCTTTAGTTACACTTCGATGCCCCTTGGCTATTCTACAGCCAGTTACGGAACTAAAAATTATCATTATTTCTTCTTGCTTCAACACCTTCCAACACCAATAACCAAGCATCGTTTCCTATTCAACTTCTCCAAAAAAATTGAGTATAATTAATACAAATGCCTGAAACCAAAAAAATCATAGAATTATATTACCAATAATCAGGGAAAAAGTGGTGCAGGAAAATATCAGGCTAGAGATGAAATTGAAGGAATAGAGATAATTTAGTTACTTGGGAACTACTTTAGAATCACCCTCTTTCCGGTTTTTGTATAAGCTCCCACTCAGCTGCTTTCTGAGTTAATTACAGCAGGTCAACACATTGGAACAATACCATATAGTAAGACCCATTCTACGATCATTCGTTTGTCTAACACAAGCAATGTAAAACAAGGTGCTGAAAAACCCACTACTAAACAGGTAAACACCAAGAACTTGTCTTTAGTTTTTTGCAACAAACACAACTGATCTTTTTGGCACAATTAGGTCTAAATTGAAAAAGGTAGTCCAAAAAGCGATGTAAAGACATCAGCAGAAGCACTAACATACCCCCGTAAGAAATAAATACACCATTTAAATCTTAGGCAAGATAATATGGCAGAAACAGAACAACAAAACCGACAAACTAAAATGCTGAAAGGCCCAATTGGTCGTACACTCATTGGCCTCGGCCTTCCAATGGCTTTGGGGATCTTAGCCATTATGCTATTCAACATTGTCGATACCATCTATGTAGGTCGCTTAGGCTCATCTTATCTGGCTGCTATGAGCTTCACTTTTCCCGTTACCTTTGCCATCATGAGCCTAGCTATGGGACTTAGCATTGGCATCTCCTCTACCATTGCCAGAGCACTTGGCCAAGGGAACCAATCCCACGTTAAACGATTAACCACCGATGGATTGACTCTAGCAGTGGTAGTAGTTCTCATCTTTTCCTTAGTAGGCTTGATGCTCTTAGATCCTATTTTTAAATCGATTGGCGCTAGCGAAGAAACCCTACCGCTGATCAGGAGTTACATGGTTACATGGTTCCTGGGAGTTGGTTTGCTAGTGATCCCTATGCTAACTAACGGTGCAATCCGGGCCACTGGTGATACCAAGACACCAGCTATTATTATGTTAATTGCTGGAATGGTCAATATCATTGTCGATCCGTTTTTGATTTTTGGCATTGGCCCATTACCACGCTTGGAGCTGCACGGGGCCGCACTGGCAACTGTTATTTCCTGGCTAGTTACTTTCGCGGCTTCTTTGTGGGTATTAGTCAGACGTGAAAAGATGCTGGCTTTTCCTCTTTTCAGCTTGGAACACACCTTCCAGTCTTGGCAACAGATTTTGTACATCGGTATTCCTGCAACCATAACCAAAATCTTAAGACCAGTAGCCATGGGGATCATCACCCTTATGATTACTCAAACACAATTGGGAGAGATCGCAGTAGCTGGATACGGCGTCAGTGGACGACTGGAATCGTTAGCTATGGTCGGTATTTTTGGCCTATCCTCAGCCTTAACTCCCTTCATCGGCCAGAATTTTGGTGCTGGGCATTATGGTCGTCTCAGATCGGCTGTCCGGTTTTGTTTCAAGCTTTCCTTAGGTTGGGGTGGAGGTACTTTAGCTCTTTTCTTTATAACTGCCCCTTATATAGCTTCTGTTTTTAATCAAAATCCTCAGGTCATACAGGTAACCGTCTTCTACTTGCACATCTTACCACTGAGCTACGGTGCCTCAGGTATTCTGGAATGTGTGGCTTCTACATTTAATGCCGTTAATAAGCCGCTTCACGCAGCCAGCCTAATTTTCATACAGTTGATTGCTCTTTCCCTTCCTCTGGCTTGGTTAGGGACTAAATTTTACGGTTGGAAGGGTATTTTCATGGGAATTACACTAGCAAACTTCTTGATTGGAGGAATTGCTTATATCCTATTGTACCAGTTCCTGCGACAACTAGATAAAACGACGAAAGTAGATTCAACATCTTCGATCAAGGCTACATGATTCGGTCTACGTTTACTCAAACTAGCTAGATCACTATCCAGCTTTTTAGCTTATGCGTTTTACGTTAGTTTTTACTAATTCCTGGGGAAGATAGTAGAAAATCCTAAAAACTCGGGAGGAGAAGCAAAAGATTGAGAAGACTCAGGTTCAAAGGGCTAAAACAAACAAGGCTACCATATCAGTTTGGAAATCTGGGCTTTTCTTCAAGTTTAAAGACTAACGTCATCCAGCACTGTTTAACTTAACCTGTTTACGCTTGACATAATCGGCTACAGAACCTAGATAGATCATATGGAAGATGTATGTTCCTATTTATCTCTCTAGGCATTCGGATGAATAATAACCTTATTTCGCTTAGTTGAAGCCATGACGTCTAAAGCTTGACTAATTTCAGATAGTGGAAATCTATGAGAAATTACCTGCTTGGGATCCACAAGATCTCGCTGCATCAACCGGATAGCCTGCTGCATAGCCAGCGGATTGGTTCCAAAACTAGCGTCCATTCGAGCTTCAAGAAAGTGTATCAGACCACCATCTAACTTGAACTCTTCTGGTGTGGTAATACCAAATACGTTCCAGCGGGTACCTCGACGAAGCAGACTTACCATCAGTCTTACTGCTTCGATAGGACCAGCGGCTTCAACTACCAGATCAGGACCATCCGGCATAATGTCGTATATCGCCTGCTTTGCATCCACTTGCTTAGGATTAATAGTGTGAGTAGCCCCTAACCGCTTAGCCGTTGACAGAGAATAATCGCTCAAATCCACCGCTACCAAACGGCCGGCTCCAGCGGCTTTTGCTACCATCAAACAATAAACCCCAATACTCCCCGTACCAATGATGACAACGTCATCTCCTACCTGCATTTCAGATTGGTGTATAATCCCTTTCCATGCTCCACTGACCGGCTCCGTCTGACAGGCGGCATCGAAATCAATCGACGCTGGTTTATGATATACGGTATTTGCACCAGTTAGCGTATACTGTGAGAAGCTACCCGGTCGTACATCATCTGGACCATCCCCACCCGTAGTATACGACTCCTGACAGTAGTGAGTCATTCCCATACGGCAATATTGGCAGAGTCCACAGTACCCACTCGGTTGGATGATCACGTCATCACCTTCTTTAACATGAGTAACGTGATCCCCTATGGCTGCTACAATCCCAGCAGGTTCATGGCCAGGTACCAAGGGAAAATCCACGTTACGACGGATGCCCAGTATGGCCTTGAAGTCGGTAGCACAAAACCCGCAGGATTGAATCTGTATTAGGACTTCACCTGGGCCTGGGTCTGGAATCGGAATATCTTCCAGCAAAAGATTATTGAAGTCATGCAATACTGCTGCTAGCATATCCTATTCCATATCAAATGGGCAACAAACCAAGACGATGTGCCCAATAAAATTATATGGGAGTCGTAAATTTTCCCATCATATACTACCAATATCCTCTGCGTCAAATGATTTCTATGTTCCACCATTACAATTACCAAAAGAACCTTGGAGTGACACCATTCTAAAATCCCAAATAAGAACCAAAATACCGTATGTTCAGGAATTCGAAGTTAAATTTCACTACAAAAACCGAATGGCAAACTTAGCATACCAGTTAAGTAAACGAAATTTGTTTTTTTGTGATTTGTGATTTGTGATAAAATGGCGCCATG
>Ga0310342_100002331_pt1 | contig 12180 bp, 17 predicted proteins | sample S15DNA20500_MG_FD_206155 | JGI IMG/M metagenome (GOLD analysis project Ga0310342, IMG submission 206155) | Marine microbial communities from station ALOHA, North Pacific Subtropical Gyre - S1503-DNA-20-500_MG | ecosystem: Environmental > Aquatic > Marine > Oceanic | place: Pacific Ocean: North... | reverse complement strand
AGGGGTAGCCTTTATTCAGACCTACGTATTTATTCTATTAACCTCACACTACGTGGGTGAGGTTCAGGCCAATAACCTATACTAGGTTATTGGCCTGAACCTCACCCACGTAGAGAGAGGTTAATCTAATAAATACGTAGCTCTGAATAAAGGCTACCCCTAACTCGAGCACCACTAGGGCACTAAGCCCTCTTAATACTACAAGTAGGGCCCCAACCCCCAGCCCCGGCATAGGCCCTCTCGCCAAGACAAGTAGTAAGTGCCCTGCTACTATATTCGCAGCTAGTCGAACCGCCAGTGTTAGGGGGCGCATCAGGGACCTAACAAGCTCAATTAACACCATAAAGGGGATTAGGGGCTTAGGTGTCCCAAGGGGGGCGAGGTGGGCGAGAAACATTGAGGGGTTAACGCACGTAGTGTACACAATATACCCCCTTCAAGAGGATAACGCTAAGACGCAGGTAAAGGAGGGGTGTCTTGAAGCCGTAAAGACATACGGGAGAAGACCGAAAAAATTATTACACACAATGAAGGCAAAGACGCTCACAAGGACAAGGGGGATGGAATTGGCCACCCCATCAAAACTATTAAGCTTCACTTCTGCAGCCAGCCCAGCCCACACCTTATGCACCAAAAGCCTAGGCTTCCTGGAGAGAAGCCAAAACCCGGAGGGGATACCGAGAGCGCTCCTCACCGCAATTCAATTCAATCTCATCCCCGCAAGCCCTGTAGAGGGGTCAAAAATAGAGAACAGGGACCCCATTAGCTGTAATAGACTTTTCTTAGTGTTACTGCGACTAGTCTTAAGATTGTAACACCTAAATATAGCCAGTAAATTGCACCGGTCTGTGGCAGAAGCTTCTCTAAGCCCCTATAATTAAAAGTTATAGTTCTACTTGCTTTAAAGCCCTAAGCCCACAGAGAGCTGGCAGCCATTAGTTGACATGCCCCTAGTCTTCAGGGCAGAATCTTTTTCCAGGTAAGGGCCATTAAGAGATCGTAGCGAAACCGGGGGAGGGTAACGCGGAGCCACACCACTGCCCCCCTTAAAAGAATCCCTAGAAGCACTCCTGTCCCCAGCGGAAACCCCCTAGATATAAAAAGGATTGCTGATAGAACACCAAAGAAATAAATTATCCCGTATTCTGCCATAAAAATTATGGCAAACTTGACTGACCCATACTCTACATTAAACCCGGAAACTAATTCGGACTCCCCCTCTGCAAAATCAAAGGGAGTGCGATTTAACTCAGCGACACAGGTTACGGCTCACAATAAAAATAGGGGCACTCTCAGAAATATAAGCCTACCTAGGCCAAGAGGGAAAAACAAAAGCCTAATTCTTCTTCTACTTCAGAGCAGAAATAAGGAGACGCATATAAAAGCTAGTCTAATTTCATACGCAATAGTCTGTGCAATTGCACGCAGCCCTCCCAGCCTAGCGTACTTTCTCCCGGACCCTCAACCCGCCCCTATTAGAGGGTAAATGTTCAAGCTAAGAAGTATAAATAGGGTAATCAGCCCGCAGCCCAAGTGCGCCCTGCCTTGGGCAGGACTAATCAGGATGGTAAATAATAGTGCCAAAATTAAGCTTAGAACAGGGCTTAAGAAGTAAATCCTCTTGTTTATGGGCCCCAGGACAGTTAGCCTATTAGAGAAAAGTTTTACGGCGTCCGCTGCAGGTTGCAATAGGCCCCATGCCCCAACCTTGTTAGGCCCCACACGGATCTGCCTTAGCCCTAACAACTTCCGCTCTAAAAGAGTTAAAAATGCCACGTTTACTAACACAACTAATACAATTACTAAAAACTCTTCTAAGAATAAAACTAAATTTATTACCCAAATTTATCTATCTGGTAATTTAAGTTAAAATATCAAATTGTAAATTTGAACTTGGTTTTCCTCAGATAAGCCGTGTTATTATACCCCGAACTATCTTTTTTGCTAGGCTCTTTTCTTCGCTAATTATCTTATTAACTACGGCGCTAATCTTAAACCTGGCCAGGGCTTCTGAATCGACTCTCCTGGAAGCTGAGCTGTGGACCATCAGTGGCTCCCAGGTAACATTTTCTTTAATTTTTGACTTATACTCACTGGTGTTCTTACTTTGTGTGTCTCTAATCACGTTTAGAGTCTTAAGCTTTAGCAACTCGTATATACAACTATCCCCAAGAAATAGTGCATTTCACCTAATTGTGGGCAGGTTTGTAGGATCTATGGCTCTTTTAATCCTGAGTCCTAATCTTATCAGCTTGATAGTAGGGTGGGACGGGCTAGGCATCTCTTCATTCTTCCTAGTAATTTTTTATAAAAGAAATAAGGCGTTTAACGCCGGCCTATTAACTGCTCTATCTAATCGGGTTGGGGATGGGCTTATTTTAATCTCTTTTACTTTAGGGGCTTACTACTCTAGCTTTTCATTCGTGCCGTTAACTAGCACAGCTAGTTTTCCCCCTTTTCTATGGCTCGTGGTAATAATAGCAGCCGCTTTTACAAAAAGGGCTCAGGTCCCCTTTAGAGCGTGATTACCTGCTGCTATGGCAGCCCCCACCCCGGTTTCAGCACTTGTCCATTCTTCCACCCTTGTTACAGCCGGAGTGTACCTCCTGCTACGGCTTTCCCCGCTTTTTTACTCACAACTCGCAACAGTAGTTCTTGGAGTGTTAGGAGCGATTACCATGATTATAGCCAGAGTCGCTGCACTAATCGAGGCAGACCTAAAAAAAATTGTAGCCCTCTCAACTCTGAGTCAGCTGGGGGTAATAGTACTTAGGTTAAGCCTAGGCATAGCAGCTTTAGCCTTCTTTCACCTTGTAGCTCACGCCTTTTTCAAGGCGCTCTTATTTATTGCTACTGGAAACTTAATCCACAATTCTGCTGATTATCAGGACCTGCGGCGAATAGGGGGGCATTTACCCTCAGTTCCTGTAACTAAAGCAACAATTATCCTCACTAAAATAAGGCTTTGTGGCCTGCCCTTTTTTTCAGCCTTTTTCTCTAAAGAGTTAATTTTAGAGAGGCTGGCAACTCAAACAAGAGCCGCCTTATATGTGTACGCCGCCATATGGGCCAGAGTCTCGCTAACAATTATTTACTCTCTACGATTTATTTTTTATATCTTATTTAGAAGTCGCGCCCAGCCGCTAATTTGAAAGTCTGATTATGACTTTAGAATCTTCCTAAGAGTGTCTCTGCTCTTTCTTCCAAGGGTGGCTGCTGGCCAAACATTACTATTCAACATGGCAGATTATTTTGGTGTGCCTTTGTTATCTTTCACCAGAAAGGGGGCTGTGCTCAGACTGATACTGGTTTGAGCTCCGGCGTGATTTATGGGCGCCAAATTCATAGCGTTTAAAACTAAGGCTAAGTCTGTTACCTACTTATGAGCCCTAAGCAGATGAAGGGGGGCTTTCCCGACAAAAATGATGGAGGGAGCTCCCTACGCCTTATCGTGGCTAGGGGGATTTAGTTGGAAGGACCGTCTCCTATTAAGCTGAGCCTTGTCTCGAGCTTCAGCCCTGTCTAAGCTCACTCTTACTCTTCCCCGAGGTATATTTCAGGTTTTAACCACAGCCTTTAGTGTGGCTCTTATCTGAGCCTGGTTATAAGCTATGTATTCTTTCGAGTCTTAAAATTCAAAATTTTATATGATTACACCCATACATACAACCTAAATAATAGCCCAGAGAGTTAAAATTGGGCTTAGACCAATAATCGCCCCTGTCTTATATTTAGGACTCCCCCTCTTAAGAGTTACCCTAAATAGAACCAACCTGGATAGTAAGGTAACATAAATATATATAAACCCTGCTCTTAGTAGCATAAAAATTAACCCCTGGAAAAGTTCCCCCTGACCACAAAAAGAGCTAAATAGCTCCAACTTAAGAAAAAATGCAGGAAGGGGTGGAAGCCCTCTAAGAAATAGTATTACTACCAGTCAGCCCCCTAAACTTTCCAGGGCCACACCTCCAGGAGTACTTGAGGGGGAGGCCTTCTCCCCTCCCCTAAGCACTGAGAAAGACGCAAAGACGCAAGAATACAACCAAAGAAGCACTTTTCATCTTCATCCCCCTAAGGCAGTGGCTAGTACTAAGGCTCTCAGAAAATACAAGGAAGAGATAAGAAAAACTTTTTTAACATTTTTAACTAGTAGGGCGCTAACCCTCAGTACTCCTCAAGCTACCACACTAACCAAAACAAGAACATCTCTATTGAAAATGGTTAACAAGCATAGGGGGAGAATCTTTTGAATAGTTACTATTACTAGCAGAGACTCTCAACTTAAGGCCATTCTAATCTGCAGGAGCCATGAGTGGAACGGAAACCCTCCTATTTTATATAGTAAGCCCAGTCCTGCTAGGTGCGGGCCTGCGCCTAAGGCCTTTTGACTAATAAGTATCATCCTAATCAGGACAAATAACCCACCAAGTCTCTGAAGAAAAAAGATCTTTAACCCGCTAGCTCCTCGAGACACAAAAGTGTTTAGCACTACTATTGGAAGAAAAATAAGAAGGTTTAGCTCTATTGAAACCCACACCATAATTAACCTTCTTCTTCTGAGCCCTCACAGGGACACTAGAATAAGGCTCCTGGTTGAAAAGAAGCGGAAGAACACCGAAATCTGCTCAAACAATGTTTAGGGAAAGCCTAATTTTCAGAGCAATTGAAACCCCAGTCTTACTCTCACCCTTTAGTTAAAGTTGTAGATCACGCCCTTGTGACTCTCCCCTCCCCCTCTAGCTTTACCGCAATGTGAAACTTTGGTTCTCTTCTTGGTTTGTGTTTAATCACGCAGATTGTGAGAGGATTATTTCTAGCGATACACTACTCCTGTGATATGACTTTAGCTTTTGAAAGTGTGAGCCATATCAGCCGGGATGTAAACTGAGGCTGGTTTTTGCGCATAACTCACGCTAATGGGGCCAGGTTCTTTTTTGTATGTGTATACCTGCATATCGCCCGCGGGCTATATTACGGATCCTTTAATTTTAAGGAGGTCTGGCTTGTAGGCGTTGTAATTTTATTTTTACTTATAGGAACTGCCTTTCTAGGCTATGTGCTCCCATGGGGCCAAATGTCTTTTTGAGGGGCTACGGTAATTACCAATCTTGCATCGGCCCTACCTTTAGTGGGGCAAGAGATTGTAGTTTGGCTCTGAGGAGGGTTTTCGGTAAGAAACGCAACTCTGACACGATTTTTTACTCTGCACTTTCTGCTGCCGTTTATCTTAGCTGCCGTAAGGGCCGTCCACCTAGTCTTTTTACACGAAACTGGCTCATCTAACCCACTTGGGGTTAATAGAAATTTTGACAAGAGGCCTTTCCACCCGTACTTTTCTATTAAAGACTTATTCGGGTTTTTGGTATTTTTTGTTGTGTTTATATATATTTGTCTTCAAGCGCCATGAGACCTGGGTGATCCAGAAAATTTCATCCCCGCTAACCCCATAGTTACTCCTGTCCACATCCAACCAGAGTGGTATTTTTTATTTGCTTACGCTATTTTACGATCCATCCCCAGTAAGCTAGGAGGTGTAGCAGCACTTGTAGGATCAATTCTGATCCTAATGATTATACCTTTTTACGGGAATATAGCCTTTAAGTCACGTGGATTTTTACCTGTAAGAAAGTTTAGGTTTTGAACTTTAGTTGTGATTGTAATTCTTCTTACGTGAATTGGAGCGCGTCCCGTAGAGGAGCCTTACATCATCACCGGCCAGTCTCTAACCCTTCTATACTTCTTGTATTTTATTCTTCTCCCTATTATTAACAAAGTTTAACAAGTAGTTGCCTGAATAAAGGGTTTCTTTGATAGAGAAAGTATGCTATACGCACTACTTATTTTTTTGGGAGTTTCCCCATATTTAAATCTTAAATTTAATGCACTAATCTGCCACCAAAAAGTCTATTCAATTCTTGGTTTCGACCCGAGAGAAGAGAGCAATCTCATAGGCTAAAGAGAGGCCTGTATTCAATTATGATTTTTGGTTTGCAACCAAAAGGTACCTTGGTTGGGCTTAAATTGGGGGCATTCTTGTAGTTAAACCACTAACGTCAACTTGTGGAGTTGGAATTGCCCTGGCCAAGAATAACTAAAGCAATTACGACATTAATTATGTTAACACTTCTGTCTTGCCTTCTGTCTCTTGACACTGCGTTACTCGGGCTAGTACTCACCTTGGCCTTAAGAGTGAGGAGAGCTGCTACTAACAGAGGGGCGAGAGGGATAGAGTTCTATTCGCTATCTTCATCTATAAGGGTGGACATCGGAGGAGCACTTCTCGCTCTCCTAGTTCTGATTAATTTGTGGTCTTGCACACTGGCCCAGACGACTATGGCTTTACACCAAAGCAAAACCATACAAATAACTTTAACCCTTTTAGCGGCAACAACAATTCTATTTTTTCTAGAAAAGTCGTGAATAAAGTTTTACATTTATTTCGAATTTTCTCTTATTCCAATTTTTTTAATTATTATCGGGTGAGGTTACCAGCTGGAGCGACTTAAGGCATCCAAGGCGATAGTTCTTTACACTGTTCTTGCATCCCTTCCCCTACTGGTTATAATTTTAATTTTTAACGGTTTAGGGACAACAATACTGTGGCAAATAGCGCAGAGACTCAATAGGGTCACGCAGGCCCCTATTCTTCTCTACCTGTTGTTAGTAGCGTTTCTAGTAAAACTCCCCATGTTTTTTGTTCATATATGGCTCCCAAAAGCTCATGTTGAGGCCCCAGTCGTAGGTTCCATATTTCTAGCTGCTATCCTTCTAAAACTGGGGGGCTATGGTTTGATGAAGCTCGCACCTCTCCTCAGGAGCTTCTCTTCTGCTCCTTTAGGCCTCAGAGGGGTAGCGGGATGAACGCTCATCTTTATTAGTGGGCTATGTATTCAGTGTTCTGATATAAAAGTGCTAATCGCTTTCTCCTCTGTGGCGCATATGGCGCTAATGCTTTTAGTGTTATCCAGTTCTAACTCTTTCTCTCACAACTGCGCTCTTTTAATCCTTCTAAGGCACGGAATTAGGTCCTCAATAGCTTTCTTTTTCAGCTTCTTGTTCTACAAAATAGCCCACACTCGTAGAATAATTTTAAATAAGGGCGCCTCGGTGTCATTAGGCCTGCCCTTGTTGTTCTGGGCATTTTGTTGTCTCGGGGTTATAGGCGCGCCCCCGACTTTTAATTTATGGGTCGAAGTAAACTCCTTTATCTCTGTGGTATCTCTTAGGCCCCACCTAATAAAAGTCTTATTCTGGGGGGCTTTCTTCACAGGGGCCTATAGCTTAACCTTGTTAAGCGCCCCCATGTCGTTTAATTTTAAAGCTAGATTTAGTACAAAAGACAGCACTGCGGGTATAGACTTAGTGCACCTAGCTCATTCTACGGTCTTATTAATGCTTCTAGCTTTTTTAATTCCGATGATCACAATGTATATTTATATGAATAAGTTGGAGAATCGTGGCCGCAGTGTTAGGGGCTCTTTTCTTAGTACTAGGAAGACTATTTAGAAAGATTAATCTTTATTCACGAGAAATTATTTCTCCCTTGGAGTGTGGGTTTAATGCTTCGACGGACTCTCGTCAGCCAGTGTCTTTCCGCTTCTTTGTTTTTGCTGTCATCTTTGTAGTTTTTGATATTGAGTTAATTCTTGTTGTTCCTCTAATTGCCGGCTCTTTAACTTCCCTGTCCGCGGTTTGATTTTTTGTATTTCTTGTTGTAATCTTGAGTCTAGGACTGTTAGTTGAATGGAATAACAGGGCATTTGAGTGGTTGAAATTTATTAGAAGCTTCGAAGCGTTTAATTGTTAATTAAAAGATGAGATTACATCTCCTAATAAACACCCCCGCTATGGGGGGACTAGGCTGCCATAAACATTTTAGGTACTCTCTGGTACCTATGATCTATAGGAGGAAAACTGTGCGCCAGTTCCACCCTGGTCGCGGGGGCCATAAAAAATAAGGCAGGCCGTTGTGCTAAAAATCCCTCTCATAATGTGTACAGAAACAGAGTGACTGAAAAAATTGAAATCATAGACCCTACTCTCGCGAGAAAATTCCAGCCTATGTAGTAATCAGGAAAATCTGAGTAACGACGAGGTATTCCCGCAAGACCTAGAAAATGTATAGGAAAAAATGTTGTGTTTACACCAACAAATATTACAAAAAACTGAGCTTTTAGGAGGAAGGGGTTTAATGTAATTCCCCTGAATAAAGGAAACCAGTTAACGAACCCTCCTAAAAGAGCAAAGACTGCGCCTATCCTTAACACGTAGTGAAAGTGAGCCACTACATAGTAAGTATCATGTAAAACTAGATCTAAAGAAGAGTTGGCTAGTACTACGCCAGTCAGGCCCCCTACTGTGAATAAGAAAATAAACCCCAGCGCTCATATTAGCGAGGGGGTAAGTGTCAGTTTAGCCCCGTACAACGTTCCTACCCAACTAAACACTTTTACTCCGGTTGGCACCGCAATAATTATTGTAGCTGTAGTAAAGTAAGCCCGAGTGTCTGTGTCCATCCCCACGGTAAACATATGATGTGCCCACACGACAAACCCTAGAACTCCGATAGCTAGTATAGCATAAATCATACCTAAGACCCCAAAAGGTTCTTGCTTGCCTCTCTCTTGCCTAACAATATGAGAGATAAGACCAAACCCAGGCAGGATCAGAATATACACTTCAGGATGACCAAAAAACCAAAATAAGTGCTGGTACAGAAGGGGGTCCCCTCCTCCGCTTGGGTCATAGAAAGATGTATTAAAATTTCGGTCCGTAAGAAGTATTGTGATTGCCCCAGCTAGCACGGGAAGGGATAGGAGCAGCAAAATAGCCGTAACTAACACCGACCAGGCAAAGAGGGGCATACGGTCTATAAGTATCCCTATAGTTCGTAAGTTACCTAGCGTCCTGATAAAGTTCACTGCCCCTATTAAAGAAGACACCCCGGCGAGGTGTAACGAAAAAATTGCAAAATCCACCGAAGCCCCTGCGTGAGCAAGGTTGCCCCTAAGAGGAGGGTAAACTGTTCACCCTGTTCCCGCCCCTGACTCCACTAAGGCTCTAGAGAGCAGTAGAGTAAGTGCAGGAACCAGGAACCAAAATCTCAGATTATTTAATCGAGGGAAGGCCATATCGGGGGACCCAAGCATCAGAGGCACTAGTCAGTTGCCAAACCCCCCAATTAAGACGGGTATTACTATAAAGAAAATCATGATAAACGCATGGGCAGTTACCACAACATTGTAGATCTGGTCATCCCCAATTAAAGACCCCCCTTGGCCGAGCTCTAGCCGAATAAGTATTCTTAGCCCTGTCCCAATTATCCCAGACCAGGCGCCAGTTAGTAGGTATAGCGTTCCAATATCTTTGTGGTTACAGGACCAAAGTCATTTGGAAACTTGATACGTCCAATTTCCAGATGTCAAAGTGTTAATGTTTATTAAAGAAAGGTAGGTTAAAAAAACCTTTAAGTTTCAAACTTGAGATTAATTCATTTGCTTTCTGAGAGACGCTCAACTCTGCCTAGCGGGGCACCCCTTAGCGTAAAGAGCATTACCAAGGTTTTGGGGCGCCTAGCTTCTTACTGTTGGTTAGAAGAAGATAAGATAGGAGTAAGAAATGAATTTTGGTCTCCTTTGAAGCAACCCCCCCCCTGTCGAGGGGGCTCCCAACCTCTTTGCACCTGTGTAAGCCCCAAATCTACATTAGAGGAAGCTCTAAGAAACCCCTGGGGTTAAATAGAGAATTTTTCCAACTCCCCGCGCCTTTGTCGACTTGCCGAAACTAGGAAAGAAAGCCCCAAAGCAGCCTCAGACGCTATGACACAAAATAGTAAAAACAAGCTGATCGTCTTTAACCTAACCTCAAAATAATTAAACAACAGCAAAAAAAGAGCTAGTAAAGATATAAACTCCAACTGAATGAGTGCGACTCCGACATGCCCTCTCTGAAGAAAAAACGAGGCGACTAATACGGTTAGTGCCACTAATAGGGCGTCAATACTTAGGGCAGAAAAAATTAAAATAAACTGAAAATAGAAAAATATGCGGAGATTTCTGATTGCAAACTAGCATGTGCCCTTTTATAAAAATTTTCATGGCTGTAACCTGAGCAGTTGTAAGAGGGCTTTTAGGCTAGGCCGCATCGATCAGCCCTTCTCCCCTTGAACACCGGCTGAAAATTCTTTCTGAAGTTAAACCTATGCCCCCTGCCTGCCTCAGGTAAGGGCAAACCCAGTTTTTTAGAAGCGAGGCTCACCATTAATCTCCAAAATTAATATTCTAATTAAACTACTAAAAACTAGAATAACGACCCGCCCTTGAGTATGACAACCTCTTGAGCCAGCCCAGGCCCTCTTGGCCGAGACATAATACATAGAACTAGGCAGCCCCAATAGTTATCCTACCTCTCCCCGGGTTGAACTTACGCTAAATTAGCGGAAATCTACTATACACGGCTCTAGTAAGTTTTAGTATAAAAAATACATTGTGTTTTCACCACAAAGATTATAAACTTAGAACGGCCCCTAAGCTGTTCTTCGGCCCCAGTTCTGTAGTAAATTAAACAAACAGGGAGCTATTTAACAGGGCCTTAGTCAACTTTGATACCCACCTAAGGCCGTCACACCAACTTAAAAAGAGCGACAAAAACTTTAATCTTTAAGTTGACAACTTAATATTTTCTCTTAAACTAAGTTTTCTTTGATTCCTCAGGCACACCTGGCTCCGTATAATTAGGCCCTAAGCAGGCCTGGTGACGTCGGTTTTAATCAGGCCTAGTTTGCCCTTGAGGGATTTGAACTTTATTTTTAGTGGCAGGCTCTACCCTAGTAGGGGTTTCTTCCTCTCCTTACATCGGAGTGCTCTGCCTGGTGGGCCTTGCACTTGGGCTCAGGTTTAAGATTGGGTTGCATTTCTTGAACTGATTCTTTTTCACGTTAATTGTAGTTTACGTAGGGGGGATAATAGTTATATTTATTTACTTGAGAAGCCTCACTCAGTCCGCTAAAATAACCCTAGTGGGACCACGAGGGTACCTGTGAAGCAGTTTAGTTTTAGTTTTACTAACAGCCATGACTATTCTAAGTCCTGCTTCGGGTTGGCATTCCTGAGGGTGGGTCTCTGTGAGATTTTCTCTAAGAGGAGCCCCCTTAGCCAGCCTAGGCGCCATTTATCTTTTTGGGGCGTTAATCAGAGTTTTTCGTCTGTGTGAGAAGAAGGAGGGCCCTATAAAAAGTACCTTCTAGTACTCAAGCCTTGGTTGGTGTATATCTATTTTAGCCGTGCTTCGGGTCTGGCCTAGTATAAAAATTATATTTCTCTTACAAAGAAAAGATTACGGCTAGATTTGGCTCTTGCATGCAGGGGGCGCCCATAAAGCTTTTTAATATAAATATTATATATAATTTCCAATTATAAAATCTTCGGAAAAGCTACCCCTCAGCTAATTCGCCTTCTGGTAAGGGGCTTTATAAGAGGAATAAATTACTAAGGCTGGAGGGGTTGTTATCTTTAGGCCCATCTTTATTACAGACTGACAAATTATTCTGGGGGCTAAAGACGAGAAGACCCTAAAACCTTAAATTTTGTTGGGACAATAAGAATTTTAATTACATGGTTAGGCCCTAAGTAGTAAGTCAAAGGTCCTCTAGGGATAACAGCGCTATGGGTTATCCGAGCTCGAATTCTATAACCCCTTGCGACCTCGATGTTGAATTAAGGTAATGGGCTAGCGCAGAAGCTAGTCCTCTGGGTCTGTTCAACCCTTAACCCCTTACATGATTTGAGTTAAGATCGACGCAAGCCAGATTGGATTCTATCTTTTAGTTAAAATAAAGAAATTAGTACGAAAGGAATTTTTTTTAAAACGTTAATTTGTATAGAATTAGGCCTCATATTTTATTCGATAGTACTCTAGGTAGGGGTGAAGCCGGGGAGGGGGTACGGGCGGGACGAGCTCTTGTATTTATTAATTGTTTTTTTTGTAAATAGTTTAATTTGGTAATAAAGATTTTAATTTACCGTAGTAGGTGGCTTCCACGCCCCCCCCCAATAAACTCACGTACCTAAGTCCTCCGATAGGGCAAATTAAAATCTTTATTACCAAATTAAACTATTTACAAAAAAAGCAATTAATAAATAAAAAAGCTCGTCCCGCCCTTACCCCGTCCCCAGCTTCACC